>VTLG01002141.1_pt1 | contig 184943 bp, 225 predicted proteins | sample 4694571 | NCBI WGS metagenome assembly VTLG01 (sample SAMN12604809, study PRJNA352737) | marine metagenome | biome: ENVO:00000447; feature: ENVO:00000209|ENVO:00000569|ENVO:01000036; material: ENVO:00002151; isolation source: viral sequences binned using virsorter ... | reverse complement strand
ATGTTTTTGCTGTCTTCACCGTTGTAATTAATAGCTTTAACAGGTATGTTGTAAGTACCTGCGGCTAGCGAACTACCACCAATTATCTTTCTGTTGTTACCGTCTACCGTAGTAATACCTGACACATTAGACAAGTCCCATTCGTAACCTACACCGTAATCTGCTGTAAGTTCGTAGTTCAGTGTCTCACCCTCTACCAAGTTAACAGCAAGGCTACTTGTGATAGATGGGATTTCACCTGTTGATGTACCACTAGCTGAGAACTCTGCGTTCAAGGCGTTCACCGTAGTGTCAGGGTCAGTCCCGTACGCTACGCTGTTCTGGTTAACGAACTCTGTGTAAGGAGCAGAGCTTACTATCTCTATATCCCTAGCTAAGTCCGTTATTGCTATTGTGTTATCGCTGTTCTTTGTTGCTTGTAAAGAGTTCGGGAACTGTGCCCCGTTGTTATCCTCTATGAAGATACTCTTCGCTTCGTCATCTCTGAATAGTTTTATCATTTAATAGTCACCCCTATAGACGAGCCAGCGTTAACAGCTGTACCAGCTGATGATAGTTTAACCTGTAGTGTGATAGGGTTATCCTTAGTGTTAAGGTCGCCCATGTAAATCATATGAGGTGTAAGGGCGAATCTGTACGGGATACCACTACCACTGTCAAGTCTACCGATAATAGTCTCTAGTGTGTACGTGTTTGCACCTGTACCAAGGGAGTATCGTAAGCTGAGTAGGGCGTTATTAGTCTGGGGTGTTACGCTGAAGTCATTACGTATGAAGCAGTTATCTCCTAGCTTAAGCTGAGAGAAGTCGAAAGCTCCTGTGTTCGTATCCATCAGACTTGTAATACCATCAGGTAAGTACGTAAGGTTAGTGAAAGCACCTGCTCCGTTATTAGGTAATGTAGTCCAAGTGTTAGCTGTTAGAACCACGGGGGATGCTGCTGTGCTTGTGTCGTTGTAGTCGGCAATACCGTTGTTACTGCCTAGATTTATCTCGCCGTTATTAGCGGCTGCGAAGAATGAGTTAGCTCTATCGTTCAGTGTCCCCTCGAACCCGTAAGAACCATAGAACTCGTACTCACTTGTATTGCTCATGAGTTACCTCCTGAATATTGTCGTAGAATCTAAGGGAGAATTGTACCGTCTGGCAGCATTGGATCATCCCACACTGAGCCGCCTGAACCGCCGCCGTCTCCTGTGTCAGTTCCGTCTTCAACGACTTTCGTTACAGATGTACTTACCGAGCCGTCATTATCCTTATCAGTTAATTTATCGCTACGTTCTATATCACGTATGTTGAATATGTAATGTCCCCTAGGAGCTTCTGTACTTCCTAGGTCTATGTTATCAAGTGTCTCCGCCTTGAACTCTTCTTCCCCAGATGATGTATTAACGGAGTCACCTAACGCTGCTATATCAGAGTTACTAGGGTACACGCTTTTGTCTGTGAAGAAGTCAGTAACGGGATCGCCTACTGACCCACTAGAGAGCTTACGTTCTTTGTACCACCCTGCATTGTACAGGTTGTACTTATGTTCGTTACCTAGAGATGAAGGACGCTCTGACATACTTAAGCCGTCGTTAACTAACGTGAAGTCTCGAACGAACAAGCTTATCACGTACACATCGTACGACGTAGCTGTCTTCTGTAATACGACAGGGGCAGTACCTAAAGTTATAACGAATCTGTTACGTATCTCAGCTACCGTAGGTTGTATCTGTTCTGCTGTATCTACAACGGTACTGAACTCGAAACTATTATCTGACCCTGAGATACCTATGATACAACTGAAGACTCCCTCTTCCTTTTCGTACCTGTACACGGTTACGTACTTATTCTCCGCCCTCCAGTACCAGTACCCTAACTCTTCTGGAGTACCTGTACCGAACACGTCTTGAGGGAGGTCAACCTGTACAGGAGAGGAACGTTCAAGTCCCTTACGTCGGACTCTAGTCCCTGAGCCTATATCTAGTTCCATGTTCAGCTCATCTGCTGTAGTCCCCTCGGGGGCTGCAAGGGGGTTGGCTTCTGTGTACAGTCCATTAACGAAGCCGAGGTATCCTTTCTCACCCCGAACTACTGGCATTACTTACTCGCTTGGTAGTCTTGAATAGCTATCTCAGCTGCTCGTGCACAAGTGAACATGCTCTGTAGCTTAGCTGGTAGTTCGCCGCCGTTATCGAAGTACACTTCGTACAGGGCTGTGTTAGGTTTGATACGGATCTTAAGTTCTTTCTGTACGCCTTTACGTGCTGCCATTATCGTCTCCCGTAGCGAGGCTTGTTACGCTGCTTCTCGCCTATACGTCTGTTAGATTGTTGTAGTTTAGCAAGGAATACATTAGCCCTTCGAGATATACTAGGCTTCGCTTCCTCTATGATTTGTTCGTAGTACTCGTTCTTGAGTACATCTTTGTAGCCAGAGATCAGGTGTTTAGGTAAAGGAATCTCGAAGTCGTCTTCAAGTAAGAACGTTACGGACTTCTCTCCTATGATTAAAGACCTGTTCTCAAGCAGGGTGTTCTCTCTGGATGAATCATAAGAGTCGAACGCTACGTGTGTCCCGTCGAACGATGTCCAGTACCTTGGGTTCGTGTTAGTCTTGATAACGTACTTAGCACCACCTGGGTCTGACACTAAGGTGGTATCAGGTAGGTTAATGTTACGCGTCTGTACGTAGTCCAAGAAAGCTTGATTACTTAAGTACGAGAGTGTCTTGTACTCACCGTAGTTATCTATACCGACCATGTAACGTATCGTGCAATCCTTCACACTGAGTACATCATCAGGAACTCTTAAGTAGTTCGGACGATTAACATCACCTAGACCTTCAAGCGTACCTGAGTACATCTGATGTTGAAGTTCGTGAGACTTATCACTTATGATATCGTACACTTCTCTTGCTAGGTAAGCTGTACGCTCGGACTCATCTGTATCAAAGATACCCTGTATCTCGAACGACCCTGAACTCTGTAGGCATATCTGAACTGCTTCTAGTAATGTCATACTACCTCACATAAAAGAAAAGCCCCTGACCTGAGAGGTGAGGGGCTGTGTCTCAGGGTGCTACTAGAACGTCTTAGAACCAGCAGCTGTAGATACACCATGATTGTAACGTAAACGTAGTACAGCTTGACCTGCTGTTAACGAGCTTGAGCCGTCTAAGGCTACTCGTAGCTGAGCGTCTTCTGTAACTGCTGTGTTCACTAAAGCACCTGCCGCTACGATCGTGTCGTTCACTGCGTCGATATCAGTAAGAGCTGCTACTGACAGTACGCCGTCTGCATCAATCACTGTACCTTCTGGCTCGTACAAGCCAGCTGTAATGAACGGGTTAGAAGATGAACCGTCTGAACCAACAAAGGCTTTTGTTACTACAAGTTCAGAGGATCGTAGGAAAGCACCTTTAGGGATCGTGTGAATCATTTCGTTCACACCCTCCGCTGGTAAGCCGTTCCAGTCGAATCGGTACTCAACAACTACTTCGTCATCTACGCGAGACTTAGTGCTGCCGAATTTACCTTCGTGGCTCTCAGGGCCGAACTTCGTGATTCGACCGTTAATGTTTTCGATTGTTAAGTCAGACATCAGGACTCCTTACTTATCTGTTAATAGAGTGACTAGAGACTCAGGACGCTGTAAAGCAAAGCCCCAACGAGAAAGACCGTAGTACTCATCACGTTGTAAGTCGTCGTTACGTTTGTTACCAGCAGTAGGGTTCTTACGGATAACACCCATGAAAGGTTTACCTTCGTCGTCACCTACGTACATAGCCATGTTAGCTACGCCTTTAGCACCAGTGCTCTTACCGTCGATAGTCTCTGCACCAACAACAGGTAACGTAGTACTGATCATGATGTTCAAGCCGTAGATAGTACGGTAGAACTGCATACCTGTACGGTCTGCGAAACCAGTCTCGATAAGACCTTCGAACGTTGGGTTCTCTGAAGTAACAACCTGAGATAGGCCATTAAGTTCGAACTCAACTGTAGGGTCAACGATAAAGATACGACCGTTAGCTGGGATGTTAGCTTCATCCATCGAAAGCTTAATTTGTCGAAGGTCGTCTAGAGTGATTACACGAGAACCATCTGAACCGCCTGATGCTACGAAGCGGTGAGGCTGCGAGTTAATCAAGTTCAAGTCACCAGCTACTTGCTGGTCTTGTGTACGTAGTACATCTGATACCATCTTAGTACGGAAAGCTTGAGTACTCTTACGAATACGAGCTGCCACTAGACCAGGGATCTTAGAAGCACCATCTTCTTTTAGTTTATCTGTGATGTAGAAACCATCTTGGTCGTACTCTTGAACCTCTAAAGAGATACGCGATGTGTCGATGCTTGAGAAGTCTAAAGGCTCGTTCTCTGCATAAGGAGAAAGAGTGATGTCACCGATCTGGTCGATGTCTAGCTTAGAGCCTTCAGGAAACTCAGAAGTACGATCGTTGAAGAACATACTACCATCCATTAGCTGCTGAGGAAACGACTCAATAAGTGAGTTCGAGTACAGCTGTTGGATGATCATTGCTTGTGTGTTACCAGTAGTTTGCATTGGAACCTCTTAGTTCTTAGTTGCTGTAATTTTTTAGGAACTCATCAGGGTTAGCTAATGCGTTCGCGATGAAGTCAGTTCGTTCTCTAGCTGAACCGTTAGACATTAATACGTCCGACACCTTTGCCTTCTGTGCTGGTGGGGTATTAATAGCTATAGCCGATGGAGCGGCTGGAGAGTTACTTGACTGCTTGTTAAGTCCGAACGTATGCTCGAACAAAGCTGGGTTACTTCCTGCTAAGTTAACAATAGACTCTTGGTTCATACCAAGCTTCGATCCGATCTCTAGTAATGAAGTCTGGTACTCGGAACCGAATACCGCCTGAGCCTTCTCTGTGCTAGTGCGGACATTACTTTCGTGGATCTTTTGTTGTTCGTTAGCTGAAAGTTGTTGCATCACCGTTTGAACTAAGTCCTCAGGATTGATCTGGGCTTGTGGCGCAGGAGCCTGAACTTGAGGTTCTGGTGTTGGCTGAGGAGCAGGAGCAGCTTGCTTCAACAACTGTTCAAGTGTATCGAGCTTATCTAACTTGCTAGCCATTTCTTTCAGTTTAGCGTTCTCCGCTTCTAACTGAGCGATATGATTATCAGCGTGCTCGATCTTTGTCTTAGCTGTTGCAGCATCGTACTGTCTGTCTCCGACTGAGAACATTAAAGACTGGTCGGTCTTCTGTTCAGTTGGACTGACGTTATCGACATTGGTCTTGTCATCAAACATCGTTATTCCTTATTTTCTAATTGATCTAAAATATCTCGGTAAGCAGCTCGTTTACCTCTTGAATGAGCAGCTGCGTACTTCGACTGAAAGAATGATACAAAAGAAGAACTCTCGAAAGAACGTACTTCTTCGTCTATCTTGTATGATAGATATGATGTAAGTTCTCTTGTAAGTTCGTTCTTTCTGTACGTATCAAGTTTATGAAGTAATTCATCTTTATGTTCTTTTCTAGTACTATTAAATAGTCTACTTAAGAACTTAGGTATTCTTATTTTCATATTAGTATTCTTTAGTACTTTCGACTTAAGACTTCTTAACATACTTCTTGGTAAATATAAAGATAGCGGGGTTACTATAAATCTGCAATAGATTACTTAAAATAAATTTAAATTAATCAGTAACCCCTTGAATATCATTAACTTAGGAGCACTTCCTGCATACTCTCTTCACTGTTCATAGCAGCAGTCTGTTGTTCAGCTACAGCAGCGTGTTGTTGCATCTCAGCTTGTTCATCTACAGCTGCGAATTGTTCAACAATACCGAAGCCTTGAAGACCACCTAACTCTTCTACAGCTTGAGCAAGAGCGTACGTATTCATATGACCACCTATCAGCTGACCTAGGTTAGAGTTAGCTAACGTATTAATCATATTCAGTTGCTTGTTCTGTAGGTTAAACCTACGAGCACCGATAGGAACTAAAACACCATTACTCTTAAGATCTTCCTCTGTGACCTCTAGGAACGTCGGTAAGCCGTTTTCGTCTACCGTCTGTGCCTGTACCATTGATGTGAAGTTCTCCCTCGCTAGGATGATCTCAGAGCGTATCATAGGCTCTAGTAAATCTATCTCGAACTGCTCAGCTTTATGAATGAACTTACGCATACCTGCATCCATAAGACTGTTAACTTCACCAAGCGTCTTCTCACCTTGAGTCCTGAAGCCTTGAAGCTGAGGTGGTAAGCCAGCAGCTGCACGACTCTGTGCCGTTAGTCTGTCGATGTGCATGTCAGCAGTAAGTACAGTCGTGTCTGGCGAGAGATCTGTCACACCCCCACCCTCAGGTGCAAGGTAACGTGTTTGTCCCGTCTCAGAGTCATACACTTCCTCTACGTCACCAATGAACACACGGTCAGGGTGTATGTATCTGTCGAGTGCGTCAGACTTACTGTTCTCTCGGTGGTTGATCTGATAGTTCATACCTATGATCTTATCCAGAGGGCCTTGACTCCATAAGTTATCAGGCTTCTCCGACCAGCTTGCCTTGAAAATATGTACGTCTTTAGCTTCGAATGAGTGCACTACCGTCACTCGGTCAGCCACTACATAACACTGGTTAACTAACAACACACCCTTGTCTTCATCGTAGATATCTCCGTACATGAACAGAAGCTCTACTACACCTGAGTCGTAGTACGACTGTAGGCTTGTGAAGCCATCAGGTAAGAACTGGTTGTTCTTGTTCACGTCAATGAAAGAACCTACTGACTTCTGGTAACGACGCTGAATTACTTTATCACGTATTTCATCTTCGATACCTTGCTCCGTACACCACTTATGGAAGTCACCAATAGGTTTAACTACTCGAAGAATCTTAGCTGTATCTTTGAAGTTAGTAGCTGAAGGATCAAACACAATGTCGTACGGACTGATTCGCATAGGCTGAGGGCCACTGTAACCGCCTGTGTTGGACGTTCGGTGCACTACCTGTACGAACGCATTACCGTAGATAACAACGTCCTGTACGAGCTTCCTGAGCGTTTTATCGAATCCGTTCAATGCGTGGCGGTTCTTGATGTACGCTAAGATCTTCTCTCGTTTCTGTTTACTAGCTGCCTGTGAGTCATACGGACGCCAGCCCAGGAAATCTTCACTTGGGTACAGAGCACTGAATATCAAAGACTCAAGTTCTTCTTTGAACTCAGCAGTAATAGGTATATGTGTACTGTGATCGTGCATACCTAACTGAAGGTTCTGGGTGTCAGTAGCGAACAAGTAAGCTTCGATCTCTTCCCACTTAGATCTGTTCACTGAGCGTTTAGACTGAAGCTCAGACCATTGCTCTGATACACGAGCACCAATAGTATCCACGTCGAACTTATGTAAATTAAAACTCATCTTCGTCTCCCGCCTCTAGGCGACCCGAATCTACTCACAGGCGCTCTGAGGGCATTAAAAGTTTTCTTAAGGCCACGGCCTAGGGGCTTCTTGATTTTGCTCACAGCGAGTGCTAGAGCGTCTTTCATATCATCATTAGGTGGTCGAGGCATAGTAAGTTCAGACTCAAGCTCACGAATGATACCTTTACGTACATGAAATATCTCAGAGTTCCTGTATCTAGGTTCTAGAATCTGGAGGATACGTTCCTCTTTCTTCTGTTTGTTACTAGCTACTTCCCCCTCGACCTTTAGTGTACCACCTTCTTTACGTATTTGATCTTGAAGGTACTGCTTGATTAGCTTACCGCCATTGTTAGTTTCTACCCATAATTCTTTGAATCCCCAGTCTCTGTACAGATCTAACACTCTGTCATAGAACATTTCGTACTTTTCTGTCTGAAAGCGATCCACGTCAAGCACGTACAGATATCCATCCGAGTCCATACCTACCACCACGATCGCAGTGTAGTCTCGTCTACGGGCCGTAGCGGAGCTGAACGCTAAGTCCATAGCTGCAACTAATTTCAGATCCTTGCCTTGGTACTGCCAGTTATTACCTGAGTGTGTTAGACTCTTAGGGTTCAAGTACTGGAAGCATTCACGACTGATACTCTGTAATGAACTGTCGTTAGGGTCGTTGTAGTACTGAGCGTAGAAGCCTGAGATATCTCCATCCACTGACATGTTAGCTTTCTTAATAGCTAGCTGTTGTGTATCGAACCCGAACCACTCTCCGTTCTCCATCTTAAGTCTAGGCCAGAGGAACTGACCAGTGCCTGCACGGTTCACGGAGTCTTCTACTACACGCTCGAAGATAGTCCATAGCTTCTCATCACGTACGTACTCATCTCCTTCAAACACAGGGACTGTTAGGTCAAGCATGTTAGCGTACAAGTCATCCTCACCGTACCGTGTGCCTACTGCTTTAGCCTTAGAACCTGTGGTCATGATCTTAGTACAGTTCTTGTAACACTTAACTACCTCTGACTTCTCAGCATCTGAGTCGTAGTTCTCATCCGTTACTAAGTCATCGAACAGTACTTCATTACAGTGGTAGCCTGTCTTACTAGACTTCACTGACGTTACTCGTATACTAGGGTCACGTACCATACGAGCTTTACGCTCAGGGTGATCTAGTTTAATTACCTCATTAGTCCACGTACCCGTAGGCTTGTGCTTCATCCCGCCGTCTCGATCTTTCTGATAGTTCAAGTGTTCAGGCCATAGCAGCCTATGTCTATCAGAACGAAGTATATCGACCACTACGTTCAACTGTTCTTGACCTAAACCAGGGTTAGCTGATACGTACAAGAACGTCCACCAGGGAGCTACAGTAAGCTTCCATGCTGCGTACACTGCAAGGCAGTGAGACTTCTGGTGGTCTCGGGGAATCAAAGCTAACTGGTAGTCTGACTCCCCGTGCTGAAAGTAATGAAACAGTTCTTTATGAACGTCACCGTAGTAACGATCAGGGAACATAACACAAGCGAACGTGTACAAGTCCTCTTCACAACTTGTACGTAGTTCTGTGATATCCATGTTATTCCTTATCTAGTTTAGCACAAAGTCTATCTATAGTTTTAGTCTGATTCTCTAAGGCTTGTACTAAAGGCTTGATATGAAGCTCTATCATATCGTTAGTCTCTTGTTTATTGTAGTACTCACTAGCCAGTTTGTTTTCTGTAGCGTCAGCTTTCTGCTCCACACCTTTAATCCTGTTCGTGAACCAATTAACTAAAATAAGAAGTAACCCTCCTATGAACCCTAACAATAAACTTATTGGCTTCCATAATAAACTTAAACTGCCTGCTTCTAAACTCATGATGTCTTAGCCCTCTGGATGCTTTGAACAATACCTAAGATGTCTTCACTCTTTTTTGCAGACTCTGGTGTTTCTTTCTTCTGAGGCTTCTTAGGTTTCTCTGTGCTACCGAACAGGATCTTCTGTGCGTTAACATTACCACCTAGAGCAGACTCTTGTAACTGCTTCTTAGCAAGGCTAGCATCTCGTAAAGCCATGTCTTCACGCCAAGACTCTAGTCCTTCAAAGCTATGTTCAGGCATACCCTGCATGAACCACTTCAAACCGCAGAGCTTACGCCAGTGTTTCATTGAACCTACTAACTTAATAGCAGCATCGTACTCATCTACGGAGTGCATGTACACTTGGTACGCTGATACACGAAGCCTATCTTTGTACATCACGTCGTCGTTCTTTAGGGTGTAAGTGGCTTCTTTGCCTGTAGGAAACTCGTAGAACAAAGCTTGAGTAGCGTCATTGTTCATACCTGCCTTAAGCTTTACACGTTGCTGCTTACAATCCCATGTTGTGTATTCAATCATAAATATCCTTAGCCCCTCCGAAGAAGGGCTACAAGTTTGTTACCTCGTTGCGCCAGTGGCGTCAACCCAATTTGTACCATTGTACCAAAGGGGGATACCTAAATCTGTATCGAAGTAAGGGTTTCCTGTTGAGGGGGTTGAGGGCCTATCAGCAGTTGCACCTTTTGCTTCCAATACCTCTAACCGACGTCCATGCGTACCCGTAGTAACTGCATCCCATGCAAGTTGGCCTTGCGTCCCTGCGACGACCTGATAAGTCAGGCCGTTTACTGTTCTTTGTCCGCCTAAACCTACGGACTCTGGTGATGGTAAACCCATAAATTAATTCCTCTAAGCTATTACAGTGCAGGGCCGAGTTGCCAAGTGCCGGGAGTACCTGATGCAACACAAACTGCGTAGTTCGGAGAACCTACCGTAGGATTGGCTGTGTATAAGATTCTTCCCCGTCTGTTGTACCCTACAGTGGGTATAGGCACCGACGCTTGTATCAAAGGTTCGTCGGATTGTATGTACCTAACAACCGAACCCATGTCGTACCTCACAAACGTGTCTGCCACATCCCAACTATCAGACTTGTAAATCATGTCTACAGTATCCCCAGAACTAAAATTGTAGAATGCAATTGCTTGGTTACTGTTACCATCATCTACTATGGTGTTGCCACCTATGGTAGAATAACTAAAACCACCGCCAACAAATGTCTCTTCAATTGCGTAGTTACCCCCACGCCTGTTAGGGTGGACTATCATGTTCTCAGTAAGTATACCCTTAGAGCGAGGGTTAAATATGATGGATGCATAAGGAGCTTCCCTAATAGTATTTCCAACAACCCTACAAGTCCCTATACCCGTTGAGAACGATTCGACGTAAAGTGCGGCTTGGTTACTTGCTAGTGTAGTTGTGGCTGGGCACTCGATTGTATTATCCAGAACTTTGATGTCTCTCGCTGAGAACACCTCCATACGACCGCCATCACAACCTCTTATATTGTTACCCTGCACGACCGAAATAGCATCAGCTGTCACTGATATGACTCCAGCCTTACCTACAGAAGGACAATCTAGTACATCATTGTTTATGACTCGTACTCCATCACCCGCTTCAATCCATATCGCAGGTTCTGTGTTTGCTGCGTCTGGGTCGCCAACGTTACCAATGTTATACAGTGTGTTACCCTCTACTAGAATATTCTTAGAAGGTACATCCACACCCGAACTATAACACTTGATACCAGCGGCGCGGCCTGTTGAGTTGTAGCAGATATTCTTAGAAATCTTTATGTTCTCTAGGAATGTCCCCTCACAGTTTATAAAACCTACTTGGTGTATGTCATGGATGGTATTCCCATGAATAAGAATATCCTTACCACCAGTCACCGCAATACCATTCCCATAACTGGTAAAATTAGGGTGGTCTGCCATGCCAATGTTGTGTATGTGGTTATAAATGAGTTTAATATTGAAGTTGTATATTGGGGCTAATTGTTGGCCTACACCTATGCCAGCATTCTGACCATTGTAAATATGACACTTCTCAACAGTTACGTTATTACACCCCACTATAGGTAAGGTATACTGACTGAAGGCTGTCCACTCAAGTAAGTTTCCGTCAATATTAAGTTTCTCTATATTAACGAAACCCACGCCCCACACACGCATAACCGCTTGGTGTCCGCCTAGCTTAAGGGTTGCCCCCGCGCCAACGATGTTAGTATTACTTCTTACATCAACGTTATCTGCTATATAAAAAGTGTTGTCACCCGTAAACTTTATCTCACCCCTTTCAGCTAAATCTAAAGCTCTTTGGAGAGGGGCACTATTATCAGTGATTCCATCCCCAATACAACCCAAGTGTAGCGGGTCTACAGGCCCGTTCACAACGTATTCTAAAGATAAGCCTCCAGAGATACCAACCACATCGTATCCGTTCGTAACCATTCCAACTGGTCTGACGACGAACAAACTCATCCCTCTGTCAACTATCCTCACATACTGGCCAACCCGCAAATCACTTGCCTGAGCTTGAGCTAGCGTTAGATGAGACGCAGCAGTAACTGGTACTTCATCACCTACGTTACCTTTCTCAAGCCACATCTTAACGTTATCAGATGACAGTACTAAGACGTACTCTTTGTACGTATCAGTGAATAGTAACGGTGTGCCTAATGAGTACACGTCAGGTGAAGGGAAGCCCTCTGCCTCAGTAGTGAATACTGTAGCACCTTGAACGCCTTGTACGTACTCGTCGATATCCTTTACACGGACAGGCTCGACGTCTGACACAGGCTTAGGAAGATTCAAGATACGTTCGTTGTTCATATCCAGATCTGTATCCATGAAGTTCGTAGTACTGCTAGTACGAGACAGAGCATCATTGAAAGCTTCTTGGATCTTAGTTAGTTCTGTATTGATCCCCTGTATAGTATTAACAGGGAGTCTTGTGTAATCGACAGCCATACTGTCTCCTATCTTAGTTTGTTCAGGAAAGACGTCTTCATTATCTCTCGTTTCTCTTTCATGCGATAAGCTCCGTACCCTAAGTAACCTGTACCGAACAGTACCCACATCTCTGTAGGTATAGCAGCTAAGAACATCTGCATCCCTTGGATAACAGCTTCAGCAGCTACTGGATCTATCCAGAATCCTAGACCGAACAGAGGAGCTAGAAGCATATAGATGTACATCACGTACATGAAACTAGGTCTAGCTCTAGATGTCCAAGCGTCAGACGATCTAGCTTCTTCTAACGCTGGCTGCATGACAGTCTGGAGTTCATTCAGGTCAGCAGTCCGCATTGACTGTTTAGCTTTCTGGTTCTGTTCAGGATCTTGTACGAACTTATCTATCAGTGTTTCTGCCAAAGGCAGTAGTGCTAGTATATTCATTCATCCTCTCATTTATCATGTTATGTCGTCTATTGGACGACGATGCCCCCTTAGGGGGAATATACATGGGTAGGATGAAATATGCAAGAGATGATAGAAAATAAAAGATGATGAAAGAAGTATGAAAGAAATGAACAAGAAGTCTACAAGAAGTCTACAAGAAGTCTATCTGTGCCGAATCGACAGCTTAGGAACGTAGTGACTATGCTGGAGACTGTGGACGAGGCCAGGAGTCACGAGGCCTTCAGGCCGACAAGGCAGGGACTCTGTAGTCTAACAAGACTTGCGCAAACTTGGGGGGTGCTATGCACCCTACCCCACGTACCGTGGAAACCCCTGGGTACCCCCTAGACTTTAGTCGTACCCCTAGGCTTTAGTCGTACCCCCGTCGAGGCGGCCAGAGGTCAAGGCACCTACGCTGCCACACCACTAGACGTCCAGACGTCCAGATCTCTGGAAAGCTAGACGGATCAAGGGTTCTAGGGGTGTATGGGTATCCGCCTAGCGGCGGGGATGGACAGACTTCTAGACGGCTGTGTATACATCTGTGGATAACTCTGTGGATACATTTGTTAGCCTGTGGATAAGTCTGTGTTGACATCTGTGTAATACTGTGATAAACGTGCGGGCGTGTGTGTACGTGCGGGCGTGTATGTAATAGACGTGAGTCTTTTAATCTTTTTTCATTCTTTTTGCATTTAAGGGTTGACGGTGTGAATCGTACTTGCTATAGTTCACTCACCAACTACGGAACAGGACAGTCAAAGATAAAGACGTTAAAACTCAAGTCTGTTTCGTAGTGTAAGTTATCCGTTCATTAGGCTCTAACTTATAAGGTACTAAAGCTTGACAAGTGAATCACAACACTTTATAATGTGAACCAGCTACTTAAGTAGTAACCATCCTTCGGACTACTTACGTAGCATCCTTGTGGCGAGGATTAGCGACTGACAAGACAGTCTAAAATAAAACTTGACCTAGCTTAGGCTAGAAGTTCAAGCTAACGCTTGACAGGCGAATCACAACGCATTATAATGTGAAGCATCGGGAGTGAGCGACTCTTGTACAGCACCCAGATAGTGCAACCAAACGCTAGTCAGGCATAAGGTCTGATGTTCGCTAAGTCAGCTAGAGCTATACGCCTACGTTCACTTGGTCAGCATCATACTGTCATGGCGGAGTGAGTAAAGCGTTCTTTCGGTCTACCGTACTCACAGTGGCATTATGTTCACGTCAGCAGTGGCTCAGGCTTCGGTCTCATAACCTGCAATAAACGGATTCACTGGCAACAGTGTCTAAAGAAAAGGTAGACGAGCGATAACAACACGGTTCACGGTTAAGCTCTTGACTGAGTGTACACCATCGGGCTGTGGGGATGTGTAGCAAGCGTCCTGTTATCGTGCTTTTATACATAGTTATAAAGTCAGAGTCATCTGTATGGTGGCTCTTATCATTGTAACTGACACACTAAGGAGTCTATCATGGCTGCAATCACACAAGCTAATTTCAAACAGCGTCTAGCTGCGTTCACCCGCTCTGCTAAGTCACAGCGTGACACACTTCAATCATTACTGATGTTCGCCATTGACCATGCGGCTAACAACCAAGACGAGTTCACTTGCCTGACTCAAGTCATGAACGCTACGGTCGAGGTTAAGTCATTCCGTACTGAGACTATCAAAGATTACGTGAAGGACTTAGTCACTAACCTTGAGTACGCCAAGCTTAAAGATAACACGTACGGATTCCGTAAGGTTAAGAAAGGCGTACCTTGTGAGTACAAAGCGCCTGAGTGTCCTTGGTACAACTTCAATAACAAAGGCGAAGTCAAGCCAGACGTACACCCAATGGTTCAACTGAAGTCATGGGTGACTCGTGCTAAGAAAGCTTTATCAGAAGGTAAAGTACAGGACTCACAAGAAGCAGAAGCTACTGAGAAAGCGCTTCAAGAAATCACTAAGCTGCTTGCATAGGTGGGGTATGGACTGGATTAATGTAGTAACGTACGGAGCGCCCTTGCTGGTGCTCTGCCTTATAGCACTGTCATCGTACGGTGCTGTCAAGGGTAACAGGATTCTTGAACACATCCCTATGATCTCAGTCATAGGTCTTTTATTCTTCTACATGATATGGTTACATCATCTTAAATTCATAGGAGTAACAGGTGGATAGCAGTGACACAGATAGCCTTACACTCACGGAGTTATTTATATTCATGGTACTAGAGTTAGGCACTCTAGTGTTCGTACTAACTTTATTGTACTGGCTAATTAAGGTCTAGATACAGGCTGAGAGCTTCTGAGAGCCTCTGTGTGGGACGTTCTACTGTAAAGTAGGGCTACCCCACAGGGTCTTTTACAAAAGCCCTTAGAATTAATTACAGGAGACCATCATGGTACAAGTTAAACGTTCGCCAGCTCGTCAAAGCTGGATGCTTATGTACGGTAGCACTTGCTTAGGTACGTTCTCTCTTAAGAAACAAGCACAGGCTGAGGCTGATTCCCTGAATCGTAAGTACGGTCAGTCATTGCAGGCTCTATCATGAACCTGTTCTACCTTGACCACGATGTATCGAAGTCAGTGCAGTACCACCTTGATAAGCACGTAGTTAAGATGGTTACTGAGTACGCTCAGTTACTGTCAGCTGCTCATCATGTACTGAACTCAGGTGTTCAAGGTTGTATGGCTCTGTCTCATGTGAACCATCCATGCGCTGTGTTCACTCGTACTTCATCAGAGAACTACGACTTAGTGTACAGGTACTATATCGCTTGTGCTAAAGAGTACCAGTACAGATACGGTAAGGTTCACGCTAGCCTCAGTAAGTACCACGAGGCTTTACGTATTAACCCAGTACCTAAGGGTAAGCTGACTGAGATCCCTCAGTGTATGCCTGATGAGTGCAAGCGTGCTTGCCCTGTCGAAGCTTACCGTGAGTACTACAAACAACACAAGATACCTCAACAGGGGTATGCTTTTAGTAATAGATTCGACCCACCTTGGGTCTAGCTTAGGAGAACATTATGTTAGATGTACTGTATTACTGGCTAGCTTTGAGCTTAGTATCCGTCCCTATCATTCACATAACAGGGGCTGTTGTTATGTTAACCGCAGCTTTGGTACTCAAAGACCTAACTAATGGCGACCATGCGCTGCTCAGGTTGCGTAAATTTCTTTGGGAGAAATCAGGATGTGAGTACATGTCAGGTATAGGTGACGGCGCTACGCTGTACTTCATAGGCCTAGCGTCGGTCGTGTGGACATTCGTAGCGATAATAGTAGGCTACATATCAGATGGAAGCCCGTTACTCATAGTACTGTCTGCGGCTGATTTCGTTCAGCCAGCCATGCCGTACGTTCTTATAGTCTTATCGTACGTTCTTGCTCGTTTATCAATCAAGACGTGTTACGATAAGATCAAACATTTAAAACTTAAGCTGGAGAAACTGTGATGGATTGGTCAATACTGATAAAGGAGAACTCAGATGATATCAAGAGTATCAAAGATCTTAACTCATCTGAAGAAGATCAAAGCTAACTCTCTTAAGTTAGTTCTTCTTCTTGTAATGCTAGTCCCTATCAGTCACTTGATAGTACACTTCATTTCATTCTTAAGTACGTTCGCTCTTACTGTTATTCTAGGAGCATTAGTAATTTATATTTCGAAACAGCGCCTTTAATTCTTTCTTCGAAAGTAGATTACTTGTACTTCATAAGACTGCTGACCCCCCTTACCCCCCAAATATACAGGGGTACGGATGGATTTGCAATAAACTTTATTTTTTCTACATGGTATTGACAACAGTCAATGTCTAGTTATAACTGACGTGCAAGGGAGTTCAGTACATGAAATTATTTTCATTCTACCTCTTGCACCTTAATCGAAAAAGGTGATTAAAATGCCTGCTTTGTACAAAATAAACGATCAAGGCGGTCGCAGCTCCTATATCGGCAGCGGTTGCTGTTGGGGTTTCATGGGGAGAGAGGATGACTACAAGCCGTTCGAGTCTGAACCATCTAGATACGTAGAGGACAGAAGCATTGATGTTATTGCTGACCCGAGTCACTTAATGTTCGCTGATGCTGATGCTCTTGGTTATCTTACTTGGCTTACTGAAGAGAGTCCGTACCGTGATGTGTTCACGAACTCCCCTGAAGAAATCATACAGACAGGGGACTGTAAGATAACGATGGATGTCTGTAATCAATCCTTGATCCTAGGTCTTAGTCACTTACGTAGACTAGACCACCACGGGTACACGATCTGGAATCAGCTAGACCCTAGCATTCCCTCAGGCATGAGAGCTATCTTAGTTCAGATGCTTCACCCTTACAGCAACTCAGAACATCAACGACTCGGGGCTTCTCAAGGGGATAACACAAGCACTAGCTTCCGTTACTTCGACGCTGCTGCTTTGTGTTCATGGATCAAGGGTGAACAGCTGAACCATGAATCTTTTGCAGAGCTAGGCCAGTACGAGTTAGGGTTCTCAGGTCGGTACGCTGATACCTTCCATACCACTGGTATGGTCTTGCGAAACGTAGACTTACCATGTCCTCGTTCGTACAAGACGATCAAAGGTTTGTTCTTCACAGGTAATACTCATGTGCTTACGGACGAACCAATGGCTCTTGCTGACAGCATCTTGGCTGCTATCACAGGGTCAGACTTCTGTAATGACGAACAACGTTCCGTAATCCTAGGCGATTACAAGTTAGCTGATAAGGAATAACAATGACTGATATTCAACATGACTTAACCTCACGCACTGATGAGATAATGACAGGTAAGAAGTGCGCCGTGTACGGTACACTACGTACTGGTGAAGGTAATAACGTACTGCTCTCAGGTCTTGAGGGTACAGCTGATACTATCTCAGGGTTCTTGATGCGTTCTTACGGAAACTTCCCGTTCATTGTGTACACAGGTAAACCTGATGATGTGATTCAGGTAGAGCTGTTCGATGTAGACTCAGACCAGCGTAGTAGAAGTCTCGACTGCCTTGAAGGTTGTTGGGGTGGATACACTGGCTTCTATGATCGTATCAAAGTACAGACGGATTCAGGTGAGCAAGCGTACTTGTACGTGTTCCATGAAGATGATCCTCGTTATCAGCGTATAGAACACGGTGACTGGGGGAAGTTCTGTAATCCCCTGTAACCCATCGTAAGACGTCTTTGTAACAACCTAGTAGGGGAGCTTAGGTTGCCCTTAGATAATTCAATACAGCCTCGTACAGAGGCTCTCAGGAGTATATATGTGTGGAATCGTAGGCTGGTTCGGTGCTGGTAGCTCAACAGCTGATAAAGTAGTACGTCAATTATTACAAGCGGATATTATCCGTGGCCGTCACAGCACTGGCGTTGCCAGTATTGTTAAGAAGCCTGTAGTTAACACCGCTGGTGCTAACACTCAGGTACAGATTGTTAAAGAAGCAGAGAACGGAGGTGACTTCGTAGAACGACTCGCTGCTAGTAATGCTATCAGCCGAGCTACGCTAGGTGTTATCGGTCATAACCGTTACGCCACAGCGGGTGCAGTTACTGCCCAGAACGCCCACCCTTTTCAGTACGGAGACATTACCTTAGTACATAACGGTACTCTGACAGAGCAGGAGCACTTACCTGACAGTCACCTGTTCGAGGTTGATTCAGAGAACGTATGCTACTCTGTTAACAAGCAAGGTGCTAAGGCTACGTTCGAGAACACAGTAGGTGCGTTCGCTTGTGTGTGGTTCGATGAGTCAGACCAGACAATTAACTTCGTTCGTAATGACGAGCGTCCGATGTGGCTGTGTACTGTAGGTCAGACTTTGTACTACGCTTCGGAGCGTGAGATGTTGTTCTGGATTCTTAAGCGTAACAATATCAAGTTCGAAGGAGACTACACGCAGTACTTCACTGAACTACCTACATGTGAGATGTGGAAGTTCTCCTTTAAGAACAACAAGTTAGAGCGTCACACACCAGTAGAGTTCATCGAAAAGGAGTCCTCCTTTCAGTCGTGGGCTTCAGGCTACTCAGGCTACTCAGGCAGTTACTACTCTAGAAGTACTGTTGATAAGTCTAATCCTGGTCATAATAATCTTCATAAATACACAGGGCTGAACAAAGATGACGTAGTGTACGCTTACCTCAGCCAGAACGACTTCACTCCTTACTCTAGCCATGTAAAGAACAGTCAAGGTACAGCAATGGCTAGTATCCAGTACGCTGACGGACAGCAGCAGCGTATACGAGTAAGTAATGTGGCTCGCAAGAATCTACCTCTTAAACCTACGCTGTGTTCCTTCAAGGTAGCAGGGTTTTCTTTCAATCAAGATATTCTTGATGCTGACAAGACACCTTTAGGTCTTATCCTTAGCACTTGGAGTATAGAAGAGAGCGATGTTGACCGTAAAGTTCTAGGCAATAAGCCTGCGATTCCTATGTTGAATCAAGAATCTACGTCTTTAATCGTACCGTTCGATACAGGCTGCACCTGTGATAACTGCGGCACACAGATGACGCTTCAAGAGCCAGCTTACCATTACGACTACGGCTCGTGTGCTGGGATCATAGTCTGTGAAGACTGTCATGATCTAGATGTAACTTTGACACACGATCGTCGTTCAAACTCTGCACTTAAAGTGAATAGAACTAATCTTAAAAATCTGATGGAGTGACATCATGGATTTAACAACATACAATGAATACTTCGGTAACTTGAACCTTAACACTGCACCTCCTTCGTACCGTACTGAGGGTGACGTACTGGTTACACCTCTTGGTCGATTCAAGTTAGATGGTACGTCCTCCTACCGTCCGTCTGTGAATGAAGAGTTCACTCCTTGCGGTAACTACGTACGTCTTATTGAAAAAGCTATGGACTACAATCTCGGAGAGCCTGTGTTCATCCGAGGCAGAGGTATTCATACTATCACCCGCAGAACTAACAGACGCAATGGTGTTCAGAGAGTGCAGTTGAACGGTAACAGTTGGTTCAACCTAGATGAAGTCAAGCCTTGCCTTGTCACCTTGCACCCAGGTAATTCAGGCAGACGTGCTGATGTACGTGAGTACTACAGATCCCTGCTGTTACACCTGTCACCTCCAGCACCTAAGGCTAAGCCTAAGGTTCTAGGTTACGAACAATCTGTCAAGGGTTTATTGATTGGCTCGGACTTCGAGATCTTCGTCAAAGATACACGCACTAACGAGATCATCCCTGCTCCCTTGCTCGTACCTGGTACTAAGCAGAAACCTGTAGAGCTTAAGCATGGGACTGTTCATCCTGATGGTATCGCTGTAGAGGTTGGCTGTCCTCCAGCAGGGACTTACCTAGAGCTTAAGGATAACCTAGCTGCTATCCTTAAAGAAGTTAAAGATACGTTCTTCCCCGAAACGTACTACGAGTACGTTAAGGATTCACATGAAGCACGAGCTGACAATATCCAAGACTTCAAGAAACACAAGGCTGAGAACCCTAGCTGGTTCATCTCAGGGTGTGCGCCTGAGTACTGCATAGGCGTTGACGCTGGCGATGCTAGTATGAAGCAGAAGCTGCGTTGTAAAGATAAATTCTTTACTGGCTTGCACTTACACTTCGGGTTCACTTCATGGGATGCAGGGTTAGCAACCACTCGCCTTGACTGCCAAGCCTTACAAGCTAAGGTCTGGAAAAACCTCACTGTATGTGAGTCGATACAGTCTAGCCGCGTGAGCATCGGTGGTTCATCACGTCAGTCTTACTACGGAGGACTAGGTTCTTTCCGTGCTAAGCCGTACGGTATTGAAGACCGAAGCTTCCAAGGCGATGCTCTGTTCGATCCTAACGCACAAGAGTTGATCAAGACTCTTATTAAGACGTACGCTGAAACAATTAAGGAGGTGTTATGATACCGCTATCATGTATGCGATGTATACTCGACGTGAGTGAACGAGACCTAGGCCAGTACTATCGAAGTACTTACGTTATAGTACAGAAGAACGGGCTGTACGACGTACTCTGTGTCGAGGACGTAGATGATGAACGACTACACCTTAGCGATGACGAGTGGTACTGCTCCTCTGAGTGCTACGTAATGACACCTAAAGCTGGGTTCTACGGCGGTGTGTTCATATGCACCCGAGCGGAACGTCACTACAAGAAAGGAATGAACTTATGCCTCACTAGCGCACGAGCATTCAAGCGATACATTAACACAGGTGCAGGATTCTCTGAGTTCAATCAGTCAGGTGACGCACTGCACTACAGAAACGAGCCGTGCGCTGTTCAGGTTGACCACGAAGGAGAGAAGAAGTTCTTATTCACTAACCAACACATAGCTGAAAAGTACATGCAAGAGTTCAAACAGGAGGCGTTGTATGACATCTAGAACAAAGCTAGGGGATGAGGTAGGTATCTCTGTTATCCGAGGTGATTACTTCGGTATCGAGGTTGAGGTAGAGCAATGCCTTACCGAGTACGATCCGTACGAACAACAGCAGGAGCGTGAGTCCCTGAGTACTGATGAAGTCCTGTGTGTACATGATGGTAGCTTACGTGACCAAGGTTGTGAGTTCATATTCCGTAGACCCCTAGCTGTTCAGAGTGAAGACTTCAGCACAGCCGTGGACTACATACAAGCAGCCTGTACCGAAGCAGAAGCAGTAGGTTCTTTCAGAACCAGTACTCACTTCCATATGAACATGACCGATATGACCCTAGATCAGATACGTAATCTAGTGTTCTTATCTCTGGTAGTTGAGCCTGCCCTACTGAAGCATTGCAGTGAGCACCGTAACAACAACAGGTTCTGTGTACCTTGGTCATGTGATTCTGAAATGCAACAATTGTTCCGCTCACATAACCGACTGGGTACTTTAGCATCTAGGATGCACGACCGCAGTAAGTACGCAGCTACTTCCCTGCATCGTATGGTTGACCTAGGAACTATCGAGTACCGTATGTTCGATGCTATCTGGGACGCAGAAGTTCTACGTAAGATCGCTAGATTCTTCACATCTATCCGTCGTATAGCTATGACTAAGACGATTGATGAGATACGTGACGACAAAGTGCAAGGTCGTTTACTCGATCAAATGTCTCGCTTGATTCGTGATTGTTTCGGCGAAAAGGTGCAGCGTACTGAGCTGCAAGATTTATTAACAGAGGGTGCGGATACAGCTATTAACTTAGTAGAGTGTACCCTTGACCGAATCAAGTTACAGGAGATGCAAAATGCCCTTGCAAAAAAGAATCCTAATCACGAGCTGGAACATGGGGAGGACAGCTCGTGCACTATCAGAACACCTGACTCAAGGCCGACTGAACGGGAAGCTCTTATCAATTCAAGGGTTACTGAGACGATGCCAGTCCCGCCGCCAGCACCTAGTAGTGAACTTGGGTCGGGTATTTCCTCAAGATGGGTTATCCCAGATGAGCAGAGCAGACTCCGTGAAAGTTCTGAATCTATTCAACAAAGGCGGGAACAAGCTCAGATCTTTCAGGATGTTATCCGAAGCTGGCCTTACGATACCGTACTTCACGACGAACGTTCAGGAAGCTTTGACGTGGATACCACAGAACCCTCGCAGGGAGAAGCCACGGATAGTTCTGAGACACGTCCTTAACGGACACTCAGGGGAAGGTATAGAAGTCTGGAGTAATACTCTAGAAGAGGAGCACAGCGTCCCTGACGCTCCTCTGTACGTACAGTACATCCCTAAGACTGACGAGTACCGAGTGCATGTACTGAACGGAAGGGTCGTAGACGTACAGCGTAAGGCTCGTAACAGTGAAGTTCAAGATGACGATGTGAACTGGCAGGTACGTAACCACCAGAACGGATTCATCTTCATGAGAGAGGGAGTAACTCCTGAGTCTGTACCTGAGCAGGTGATTCAAGAATCCTTGAAGGCTGTCCCTGCACTGGGCTTAGACTTCGGTGCAGTAGATGTGATATGGAATCAGAACCACGACAAGGCGTACGTCCTTGAAGTTAACGCTAGTCCAGGTATGACTGGCACTACATTAGAATTGTACTGCGATGCTTTCACAGCGGTAGCTCGTGATGAACAGATTAAAGATTGGAGAGAGTGATGTCTAAATTTAAAGTAGGTGAATACGCCACGTGTGTAGATGCTGGAGTTAACTGGAGTATAGAGAAGGGGCAGTCGTACCTCGTCTTGGGGGAGAGGAACGGTATGGTAAAGGTCGAAGTTGACGGTGCTGAACAGGAATACTTTCTTCGACGATTCGAACCTATCGAGAAAAAACCTAAGTACAGCACACCTAATGGTAAGCACAAGCACCACGATGTTATAGTAGCATGGGCTAATGGTGCAGTGATAGAGACCAAGAGTGGTGGCAAAACGTGGGGGCCTTGCACTTGGCCTCTGTTCTATACGGATAAAATGTACCGCATCAAGCCTGAGAAGTCAGAGGCTTTAGTAGCAGCAGAGAAGCAGCTAGCTGATGCAGAGAAAGCAGTACAAGCAGCTAAGAAAGCTGTTCAAGATCTACAGGAATTGAAGGAGGGCAAGTGATGCACCCAGGTACTTTTTGCGCCCTAGCTGCGTACTTCGTAGCTATGGGTGTTGGGTTCTATAATATAGCAGCAGTGGTGGGGTATGAGGCTGGAGTAGCTTACGGTATTTTACTTACCATTGGATTTGCAGTAATGATACACAAGGATCGCTAATGGCAGGAGTACAGATAGATGTAATCCCTGACCCAGAGGGTGTCGGTAGTATCAAGGTGTTCGAGAACGAAGACGGTACTATCACTGGGTACAATTTCATGCGGGGTAAGTTCTACCCTAAGCCTTACGATGACAAGCCTGATGACTACAGGCCACCTCCCCGCCCTCGGCGTAGTGCTGAAGAGATACAAGAGTTACTGTCAGAGATCCATGAACTCAGTACAGTTGACGACACAGAGCGTAAGCTAGGTGCTCGTAGTCTAGCGTACTTCGGTATCAAGACACAGCTGAGTGAGTTCGATGGTACTACACTGACTGCTAAGTTCTACCCGTACACAACAGACGGGGCGATCACAGCGTACAAGTGCAAGACTCATGACAAGAACTTCTACAGTGTAGGTGACATGCAGAACTGTGACCCGTTCGGTTGGGAGCAGGCGATGCGTGGACATAACCATACACTGTACATCACCGAGGGGGAGGACGACGCAGCTGCATTGATGAAAGCACTGATGCCATCATGGTCTAAGGAGTTACCTCCTGCTATCATCAGTACATCTTCAGGAGCTACTGGCTTGAAGAGTATCAGCCGTCGAGCTGACACCATTAACCGCAGGTTCAAGCAGGTGGTTCTGGTGTTCGACCAAGATGATGCAGGTCGTAATGGTGTACGTAAGGTATCGAACTTACTAGAGAACTGTCGCTCCGCAAGCTTTGAGCTGAAGGATGCTAACGATATGGTCAAGGCTGACCGCAGTAACGAGCTAGCGAAAGCTGTCTTGTTCGAGAGCCAGCCTTTAGTATCAGGTAAATGCGTACGTAGTTCAGACGCTTGGCACTTAGCAGAGACTAAGGTAGAGTGGGGATTGGATTGGCCTTGGCCTACCATGACTGAACTTACTCGTGGACGACGACGAGGTGAAGTGTACTACTTCGGCTCTGGTGTCAAAATGGGTTGTCATTAGCCCATGTAAAACTGTGTGAATTCAGGGGAAGCCTAGAACAGGTAATCCTGAGCGAAGCTTTTAATTCAGATAGCCTATTGCAAATACTTCTACTCCACACTATATTGACTAGGGGGTAATTAGAATAGGGGGAAGTATGCAAGAAGTACAAGGTTATCCTAACTATCTGATCGGTTCAGATGGTACTGTTATTGGTGCAAGAAATAAAAAACTTTGTGTAGACCTGAACAGGGTCGGTTATGAGAGAGTGTCCTTGTGTAAGGGCGGAAAGGTTAAACGAGTGTTTGTGCACAAGTTAGTAGCGGAGCACTACGTACCTAACCCAGAGGGTTTCTCTATCGTAAATCATAAAGATGGAAACAAGCGTAACAACAACGCAGACAATCTTGAGTGGACTACTCATCAGAAGAACCTTAAACACGCAATAGATTCAGGACTACGTGTTATGAAAGGACGTAAGATGATGTCTCGAGAGACGAAGCAATCGTGTATTGACCTCCTTCTTGATGGGAGATACACGTACCAACAGATTGCAGATATGCTAGATGTTTCCTATAACTCCGTCGCACTAACTAACAGAAGATTAAAAGAACGTGCAACGACTATCCCTAACGGGAGTACATCACAAGCTAATGGTGATGGAAGCGCACAGCCCTCGTAAGAGGTGATGATATAGTCTAGTCTGCATGGGGACATGCAGCAGTTCATAAGAGAACGGGGGGCGAGTTGCGACCGCCCTCGAATACAACGAAATCAGTAGTAGTTGACCAACTAGGGGAGCACTGCATTGAGACGCAGGACACACCCACCCTGTTCATCAAGCCTGAGGAATCACTGCCTAATACCTTGAAGCGTCTAGCTGGTAAGGCTGCACGGCAGGTACTATGGGATCCTAAGATACCGTACGAAGAGGCTGACTTCCACCGTGGTCGAGAGATCGTAGGGGATAAGGCTATCATCTTCGATGCGTACCAAGAGGTTCGATGGGCTGATGTTAAGAAAGAGATACGTACTAACGTAGAAGTATGTGGTGTCAAGGATGTATTCATTGACCCACTGACTTGCTTCACTGTTGGTATGAACCTCACTGAAGCTAACGCTGAGCTGATCAGTATCGCCTCAGAGATTGCAAGCATGGCTAAAGAGTTAGACTTCACAGCGTACTTGTTCTGTCACTTGAATGCACCTCAGGCTGGCCCTAGCCATGAGCGTGGTGGTGCTGTACAGAGTGTACAGTTCTCAGGCTCACGAGCTATGATGAGATTCTGTCACCAGATGTGGGGCTTAGAGGGTAACAAAGACCCTGACTTACCAGAAGCAGTACGTAATACCCGTGACCTAGTGTTACTTGAAGACCGTAACTTCGGTGAGACAGGGCGTGTACACTTAGCCTATAACAGAACAACAGGTATGCTGGATGAGTTCAGCCCTAGCCTAGGAGAATACGATGAGTAAATTCCCTACAGTTATAACCGAAGAGGTGTACACTTCGTTGTACGAGAACCTCAAGGATGACTGTATGTGGTTATGTAAAAGCAAAGGTATCCCGTTCATTGACCAAGAGGATGTGTTCCATGACACTATGCTCAAGGTCTGGGAGAGACGTGAAGACTTCACTCGTTCTAACAAAGGCGGGTTCAGTCCCGCCACCTTTGTTTATCTGAAGCTACGTACAGCTATCTCAGAGTACTTCGCATTAATGCACACTGATAAACGTGGAGGTAACAGGCAAGCCGTTAACAAACTGAACACAGTGCTACGATCTTATGAGCGTATGTTCGTTGATCCTAACCCTGAGACTGACGATGATTACACAGACAAGACGGCTGTCATGTTCGGTCAGTACGAGGACATGAACACTGAGTTCACTGACGTAGTTGATCTGATAGAGAAACTGCCAGTACATTTACAGGAGTTCGTGATAGCGAAAGCTACCGTAGATAACAACACGGACGCTACTGACCAACGTGCTGTCATAGCAGACATGAAAGCAAGAGGTTTCCCTATACGTCACAGGTTCGACGAGGGGGACTACCCTACTTACAATGCTTACGAGCAGCAGCTTAAAACCTTTATCAAGAACATGGAGAAGAAAGAATAATGCAACCGTGGGTGTTCGACTTAGAATCTAACGGTCTACTAGACCAAGCTAGTGTCATACACTGCGGAGTATTCAAGAACACAATCACGGAAGAAGTGCGTAAGTACCGACCGAACGACATCAAGGACATGGTATCGTTCATGAAAGATTGTCCTGTACTGATAGGACATAACATCATACACTACGATATACCACTCGTACATAAACTACAAGGAATGAACTACCAAGGAAAGGTAGTAGATACGATGTGGATGTCACGTCAGTTATTCCCTGACCTACAGCATCCTAAGCAGATGCTGGCTGACTACGTACAGAAACGTAAGCAAGTACCTATCTTAATCAAGGAAGGTTTATTACCTAAGGATTACCGAGTACGAATGCCTGGGCCTCACAGTATCGAGGCATGGGGTTACCGTCTAGGCCATGGCAAGATACAGTACGACGCTTGGGATGAGTTCGACGAAGAGATGATGGAGCGTTGTGAGCAAGACGTTAACATCCAGCATCTACTGTTCCTACACCTTAAGGGTATTGCACAAGAACGTGGGTACCCTAAGCACAGTATGGAACTGACGTTCGAACTCATGGAGATTCTGGCGGACTCAGAGCGACGAGGTTGGCCGTTGGACACAGTGAGGTGCCAGAAGTACATTAACCAACTAACTCGCTGGCAGGGGATGATTGAGCGCGTTACAGAGCCGTACTTACCTATGGTTCGTGAAGTCTTAGAGTCCAAGAAAGATGGAGCTGTGAACTGGGTACGTAAACCTTTCTTAACTAGCGGGAAGTACTCCGCTATTGTAGAGAGATTCGACCCTACACTAGCAGGCAAGACAGCCAAGGAGGGCTACATAGCAGGGCCGTTCAGTAGAGTACACTTCCGTCGTATGAATCTGAACTCAGATGCTGAGGTCAAGGACTACTTATTGTCTGCTGGTTGGCAGCCTGAAGAGTGGAACTACAAGAAAGACCCTAAGACTAAACGTAATGTACGTGACCACAAAGGACAGCTAATACCTACATCACCTAAGCTCAGTCAGCGTGATGCGTTCATAGGAGTGAACGGTAAGGTAGGTAAGTTACTTGCGAAGTACGTACAAGTAGCTCACCGTCGTAGTTTACTACAAGGATTACTGGATAGAGTTCGGCCTGATGGAACACTGGGTCAAGTCATAACAGGGATAGCAGCGACTGGTCGACTCACCCATTCTGTTATCGTTAACATCCCAGGAGGTGACAGCTTCTTTGGTAAACAGTGTCGTGCTGTGTTCGTAGCCCCGAAGGGTTACAAGATAGTAGGTACTGATGCTAGTAGTTGTCAGGATAGAATGCTAGCAGCTCGTGCTGATAACGACGCATTCACTGAGATGTTGCTGAACGGTGATAAATCCAAGGGTACTGATGGGCACAGCCTGAACATGCACGCTATCAACAAGGTGCTTGCTCAGTTCAAGCTGAATCCTATCACCCGAGGTCTAGCGAAGAACTTCGGGTACGGTTGGAAGTTCGGTGCATCAGATAACAAACTAGGTAGTATGGTTAACGCTGGCCCTGAGGTAGGTGCAGCTATAGCAGAGGCTCTGGCTTCTGTAGCACCAGCACAGCAGGACTTAGTTGACAGGTTGACAGCTGAGTGGGAGAGCACAGCTAAGGTTCGTAAAGGCCCATGGGGGAGGCCTGAGATGTACGGAGGTACAATCACAGGACTAGACGGACGACCTGTAACTATCAATGCAAGACATACTATCTTAGTTTACACGCTTCAGTCCGATGAAGCAATCATGATGCAGTACGCCTTAGTATTCTTAGAGCGTAAGCTCAAGGAGAAAGGTTGGATACGAGGGGTACATTACTGGTACTGTGCAAATGTTCACGATGAATACCAAGCTATAGTTCGTGAGGACTTAGCAGAATCTTTCGCTGCACTAGCAGAGAAATCAATCGAGGTTAGTAGTAACTATCTTAAGCTTGCTGTGCCGCAGGCTGGAGAAGCTGACATCGGTATTAACTGGCACGAGACACACTAATACAGGATACTATATGAATATCAATCAAGCTCCTAAAGGTTCAGGCAAACAATCACCAATCCCTACAGCTGACTCTCACCGTGCGGTGTTGATTCAGGTAGTAGGCCTAGGCTTACAGCCAGGTGGTGTGTGGGAAGGTCAGAAGAAACCTGACAAAGTTAAGGTACGATTCACGTACGAACTTCCTGACCAGAAAGCAGAGTTCGACGGCGAAGAGAAGCCGTTAATTATCTCTGAAGATATGAACTTCAGTGGTCATGAGAAGTCAGGTATGGTCGCTCGACTGAATGTACTTGACCCACAGAACGAGACAGGCGGTGACTTGTTCAAGTTACTGGGTAAGAGCTGTCTTATTCAGGTAACACACAAGGCAGGTAAGGGTAAGAACGCAGGCCGTACGTTTGCTAACATCGGCTCTGTTACATCATTGCCTAGTATCTTACCTAGCATTACACCTGAGGAGGTGTTCAATCCTCTGGTTGCTTACGACCCATCAGCTCATGATGAGGATGTGTTCAGCAAGTTACCTCAGTTCCTTCAGGATAAGATCAAGGCTCGCTTAGATGCACCAGCTAACGCTGTACGACAGGAGTCAGCAGAAGAGCAAGAGCAGAACGAGCTACCGTCAGGTGGTTTACCTACAGATGTAGGCGGGGAGTGGTAATGCCATTAGTTATCAAACGTCCAAAGATGAACACTAAGATCCAAGAGCAGCACGGAGAAGGCTGCCATGGATTGTTCGACTACGATCTTTGGTCTTATGATATTGGTTATGCAGCCGAGTCGGGGGGCAAGCGTGCCTCCCTTGACTGGGTTCACCGTGTTATAGACCAAAGGATTGTCGATATACAAAAGACCTTACAGCTTACATCTTATGAAGGATTCCTGACAGGCTCAGGTAACTTCCGTTATGATGTAGCAGTAACAGTCCCTTACAAATCTAACCGTAGTTCAGGTCGTCCGCATTACTGGCAGGCTATCCGTGACTACCTTAAGGAGAAGCATCATGCTGTAGAGGTTCAAGGCATTGAAGCAGATGACGCTCTGGCTGTACGTCAGACGGAGCTAGGCGATCGTAGTATTATTATCAGCAGAGACAAGGACTTACGTCAAGTACCAGGGTGGCATTATGGATATCCCGTAGGATCTCAGCCTGAGTTCGGGCCTTGGAAGTACGATGAACTCGGCGAGCTAGAGCTTCAATACTTCTACAAAGAAGTCAAGGGTGAGCAGCAAGTATCTAGAACTAAGCTCACAGGTGGTGGCTTGAAGTTCTTTTACTCTCAAGTACTAACAGGAGACGAGACCGATACATATCCAGGCCTCCCTGGTGTAGGTAATGCAGGAGCTTACCGTGCACTTAAAGATTGCACATCTGAGCAAGAGATGTACGACAGAACCTTTGATCTGTACTCCCAGAAGTACGGAGAAGAAGCCTTAGAAAGATTAACAGAGCAAGCCCAGCTTGCGTGGATGGTACGTGAATACGACGTACAGAACATGAAACCTTTGATGTGGAAACCTTACTATGACAGACCTTAATTGTATTGTTGAATACGACATGGAGTTCCGTACTGAACATGAGAACCAATCTCGAATGTCAGATATTAACCCGTACACTATTCAGTTATTCCTGAGTAAGTGGGAGAGTACAGCTCTCTCAGGCTCCGCAGATCACTTCATAAAACTTGTGGAAGGGATAACGTGCCCAAGTTACTTATGCCTGAGATTGAATCAGGTGGGCTTATCTGTGAATCAGTCAGGGTCAGTGCCACGTATTACAGAAACAGCTGAACGCCTAGGCATCACGGCCTTGAGTGAAGAAGAGCAACGGGAGATCCGCATCTATGGCTAGTAAAGGAGACACGGTACGTATCTTACGACCAAGAGGTACATGTTGCGGTGTAGGTTCATGCGGTACAGTAGGGACAGTGGTTCGTCTGTACCACTCATCCCCGTTCGCTAAACACAAAGAAGTTGTTCTGGAACTGGACACAGGGGATATTGTCCATGAAAATCAAGTGGAGAAAGTTACATGCTAGAAGAAGACTTTGGAACAGCGTACGATGTACTCGACATAGAAGTATGGAACGAGGGGGACGAGGAGTTAATAGAGATGCAACGTCAGTACGAGAACAAGGCACTAAAACGCACACAGCTAGTAGCACTACAACTGAGGTACTCAGCCTTGTCTCGTAAGAGTACAGGCTCAGATCGTGAGAAGTACAAAGCTTTCTTAGATATAATACAGGAGGAACTAGATGAGCTTGAAACAGGAGCAGACTCATGAGCAAATTGTCAGTCAAAGGCTTAAGCCTAAAGAAGTTCCTGACCTCCGCAAAAAGCTTCTACGTTCGCAACGTAATATCTGTCCTCTTTGCGGTTGCATTATTCGCCCTGACCAAGCTGTGCTCGATCATGACCACGAAACAGGTAGAGTAAGACGGGTACTTCATAGGCAGTGTAATGGCGCGGAGGGGCGAATACTTCATTGGATCAGAAGGTGCGGTGTAACAGACCCTCTTTCTTTTATCGAAGCTCTTGCAGATTACTGGAGAGATGACTATATTAATAATGTAATACACCCCTCTTTTCGTTCTAAAGAGGAGACTGAGATATCTTCTTTGAAGAAGAAGATGAAAAAGCTGAAGACCGAGAAGGGTCGGCAAAGGTATAGGAATCTGATACAAGAAATAAGCGAGGGCCTAGATGAATCAGGAGACACTGAAACAGCTGTTCGTGTACGAACCAGAGACAGGTAAGTTCGTAAGAAGAACTAATGCTGGGGTAAAAAAAGTGGGAGATGTAGCGGAAGCACGTCACCCAAAAGGGTATATACGAATCATCCATAAAGGCCGATTTTACTTAGCACACCGATTAGCTTTTCTCTACATGAATGGATACATGCCTGAACAAGTGGATCATATAAACGGCATAAGAGATGACAATAGGTGGGAGAATCTAAGAGGCGTTAGCCCCTCTCAGAACAGTTATAACTCTAAAAAACCTTCTGATAACACGTCAGGAGTAAAGGGGGTGTACTGGAATAAGAGAGATAAGGCTTGGGTCTGTCGTATAAATGTTAAAGGTAAGCTCGCTTGGTCTTTCTTTACTAAAGATAAAGAAGAGGCGGAGAGGGTAACAAGAGCTGCAAGAGAAAAACTTCACGCAGAATACCATCGACACCAATAGGAGAATCTAATTTGAAGATACTAATCGTAGATATTGAAACAGCACCAAGCATCGCTTACATCTGGCAGGTATGGAAAGCTAACGTCGGGTTCAAGCAAGTACTAGAGCGTGGTTATCTTATGTCTTACGCTGCTAAGTGGTTAGACTCAGATGAGGTTATGTACAACGAGAACCGACACGGGGACGACAAAGGATTAGTAGAAGACCTGATCAAGTTGTTCGATGAAGCTGATGTAGTAGTAGCACATAACGCAGACAAGTTCGATATTCCTACAGTGAATGCCCGAGCTGTACTGCATAAGATCAAACCACCTAGTCCGTACAAAACAGTGGATACTCTGAAGGTAGCTAAGGCGAACTTCCGCTTTGAGCGTAACACTTTACAGTACGTAGCCCACCATCTAGGTGTAGCGGAGAAAGAAGAACATGCGAACTTCCCAGGTTTTGAGCTTTGGTTACAATGTCTTAAGCAGAACGATGAAGCTTGGCAGGAAATGCAAGCGTACAATATCCAAGATGTTCTTACACTGCAAGAAGTGTACCTACGTCTACGACCTTGGATGCGTAATCCTCCTAATCATGGCGTTCACTCTGATGTCCCTGTTTGCCCTGCTTGTGGGTCTAAGCGTCTTCACAAGCGCGGCACTTACAGCACTAATCTCAGCACTTTCCAGAGATACAAGTGCTTAGAGGATGACTGTGGTAAGTGGTCAAGAGGTCGCAAGAACCTAAGACCTAAACAAGATATGGCTAACACGGTAATAGGAGTTTAAATGATACCAATTACTTACGACTACGACGAGCTTAAGGTATTCATTCATGAGCACCTACGTAAGCTTGCCCTTGCTTCGGGACGTTCAGGCTTAGATAAGTCTAACGTAGCAGAGATTCTTATCATGATAGCAGCCCATGAGTCCAAGGCTGGGGAGTACAGAGTGCAACTAGGAGGCGGCCCCGCAAGGGGCTTGTTCCAGATGGAGGAGGCTACTCATGATAGTATCTGGGAGAACTCTGACATCATCAAGGACGTAGCTAAACGCTGCGGCTATCATAAGAACTTCGACCTTATGGAGAACGACGATGGGTACGCTACCTTCATGGCGAGGATGTACATAGCAATGGATCCGAGTCCTGCTCCTAAGTACCCTAACTATCAATTAATGGCTAAGTACTGCAAAAGTTACTGGAACAGAACAGGTGCAGCTACATGGCAGAAGTACAACGATGATTACTTCAGACTCAGAGGTTACTAATGACAGTACAGATTTACTTATTACTAGGCCTAGCGTGGCTGGGTACTACGTTCCTTCGGCTAAGTGCTAACAAGAACTTCAGAGAAAAGTTCAATCAACTGTACCAGAACCTAAAGACCCAGCACGGGAAGGGTTCAGCTATAACAAGTGTTGTTATAGGAATAGCACTAGCCTCCGTGATCAGAACCCTAGTATGGCCTGTGTACTTAATCTTGTACGTACTTAATGGAGGTAAGAGTGTCTAGTCTAGCATTACTGCCAGAGTTCCTGATGTACGCTTATACATTACTGACACCTAGTTACAGTAGTTACTGGGTTCAACTAACAACAACGGGGAGGATTTATGCCGTTTAGTGTTTCCCAAACAGCTGCAATAGTTCAGAACAATTGCGAGTACCCTTTGCGAATCCGTGTAGCTGAATACTACGAAAAGGTTTTTTATATAGCCCACAAAAACGGAGATCCAGCGTATAGGTTCAGTACTGTACGGCGGGTCAATAACCCCGAGGACGAAGGGGTGTACATAGAGTGTTGTATTGAGAAGTACGAACGAGATCAATGGGAGAGTTCACATGAGTAATACAGGTATGAAGTTCGACACAGGTAAGCCTATGATGGACTTAGTACGTCCTGAGTTCACAGAGGGCGTAGCTAAAGTGCTTACGTTCGGTGCTCAGAAGTACGAAGCACATAACTGGGCTAAGGGTATACAGTACTCTCGTATTGTAGCTGCCCTCGATAGGCACATGAACGAGATCAAGAAAGGTAATTGGTACGATGCAGAGTCAGGATTACCTCACATAGATCATGTAGGTTGTTGTGTTATGTTCTTGTCTTGCTTTATGAAGTGGAACAGGACAGACCTGAACGATCTGTTCACCTCGTACGAAGGTAGGTTCGGAAAGAAGATAGGAGAAGCCTTTGATATACCTAGTAATGTTCCTAGTAGCGTTCGTTCATATAGCACTGAAAGCGTTCCAACAACTGAATGTAGTTCACGAGAAGTACATAATGATCTTTCCAACGTCATGCCTAATGGCAGCAGCGGAAATAGCTATAATAGGTCTAGTAGTGACGACCCTGAACTGGTACTTAGCGATACCGTGGGCACTGGGCGGTAGTGCTGGGTGTTATTTAAGCATGTACTTACATAAGAGAATGAGGAGATAGTATGGAGTGGATTGGTCTTATCTTAGGACTAAGTGTGTTATGGTTAATTGCCCGTGTGTGGGATCTAAAAGATGAACTCACACACGAACGAAAGGAATCAAAGCACTGGAGGAATAACTTCGAGTCAAGGATTGATGCCCTCGAACGAGGGGAGTTCAAAGATTACAGAACAACAGAGGACAAGCCAGGGGTTTAACCCTGACTATCTTCCTTATCTTTATTCACGTCTTCAATACCCTGCCTAATACCTAATGCTTGCTGGATAACAAGGTTCAGTTCTTCTGCTGAGCCTCCAGTTAGCTTAGAGTACACCTGTATTTCATCGTTCAGTACTCGTTCCATCTGCTTCAAGCGTTGACGGTACTGACGATTCCCCACCGCACTTGCAATACCTGCGAACTCAGAGCTAGGTCTTTCTTGACTAAGCTTAGGTTCTAACCTCAAAGCACTTCCTTGGACTTGAACAGTGTACGGTACGTCCTGTGCATCAGATAAAGCTGGCGCTCTAAGAGATGGTAACAGACTTTCTTGTATGAACGTACGTAAACGTCCCTGCATTGCATCTTCTAAAGAGATACCGTTATCTTCAACAGCAACACGGATAGCTTGCACTTCATCGTCAGAGAAGTTCCTTGCACGCATGACCTTTATAGCTTCGTGCATACCAGTACTTGAGTTAGCCTGTGCACGTACAGCTTTCAAAGGAGACATACTCTCAAGTAAAGCCGTACTCACCATCTCAGCTCCCTTAGTCACGTACTCCTCTCGTACATCAGGGTTCATCTTAGCCGCTGTATCGAACGCAGAGGCCAGAACTTTATAAGGGGCAGAGGTAGTACTACCGTGACGTACTCGTGCCTGTGCTGGGCCTGTGACGGACTCTGAGAGCACACGCATAGTACTGTCTGTACTGTCCCTCTGCTCCCCTGTACTGAGTGCGGACTTAATAACGTTACCGAAGACACTAGCTGCCTGAGGAGCTAACGTTACTACACCGTAAGCTACTGGGTCTTGTGCTCGTAGTGATAAGATAGCGTCGTTCTGTGCTATAGCCACTTGAGTTGCAGTTCTAGACTTGATATGTTCACTGTTCAAGAAGTCACGGGAAGCCTTAAGCTCGTTCTTGTAACCTTCAATACTAGACTGAGGTACTAAACGTGGGTCTCCCCCTGCTTCCTGCACAGCTTTCATGTAGTCTGTCTCAGCCCTAGCTATCTGTAACGATAAACGAGAGATATAATCAGCCTTAAGGGACTCAGCTCTAGCTGGATCGTTCTGTACTGTCTTCGTTAACTCCTGCATACCGATATCTAGGTCAGTACTTAGACCTAAACGAATAGTAGTCTGAATCATATCAGTAGCTTTCTGGGCATCAGTCGCATCTAGTGTAGCTTGTTGTGAACGCACAGCTAACTGTTTACTCTTAAGCTCAAGAGCTGCTTGGTCAGCTGCTCGTTTCTCACCGTAACGTACTAAGTCATCATCCCCTACCTCATCAGGGTTCAGTCCGAGGCCTATAACCACCAGCCTACCTGAGTCAATGAAAGCATCACGTTCTTCTAATGCTTCTTTCTCTTGCTGTTCAATCAAAGCTAACTCTCGGTCACGCTCTGATTTGATAGGAGACTCCCCGAACGTACTCTTGAACGAGTCTTTGTAGATACTTTTACCTGTACTGTTCAGAGTAGAGAGATCTTCTTGGAACTTCTTAGACATCCATCGTTCAGCAGCAGCTGTACCTTTCTCATCCTTGACACGTTGATAGTCCTGTATTCGTGAGTTAACTAAGTTCTTTACTTCGTTATCTTGGCTGGGCGCTTGGAACATACCCTGTACCGCAGGAGTAAGTCCTTGTATTAACGTACCAACGGCTTGCATGTTAGATACGCTAGAGCTGGGGACAACAGTCCCCGATGAACCAGCGTTAGTGCTTGTTTGTACTCTAGTCTCGAACATTATTCTTCCTCTAATTTACTTTCTAGTACCTGAATAAGCTGATTAGTTACATCAGTAGTATCAGGGTTGTTCTGTTGTATCTGCTTCAGTCTTGTCACTGCGTCAGCAGGAGATAATCTACCTGATAGCTTCACTGCGTACTTCTGCATGAAGTCAGACTCAGGACGAATGAACTCCTTAGCTAGTTTACTCTTAGCTTCTAGGGCAGCAGCAGGGTTCTCAGCGAATGCTGCGTCAATAAGACGGAAACCTTTAGCCATACTGCGGGCTACTGCGTCTGACGTGATACTATCCCATGCTTGGTCGTTCAGCTCGTTCAAGATATAAGAGTTAACCGAGCGTACTACGTTCTGAGTGTAACGCTGTACGTCCATAACCTCATCCAGTGTGTCGTAGTACCTCTGAACTGCCTTAGGTGGTACTGAGAACAGGATAGGAACTGCTGAACTAGGGTTAATATCTGCGATCTTACGACCTGAAGCTGTTCTGTACTCCCCGAAGTTCATAGCTACTTGGTATCTCTCGTAGTCATTCAGACCAGCGAACACCTTAGCTGCTTCGTTCATGAGTAAAGCACCCTCTTCGTCCGATATTTCACCATCAGACCAGTACGCCTTAGCTATCTGAGACATATTACCCATAGTTTTCCACAAACTACCAGCAGGCCCAGCTAGATTCAGTGCTCCATCGTGAGTGAACATCAGGCCTAGTGTACTTTGTACGAACCCTATAGGACTGAATCGAGAAGCTAAGTCTAATTCCTCCCCGTACACGTCCTCTGTCACCTTACCAAGCACACCATCCATGAATATATCTATCATATCAGGCGTAGCTCCTGCTTCTTGCAGGGACTCTGTAAGAGGAACTGTGTCTTTACCTGAGATCTGAGACTCAAGACCGAACATAGCAGTGATTGTCCCCAGTGTAGTAGCTGACTGAGCGAACGAACCACCCCAAGGGTTAGTCCCTTTACGAGCTACGTTCACCTTACCCAGTGTAGCTACGTTAACCGTAGGGTCTACTACTAGATTCAGGAACATCTTGTGTACGTGCTGCATGAACTGTAGCTGTACACTCAGTAAGTTCTGCTGGTACGTGAACTGGTCAGCCCTGTTCTGGGTATAAGTCAGACGTCTAGCCTCCCCAAGGATAGTACGTTTAGCGTACGGAGTGTTTAACGACATACTCTTCTCCTGCCTTCTGAAAGTACCAGTAGCGTGTACGTACGCCATGATGTTAGAGAAGTCTGTACTGATCCTCTGAGGGGCCATAGCAGCTGACATAGCACGACCGCCTAAGCCACCACCAGGGAGCATAGACTTCCAGAACTCTGAGCTACGTAGACTGTTACGTCCAGCTATAACCTTCATGTTAGAGTCGAACAGTCCGAACATATCATCGACCATAGCAGTACTTAACATACCAGAGTCTTTCATGCCTTGGATGTAGTCCTCGAACTCTTTACCAGACATCCCCATAGTCTTACCGAGTAACTTCATATGCAGTGAACCCTGACGGGCGTTGCTTAACATCAAGCCTGACAGTACAGCCAGTGTCTTAGGTACTGTGTACGTAACGAAACGTACTGGACTCTGTGAGAACAAGAACGCTGACTGAGCAGCATTAGCTAGAGTCTGGTACAAAGGACGGGCTGCGATGAACACACCTGCTGTCAGCTGTGTACCTACCTTCACGAAGTCTCTGTCTAGGAATGACTGAGCTGCTGTTCCTACGAACTCTTGGAACGCTCCACCTTCCATCTTCCACGCTGCTACAGATGCACGTAAATCCTCTAGGAACTTAACCTGAATAGTACCAGTAAGTGCGTTCTCTTGGTTCTTGATGTAGTCGTGGTAAGCCTTAGCGTCTCGTATCTTAGCCTGTACCTCAGGCTTATCCTTACCTCTCCATCTAGTTCTAGCGAAGTCCTCTGGGAATCCGTTCTTAGCATCTTCAAGGTACTTACCGTACGTGCGTAAGAACTTATTCTTCAGGACGTTAACTGAATCAAGACCAGTGAATCGTCTAGCTTCTGCCAGTGCACGACCTAATGACTCTTCTACATCAGCTACTTCCGCATGACCTGATGGGCCTAGTAATCTCTGACCACGGCCTCTCGCGTGTGAAGGTACATGGGATACTGAGCCTGCATCATCAACGCCTAGCTCACTCACGGCCTCCCTTGTACTCACTACCTCTAAGCCTTCCTCCCCTAAATCTTGAATAGCTTGCTCTGCTTGCTTGGTGTCCTTGTAGATGCCGATTACTTCTTTCGATTCAGAAGGTACACCGTTACGAATAACAGTATCAGTACGAAGAACCTTAGCACCAGTACCACCTTTATGCCCGACACCAAAGACACGCCCGATATAACGATTAAAGAAACCATCTTCGCCTAAGTAGTTCAGGTCTATATGGCCTTTCCGCACGTTCATCGTCTTATGAGGCAAGTCAGTCACTCGCTCTTGACGTACTACTGTGAAATCGAACATCTCTCCGTTGGCCTTAATAGGACGGTGGTTCTTGATAACGATCTTCCCTGAGTCGTACACTGAATCCAAGTACGACTGAGTAAGGTCAACGATACCTCCTGCTTCTGCATCGTAGATCTTAGTGCCTTGGATTTCGGTTAAGCTATCCGTACCAGCTTCTGTTACTATGCTAGGACGGTTAACCATAGGTAGGCCGAACACATCCCCTTTATCATCAGCTAGCTCACGTACACCTTTGAAGCCACGCTCTGATAAACCAGAACGGTGAGCTTTGTTACGTATAATAGCCATGCCGTCGTAGAAGCTACGTGTACCTACGTAAGCATTCCACACTCTGTCCGAGACTTCACCCAGCATCTCCTTAGCAGCAGCTTTACTGAACACTACGCCGTGCTCATCGCCGTGCGTAAGTAAACGTACCCACTGGTCACGCTCTTTCTTACCACGTAGTTTACCGATAGGAGCAGTGAAGTCCTGCATTACCTGAGAGATACGAGAGGCTTTGTCTGTATAAGCCAGTGCTGAGTCAACTACTTCACGCTCTACTCTCTGAGAGAACGGTACAAGGTACGAATGAAAAGGTAAGTACGAATCTACTTTACCCTCTAATGGATTCACATCACGGGAAGTAACCTGATGCTGTACCTCTGTATCTACGTAGTACTCGATACGTTCAGGTGATACACCTTGTAGTTCATCAAGCTCGAACTGTCCATGCTCTCCTTGTACTCTAGCAGTGATACGACCTTGGTCTGAGAACAGATTCCTCATAGCAGCCTTAGCCTGCTGAACTGTGTCGTACCCTGAGTGAGCGTCTTTACCAAAGATAGTCCTAGCTGTGATTACATCATCTTCGTGCTGAAGTAATTCCCAAGCTTTCTGAGGGTGAAGTGTACCGCCTGAGAGGGCGTGTACTTTTCTGAAAGAACTCAGGGTAGCATCTGTCAGTTCATCTTCTGTAAGTATATCAGAGATGTTCTGTCCTTGGGTAAGACGGTTGAACTCTTCTCTAGATTTCTCAAGAGAGGAATAATCAAAGCTACTGATCTGCTGTAGCTTGTTGAACTTCTCAGTGGCTGCGTAAGATACACCGTGAGACGTACTACCAGTCGGTGTAAGACGAGATACAAAGCCCTCAGGGGTAACACCTAGGCTCTGTAAGATCTCCTCTCCAGCGCCCTCTGAGGCGTTCATAGCTGTACGTAAAGCCTCAGGATTATGATTAGCGATAACGTCCAGCGTACTGCCTTTATTAGTTCTAGCAGCTGAGCCTCTGAGTTCTGTTACACCTAACTTACCTTTAGCGTGTACTCGGTCTTGGCTTGGAGCTAAGGTATCAACTACGTCCTGCATCACACCTTGTAAGTACTGTACATCTTCTGCCTTAAGACTCTTGTTAGCTGATGCGATTGAACCGAACAGCTTCGCACCGATAGCCTGAGCGCCTTTACTGACAGCCTTAGCCAAGAAGCCTACCTCAGCTACATCAAAGATATCATCGAATGCAGCTACGCCAGCACCTCCGCCCTCACGCTCTAACTCCGAACGTAGATTCATAAGGAAGTCTGTACGGAACACGATGTTATCACCAAGAGGTGACTGTGTATCTGAGATAATCTGTACTACTTCTTCTAGTCTCTGTAGTTGTTCTTCCCCGTTCTTACCTGAACGTACGTAGTCATGCACCGCTGTTACATCATCGGACTTGAATATGTAATCTCTAGCACCCTCCGCTAGTCCTAGCTTATCCAAGACTTCTGTCTGGAAAGAACGAGACGTTACGATCTGTCCACCGAATACCGCTTCCCCGAAGTCTAGTACGATATCCGATACGCTAGCTTGCTCCCACTCTGTATTAACCTGATTGTCTATGATACCTGACATAGCCCTATCGGCTAGAGTCTGGTTCACAATGTCCTGATAGAACACTGCGTAGTTCTGATCAGTCTTAGGCAGAGAGTCAAGGGTATTAACTATAAGGTCAGCTATCTCGTCACGAGCTTCGACTGACTGTACTTCATCCGATACAGTACCCGCTAGTTCTTGTGCATCAGAGGGAGTCTGTAAGTCGAACGCCTGTAAGGCTGCATCTGTTAAAGGGGCTTTAAGTTCTTCACGTACAAGAGTACGGGCTTGCTTCTCGTACGAACTATAACCGTACACCTCAAGTTCTGTCTGAACTGAACGTACCACATCTGAGCCTAGAGCTTCGACACCATCAGCTTGGACTGTCGCTAAGGTAGCTCTCTCTGCTGCTTCAAGAGAGGGTACGGGTTTCTCTGTAGGTGTTTGTTCGAAGAACGAAGTCTGTTCTGTACTGATGTCGAAGTAATCCATTCTATGCTCCTGGTGCTCCTGCTGCTGAGGCGGCTGCTTGCTTAAGCTGGCCTGCTATAGCAGATTGTGTTCTCATCTTCTGGGCGTCTTGTAGCCTCTCCCCTACGTAGGTTTGTAAGCCTTGTATCTGTTCACTGAAGGCTATGTTTCCTGCTACCGTTGAGGATGTACTGGCTAGTGCGCCTCTTGCTCCTGAACTATCCATAGTACCTGTGCTAGCAGCTACCTGCTGCGTTTGTGCTCTTTGCAACTGAGCCTGTCGTACTTGAGCTAACTGTGACCTCTGGTTTCTCCGAGCCTCTATGCGTTGCCTAGCTCGGGCTGCCCTTCGTTCTTCTTTACCAGCCTCTAGCTCAGAGCCTATCTGGAAGCCTGTTATGCCCCCAAGGGCTGAGGTTACGTCTCTTAGTCCCATACATCCTCCTATAAAATTAAGGTGTACTTCACGTAGTCAGCGGTCTCCTCTGAGGGAGTTAGTCCGAACATAGTCTGAAACCTACGGGTCTTGGTGTCTCTCTTAGGGATCACACTGTTAACCTTGTAACAGCCTCTCTCGTGAAGCTCGTCGAGGATAACTGACCAGACAGTAACCATCTTACGATATTGTTTTATACCCCAACGATGCACCTCGCAGTGTATGAATAACTCATCAGGGTAGTCTTGGTGGTATTGTCCTTTTACAATGAACTCGTCTGATTCGTACAGTGTTACTTCTGGCATTATTGTTTTCCTCTTAATTTGTACTCTACGTTATAACCTAGAAGCTGCATATCCTTTCCATCCTCTGCATCGAATCGGAACTTAACAGCTTTACCGTAACCTCTCACGCCTGTCTTAAGATCAAGTACGCTCTCCCCTGTATCGAACACCCAAGGGTAACTGGTAGGTATAGGTTTACGTTGTAGCGGTTTGTATATTTGTTTAGGTGTAGTCCATCGTCCGCCTTGCACTGACTCGTCGAATCCCCACTTAGCAGTGAAGATACAGCTACTAGGCTTATCGTACACGAAGTCATTCGCTACGTAGTCGTACGACTCTATACGCTCCTCTGTCTTACGGAAGAACAAGCTAGCTGATACAATACGCTTATCCCTGCTGAACTGGCCTAGAGTCTCTGGTTGTGATTCTATGAAAGAGTCGTACCCGTACGTTTCGTAGTCCATGAAGTCTTCACTTGTCTTAGTTATCAGACGGTAACTGAAACTGTTCAGTGTTGCAGCGCTTGTAGCTGCGTACTTAAGACCAACCTGAGGTACGTACAAGCATCCATCTATTAGGTACAGTACACCTAGGTTATGTTTGTACCAGCCTCCTGTACGTTCTTCATGTATTAACTCCTCGTTAGTTTCTACGTCTAGTACATGAAGTCTTTTCAGACCTGAGTCGTACGTACATATTGTTCTAGGCTTCATGAACTCCCTAGCGAGCACGTCTATACGATCCTCTGTCACGTTCCTCGTAATAATCTGACCTTGCTCATTACGCAGTACAACGAAGACCCCCGCCTTAGCGGCAAAGTACACTGAACCAGAGGCAGGGGCGATACCTCGGGTTGATACTACCTCTTCCTCGGAGATCTTCTGCACTGCATAACTTGTCGCGCTGAAGCCAGTATCGGAACCAACGAACCATACGCCGTTCTCTGCGAACACTAAGATGCCTGAACCGAACTCGACAAGCCCGTGCATGTACCCAGTGTTTTGTATAGGAATCTCTCCACCATCTGTGTCCAGAATATCACTCACCTCTGAACTTGTAGGGTCATTGTTCTGGTAGCATTTCCCTAGTACACCTATGTCGTCCACGAATACTTGACTGAAGTAAATACGACCGTCTACTCCATAGAACAGACGGCCGAACGCGGAACAAACACATGTAGGGTAACTACGTGCTTGTCTACTTAACATCTAATACTCCTTACTTCATGGACTTAGAACCTCTGCACTTCCACCGTTTACGGCTGAGGTCGTTAGCACAAGGAGGGTTCTTACACTTCTTTATCTTAGCACTACGGGCGCAGTACGCGTCACCCTTAGCAGTACCTGGCTGGACTCTAGCTTTACCATCTTTAGCTTTACCCGCTTGACCGTACGAACGTTTCACCTTCTTACCAGTCTTAGGGTTAGTCACCATCTTGGCTTTAGCTTTTCCTTTTGCGGGCTTTCCCGCTGTCTTTTTTGCTGCCATTGTTCACCTTCTTAGCTTTATTAGCATTCATCTTGTTGGTCTTTAATCGACCGCCTCTTACATTTTTATGCACGCTTCGCTCGCTTACCTTGTGATTTACGTTTCTGGTTAGACTGAACCTTAGACTTAGACATCTCACTCTTAGTCTTAGGCGTCTTAGAACTAACCTTCTTAGTAGGACGACAGTAACCTTTACCTTTCTTACTGTCGCCGCACTTCTCGCCAGTCTTCGTGTTCTTCCATTCTTCCTTATCCCAGCGTCGGAGGCTATTTCCCTTTTCCGTTTTTCTTACTTGGCCTCTTTCTTTTCGGCACTTTGCCACCTGCTGACTTGCACGGGCACTTGGCCATACCTTTACACGAGCTTTTACCTTTTTTGTACATGCGTCGTTCGCCTTCTTCTTTGCCATTATTAATCCCCTTAAGGAGTATCGCTTACTATATCTGCTGCTGTCATGTTATTCATAACAAATATGCAGTTTGCTTCTGTGCCGCTATCTTGCAGGAATGGGTACGTATCACCGTCACCCATGCGCCACCAGTGCTTAGGCTTTGCTAGCAGGGTAGACAGGTCAAAAGGGATGCCGCTGTTGTATATAGCGCTAGAATTTGCGCTTTGGTCACTATCCCATAGCGCGAACTCGTCAATATTTGCATTGCGTAGCGAGTTACCGCTTACAAATCTGCTTAATCTTGCGTTTTGACCCACTATAGACCCACTCCATCCGTAGTTGGAATGACTGTTATTTGTTGCTTGCGTTACGTTGTCTATTTTTATGGTAAACCTACCGTAATAGTCGCTCAAGCTGCCACTAGATGACCCCGTAGTGCCGCCATCATAACTAATTAGTATGTGATGCCAAGATCCAGGGGTTAAGCTTCCCGCGGCAGTCTGCAATCTCAAGTTGTTATTGTTGGAGCCATATCTAAGGCGCAATAACTTACCACTAGAAGAGTTTATTTGGCGCAACTCTATGTACCCGTTATTATTTATGTCGTTACTACCATAGTAGAATATTACCTGCCCCTGATTATCTGCAGAAACTTTATAATAAAGGCCAATTGTCCACGCGTCCGAACTGCCTGATCCGTTACCAGACCTACCTAGCACAGGCTCTAGCAAATTAGCGTTTGCGCCTGCCCAATCCTGATTTGAAAACCTCACGCTTTTAGTGTTGGCGAATGGCGGTGTGCTAACAGTAAGTAAGATGTTTTTGCTGTCCTCACCGTTGTAATTGATTGCCTTAACGGGGATTGCATATACCCCCGCAGCTAAAGAGCTGCCCCCTAGGATTTTTCTGTTATTCCCGTCTACCGTAGCAATGCCTGAGACATTGGAGAAGTCCCATTCATAACTCACACCGTAGTTTGCTGTGAGTTCATAGTTTAAGGTTTCACCCTCAACCAGGTTAACGGTTAGGCTGCTAGTGATAACAGGCGCTTCCCCAGTGGGCGTACCACTGATAACAAACTCTGCATTTAAAGCGTTGACGGTTTCATCTGGATCCCCGCCATAGCCGCTACCGTTTTCATTAACAAACTCGGTAAATAGGGCTGTGCTTACTATGTCAATATTTCTAGCAAGGTCTCTAACTGAGATAGTATCGTCTGAGTGCTTTACAGCTTGTAAAGAGTTCGTAAATTGAGCACCGTTGTCATCTTCTATAAAGATACTTCGGGCTTCGTCGTCTCTGTATAGTCTTATCATTTTACTGTAACTCCTATAGCCGAACCCGCGTTAACGACAATCCCAGACGTAGAAAGATTAAGCTGCAATGTTATCGGGTTGTCTTTTGTGTTTAAGTCACCCATATAAATCATTTGCGGTACGAGCGAAAACCTGTAAGGAATGCCGCTTCCGCTATCTAGCCTACCCAGTATTGTTTCCAAAGTGTAAGAGTTAGCTCCCGCACCCAGTTGATACCTAAGCTTTAAAAGCGCGTTATTGGTTTGCGGTGTAACGCTAAAATCATTGCGTATAAAACAGTTATCGCCTAGCTTTAGCTCTGAAAAATCAAACTGCCCCGTTGATGTGTCCATTAGTCGGGTAGCGCCAGTAGGTAAATAACCCAGATTAGTAAACGCACCAGCGCCGTCATTAGTTATAGTTGTCCATGTGTTGGCAGCTAAAACTATCGGCGTTGTTGAGGTTGCTACATCGTTATAATCTGCAAATCCGTTTTGCGCTCTCACGCCGCCACCTGCGCCGCCGCCTCCGCTGCCGAACTTATAGATGCCTGTGACAAAAGAACCTGTCGAGATGGCCATTGTTTTCTCCAATACAAAGGTCAACGCTAAGTTGACAAATACAATAAACAAAAACTTCAATAAAACGATATCGTTATTATTTAGGCACTAGAAAAGACCCCGTGAATAGACCTTAACTTCAATGTCACCCGTGATGCCTACAGCTTCAACTTTGATATTGGTTGCACCGCCCATAGCTGATGGAGCTATCTGATTTACATCTACGGTTATAGGGTTTACGTCAAAGGGAATCTCAGTACCTCCTGGTGTTACAAGAAAGAAGTTGAGTTCTATGCCTGTTCCTAGAGTAGGAGTCCCGCCGTCTAGTACATCCCACATGATGTGTATGCCGCCACTAGATGGAGGAGTATAGAAGATCTTTGAAGGTTCGGACGCTGTGAGGATTACATCTGTTCTATATTTCATAATTTCATATCCCGAATACAATAAATACAAGTGTTCAGGGATATTTAGGCACAAAAAAGGGGAGCAACTAAGCTCCCCTAAACCCAAGAGTTCAACATTGCCAGACTTATGCTGCCTGACTTTGTTTACTTACCTTTACGGCAAAACGTGAATTAAACATATCAGCAACGTTTGAAACATCAATCGCGCCCGTTGTAATCCCCAACAGATATGAGTCATTCTCTGTTTCTTGTAGGGCGTTTTGGCGTTTGCCTGAGTTAATACGATCTTCAATCCAAGGGATAGGGTGGTGCTCAGGTACAGAACCCGAGTAAGTGTACCCGATAGCCTTCATGCGTTTTTCGGTTACAAGGTCAACATAGTCACATAGGATTCCCTCAGTTAAGCCTAGCATGTCACCATCTTTCATTAGATATCTAGCCCAGCCCTTCTCCTGTTCAGCAACCGTGTTATAGATATGATGAACATCAGCTTCAGTTTCTTTTGCAATCTTGGCAAAGTCAGGGTCTTCTTTGACTAGGTGTTTGAGCTGTAGTTGGACAAGTTTCAGGTGCTCATTCTCATCACGGTTGATAAGCTGAACAATCTTGGCGTTGCCCTCCATCTTGTTGAGGATTTCAGCAAACGCATAAGAGCACGCAAATGAAACATAGAAGCGTACACCCTCGAGTGCATTAGCTGAGATAAGAGCCAACCAGTATGCCTTCTTGTGTTCATACTCTGAATAACCCACAAAGTTTTCTAGAGCAACGCCGCGCTCATGGCACTCACGGTAGAAGTTTTGATCAGACAGGTTGTCATAGTAGTACTGAATCTCATCAGCTAGTTCAGTAATCTGGTCAATGTCCTCTATTTCATCAAACACTTTTGATGGATTAGGGTAGACGTTACGGATAATATGGGTGTAAGAGCGTGAGTGCAGGCAACCTTCTTGGAATGTCCACATAAGCGTGGCGTTCTCGTACTCGGGGAGCGATAAGTTTGCACTAAAGCATTCTACAGGCTCACGCCCCATAACGCTGTCTAAGACAACCTGACGTTGTAGATTGCTGGTAAAGATATGCTGTTCCGCAGGGGTCAAAGTTGTAAAGTCAACTGCATCCTTGGTAATGTCAACTTCTTCGGGTCTCCAAAACTGAGACATACCCGTGTTGCACCACTTTTCTATTTCGGGGTACTTCACAGTCTCAAAGCGTTGAACACCTACTTCACCGTCAAATACAATATTTCTCTCTAAATGGGATTTCTGACTCATAAATCACCTAAACTTTTTGTGGATGGTTGGGCAGGATAGACCCGCCCAGTGTGGTTTTAGATTATGCAAGCACCGCCGCAAGGATCATCATCGACAGGTGTCGGTTCTTCCTCTAATTGGTCGGTTGCATTGTCATGGATGACTGCATAATAGAACGTCTTAAGACCTAGTGACCATCCATAGATTAGGTCGTCTAATAGCACACTACGAGGAATCTTTTCATCAGGGAAGTGTGCTGGGTTGTACGGGGTGTTGGTACTTATAGACTGGTCGCACCAACGAGCCGCAACCGCAACTGTTTCAATGTAAGGGCGAGGTGACTTTTGATCCCATAAGAAATCATATTGGTCACGCAGGTGAGGGTCAGGGATAACCTGTCTGCTACCCACAGAGTCCTTACTACCTTTGATTGACACAACCCCGCGAGGCATCTCTACGCCGTTAGTGGCGTTCAGAAGCTGTGAGCTCGTCTCAGTCGGCGCAACTGCAAACAGGGTTGCGTTACGTATACCGTGTTCTTTAAACTCAGCCTCAAGGCCGTCCCAGTCAAAGACGTCATCTAAGGTTGATACGCCTAGGCGCTCAGTGAGGTTTGTAGCCGCTTCATGCTTTTTGTGTACGAATGGTTCAAGTTTATCGCTAGCCAAACAAGCACCCTTTTCCTTAGCAAGGCGAATAGACTCTTTCTTGCCGTGGTAGTACATTGTCGCCCAGAACAGGTTCACAAGCTCAAGCGCTTTCTTGCTACCGTGACGACAGCCGTTGCGTGCAAGGAAGTTGGCCTGATTAACAACACCAATACCCAACGTACGGAACATCTCAGTAGCTGTGAGCGCTTGCTGAGTTTTATAGTTTTGATAGGTGAGAAGGTTGTCAAGTGTGCGGACTGCAACTCGGATTGTTTCAGGTAGTTCGTCGCGGATAAGTTCGGGGGTGTCAAACTTGGACATATTAATTGACATCAACGTACAAAGTGACACAAGACCGTTCAAGTCATCTAATGAACTAGCTGGACGCGTCGGTAGAGCTATCTCTAGACAGTTATGAACTAACACCCCGTCAGCATAAAAATTATGATTATCATCAACCGTGATGTCGTACACAGGTACTTTCTTTTCCAATTTCTTAATTGTTAACATATTAACCTCTTGGATTTCTAGCTGCTACAGCCAACTTTGATCGTTGACTTTTGGATCTAAAATAAGGATTGTATTTCAGTTCAGTGTCGAGTTCTTTATTGTACTCTTCAACGAGACCAGAAATAGAACCAAAATTATTGTCGATCCATACAGTAGATATACGTTTAAACTCTTTAAACTCTTCTTTTAGCATGGCTTCAAGCGTCTTCTTTTTAACGTGGTTTTCTTCAGTGCACAACGGGATAAGCGCAAACAGCCTCTGGCGGCGCTCAGGTGTCATTTCCTTGAAATTATTGTTAGCGGAACCTCGGTTGTCTGATCCGTTCCAAGAATATATTGTCCCTTTGCCTTGTGCATAATCCTCACACGTTGTGTATAGTCTCTCGCCGTCACTTATTCTCGTGACGCTAACCTTGCCCGAGCTATGGTGAACCCAATCGCCTGAGACGACCTTTGGGTGGTCCTTCCGGAAAGAACCTACGGATTCACCAGTCTTAGCATCAACACAAGGATAGGTTCCAAGCCTACTTTCAGAAATTGCCTTACGACCTTCTTCACTATGCCATCCATGCGCCTCACGAAACGATGGTACCATAGCTTTAAAAAGAGCTCTGACCGAACAAAACGAAACATTCTCTTCTTGAAACCTAGATTTCAAGTGTGACTTGCTGTCGTACCCGTTTAACGAGAAACGAACTGAGAGAAAGTCACTTCTTTCACCATAGGCTTTAAACCTCACAAGATGAAGCAGGGCGTGCTCCTCGGGTAAAACCTCAACAAGATTTTCGGGATCATCAGTTCCGCCGCACGACACTGGAGTAATGTGGTGCATCTCAGTATAATGGTTTAGGTTAGCTCTGACCTCTTGTCCCCTACTAAGCAGACGTTGTTTAGTAGGGATTAGCGTGAAGTAAATGCACATCGTATTGTAGAGTCGTTTGTAATTCATAGTCTTTGCTCTGATATAATATTACTTGTACTTAGTCGCTGAACACAAGCTCATCAGTAGCAACAAGATTACCAGCCTTCACATACCCTCGATTGGAAGTATAGACTCTATGGTCAGGGGTACAACGAATTGATCTCCCAGTAACGTCACAACTAATTTCAATTATCTCAGCACTATCACATGTCATAGCACTATCCGTGACAAGCTTAAACTCATCTTCATCAGTTTCAAGGTTTCTAGAGAGTACATGAATGGTATCACCAGCCTTGAATAACGCGTCAAGTTTTTCCATTGTGATGATTGTTACCTCATCTGAATCACCTAATTTGACCTTGACTTCGGTGTCGCCAGCCATACAAAGGTTGCTCATATAGATAGGGTATGTGTCACCGAACGGGCTGAACGCGTTTACATTGTTCACAAAGAATGGATAGTAACGACCTGTTTCAAAGCGGGCGTCAACAAACTCTGTGAATAGATGTTTGGCTGGAATCTTCTTGGCACGAACTAGGCCCGCATCAGCAGCAATGATAAGGCGATTATACACCTCTTCAAACTCTTCAGCTGAGCGGAAGTATGCCTCATAGAGGTCTTCGTGCGTTGGGTCAAACAGGTAGATGTCTTTACCCTCAGCCAACAACTTGATCATTGTGTCGTTGATTTGGATACCATAGTCAACTCGGCGCTCACGGGTTTCTTCAGTACCGCGATTGTTCTTCCAAGTTAAGATTTCTTGGATTTCCCAATGCCACAGCGGGAAGTAAGCCGTACCCGCTCCACCGCGAACACCGCCTTGTGAGCAACACTTTAGACCAGCAACTGCATACTTGAGGAAAGGTAGAACACCTGTGTGTTGTTTCTCTCCGAAGCCAATGTTAGCACCCACACCACGCACTCGGCCCATATTAAGACCAATGCCAGCGCGGTCACTTACATAGCGCACTGTTGTTGTCACTGAGGTAGAGATGCTGTCTAGGCTGTCACCCGCGTCAATTAAAACACAAGATGAGAACTGACGTACAGGTGAGCGAACACCTGACATGATAGGCGTTGGAAGTGAAGTCTTGTGCGTAGAGAATGTATCATACGCCTCGATAACTTCGTCAACCGTATCATGTAGGCACATTGATATCAACATATACACCATTTGAGGCGTTTCAATGTATGTACCTGCGTCGCTCTTATCAGTCTTCATTAGATACTTGCCAAGAAACTGGTTCATGGCTGCAATATGGAAGTTGTTGTCGCGTTGGTGATCAATTACTGAGTCGAACTGTTCAATCTGCTCAGGCGACCACTTAGTTAAGATCTCACGGTCATACTTGTTAAGCGCTACACACTTCTTGATGTGATCAATCAGCTTGGGCGGCTCATAGTGACCATATGCGATCTTACGAAGCTTGTGCGACTCTAAACGAGATGTCACAATACTCCAGTCAGGTGCATCCTCGGTGATCATACCGTTAGCAGTTTGAATTAGAATGTCCTGAATGCGACTCGTAGGCATACCGTCTTTGATGTGTATGTTACTGCGAGCAACTAAAAGGGATGGCGATGCTTGTAATCCCTGACAAGCGATGTGAGCTTGCTTGTTGATCTTACCATGATCAACATCTTCACGTGTGCCGTTGTTCTTAATAACTTGCATTGATAAAACTCCTAGGGGGATTTGGATTTACTCGTTACAACCGAGGCAGTCATAGTAATATATTTAGGTTCATTGACCTAACTTTTTAGGGGTTGTGGGTGAGTTTCCCTAAGTATTAGAGATTATATTGAATTAGGATTTAGCTATGAAATTTTCAGCAATTGTAAGGGAGTCTCAGGAGAGCTCCAAGTCATATAAAGAATATGTTAATGGTATGCTCAAGAAGCACGGGTTTGACAGCTTTGCTCAGGCTGCTAAAGACAAAGACTTTATGGAGAAATTAGACGCTGGGTGGAGCGCCAAGAACGAAGCAGAGTTCAAGGTGGGTCATGTGCCTGACAACTTACCTGAGGCTGAGTTCAAGGTTGGTCACGTGCCAATGAACCTACCTGAGTCACTACGTACTGGAGTCGGTAAACGCCCTGACCACGGTATGGTGAACGGTGCTGTAGAGGTTCACGCAATGGAGAAGCTTTCCAAGTACCCAAACATGATGCATGTAAAGGTAACTGAAGGCCCAAGTGAGCGCCATTATATCGTTAACAATGCAGGTGACATGAAGCGCCTTAACATGATGACTAATGGCGACTACATTGCTCTTGAGGGTGAAGTATCAAAGGTTGATCGCCGAGCGGTTGTTGAGAAGTTAAAGCTGAGTGCAACAGACATCTATTAAGAAGGTTAGAGACTATGTTTAATCGTAAAAAATTATTTGAATCAGGCGGCTTCAATTCACACGGCGGTTTCGGTGCTGTGGTTGGTCGTGCTATGGGTCACAATGTAGGGCAACTAGACGAGGGGTATAGTTTCAAAGAAGGTGACAAGGTTGTCTACGAGATGGAAGGTAAAGGACAATGCAAAGGAGTTGTTGAGGATTCTAACCCAGATGATAATGGTATGATAAATGTCTCAGGGGTCAGAGTACCCCTGAACAAGATCAAAAAGGCGTAACTAAACGCCCCTCAACTTAGCCCAGACAGCTTTCGCCTTTAACCCCTTGAAAGTATTCTGGGCTATCAACCTCATAAGATCTAGCCCCTGTACTCCACCGTCCTTTACAAGATCATTGATATCCTTGTGCGCCTCATACTCCTTAGGGAACAGGCACACCTTGCGACCTGCTGCTATCATACCGTCAATACGAGCACAGATCTCGGGGTTGCGGTATTGGTTATCAGGGATAAATATATCACCCCCGTCAAAGCTCATTAGATTACTATCAGCCGTGGCTACACAGTTTGGAAGGAACAGTGAGTCAAATGGCCCTTCGACAACAAGTTTAACCCTTGAGAGGTCAAGCTTGTCAAGGCCGTAGATTTTGGGTGAGTTCTCTTTGTGTGTAATGGTAATATATCGCATGGCATCTTTTTCTAGCGCCCGCCCCTGATAGCAGTACACCTCATCACCGTCAGGGCTAAGGAATGGAATTATAATGCGGGCATCATTAGGCATCTTCTGAAGCTCACTGGCCTCATAAGACTTCATGCCTATACAGAACGCCTGAAAGTCATCAGTATACCATAACCGCTCTAACGCCTGAGAAGACATCTGACGCCCTTGCAGGTAAACCCTAGCCGAATGGTCTACTGGTAGGTCGATAACCCGAGTAGCATTACATAGAAGCTCTTCTGGGACTGTTTGCTTTTGTAGCGGGTCTTCGAATAACGTGTTGGTCTTCTGAATGACCTTTTGTTTGGGGGGAGGGGACTTAAACTCAAACTTATTATCATTTGACTTACCCTCCTTGAACTTATCAAAGTTGTACTGCTGGGCTAACTGAACGTCATACTTGCTCAACCAAGGCCCAAGAGACCAGCCTGAATATTCACCGCAGTTGTGGCACTTGAACCTAATGTCGTCGTCTTCGGTATAGAAGAATCCTCGGCGCTTTGACTGGTTCTTCTGTGAGTCACCGCATATAGGGCATCTAAACTGAGCAACTCCATCCCGTATCCAACTGAACTTGTCAAGCCTGTATGCGATATGTTGGTCTATAAAAACCTTGTCAAAGTATGAGCTCATCTTGCCACCTTAGCCATCTTTTCTACTTCTTCAGCACAACGCTGAACCTTCTCTACAATGCGCTTAATTTTAATCTCCCCTTCCTCACTAGCCAATACCTCGCGCATACGAGCGGCGTATACAAGTTCCATCTCAGCGCGTGAGTTCTTCTTGCACCAGTATGAATCCTCTACCTCTAGGTTGTCCTCAAACTGTGTGAGACCATTCTTGGGGTCTAAGCCCTTGGCAATCTCAAACTGACCGCCCTCGGTGACCTCAATAAGACCCCAGTTTGTATGGCACGTGAGGTCACGGTGGTCGTGAGGGATCAACCCCTTGGGAACAACATAGTAACGATAATCACCAACATCATTGCAGTGGTCTATTCTGTGCTTCTTTTTCTTGTCAGCGAGAAAGTCCTTGAGTGATACCTTGATCTCAAACTGAAAAGTAATACCGCACTTCTTAACAGCAAATACATCAGGAAAGAAGTTCACTTTGCTACTTGACATCTCACGTAGAATAAGGCCACAGCGAAAGAGCTTTTCTACCTTTGTGGCTGTTAGCTGGACTAATTCATCATGTGTCATACAATGTAAACCTCACCTGAGACTTTATACTCAACGGGAACTAGTCTGCCAGCGAATATACTCTTACCGATAAACTCACGAGCAAAACTCAGAACCTCTTCATGTGACAGTACTTCGGGTCGTATGTCGTGCATTTTATAGAAGAAACTAGCATCAATGTATAAATCTGAATTACCCTCACAGGAAACATTAAACCCCTTAAGATAATCATTGTTTGCTTGGTCTTGCCCCACAACAACGCCCTTGATATTAAGCTCAATCTTTGACATAACCCCTACCCCTTAATCTTAGCGAGCGCGTCAAGCGTGTCAGAGCGCTGAGAGGCCATCATCTCATGCACTGCTAGGCTAGCTGACTGAGGCATACCCGATAGGAATAGGGCTAACGGAACAATGATTTGATGCTCGTGTCTGAAGATAGGTTTGTCAGTGATGAGTTGGCAACCAATATACATAGAACACTTCCCATATTCTATGACGTTACCTTGTTCTGCATTGGCCTGATTTATCTGAGGGGACAACATTTTCAATAATTTGATGAAAGATTCGTTTTGTGGTTGAGTGTCGCCTTCAACAATGATACCGAGTGCACCAGTTACCTGAGTGAGGTTCTTTATTCGGCGGACAATGTTACGCGCCACATATAATTCTTTTGACATGAGGATGTATCCTTTTTTGTGTTGGTTTGTGTTTAGGTTACTCTAGCGGGAGTCAATAAAAAAGCCCCTTTGAATGGGGCTTTGCTCGAGTGGAGTTTGAACACTATTTGCTACCAGCTTCTATTTCTGGGGGTTGTTCTTTTTAACGCCTGATGCAGCAATTACCACTCTAAACTCAAACGAACCTTTTTTAGGGGTACTGTAAGAGCCAACGTCAAAAATTTCGAAGCGGTTTCGCACCCAATCTATGATAGATTTAAATTGTTCGCTGCTATTAACAAATTGCATTGAAAGTCTGTCAAGTGCTCTAGCATTAGAGTGAGTAATTGTTTCATTATAGAAAGAAATATTGATACCGTCGCTTCTAGTAGTAATATCAACTTTAAATCCATCTAGAGTTTTTTCAAGGAGTTTTCTGAATTTTATCTCATATCTGTAATATTTGAATATATCATCAATCTGATAATCCTCCGGCGGCACAAACTTACCTTTTAAAGATGGGAACCCGTACATTGCGAGAGGATTATCGTCTTTCTTATCTTCAGTTGACTTCTTAACAACATCAGAGAACTTAGGAGCTGTCAGGTTGAAGACTTGATTTCTGCCGCGTTTTGTCTTAGACTTCACTGGAGGAGGTGTCACCGCAACTCTAGGTTTCTTACCAACCATTACAACTAAGTATAATTTACCGTGATATTCTTTGGATGCAATGCGTTGCTTACCACTAGTATATAATTTGTCTTTAACGCCACCATAAGAAGCCGTGTTGACCCACTCAATAACCTTCTGGAAGTTTTGGTCACTATTTGCCCATTGCTTGAAGTTGTTCTCCATTACTGTGCCGTTTGGATGCGTAACTTTACGATTTGAGATAACAATATCAAAACGGTTATCAAAACCATGGGTGACAAACACTGTCCAATCTGGTCCAAGCGCCTTTGTTAGAACGCCCTTAACTTCTTTTTCAGTTTTGAAGCCATCTTCCTTATCAAAGAACACATTAGGACTAAGAGCTGAAAGATCACCGCCAACTGAAAGCTCATTATCTTTCTTAGGCTGTTTGATCTTAGCGGCTGTCTTTGTTGGGGTATCATCACTACCAGCAACACGAACTGTTGGCGTTGGCTCAGTTTCAGACTTGGACTTAGATATATTCCCAACAGCATTCACCCCAGAACCCAAAGCCGTTAACATTCTTTTTTCAGCCTTGGCGATCTTCTTCTCATCGCGTTGGGCTACTTTAGCTGAGTGATCCATCTTGACTGCTTTCTTGCGAACGTCACCCGCTTCACTTGAGAAGTCAGCTGGAATCTTTTTACCATTGAAAACTTGGTCAACTGGTTTGGTTGTGCGATGTACCCAGACGAACTCACGCTTAGGATCAGGCTGTGAGCCCCTGACAATCGCAAGACGCCCTTTCATTGTACGGCCCAACACCTTGCGCAACACAGGAGCAAAGCGCTTTGCAGCTTTACCAGACAAGCTCACAGCGAAACCGTCTTTGTTCATGCCCTTACTGTCATTGGTTGTGTACTCAGTAACAATGTTCAGTAGAGTTGAGATAACCTTGTTGGGGTTGGTGATTTTATCAATACTATCAGCATATACTTTACCCGAACCTCGACGCTTACCAATGAAGATGGTGTCAACCTTTGCGCCCCATGTGCCAGCACCCGCACCAATCATTTGAATACGATATTCTTCGTCTTTGTCGCCTGTAAAGAAGTACTCAGTACGAGAACCTTTCTGTTGTTTTGTGTACGCGAACGGATTGCTGTCAAAAGCCTCCAACAACACTGAGTCGGGCGTACCCATTGCGATCAGGTTCTCTACTCGCAACTCCATAGATTCATAAATAGCTTCGTCACTCATCTTTATAGCCTTGTGATTATTTGTTAGTTACTTTCGTTATTTAGCGAAAGAAGACGCTCAGCGTGCTCTACTAAAGGCCTCAAGTTTCTTACGATAGCGAACTGACGTTCAAAAAGCCAATTGTCTTCTCCGCCGCCGTATTGCTCTATAAGAGCCTTAACAGGCTTAAGGTCATAATCACTTGTGTATTTGTACTCACGCGCGATCTCGCTGCGAAGAGTTTGTTCTATCATGTGTCTGCCAGCGATATACAAGCAAGCAGCCAACCGCTCATGTGAGCCCTTGAGGTTCATAAACGTGATAGCCCTAACCGCCATCTTAAACTGACCTGACTCGTTAAAGAAGGAGTCTTCGGTTAGATTAGACATAGCGCCATACTTCACATAATCATAAGCGCCCTTGAGTTGCAGCTCAACTGCCTTATAGTGGCGGTATGTCTCCATCATCTTGGGACAGCTGATCTTGATACCATGCTGCATGCGTTGTTGTTTTCTTTTTCTTAAAAAGTTCATAAGGGTTTCCTCAAAATGAAAAGGGAGCCTCTAAGCTCCCCGACCATTGCGTAAATTATTAGAACAACTCGATGTCGACTTCATCCATATGGTCTTCGAAAGCTTCAACCTGACAGTCACCACCTTCGCTCACAACTAACACCTCTTCTAATGTTGGGTCGTAAACAAAGAACAAGGTTTCACCTTCAAATGTGTCCAAGCAAAGTGTCTGCATGTCATCTAGCACTTTTGGGAAATCTTCATCTCCAATGTAGTAACCATCATCAGGGCGAAAGTAACTTGACTCAGCGTTAAACATATTGATCATATCACCAGTAGTATGTACTGTGTGGACGCTTTGGTCAAAATCAGGTAAATTTAGTAATTCATTTGGCATTGTGTTACTCCTAGACCATCTTAAGTTGTTCGATTGCTGAGTCCATTATACCCTTGATATCTTCAAAAGTATGTGCTGTATCTACGTCAATGCGCTCAGCCTTAAAGTTCAGGTAATACAGTGAGTGAGGCTCCTGTGGATTCCACTGAATACCATTACACTTACACTCAAAGATCTTGCCAATATAATCTTCACGGTTGTTGTGGATCTTCTTGCGCATTTCATCGGTCATGCCCGACATAGCTGAGATAACTCGACCGTCTTCACTTTCCATTTGGATTGAGCCAAACGTGTTATGGTGACGTGAGGTTGAGTCAGCTTCGTTATAACCAACAACGCGCATACGAACCAGCATTGGGATTTTGATCTTCACAAGGTCTCGGTGGCCACCTGAGGTTTCCCAGATACCGTCAGGGTTTTTGATAACAAGACCTTCACCTTCAGCCTTAAGAACTTCTTGAAAGATTTTGGCAACATCATCCATTGACTCACACACTGATGTTTCCACCATAGTGATGTTCACTTTATCTGAGCTAGCAAGTGACGGTGCTTCGTTTACAAGGAGTTCAGTTGCAAAATAACGCTTGATGTACGGGATATGACACTTGCCCGCGTAGAAGTCACCAACAGGAACACAGTCCCAGAGTACAATGTCAACGCCATGGAACTCTTCTGAGCGAACGCCTGTTTGGATTACGCCGTTAATGAGGCCATTTGACTTCTCACGACCGTAGCGTTCACCGTTTTCATCAGTGACATAGATTTCACCCATGTAAACAACATCAGTACTTGTCTCACTTCCCACAGCTTTGTGTTCCAAGAATTCTTCACCCCACTTGGTAAGGATATCACACTCAATGAGGTTAAAGTTGCGCGAGTAGAACTCAACCTGACCATTACACTGAATAATGTTCACAAACTGAGCATCTTCTTTTGTCTGAGCCCAAATACCATCCCACTGAGTGTGGTTGTTGTCAGCCAACTTAGAGCAGCGCTGGTATGGAGGGATAAAGATGGTGTCATCGCCTAGGAGCTTGTTCCAGCCCTTTGCACCAATACCACACTTTAGATCACCTTGGACAATGAACTTTAGCAGTTCCTGATCAGCACTTGAAATACATGAGTGGAAAGCCTGTGAAATGCGCATAGCACCGCCGTCACCTCGACGCTCGCCTTCCAAGAACCAGTGTAGTGCTTCATACCAGTTACGAGTCTTAGACACTGCATCCCACATTGTTGGAGCAGCTAGGTCTTCATTAATCTTAGACTGATACAAGTTGGTGTTCGCGTATACAGACGACACAAACGTTTTCAGTGCTGTTTCAGACTTTACAGCTTCAACGATTGCGTGTTTGGCCTTGTTGCCTTTGGTCTCAGTTACTTGTTTAACAGTACTGAGGATAAGTTCACTTACTGACATATAGATTCCTCTTGGTTACCATAGAGCTGAGCTTGTAGATTGCTCAACTGACTTTTCAATTAGATGAATATTAAGGTGAAAGCGAGTACACTTGCACTGACCTTCAACCGCCATAATTTTTGACCAACCCTCAGGGATATTGCGGTGTGGAAATCGCTTTCTTAGATCCTGACTGTTTGTGTCAGTTGAGGTGGTGTTAAAGCTTGCGCCACATGGACATTCCATTATTGAACCTCACACCAAGTTCTATAATCTTCAATGTCTTCCAACAGGGTTATACCGCCGTTGACATCAACGCCGTGTATCTTGAGGTCAGGCATCATACGACCTAGGAAATCAACACCGTCCTCACAGCGATAAGCACCCGTAAAGAACAACGCCTGAAGGTCAGGCATAAACTCATAGATATACCGAGAACAGTTGATACAAGGGCTAGCCGTTACTAGGAGGGCGTTACGCTCAATAAGAAAGTCGCTGTGTAGTGATTTCATCATTGCATCAATTTCAGCGTGTACTACATCAGTGCGCGACTGGAGGTCAACCATTGGGTCAAGATTTCTTTCAGCAATAAATTCCAAGAGGTCAGCGTGTTTGTCTGAACCTAGTTCTTTAGCTAGTTCAGGGTCAACAAGGCGCTCAAGTGCTGCTCTGGGCTCTAGTGGAAGACGGTTGTACCCACAATCATCAGTTAGGACAGGAGACAAAGCGTATGAGCTTAGATCAATGTCTGCTACGGCGGCGGCTACTTTACCGCGTATTCCATTTGACTTGCCTCTAGCCTCTTCTAGGGACTCTAAGGCAAGGTTGAAGCGTGAAACAGCACGAGCTGAGTTGAGTGTGATAATTCTCATAATAAATCCTATAAATTAAATGTGAGGGTTAAATTATAACCCCCTTATGTTCAAGGCTAAAGTGCTCTAATTTTCACGAAGCGATGTTCCCCGCAAGACTTGCACTTAAAGAGCTCAACTGTACTACCGTTGTGGGCTCCAAGTCCAGCTGGATCGTATGAGGGGTGTTCACAACGGTCACGTTTTTCACTTATTGATATCGCTGTTTGGGGTTCGCCCTCAATCCTACCCTTGACCTCGTTACCTTCTTCATCGAGAAAAGAATAGTAGAGGCCGAACTGTTTCGTTAGGGCGTCGCCGTGAATATTATACAACCAAGTTTTAAGATCTTCAAACGTAGAGTAAATGTCATCTACGTTGTGAGATTGTATGTACACCTCGACACAAGTCTTACAAGAAATCCACCACAGTTTGATTCCTCTTTTGCGTTCCATTCTATGGTAGATACTTTTGATACTATCAAAAAGTTCAGGGACTTTGGACTTAGGAACATGAAGCCTAAACAATCTTGAATGTTTAACTTCCTCTTCTTCAATACCGAGTTCTTCTCTTGTAGCGACAGCCATATCTTCATACCCCCTATTTGGACCCCATTCTGTCCAAGTAAAATCTCGCTCTTTAAGCCAATCTTCATTCAGAATCTTCAATACGTGAATGAAGTTACCCATTATTTTAACGCATTCTTCGCGACTTCGGGTTGTTGAGACCATTAGGTCAAGTGTATTGGGGTCAACTATGACTTGTGATACGCCGACATTTTTATCTTTGATCTCAACTGCGTCTTCTAAGGTTTCATCCACAAACTCTGACAGCTGTTGGGCATCTTTAGTTACAAAAAGCCTGAACTGGCGAACATAAGGTACTATGCTGCCTGACATTTTCATCATATCTCCTCTAACTCCACTAGGCCGAGCTGAACACCAACTTGCTGGGTTCTATACCAGTCAACTGCTGCATCCCAACGAGGATCATGGTAGACCGCTCCTTCCAACTTACGGATATCAATGTTACCATAGCGGTCACCCGTGTATGACTTCATGCGAGTTGAGATATCTTCAACATCATGGTAGTGCCAAGGGTGGTGTTCTTCCCCTAGGGTAACATTGATTATATGCTGAAGCTTACGCATATCAAATAGGTTACGATCAGCGTGGATTGTGTTGTACGGGTCAAAACCAAGAATGTGAGCCCACGCAGTATACTTGCGTGCAAAGTCACGGATAGATTCATCACGCGCCTTGTCCGTATAGAAGCTCACCTTACGAGCCTCTTCACACACCTTGTCTGACTTCCACCAATTAACTGTATGCGGCTCAGTTTTGCGGCCTAACTTGGCCTGTTCAACTGAGTCAAATTTCATAAAGAACGTGCGCTCTTCAACCAGTTGTTCAACCGTGTACGGCTTACGCAGATCACCGTGTGTCATGGCAATGGACAACATAATAGCGTCATCCCAACGACTCAGGGTTTCTGAGTCGGCAACAACAAGATCGTATGTGTTCTCAAATAGTACGTTGTGCATGGACATAGCTCCTTAGATATGTTCAGTTGGACAATATGTAGACTCAACGGTGATACCGTTTTTGGCCTGTGTGGCTACCGTACCCACAACAGATGTTTCTGGTCCACCTTCCTTTGCAATCGCCATACGGGTATTATGGAACAGATCAGCACCCACCACCGCAACCGCAGGGTCAACTTGAACACCCCAAGTACAAAGCACAACATTTAGAGTGAAGTCTTCTCTAGGCATAATGATAAAGTCAACAACATACTCACACGCCACCTTGATAGCCAAGTATGCTTCACTTGGATCACCCCCAGCAACGCCAGTACCAATGAAAGGAAGATACAGGAATGCCTGTTTTTCATCCTTGATCTTAACTTCAACAATATCACGAATAACATTTGACAGGTTGTATAACAGCGCATCAGGTTGGAACGTGCCCGCACCAGGAGATTGTTGTGAGTAGATGTTATAGATACCTGAATATGGCATATCCTCATCACTGAAGCTGAAACCGCGAGCAAGCTTTAGGCCCGCTGGAGTGTTAGCATCAACCTTTTCAATACTAGGGTACTTGTCAGCAAGGTAACGAGCAACGCCGCCGCCCATATCTGCTTCACGATTACAACCATGCCCAACAAAAGCTGGAACACCTTCGTGTGCTGATGCTAACGCGTCAATATCAGGTTGACCACTTGTAATAACTCTAAATTTAATTTTTGCCATCTTATCTATTCCTTACTAGTGCCGCAACTGTGTTTGCCAATTGTGTTGGTTTAAAGTTACCCTGACTGGCTTTCTGTCTATAGCGAGCCTGAGCCCCCAAGTGATTGCGATTACCGTTCTTGATTGACTTGTTGGCTGCTTTAAGTGCCTTCTTGTGGGCTTTCTTTTGTTGGCGCTTTTCTTCACGGTTGGCAACTGAACGCTCTGTCTTGGCTACAGCAGCCGCTGACGGGTTTACTAAGGCACAACGCCAACCCTTAACAGTTTTTACGTTCTCAGGGTCTAGGAGACGCGCGAACGACGGTGCTGTCATTGTTGGTGCACCCGCTTGTTCAGCTTGTTGTTTAAAGTCACGATACATAGCTGTACGATTGTCATTTAGTTCAACTGAAACCTTGACCTGAAGTTCATTGTGTTCAAATTCATAAATCATTTTTATTCTCCTTGTTATTGGTTCCGCCTTATTAAGCGCGGAACTCTTGTGCTGTTTTAAGGATAGCCGCTGGAGTTGCATCAGCCGCCTGAAGAGTCTTCTTGTCGCCAGTAGCTTTGCCGTTCACATAAAGACTGAAGTTGAAGTTACCATTCTTAAGTGGGCTGATGTCAACACGAGCATGCTTGCGACCAACTTCCTGACCAACTAGGTTAATGCAGAACCAGCGATCTTTTTTGTCAACATGACAAATATTGAAACCAGCAGCTTCCATCATGCGAACCCACTCACCGTGTTGCTTGTGGTTACGAGCAGCTTCAAACACTTCAGCCATATCGCGGCGACGACGCGGAGCTGTACAAGCCTTGGCAGCTTTTGCAATATCAGCCATTGACATTCTATCTAGGCCAAGAGGCATCGCTTTCTTCTTAGGCGCTTCGGGCTGAACTTCTACAGTTTCGTAAACCCAGTTTTTAGAAGTCGCAACTTTACCGTTAGACATATTAGTGAAGCTTGTTTTACCTAGGTCACAACCCTTTGCAACTGCTGAGCGAAATTGCTCTGCTTTGCTGTCAGCTGTGTTAAGAACGATGATTGCTTTAGTTTCAGTGTTACGTAGTTGAGTTACAGTTTTCATGATGTTTCCCCTTTGGGCAGTTTGTTGTTTGATGTTTGGCGTTTGCCTTAACTTGAAACTCATTATACGGATCTAAATTTGAAAGTAAACCCCTTTTCATAAAATAATTTAAAATAAATGAAAAAAGGGGCATAAGCCCCTAATAATCAACAAGATTTATTTTGATGTTTTATGAATCAGCCTGTAACATTGCTTCTAGCTCACTTAATTCATCAACGCCGCCACCCAAAGTGTCTTGCGTTGTTTGCGTTGGAGCTGATTGTTGTTCAGCCGCAGTATCTTGTTGAATACCCGATGCATCTGTTGTAACAGTTTGCGTTGGTGCAGAACTATTGTCAACAGCGCCCTGATTTGATTGAACACTTTGTTGTGCTCGCTCTTGGGCTTGCTGGTCTTCAGCAGGAGCTTCAAAGCCCATAACATCATAGAAACGCTTTTTAAGTTCATCATAAGTCTTAAAGTGTTTAAGATCAGTGAACTCAGTTAAGCTATACGCTTCTGACATGATGCGTTCAATGTCAGCTTCGTTATCAGCAATTGGTGTCTTACTTTTTTCAAAATAAGAGTCAGTACCGATATCTTTAGCTGCAAAGCCTTCCCAATCGCCGAACTTCTGCTTTGGCATCATAAAGTCTAAGATTAGATCATGGCCTTCAAGGTAGTCGTAAGGGTCAATTGGATCAACCGCTGGCTTAGATGGCTCGATTGCTTCGTCAATCATACTAAGGACAGCACGTGGAACCTCAAACAAGAAAACTTTACCGTTGTTCTCAGGTTTAGCACGGTCATCAATAACTAAGATATTACAGATGACTTTATCTTTTGCGATTCGCTCAACAAGAGTTTTCTTAACATCGTTGTCAGGTTTGCCGTCATCTTTCCAAGCTGACCATAGAGGGCGGTCATGTTCGTTAACTGGACAGTCTTGGCCTAACATGCCAAGTGACATCTCACTGTACCACTTACCCGTAGACTTGATTTTGAAGTTATGCTTCATAACAGTCACAATTGGCGACAACACTTGGTGCTCAGCTAGTACGCCTTCTTCAGATCGTTTTATATCTGCAAAACAGATAGGAAGTAAACGGATACGGCTGTAGCTGTGCTGCTGCGGCTTACCTTTGTCAGTCAGCTTATCAACAGACACACCAGACCACTTCCAGAAACGAGTATCTCTACCACCCGCACCACGTTGTGCTGCTGCTGCTTTCATTGCTGCTGCTTGTTTACCGCGATTTTGTTCTAATTTTGCCATTAATCCTGACATAGTATTTTCCTCTTTATGACCTAAATCGGTCGTTAAAATAGTTGATTAGTTGTCATTTTTGACTGTAATAGGTTAGCGGCTTGTGCTTCGCTAAACAAATTATTTTTTAATGCTTCACTCATGTACGCCTTTGATTCTTCAGGTTCAATTTGAAGATCATTACACACAGAGATAATTGAATCCATGTATGATGCACATTCACCTTGCTCTGACATCTTTTGGAGTACACGATTGGTGAAATCTTCTTTATTTAATACTGGCTCAACGTTAAAGACCGAGGTCTTGTTGTCAGCCACACATAACAGCTCACAAACCCTGTGTGCTGCTCGTAATGCGTCTAGATTGCGTTGTGTGTTCATCTATATGTGCTCGCTTTTAAGTGTTAACAGTTGATGTGCGGCCCGCTGACTTGTGAACCTTTTGAAGGACATCACGCCAACCAGCAGGTCTCTTGTCAGTGACCGATACACCTGACACAGTATCTACTGTACCCAATCGTATGTAAAGCTCACCGCCACATTCAGCGCAGGGCTTCTCAGTTGGGGTTTTGCGATCAGAGATACGACGAGATTCAGTGAATACTTCTTCACAACCCCGACATGCATAATCATACTTTGGCATAAGTTATGCTCCTAATACTTGAACGGCAACATAGCCAATAATAGTTGACCACCACATTGCACAACCAAGAGTTGACCAGAACAAACAGCGCTGTCTTCTCTTTAGTTGGTCACTGCTGATAACGCGACCTTCACGCTGCAACGCAAAGAAAAGATCACGGTTAGTGAGCGACATATGGTGGAACGTTGACATTTCACTTGTGAGTTTGATAAACTCCATTAGGTGAAACACGAATAATGACGCCAGAGTTACGCTGACACCAACAACAATGATACAGACAAAGGCTATTTCTGAAATCATACTTTTATCTCCTCAAAATCTGGATGACACGTTAGAACGGCAAACGCGTCAGCAATGTCATCCAAGGGTTTCACCGCCCACGGCGTCTCGTTAATCTTCTTGTGGTCTTTTTCCTTAGTATACGCAACCTGCAAGTTGATGGTCTTGGTGAGGTCAACTTTGGTGAGGTTTGTGAAAGCTTCATACATCATTTCCTTTTCCGTTGATCCCTTAGGTGCACTTCCTCTCCCCGCGAATAATTTCTTCACGCGGGTTGGTTCAATAACACAGATAGGAATCGAACGTTTGAAAAGTTCAAGTTTGACGATACCACCTAATTCGCCGATATCATAAGAATTACCTGTTGCATTATATGCGTAATTCTCTATGCAAGCTTTATTCACCCCACATAACTGAGCTACTGACGCGGCCCATTGAGCAATCCTCTGGAATCTTTCAAGGTTGTGGTCCCATTTGGGTTGCTTCATTATGTTGATGTTGGAGTGCTGTCCCTCTAGCTGCTTACAGTACGAATAATTTCCATAAGAAAAAATACGACAATTTTCAAAGGTTAATGGGAGCCTATCATCATGCGTGACAATAACAGGCGAGGACATTGACAAGTCAATACCAGCTCTTACGGTCATAGTGTTTATTCTCTTGGGTAGGTTTAACACTATTTAAGGCTCCCCGACCCGCTCTAACTGCTTATAGCCTTGCCATCAACCCCAACAATGGCCTGTGTTTGAGTTTGGATAACAGGGTTCTGCAGGATCTTCTGAGCCATGTTCTGTACTTTGCCTTTTATACCATGTTCAAGTGCTTCATTGGCTAGGCGTTCAAGCGCCTCACGGTCATAGTTGCAACGTAGAATTTCTTCTCTAACGCGTTTAGCGCCTTCTTCACCTACAATGACCGAGCATGATTGCACAACGCCTTCTTCATCAAGCTCTAAATCAATAAAGTTAGCAACCGCGCTGATATCAAACGTGAACTGTTCTTCGCCAAAGAACTGAAGTAACGCTGGAAACAGGCTAAACAAACGCTCTTGTGCATGTGCTGTGGTTTCAGGGTTAGCAGTTGTGAACTGGGTTTGTGTTAGCTGTACTAATGTTGGAGGGTTGTCACTACCTGAGACAACTACAATTAGAAAGCTGTCTGTTACTACGCGGAAGGCGTCTGTGCTGTGCTCAAGCTTTTCAACTGCTAGAGGGTTAATACCAACTGACGAGAGTGTGTCAGCGAATTCTTGGATACGTTCTGTCACTTTCATTTGTGAGGCTCCGTTTGATTAAATATTAGGACACATTTTACTCCATAGTCCTTCACAAAGGTACACATTATGACTTTTCAATATTTACTACTTCACAACATATATGAGGCTGTTCCCGTTCACCGAGAAAACATTTTCTGGATGAGGTTTGACGACATCACCAGTTCATGGATACCCGAGCTGAAAACCTTCAGTGAAAACTTTGAGCTCCCTGAAACTGAAAGTGTAGTCTCAGCTGTTGAGAAATTGTTGCCTGAAGTTGACTATAACATGAAAGACGTTTACGGTTATGTGCTAGGCGTTGTTTACAGCGTAGGGGCTACGGGTATTCCGTATCTGACAGGCGTAACTGAACGCAGGAGGAGCTTTTAAGGCTTACGGGTAACTTTACCCACCAAAAGTTTAAAACGTATCAGAGGGGCTTAGAGCCCCTTTTTGTTACTTAAAACTTTTTTTAAAAAATATTTTGTTGTGGTGTTGCGTTGTGAAGAACTGATCGGTAAAATAAGGAATGTCCGATCGGGAAAATAATATATAGTGATTGAGGAAGATGATAATGAAACAGATAATTGAGTCATTATAGGTCTTTCAGGACATCAGACAGAACCCTCTCTTAACCTCTTAGCTTCAAGTCTATAATTGCTCTCAGACAACAAAGTTTCATACACCTCAGCTGTGATACCCGTTCTTAGATTGTTAGGCTGCAAACACTTCACAGGATGACCCTTTTCACGGTAGAACCCATGACGGTCACGAGCATGATCTGTAAAAGATGACTTTGTGTATTTATGGTTGGTGATAATGTCAGTGAAGTCAATTATCTTGGCAAACTTCTTAGAAGGATGAACACGTAGTAGACGACCAATTGTCTGTAGTACTCGTATACGGCCCTTACTGGAACTAGCTAGGATTAAACCATGTAAGTTCTTGATACTAACACCCGTTGAAAGTGTACCCCATGTGGCTAGGAATATATGACCGCCCTTAGCCTCAAGTTCAGCCTTGATATCATCCCTATCTGAACCTTTTACCTCACCCGTGACAACACGTACTAAATCGCCAAGGCCAATCTCTTTGAGGTGTTCTTCGTACAGCTTGAGACCCTTCTCAACCTTTTCAAATATAACCAGAACATTCTCACCTGACTGGGCTAGAGCTGTGGCTTTAGTGCATATAAACCTCATACGTTCTGTGTGCATGTGAACATAGTCAACTTTGGCCTGATAGTCTAGGGTTTGAACTGACTTGATTTCACGGTCGGTGTACTTGAGGCCCATCATGTATACCTGAGTTGGACACGTTTGGCCCATAGCAGTTAGCTCTTTGGTTTCGATATACCGCTTAGACGTGCCTACAAACTGCTCTACCTTGGTTTTGTGGTGTTCTGTGCCCGATAGTGTACCTGTTAAACCCACACGGTCTACGGCCTTTATAGCGCGTTTTAAAATGTTGGTCTGCTTGGCGGCTGAAGCCCCGTGAACCTCATCCACAACAATTGACAAGAACTGTTCATAGTAGTCATCGTCCATGTTCTGAATAGATTGCCAAGTTGTGATGACCACACGCTTGTCAGTCCACTTTGAACCCTTTCCGTCAACAACATGACACCACCCATCAGCCTCAGCCCAGCCATATGACTTGAAGTCTCCAATGATCTGTGATCTCAGGGTGATGTTAGGAATCATAATAAGAATTTTACCGTCGCGTCCCTCAGCCAGCATCTCAGCTAGATAAAACCTAATAAGGAAGTACAACACAGCTGACTTACCTGCGCCCGTGTCAGCAAGGGCAACAAGGCGTCTCAGGCGGATAGCGTCGCACACAATATCATACTGGTACTGATAAGGAGTAAACGGAAACTCAATAGAGTCCATCCACTCCATGATCTCTTCTTTGGGGTAAGGGCGGATATTCTTAAGCGAGGGGTCTATAGTGACATTGTAGGTCTTACAATGTGCTAGAAGTCTACCAAGCAGACCAAGAGGTAATCTTCCAGTCTGCTTGTTGTAGAAACGTTCATGGGTGAACTTGGTGTGGTTGCTGTTGGCGTTGTCTACTGGGATCTTAAACAGATCATACAGCTCATCGTGAAGCCACTGATCGGGGCAGCTTACACTAACGAAACTATTGTTGTCTTTGTAGATCTCAACATTGCACGACATACCATAACCCTTTGAACTCTTTATATTTATTTAGTGGGGTTAGAGATCAAAGCGTGAAACTGTTTAACTCGCTCAATAAGGAGAGGAGTTACTTCACCGCGTGTACAAGATATCACGGTTGGTTGTCGGGCCTTTTCATTGGCGATTATGTTTACAAACTTAGTCACCCGTAAACCATAGGTCTCCTCTAAGGCGTAGGAGTAGGCACAGAGCTGTATTTTATAGTCAGTAATGCTACCGCTAGTCTTTAGGTGGTTAGACCCCTTGTAGTCAATTAGAGCCAGCTCCTCGCCACGCCACTGAGCCAACAAGTCAAAGCGCCCGCCGACCTTTAACACCTTGGAGAAAACTGGTATTTCAGCTGCTACTATCTCACCAACATGGGTGTTAATGCAGTTGCGTAGTTGGTAGAACATCTTACGATACTCACCTGCGGCCTCAAGTTGTTCTTGAACTGACTTGTTCTGCACATACAGCTCACACGCTAGATGTATTTTGTCGCCTCGGTCACAACACCGTTCAGTCTCAGCTGCGGCGGCTTCCTCACCTAGGCGCTTACGCCACTCCTCAAGCCAAGTTTTATCACTCGTCATACCCAACATAGTTGTCACAGACCAAAACTGCTCACCCGTGTCATTGTTGGTGTAGACGCGCCCGTTGGGGGTGTCTTCTGAGGTGATGTCTACTGGAGGGAAGTCAACCTCCCTCCAGTGAAACTTTCTGTCCTCAGGCTTACATACCTGCTTCAACATACTTCCTCCCAATTTAAATAATCTGTGTGATACAAAGGTGCAAATACTATGGACTACCGCAAATTATATGATAATTTAATTCTTTTCAGAACAAAAATTAATCCACTTGAAAAATCCGAGGAACTTTATACAGAAAGACATCACATCATTCCTAAATGTCTAGGCGGGGATGACAACCCAGAAAACCTTGTAAGGCTCACTGCTAGAGAACACTTCCTCGCACACAGGTTCTTAGCAAAAATACATCCAGATAATGTGGGTTTGTGTTTCGCCGCACTTCGTATGTCAAGAAATAATACATCTAAAAGTAGAAGAATAAATTCAAAGGCTTTTGAAAATTTACGTAAAACGGTTCGCGAGTTTGTGATAAAGAAAAACAAAGAACGTTGGCAAGCTATGACCATTGAAGAAAGGGATTTAAAGATTTCAAAAATGGTTGAATACAACAAAAATATGTCTCAAGATGAAAGAGACAAAAAGGCTGAAAAGATACGTGAAGGCATTAGAAATATATCGAAGGAACGTAAAGAAGAAGCTTCAGGAAAAAGGTCTGAGTATTGGGAAAATTTAGATGAGGTTTCGAAAAAAGAAAGGAGTATGAACCAAAGAAGAATCAATATAGAAAGACATAAGAACATGTCTTCCGAACAGAAGAAAGAAATATACGATAAGGTTTCTAAAACTTATTGGAGTAAGACTCCTGAGGAACGGGAATCTTTGAGATTGAAGAATTCTTCGTCACAGTTATCAATGGACAAAGAAAAGAGGAATGAAATAAATGCTAGACTTCGAGAAGCAGCCCTTGAAAGAGAGTCTAAAATGACCCCAGAAGCTAAAGCTGAGAGAGCTAGAAAGTTGAGAGAAGGTCGTGAGAAGAAAAAGATGGAAAGGGATTCAAGTACTGCGAAGGTTTGGTGATAACACCAAACCTTCGAATTGTTTGCTACATTCCAGCCTCTACGTATTTCCTCCACTCTACCATGGTGGCTACTGACTTAGGGCGCTGACGAAGTTGCCATAGGGCTTCTTCAACAACCTGAAGATTGCGCTCACACTCAAGCTTGACGCCGTTGAGGGCTTGCATACTCTTGTCATTGTTGATTAGGACATTTAGCTCAGTTTTGTTCTGAGGCGGGTGCTGTAGCGGGCGCTCCTTGTAAACGGCTTGCGCTAGGCGACCATTGTAGTAGAGCTCAAGTTGGTACTGAACCTCTGAGATCTTCATTTCAATCTTCTGTGCAACCTTGGAGTGCCTTGACAGCAACATCTGTAGGTGCTTGAAAATAGCAGGTTGGCGCTCAAGGTGTTTGTCAAGCTGTACTAACTCTTGTGGTGTCATGTCTATGAGGGCTGATACCTCTTCGATGACAACCTCATTATCTTGTACCGCTATCGTTTCTCCATTTAGAATGAACTCTTTGCTCATGGGTTCTCCACGTCTATGATTGTACTCCCGTTTAGGATAACGCGCATGTTTTCATATTTTAAGCCCACTGAGCATCTCATATGCTTGTCAGATGCATTGTTGTCAAACTGCATTGTGCTAATAGATGAAATACGAGTTCGTGTAAACTCAAAAGAAAGACCAAAGTCTTTGCCGAGGCCGTCAAGGGGTGTGATGGCGCAATCAAAGTAAGAATCACCCCTGTTTCGGTAGGCTGAGAAAGCACGCTTAAGTACTTCAAGATAGTTGTGCAGTTTCTCATCAACTAAAAAATTGTATTGGATAGGTTCTGGAATGAACTTGTCGGGTTCTAGGTCTGCAAATAAGGTACTAGCTCCTCCTGATATTTGACCACCAGTAAAGTCAAAACCAGGAAGTGTACAATCGGTGGCATCACGAGCTGAAAGAGATAAGTTCGCCCCGTCTAGTGCTGGAAGAGTTAACAGCCAACGACTGTTCATTAGGTTGTTGATTGACATTAGTGTGTACCTTTTGCAGTGGATGAGTTACAAGGACTATTTAAGTGAAGAACTATCTTTTAGCGTTCTTATGCGCAAGTTTTCTAACCTCATGTCACATGACTGTACAATCTCAGATTGACCTTAGTCTGGTCAAAACCGAAAGAAACGTTAAGGGTCATCTGATCATAGATGCGCCGTTGGATATCCGTTCGCGTATTGCTTCTCTGTTGGTGTTAACGGGCCGCACAACCATAACAACCAGCGAGACTTCCCTTAAGACCGACTATACTATTTATAAGTCAGGCGCACAGTCTTCCCTTGATGCATTCAGTTGGGGGTTGTATTATGGTAGAAACAAGACTCTGGTTCTCTTCTTTCGCAAAGATTTCCTGAGTGCGCTCAACGATGCTATAGGCAATGATGACAACGCCAATATGGTTAAGGTTAGATTCCTGTTCCGCAATGATACACTGTACCCAGTAACAGTAAAGGTGAGTGGAAGTTGGTTGGACGGCGAACCCGTTACTGGCGAAGTTGTATCGAGATCCCTAAAACCCAATGAGACAACTGAGATAGTCTTGTCACGTATAGCGCTGCATTTTGTTCTTAGAAATGGTGTAGAATCAGTGGCAACAATTTTATTTTAATTTATTTTCAAAAAGGGGTTTACTTTCAAATTTAGATCCGTATAATGAGTTTCAAGTTAAGGCAAACAAGCCAAACAATAAACAAACTGCCCAGAGGGGAAACATCATGACTTCAGTAAATCAAACTATCATCATCGTTCGCGGCCACTACAATCGCAAAGAAGTTGCAGGTACATTTGAACTAGTAAAACCTTTCCGTGAGTACTCAGCTAGCAACCACAAAAATGGTTATGCCAAAACTGGTCTAGGGTTTGATGGTACTGTTGTCATTGAAATGGACGGCAAAGCGCGTGAAGTACACGTCAATAAAAGTGAGCTTCACCTAGGCGATGCCCCAGCCCAAGCGGTGCGCCAAGCACTAAACGTTGAAGTTGACAAAGACAAGCTGGCAAGCAAAATCTTTGACCGCTTCAAGGTGTTAGAACTTTCTGCTGAAGCTGTTGTTAGCGGTCTAATGCGCGGCCTAGTAATCTCGGGAGCTCCTGGTGTTGGTAAAACCTACACACTTGAAAAGCGCCTTATCCAAGCTGAAGATAAGGGTGAGATTGAGTCTTTCAAGCATGTTAAAGGTAAGATGACACCGCTTGCATTATACGAAACACTTTTCCAAAACTCAGAAGAAGGTCAGGTTCTACTACTAGATGACACTGACAGTGTGTTTGAAGACCCTGCTGCACTTAACCTACTAAAGGCGGCGCTAGACACAAGCTCAGGCTTCATCAGCTATGGTTCAACGTGCAAGTACCTTGAAGATAACGGTATTCCTAAGTTCTTTGATTTCAAGGGTTCTATTGTCTTTATCACCAACTATGACTTTGACCGCCTTATCAATAGCGGCTCACGTATGGCCCCACATTTCAAAGCGCTTGCGTCACGTACAACGTATCTTGACCTTAAGATACACACCAACCTAGAAATCATGATTCGCGTTGAACAGGTTGCTAATGGCGGTCAGGTTGTTAGTGAAGATGTAGTACCAGCTAGTGTTATGAAAGAAATGGTTGCATGGTTGTGGGACAACTACACAAATATGCGTGAGGTTTCTATCCGTACCCTTATCAAGATGGGTGAGTATCACCAAATGGGTGACTGGAAATTCTTATCAGAAAACTTCATGTTACTAGATTAATTTTAAATTGGGGGTTAGCGCCCCCGCTCAACTAAGCCTATTAAGGAAACCTCAAATGTCAATAACAACTCAAGAAGTGTACACGGTAGATATCCCTCACAAACTTGCATACGCGCTGGTTCTTTGTTCATCTAACGTTGTCTGCGAAAAAATAACTGAACGCGCATGTGAGCATATAAATGGCCCGCGCGAAGAAAACTGCTCAACGTATTTCAATTATCTATGTACTTGGTGGAATTGCGATGACGGTCGCGGTGTGTTGACTAAGTTGGCTGGCAAGATTTGCCCAAAGGTTAATCTTGCCAATGAATTTGCCGACCACATGCACACCGCAGCGATGAACTTCTTCAAAGAAAACGAAGAAATCTCAGTTGAACATGGCGTCTTCCAACAGTACGAACGGACATATCAAGATATCATTTATGGTACGCTTGATGCGCGACAGATGGAAGATCTGGCAGATTGCATTATGGTTGCCATTGAGATGTTTCCTTTGGTTTTTCGGAACGAGCGCGACGACCTTGATGAAGTTGTTGCTCAGGGTAAAAAGTTGTTTAACGAATTAAGCGATTACACATCGCACACATTTTCATATTAAGGGAGACAAAGATGTCATCACAACTGATTTCAGTTAACCTGTTCACGCTAAAGATTAGCGCCGACACTGCAATCGCATTGCGTGACTTTGTGCAAAATGCAAAGACAATCTTCAAGGGTTCGCTTGAAGATTATCACAATCATCACAAGGAACAACTAGCAACGGACTCTGAGTTCTTACAAAGCGCCGCTAGTTTCTTCAACGATGATGATGCCTCTATGAAACTCAGCAAATTGCACACTAGTCTTAAGGGTATTGTCAAACAGTATGAAGATTATGTTCAAATGCAAAATGACAACCATGTAATCTTTGAACGCGAGATGAAACATAACGCTCAATGGTCTCTAGATTTACCCAAAGTTGAACCACTTGTTTCTCTAACGAATCTAGGCTTTGATGAGTTAGTGTTCATCGCCCGCGTTGCTAGTGCTCAGCTTTGGTGTCTAAAAGTTGAAGCTTTCAATCGTAAAGGTGGAGACAATGTACCTGAGTTCCAATTGTTGTTGAAACTTTGTGAGTCACTACAAGACGCGGTCAAAGATGAACCGTTTCCTATGTACAGTAACCCAATTACAGACGGAGTATAATTTATGTTCGTTGTTGAACTACCAACAGGGGTAAAGACCCCAACAAACTCAGCTGAGCAGGTTGTTCGGATTCTTAAAACTTGGGGTGTTTCAAAACTTAACCCCAAAAAGCCTCCAGCTCGCTTAAAGCAGAAAGGAATGCATGAATTTGCTGGCTCGGGTCAGAAAGTTATCAAGGTGCATGTAAACTAACAAATGGCGGGCTTACAACTGAGGCCCGCCCTGCCAATCACAGGAAACACACTAATGGAAAACAAAGATTTTATGAAAAGAATGATAGCTCTTTATGAGCCAATCATTGAAATGCAACTAGGTGAAGAAATCTTCCGAGCTGAAGATGACGTGGTAAAGTTGGTACAGTTTTGTGCACGTACTTTCTCGCGTACGAACCGCGCTGTCACCGAGGGCATCAAGCTCACAACTGATAATATGCGTATGTTTGACAACAGAGAGCGTTTTGAAGAATTCCGCAGTACAATAGCTCGTACTGAGTTAAAATACTCAATCTTTGTTCAACGCATTAGCGGCGTTGATTATTTTATTTGCTTCAAACAAGCCTAATTAGGAGATTCTATTATGACCACAGAGCGCGTACAGCCAAAAACAGCCAAAGAAATGATGCAATATCGTGACAAAGTTGTGTCTGGCACACACGACATCGTTCAACGTCTAGGTGAGCAAATCAAGCTAGTTGACACAGGTGAGATACAAGAACTCATCGCTAAGTGTTGGGCTGAGGTAAAGCCAGCTGAAAGGGCAAAAGAAGAAGGTAAAATCCTCACAGGGTTACGATCGCTAGTTCCTTTTGGTTTAATGCAAAAGGCTGAAACAAAAGTAGCCGAAGCTCAGGCCAAGGCAAGCAATGTGTCAGAGATTGCCAACGGCCTCGTTGACTCACTTGTCAAAAAGCGCCACCACGTTGAAAATATTGTCACTGGTATGTATGAGCTGTACGACCAACTTGATACAAACTATACCGAGCTCAAGGCTTTCAATGAAGGCTTAAAAGAAGTGATGGATGAAGAAGGTATCACACGCGGTGAAATGGTTCAGCGTCAACAGCTTCAGGCCTCAACATATCGTCAACTTGAGATCATGCAAGAGCATATGAAGCAGGTCATGGTAGGTATTGAAACAGCAATGGTTGTTGCGCAGACTATGGCAGCTGAAGAACCAAGCCTACGCTCTACTCTTGGTGAAGGTATTCTTATTGCCAAGATGGTTGAGGATGTGCGCGATTACAGTGACTTTGGTAAGAAACTTGAGCAGATTGGCTCAACCTTGCGTGAAACTACTCGTGAGAAGTCTTTTGAACTACAGAAAGACACGCTTAATCGCCTAGTGATTGACGACAAGGCACTGCAGGCTATTGAGGACAACTCCAAGCGCCAAGACCAAATCAACAGTGAGTTGGCAAGTATTCAGTCAGAGATCACCCGTACAACAGGTGAGAAACTTGATCGCCTCAAAGCAGTGGTTGACAAGGCTGATGAAAAGCTCTCAGGTGAGAACCGTTTGTTCATTGAAAATACCCGAGGAGTTTAAGTTATGTTCCGCCAAAAATCAGCGGGCGGAACTGTCAGTGGTTTGCGCCGTTGGTGTAAAGGTTTAGCCTCCACCGACAAGCGCGAGCTCATTGCGGCTGACATGTCTGACCTGATAGTTGCCCGCTTCAAAAAGATCCATGATGATGCTATCATTATACGTGAAGAGGAAGACGAAAAACGTTGTGAGTTATTGGCAAAGGCCTCACGCCTAACACTAGAGTCCAACTGGCTTGAGCTTAAGACATTGTCTAAGATTCTTCATCCTAATAACGATTACGATGGTGAGAGAAAGGGTATCGGTAAGATGATCACCTGTGGTGGGATGCTCAGGTTCATTGCCAAGTTTTCAAACCCTTTACATGATTACGTTCAACCTTGTTTCAATAAGTCAACGGTTCACGCTGTTAGGGTTGGTAAAACTCACTCAGAGCAGTTTAAGACGTACGGAGAGCTCAAAGAGTTTGAGAAGCGATCTTGGTTGTCAAAGTTCTCAAAGATCAGGCGGGCAATGAAGAAAAGGGAGAGTCAGCTTAAGTTAGATCTTCGCTTTGACATCTATGATGCAGAGTTTGGAGTCCTGAGCCCGTACAACTCCAAAAAGCTGAGAGGGATTATACACTCGCTGAATATACATGAACTGTATACGATCCTTTACCTGCTAACAGCTATTCACACAATGTTGAAGCTTGACTTCTTGAATGACCTACTAGCAATTGAAGCAACCCTTAGTGACGGGGATGTAGTTCGCCGAAGTAAGTTTGTTGAGGAAAACCTTGGATATATAGTTTGTCAAGACACTATCAACGTAGAAGTCGGCGAATTTGATCTAAATGTCTTCGGCCTTAACAAGCAACAGACCAGAGACCTAGTTAAACAATTTGGAATTAATATATTATGAAAACTATCGTATTGAACACAGGCTCAAACTCATTTAACGCAGCTGTATTTGAAATCATAGCCCACGACATCTCATGTCTTGCGCAAGCCCTTCACTCAGCGGGCGGTGGTGACGAAACCAAATACAATGTTGAAGTGCACATGCGTAACGGTAAGGTTATTGAGGCTATCACCTCTGAGAGTAGTTGGAACCAGTTTACCCGTGAGTATGCTGATTGGCGCAGTGCCCAGATTGAACATATGGTTAATGGGTCAATGACTGAAGCAGTCGTATACGAGATGCGCGAGCACGCACGAACCAGTGTTGAGGCAGCCTCAGTAGCCCTAGAGCAAACGATGGCCGACCAGTTAAGCAAACTTACCCAGATAACAACTGAGGCCGTTCAGGAGTTGTCTGAGGTTTATATTCGATCATCTCAGGATTCTGGTAACACAATCGAAAAATCGCTCGCCGCGCTTAACGACACTATCCACCGAACAACTAAATCCGTTGCAAGCCTTGACAGTACATCAAAAACTCTAAACAAGCTTGCTGAAAACATTGAAGCTGTAATTGGAGATTAACATGATTACAGATAACTCTCATCTTCCTTTTAGGGGTGCAAAGTTTTGCGCTCCTACTGGGTTCGGTCTTGAAGTATTAGAGTTTGATTTCAGTAAATTTCGTATGTCTGTGTCCTGCTCCACTAACAACAATCTAAAGTTGATGTTCCACGGTGAAAAATCAATCATTATTAAAATCGACGACCACAAAAATGGTAGCCTTGATGCCCTGTTCTCTGATTTGTCACTGATGTTTTCGTACGACCGTGATATAGAGCTTCAGCGAGCGGCAATGTCGTCAAGTGATCTATTCCTCTATGACTTAGTGTGTGAGCTAATACGTATAAGAGAAGAAAGACAATGGGAGGTTTATCGTGTTGTCAAGTAATAGTATGAGGCTGAGAACGCCTTCTTTCTGGGTTGAGTTTGCTAGAACTTATGTCCTTGTTGAACCAGCTGAGCTAACGAAGATTGTCTTTGAAACCCAAAGACTAGACACAACATGTGAGTTGACATCTTTAATTGTTGATGGGTGTAATATTCCAATGTTTGTGTGCGAATACGGGTATTCTATACTCATTGAGAGTTTTTATGCTGTTGGTAAAAAGCCTCCTCATATGACATTTAAGTCACCCGATACTGAGCGGTTGTGGAATGAAATATTAGAAAAGGTTATTCTTCCTGTAGCTAAGAGCGAGGTCAAAAAGGAACCCGAAAAGAAGCATAGAGCAGTACGAAAGAGACCTGTACAACTCAGTAGCCAACCCGCACAGAATAGAGGCTCAGATGGTAGGTACAAGCAGCTCGAAGAATTTTTCAGTGACCTCTGATGGCGTTAGGTGTTATGACGACTTAGGCATTAAAATGGTTAGAGAAGGGAAGAACATGGTATTCACATCTAATAAAGTCGTGAATAATAACAGTGAAGGTATTAGAATAATCAACCGCGACCCATATTTAGGAGCAACTCATGGACATAGGCGCAGGAAATAAATACCCGAGTAACTCACTCAGCAACTTTGCACCTCACGTGTTCTATATTGACACCGTGAAGTGTAATTCCATGGAGGGTTTCCTTCAGTCCCTGAAGTTCAAGGACAAGGCCATGCAGGTTGAAGTCTGTAAACTGGTAGGGAAGGCTGCTAAGTTCAAGGGTAAGAAGAAAAAGTGGTGGAGGGATCAAACCCTCTATTGGAATGGTGTGGCTTACAAGCGCGACAGCCCTGAGTATCAGGCGTTGTTGGATAGGGCGTTTGATTGCCTACTGCAGAACATAAAGTTCCAGAGAGCGCTTCTAGCGACCGACAACGCCGTGTTAAAGCATAGCATTGGTAAGCGCAAGAAGAATGAGACCGTTCTCACTCAACAAGAGTTCTGCTCAAGGCTAACGCTGATGCGAAACAGACTACAGGGGAATACCCTGTTTTAGGATTTAGATTATGATTACTGAACTACCAAAGTCAACGCGGGCTGAGTATATCGCGTTCTTGAAATTCAACGGCGACATAAACCAAGCAAGTCGCCTCAATAAGTCACTGAAGAACAACTACCGAGAACTCAATGCTGCGGGCGTCTACTACAAAGTCAAAGTAAACATGGCAGATGATCACCAGTTTGTGCTCAAAGTTTATACCTTCGATGAAATGACGATAACAAAATTCAAGAAGATCTATGAAAGATTTGTTCGTCACATAGAGTCAGCTGGGTTTGTTGTTTATCGTGGACAAGTGTTTGCAAAGGGTGCGCGCAAGACAGCCACTGAAGCCGTTCCCATTGCCTCAGTCAATAAGTTTACCATATTCTCATGTAATCCACTTGAGCCACTTGAGAAATCCATAGAGGCCCTCAGAGCCGAGAACAAAGACTACCATTTCTTTCAGGTTGGCGTCAACCCTGACGGCTCACAAACGTGGCTTGCTGTGCGCCAGTATATCTCAGGTAATATTCAATCAGTTGAGGTCGATGCGCTCAAGGTGCTTGCTCATGGGTTCAGAGAAGCTGGGCTGTACACCACAATAGAACAGAAATCATATAACGTCTATAACCTTGTCAGTGGTGATCTGTACTGGGACTGAACGCGCTCCCCTTATTGGTTGTTGAAGTATAGCGGGTTATCCTAAATCCAATGTAACAGCCAATAAGGGAATCTAAAATGTCACAATCAACAACCCGCCTTGTGAAGGTATCTGGATCCATAGGTTATGATCCGCGCCTTGAAATCTATAAAATGTCAATCAAGACATTCACAAACTCATATACTGTCAACAGCATCAATACTGCTTACAAGATGGTCAACGGAAAGACAGTAGTGGTAAAATCCAAGATAGGTCAAATAAGAACCAATATCGCCATGCAGCAATCATCTAGCCGTATATTCATGGAGGGGTTCTACTATGGCACAGTTGACCTCAACGAAATCCATTTAGAGATGCGCAAGGCTTTACTCGGTAAGATGAACGGGTATATGGATAGAATGCGCCGTAAACTAGAGGCGTGGGGTCAGGCTGGATCTCGCACAGTACATCGCAATGAAGACAAGATAGTCTATGAGTGCGATGAAGCAGAATCTTATGAAACTGAGGCACAGAAATATGCAGAATAATCTAATCACTGTTAGCGGAAATATGACTTATACGGAGTACGGTATCCACTTACGTCTTACTGTAGCTGAGTATGAAAAGTCTCTAGTTGAAGAGAAGCCGACATTCTATCTAGTAGACTTCAGTCGCCGCAAAAAGGCCAACGCAGACAAGATAGTCATCAATGAAAAAATAGTTGACAGACTCGAAAGTGTCTATGTCACTGGGTTCTTTGTTGATTCAGACAGAGATTCAGTAGAGAAAAAGGCTATTGAATTTATCAAGGCTGAGTTCGACAAGAAGATGAAAGCCCTACGTGAAATAATTAATACCTATGACACACAACAAGTTGTAACCAAAGTAAGAAGCAGAAAAGAGGAATATTAAAATGATCAAGCACCTAATCGTATTGTTGATGTTTACACTTTTGAACATCGCCAACATCAATTATTTTGAAGAAATTGTAACCCTAGCGTTGGTGTGCGGTATTTTAGGGACTGCTCTGTCGATGTACATGATCTGTGTTGTGGCGCGACTTAATGAATCAGGTCTCACATCCACTGCAAAATTAGTTACTTCAACGAGTATCGGTACTCTGTATGGTATGTGGTTGGGGATTTGCCATAGAACGTTAGACAATCCAATTGAAATAGCATTGCTTCCATTGATTGGTATGTTTTTATGTGGGGTAGCTGCCGCCACCGCCCGTGACATAGTTGAACTAATAAGAAAAGTTAGAGAGGAGAACAAGTAATGTTTGGATTTATACTGTATTTTCTGGTATCTATGCAATGATTATAATCGGCGCGTTTTTGATGTTAAAGAAGTTGTGTATTCGGTTGTTCTCAGAGGACTCATGCTAATGATATTACGACCTAAACCAGAAGACCTCAATACCTGCCCTTTGTGGCAGTTCTACAGGTGGATTGAGAACACTTATCGGGTAGATGTACTGGCTGAGGTGAGGGGTGACTCTGAATGGCATCTGAGCGGTAAACCTCACAATAGAATAACTGTGGATTGGAGCGTTATCACTCAAACGGGTTCATGTGTTCAGATAGAATGGGAAGACGACCCGAGAACTTCAAAAATTCTAGTTATCTGGGATAAACCTCACCAGCGTATAACAACCATGCATGAACTCGGCCATGTCCTCAACAATCGCGAAGAAGGGGAAACTATCACCAATGAAGTTGACGCATGGAACTGGGCATATAAAGAGGCTGACAAATTAGGGTTGGAGTACAACAAAGATTTCTGCAAGAACTCCCTGATGTCATACGTAAACCATTACACGCGCTCTCGCTTGCTCAAACAACGTAGAGAGCGACAGGCTCGCAATGTATTGGCTGACGTTCAGAGTAAGCCTAAGAGGACTCTCAAGGATTATGTCAACGAGTCTATGTTAGACTCTAGAACATTTGCGCCTGAGTTGTTTTCAATTAAAAGACCCGTATACTTCTAAGCAACACAGTTATAGATAGGAATTAAAATGATAATCACAGTTGAAGACCTACGTAAAGCAGGTATGCAGTATATCACCATTGAACTTTTTGAACAGAGATTTGGTGAGGACACCTCAGAGTATATTAAGACTCTAATCGGTCCAGATTTTGGTATACTCCAGTCAGTGGAGTTGCTCAAGTTACTAAACCATGACAAGACTGTGAGCTTTGTTAATATGTTAGTGGAACAGATCACACAGAATGAAGCCTGTGCTCCTCAGGGTGATCACTATCTAAATTATCATAGACTTATTGGGGTTAACCTGACAACTCCAGAAGACCTTATCCAGAGGCGCATGGCTACCATAGTGAACGCAGCTGAACAGAGTTGGTGTGCTGCAACTTGGACAGTTGTTTGGGCCTGTGCTGCTCAGTGTTCCTCACACATGAAACACGTTGAAGAACCTTTTATGAGATTTGAGGATAAGACTCCAGTTGATTATGCCCTAATGTGTGCTGAGTCAGCTGTAAGAGCAGGAGTCCACCCTGACATTATCTACTCGGCCCTCAACTCATACTTTCAAGACTAAACGCCCCTATCTGGGAAGCCTATGGGTTTCCCTGTTGTTTATTGAAACAAAACGGGTTAGCATTGACACCATACTAACCTGATTTAATATTAGAGATGAACAACTGTCAAACCTGTCAAAAGCAAATTCCAGAAATGGGAAAGACTGGTAGAGCTCGCCGCTTCTGTGATTCAAAGTGCAAGCAATACCACACCAATCATGTGAAACACTTTACTCAACTAGATTCAGCTCTGGCTGATATGGAATACTGCCTTACATTGGGTGATAAAGGTCTACGGATGTGGGCAGCTGAATATTGCGTGGATAGTAAAGGTGCTTTCCGTCGCAAAATACTAGAGCCTCTCTTCGGCCTTTCTACGGGCCTAACCAACATAACCAACGCAATCAACAAGGCTGTTGCTGATTGGCCTGACACAGAGCTTCTGAAGCCTAATCTAGCTTTCAGAACTTGGCTGCAAGAATCAACTCGTACACTTTGTCCTATATGTGGGGAGAAGTACGGTAAAATCCACATTGAGTACGGTATCTGGAGAACATATTGTTCAGAAACTTGTTGTAACAAGGCCAAGAGAAGTGGCGGCATTGTTCGTGAGACGATCCAAACTGTTTGTATGGATCGTTATGGTTGTCTTGGCGCAAACACACCAGAAATAGTTGAGAAAAGAAAGGCGAGTTTCTTAGCGAAAACTGGCTTTGAAAATCCAATGCATGTCCCAGGAAATCTCCAACGTGCAATGGAAACTCGCAAGGCTAACGGTCACGATAAAATATCAGCCCCTGAATTAGAAATCAAGGAGTTCATTGAGTCACTTGGTCTAAAGTGCGTACATAGTGATTGGGCTATCCTACGCGGCAAACAGATTGACCTCTACGTTCCCGAAAAACGCCTAGCTATTGAGTACAATGGTTGCTTCTTTCATAGCGAAGGTAACGGGGGCGAAGCCTTTGCCAAGAAGCGTCACCTAGAGAAGACCGAAGCATGCGAGGCTAAAGGAATTCAACTACTTCATATCTGGGAAGATGAGTGGGCTGTTAGCAAGGAAAGCGTACTCGACACTGTTCAAAAGTTACTGAATGGAGAACCTCTTTTCACTAGCGACTGTAACACCGTAGTAATTGACAGATGTAAGGTTGCTAGGCACTCAAATTGGTTCCTTGAAAATGGTTTTGTTGAGGTTAGTGTTAGTGAGCCGAGAACGTTCTTTACTAGAGGGGCTCGCGATAGAATCACTGAAGAAGAAAGGATAGATGGGGTGGAGTATAACAGAATATTTGATTGCGGGACTATAACTTACACAAAAGAAAAGGCGCTATAAAAGCGCCCTTCTCACTAGCCTTAAGCCATTGGGACTTATAGAAGTCCGCGAATAGCCATTTTACGGAAGTACGGGTTACTGTTAGCAGTAATACCGTCAGACGTAACAGCTGTTTGAGGGTTCTGATCAACTGGGATCTGAACGAAAGGATTACTACATATGCCATAACGTGATTTGAAAGCCATACGTGGTTGGAAGCTATCCGAACCATTTGCACGGTACATTTCAACTGGAACGTATGGGCAGAAGAAGTAACCAGCGTCAAGCTCATTAGCACCCTTATAAGCAAGAGTAGCATACTCAATGATACCTGCATACGGGTCAATGAATACTTGCATACCGTTAGCAAGAACACCTGCAAATGTCTGGTTAGACGGATCAACCTGTAGTGAGCGGTTAGCGCTTAGAGCAGGTGAATAGTCAAGCATACCAGCCATTACTAGAGCTGATGCAACGTTAGGTGAACATAGTAACTTGTTAGCCTTACCACGACGAGTGTCGATAGCAATTGCATTCGCTTCAACTTCTAGTACGAATAATAGATACTTCCAACGTTCTAAGTCCCAACGACCTGAAGCGTCAGCTTGAAGATCAAAGATACCGTTAGTGGCAATCTTAGAAGCTTTCTTCGCTGATACGTTCATGTGACGGATCATTTCACGGTTTTGCTCAGCTGCCATCTCAGTAACCATAACGTCAGCTAAGATTGAGTCAACGTCTTCACCGTGGATAGCCATCATGTCCTGACGTAGCTCATGTGAGTAATCAGCATATAGACCACGAGACTTAGCAGTTACAGTTGCTTTTTGGATTGTGATACCAACACGTGACCAGTTACCTGTTGAACCAAGTGTCTCAGCTACCTGAGTTGACATTGCGCGGCCAGCTACAGTTGCAGTATTGTCGTCAGCTGCATCACCTGTTACTTCCTGTAATGTAAAGCCTGAAGGGTCACCAGCTGCTGCTGTACCTGTATCGCCTGAGAACGCTGAGTCAGCTTCGTTGATGAATAGCTCAGGGTTGTCCTGAGGGTTAGCACCGCCAGGACTAGCACCTTTACGAGCACGTAGAGCAAAGATCTGACCGTCTGGGCCTGACATTGGCTGAGTACCAAAGAACTCATTTGCAATGTTGATAGGTGCAAGACGCTTAGCCATTGAGATAAGAACTGGAGCCCAGCGACCAGCAGCTGCTTGAACGTTACCTACAGCAGTGTCTGCTTCGGCAAGTTGTGAAGCTTGGTCACCACGAATACCTAGCTCGCCTTGGTTGTAGAGAGCTTGGTTTTCTAATAGACGGATTTGGATATCTTCTTTTGAAAGACTACGTACAGCGCCCACATCGTTGTTCTCTACAAGAGGTTTCCAGTGATCGCGCATATTTTCTGTTACAAGTTGCTTAGACATGTTATCGTCCTCGTTAAATTTTTGTTTACTGTTTGAAATTACTTAGTGAGTAGAAATAGTGCCTTTCCCTATTTTAGGAAAAGGCTCATGTCTACGCCGCCGCTATTATGCGATTCGTTCACACTTTTGCCGTCAGACTTCTGCTTGCCCATACCGCCAGTGAAACCACCAGTAGATGAACCGTCGCCCATAGCCTCATCCATCATACACTTGGCTTTTTCCATTTTCTTGCCGCCAGCACCATAGTTGCCTTCGTCCATCATTTTCTTGCCTTCGTCCATCATTTTCTCAGCTTCACTCATCATTTTAGAGTTCTTCTTCATGTTCTCGGCTTCGTCCATCATACACTTGGCTTCTTTCATTTTTTCCTTTTTCATTGTTTCGTCCTTCATGGACATAGCTTCTTCCATCATCTTAGCAGCTTTTGAAGTCTTGTCCATTGACATTTCCATCATCTTACCTGAGCTCATGCGAGTCTTAGGGTCAATAGCACTCTTATTAGGAACTTCATGGTCGCCGTCGCTTGTTGCTTCGTTAAGAGCCAATGACTTAAGACCTGTCGCTAGACGAGTAAATTGCTCAGGTGTTTCAAAGTTTGCGTTTTCACACAGGCCACGGAACTTGTCTTTGCTGATGTCAGTCATGTTGCTGTCAATAAGTGACTCAGTGATGTGTTGGCGCTGGAAAGCAATGTTCGCTTTTTTAGACTCAAACAACTGAGTTGAACGATCGTTTAGTTGCTCTTTAAGTTGAGCGATTTCTTGGTTTGACTCTTTAAGCTGTTGCTCAACATCTGTTTCAGGAACAGTTGTGTTGAATGCTTTAGCGCCTTCAGTGATGTTCTGTAGGAACGTAGCAGCACCGCGAACAAGTGAAGCTTCTTGTAGAGCAACTGCATTGTTGTTAGCCCAATCAGCAACTGTCTGCTCCAAGAACACGTCAAGGTTTTCAGCTAACTTTTGGATTGCATCTTCAGAACTTGACTCAGACAGCTGAGACATTTCTTCACGTAACTCAGCCATTTCAGCTTCGTGAGCTTCTTTAAGCTGTTCGGTTGACTCAGCAATACGAACCTGCACTGATTCTTCAACTTTGGCCTCAAAAAGTTGGCTCATTTGCTCTTTGACTTCAGGGTTCAAACCCTCAGCGTTCTCTAGTAATGTTTGGAATAATGACATTTTGTTTATCCTCGAATAAATTTGATAACTGTATTTAGTGAAACTTTTTAGCCTAGATGATCCAATACTGCTTTAAATCGGCGAATAACCTCGGCGTTGTCTGCATTTTCTGTTAAGAATGTGTCTGCTCGTTGACCATTTACACTCTGTGGAACCCATACACCGTTCTTTAATTCCCAATCAACCGACTCATTAACCGCGTCCATATAACAAACCTGACCTGAGGGCTTGTCAACGACGTCTGAAGCGGTCATAAGGTAGCCAGCCTTAACAGCGCCAGTACGACGGTCAACATCACCGAGACCGCGCGTAGAGGTTCCGAGACGAAACCCTGCCTCGTGTAATGCTCTAATCTGTTGGCCCTTTTGGTTGTTAAGCACTTCCATTTTACCGTGAGCATTAGACCCATGGAACACTAGAGGATCCTTAATGAATACTGCTGCCTCACTGAGCTTTGGCATTGGGTACTCTGGGTGCTCTAGTTCTCCTATAGCGCGTTGCTCGCCAATGTATTCACGGTTGTAACGTTCAACTGCTGGCCTAGCCACGGTTTCAAGGTCGTATGAACGCCCGTTGCGGTTCTTGGCATTAGCCATGACCATTGGGCCTTCAAGGAACAACTTGTTACCAACAATTGCTGATTCAAGGAGCGCCTCACCAAAGTAATTTTCCTGTAAGAATTTCATCGGTTCTTCACTCCCAACTGTTTGCGCTTCTGGACAGCCCGCTTTTGTTTGCGAGTAGTCTCTGAGCGACCTGAACGGCGTTTGATTTGTGAGCGTTTAGCGCCTCGTGTGCGGTTAAGCTTTTCACGTGCACCAATACGAACGCATGTCTTACCGTCACCCGCTAACTTGAAGCCCTTTTTACAGACCTTCTTGCGAGTTTTCTGGCCAGTTGAGTCAACCTTGACAACAACGCGTTCATTAACCATCTCAACAATCGGACCGTCAATGATTTCAATACCTGACATCTCTATACTCCGATCTAGGAAAGTGAACCAGTGCGTTCAAAACGTTTGATCTCCTGTGCATCAAAATTACCCTGATATTGCAGCTCATTTCCGCCATAGAAGACGTCATAAGCTGGAACACCTTTAATGTTAATTTGAATACGTTTAGAGTCCATTTTTCTTGCACTGTAATCTCGTACATTACCTCCATCAATGAATGCTGCAAACTTTGGTGCAACTTTCAGGGCTGATGGAGCACTCGCTACGGCTAATGAAGCCTGATCCGCAGCGAGATTAATCTTTCCCAAGCCATTAACCTCCGCCGAGGCTGTAGCTGACTCGTTGATGGCTTTGCCGATTACTGCTTCATCGATTTTAGTGGTGACGTTTTCACGGCGCTCGTTAAGTTCTTGTTCAAGAAGTGAACCTGCGTCAACAAAGTTACCATTGAGGGCTTCTTTGACGATTTCTTTTAAATTATCCATGACTGAATCCTAATAAGTTAATTTAAGAGTATTTAGTGATATGAAGTTTAAGCCGCGTCATCGTCTGGGCCAAAGTCATCGTCTGGACCAAAGTCATCGCTGCTACCAAAATCTGTATCGACTGATCCTTCTATTCCACCTGAATCGCCCTCAGCTCTTTCCTCACGTGACATCATCTGTAGTGGGGTTTCGCCATAGTCATCATATAGACCTTCTTTGCGCTCTTCTTCAATCTGTTTTTGCATGTTTTCAATTTCGTCTTCACTGCGACGGAGAATATTGCGCTCAATATACTCAATAGAGAAGAGCTTACCTACATATGGCTCAATCTGTTCAAGTACAGCCATACGTTGAGCAAAGGTCTCGTTCTCCTGTTGTTCAACAATGTAGTTGTCAATAACAAAATCAAACTGAAGATATTCCTGAATGTTTTCCCACTCTTCTTTGGTTGCTATACCCGTTTCAATGGCCTCAACCTTCAGTGCATGTTTGAACAGCTCAGCATACTTCTTACGAATACTATTGATGTGTTTACCAAAGTTATACTCAGCTCTGTCTAACTCACCCAACTGTGAGCCGCCAATGTTAATCATAGAGCCTGAGCCTTCGCGAGAGCGGCTACGAGGAATCTTCAGTGCAGTATATGTCTTGTCTTTGAAGTACTGAACATGGTTTATCTCGCCAATGTTACGCCCACCCTCAAGGGTTTGGATGTCAGCAACATTCTTGCCATCACGGCGAGCAAGGTAGTAGTCCTCAGTCATAGACATCTGGGCCTTGTTGCCGTTGATTTCGCCCGTTGACTGGTTATAGTTCAACTTGGTCTTGAAGCGATCCATAGTTTGCTTGAGGACCTGCTCTGCTGACTTGGTTGGTAGATCACCAACGTCAACATAAACAGCTCTCTTGTCCACAGCACGCGTGATACTATAGATAACTGTGCTGTCCTCAACTGTATTGAGGTTGTTGGCAGGTTTAACTGCTGGCTCCATGAATCCAACTGTACCCTTTCCATCAGGGGTGTACATACACGAATCAGCGTATGCAATAGACTCATAAGGTAACTCAAGTATCTTGTTCTGATTGATCTCAAGCGTGTGTGTACGTGAACCTGTGCTCATGTAAGCCTTGGCGTCATACAGGTAAGCATCACGTTCTGCCTCAACATACTCAATACCATCTTTAGTTGTGGCAACTTTAACCATCTTAACCTTGTAGATACTAGAAGCGTCAAGGCGCACCATGCGGTTGATACCCTTCTTGGCGTTCTTATTGAGGATAATCTGGAATGCTTGCTTTCCGTCAACGTAGAAGCTACGAGCGAGTTCGCTTGGCTGTCTTGCTAGACCTGTGAGGCGAAGGATCTTTTCGTGTGCGTCACGTAGCTTAGAGCGAGTCTGTTCGCTGATATTGTAGCCTTGCCTTTCCAGTACGTCAAAGTTCAACTCAACTGGCATTCTGTCAGGTTCATTGGTAATGAGGTCACCAATAACATGATCGATTGCTTCATCAACTTCGGGGTAGTATTGCATCTGGCGATATGCGCGGATACGAGATATTTGAGAGGTAGTGTTAAACATTCCACCACCCATAATAGACAAGTTCTTACCGCCCTCAACGAACGTGTATGCGCCGTTGGCATCTGTAGCGATTGCATTGCCTATTGTTTCAATATCTTTTTGATACTCTTCGCCTTCCCAAGGAACAGTAGCACCTGCACCGAAAAGACCCCCCATGAACTGAGCTTCAAAAAGCTTTTGTTTCTGTTGCGACATGGGCGTTTCCTAATAGTTTATAAACTCAATTAGGAATATTTAGTATGAAAAAGGGGCTACAGTGAGCCCCTTGTTGACATGAGCAAAAGTTTAACGAGAATTTTCAGTCGCTGACTTAAAGTAGCGGATTACAGCTGAGTATGTACCGAACTCATCCTGTGATGCCTGATCAAGTTCTAACTCACCAACCTCTTGAGGCCAACAGTCCTCGAGGTTCCATGTTTTGGTGGCATTACCTGCGTCGTCTAGCAACTCTAATTCCCAGTCAGCAACAAGGTTTGCAACCGTGTCACTAGCTGTGTTAGTGTTGTCACCATTAAACTGTTGTGACCACAAGTCAAGGATATTGTGACCAAAGTTGTCCTGTGTGTTAATGAACGTTAGATTAAGTGGTTCATACTTACGGTCACCAGGAAGTGGAAACTCACGACCGCCGTAAGGCAACAGGATCTCGCCCAGAGTACTCTTAGGCGTGTTGGTTGAGGTAGCAAGGATAGACATATCACGTGCATCCTCGTTGGCAACAAGCCCTGCAGGGAATGAAACATTGATACGCCAGCGATATTTACGCTGTACGTTACCGTGTCTATTCAACGCTGCTCTTAAATCTGAAATAGCCATATAAAAGCCCCTTATTAACTAGATGAAATTGAAGTTTCTACTTCACTGAACGAAACGTCAGGGCGAACCGAAACAAATTCAAGGAAGATAAAGTTGATTGAGTACTTTGGTTTGATGTAGATACCAGATACAAACTGATTGCTCACCACAACCTGAGCTGTATTGTTGGTTTCATCTGTCTTAACAAAGAAGTCATCAATCTCGCCTCGCTCAACCTTATTTCTAAGGAATGGGCGAACAGCATTGTCAAACGCTCTACGTGTGAATACATCGTTGTCTTCACCCAGAGTAAACTTGGCTGTTTTGGCAATAGCAATCTCAGCATCAATAAAGATACCGCGAGTTCCAATACGGTTGAACGATGACTCTTTTGAAAGACCAGTACGGTCACCCCATAGAATGATACCTTCTTCCATTTCTCGCACAGAGTTAATCTGGAAGTCATTGTATAGCACAGCAACTTGGTCGTCATCAGCAGACCAGTCTAGTTTTCTGTAGTTGAGGTATCCACCGCGATTAAGGAACGCTGGAGACTTACCTGCACCAACCTTGGCAATAGATCGGAACCATAGACCACACGTACCGCCTGAAGTTGGAATGTAACGCCACATGTTGTTGTACTGGTCGTAAACCTCACCCCAGTTGTCTGTCATAAAGAAGTAAGAGTTATCACGTAGAAGTGAGTCACGCCACTGCTGTAGATATGAGAACTTGGCTGTTGCTGATGTACGGCTACGAAGCTCAATTGTAGGAGCAACAAACGTCACACAATCACGTCTCTGTACTGCTAGGTCAATTGCAGTTTGAGAGTCACCCACACTCTTGGCAACATCAATGTAACCCAAGAAGCGAACATTACCGTCACGTAGAGATTGTTGTGATGTGAAATAATCAATGTTGGTTTCTGAACCGTCAGAACCGCCTTGTAAGCGCTGGAAGCCCGCTGCACCAACCCACTGACCTAGGCCAATGTAACGTGAGTTTAGGTTCACTGTGTCTTTAAAGTAGTTAGGAAGGCCCGTTGAAGCGTTCTTGCTACCTTCAGCCGTTGAGATGCGCTCAAATGGTTCAAGTAGGATACCAACTGTTTCCACTGTCACCTCAGCCTCAGTGATTGCAGTTAGTGAAGTGTTAGGGTCAGCATACCAAGTTCCATCAGCAGGTACAGCACCCATAAACTCTACTGTTAACTCGCCAGCACCTGAACGCTTGATTGCTCTAATGCCGTTACGCTGTTTTTCAGTGGCTGAAACAAGCGCAAACAACTCAACCGCTCGGTCAAGGAAAGCGTCAATATCAGCTGGGGCCGTACCCGTGTCATCCCACACAAGGTCAATAGGGAAGGTTGCACTTGTACCTAGGCGAAGAGTATATGCATTGTCAGCAGGAGCAGCAGCTTCAAGGTCAGTTGTGAGCGTCTTATGTGATACAGCAGCCTCAACTGCCGTACCACTGATAGCACCTGTTACATCTGTTACTAGTACATGGCGCTCAGTTGCGCTCAGAGCGCCTTTGTCTGTAATGGTAGGCCATAGGCTAGTAAGTCCATTTCTGAACCCTGCAATGTAGTCTGAGCGCATTTGAGCGCGTAGAGCTTCATCGATTGTTAGCACACCAATGTTGTTGCCCAGTGAACCAACATAACGAGCAAACTCAACCAGAGTACCTGTATACTCGGTTAACTCATTATAGTTCTTGATTGTTGGGGCAGTTTCACCCGTTCTTACAGCATTCGTTGCACCCACTTGAAACGCACGACAAACTTGTGCTGAGTTTGCATAACGGAAATAGTCATGCAGCACTAATTGGTCAATACCTGATGCAGTAATTGAAGGCTTGCCAAAAATATTCACCAACTCGGTTTCGCCGCTAGTGATTGAAACAACTTCTTCAACTGGTCCCCACAAGAAGCGGCCCACAAACCCTGCCGCCTGAGTGAGGGCAGATCTGGTCGCTAGGGACGCATCACGTTCAGTGAAGCGAACTCCTGGTGCGATATTAAAACTATCAGCCATGTCAGAATCCTCATCTATTAAAAATTTTATACTATCTGTCTATTTACCCTTAGAGATAAAGACCGTCGTTATCACGCTGATCCCCAAATGGTTCGGCGTCCCCAAAGAACTGTTCTGCATTGTCATATACAGGGATACCTGCATAATGATCCACCTCATGTTCTTCACCACCCGAACTCACACCGCAGATTGTGTAAGCCTCAACTCGACCCAGTGTACCGTCCTTGTTGGCCTGTTCACTGATATGTGTCATCAGGGTTGAGCTGAACTCTTCTTGGAACCACCTCTGCTTTACCAGCCAACCAAACAACACCAAGGTCATCACACAATCATCGTGACACCCCTCATCCGCTGCATAGCTGTCCTTCACAGCAATAAAGTTACCTATCTCGTGTATTGTGACGTTGTCCTCAATGAGTAGAACGCCGCGCTCCACAAGTGACTTGAGGTTACTACAGCCCACTGCCTTGGTCTTGGCGTTAGTTCTTAGACCCGCCTTACGGTTTGACCCGCCAATTACAGTTCCTGAACCTTCGTCTTTTGTACCCGTCTTAAGAACGTACTCGTACTCTAGGTCACGGGTTAACACTGCGGTAAATTCACCGCCCATGTCGTTGTTTCGCTCAGGTAAAACCCAGCACTCACCGTACTCCTCACACATGGACTTTACAACGTGTGGAAACAGTAGCGGGTCAATGGCATTGTTACGGTACAACGCCGCTGTTCTGTAGGGTATCTCGGTGACGTCAAGTATACGACAAACTGAGTAATCCTGCTCAACGCCGCCCCCAATGTCAGCCACAGCCACATACTTGCGCTTTGAATCATACTCACTGTAGATTTTAGTCCACTCATCGGGGCGCTGGTCTTCATTGGGAACAACAGCAACCATCTGTTCTATAAACTTGGTCTTTATCAGCGTACCGATTGAGCCCTTGAAGTTACACTCATATTCCTGCTTGAAGCGGGATTCACCGAGTGCCTTGACCTTCTTGTCCTTCCAGTCGGGGTCTTTGCAGTATGTGGGTACATTGTGCCATGTCACCATAACCTTGTGGAACTCGTTGGTCTTACCCTGTTCGTCAGGGTCAGCCTCCATCCAAGTTTTGTATAGTAGACCACGTTGACCTTTAGGCGTTGAGGTCATAATAATACGTGAGGTCTCTGACTGTGACACCGCTGGGAATGTTGACTCCCAGAACTCCATGTCGTTTTCAATGAAGGCAACTTCATCAATGTATAGAAGTGCTGCTGACCTACCACGAATTGAGTCAGAGCTTGTAGCGTATGCAACCACCTTGGAGCCATTGTCAAACTCAACCTCACCCGCACCGAACTTGGTTACACCCCTCATAAGAAAGTATGGGAGATCAAGTATGGCCTTCCGTACCCTTGTGAGGATTTCTAGTGCTTGCTTTTCCTTGTTAGCGAGTACGAATACCTCTTTGTGCTCATTGAACAATACAAACCAAGCTAGGAAAGCACCCACAACGGTTGTCTTCCCGCTCTGACGACACTGTACGTCTATTACAAAGCGGTGGTCATGGAAAGCGTTCAGGAGCTCCTCTTGGTATGGGAACGGGTCAAAGAGAATAAAGCCCTTATCGATTGACGTGATTTTGTAGTAGTTTTTGGCAAAGTAGACAGGATCCTGAGCACACTTCATGTACTCAATTTCCTGTTCCATGTTCAACTCAAGGTCTACTCCTGAGTCCTTTAGGTTGGTAAAGCGAGGAAATGTCTGTGATTTCTTCAGCTGTATATCCTCAACGGGGAAGCCCGTCTTCATTGGGACATACTCTTGGCCTTCAGCTCTAGTTGTCATCACCCACCTCCACGTCTACTATGTTATCATCATCTTCTTCAGCAGCTCTCTTTTCATCAAGTGCCAAGGCTAGGCGCTGAATCTCGTCATTGCCAAGTGGCTTCTCGCCATTTTGTTCACGCTCGCGACTGAAGCTTACAACCTCCCACACTGAACTCTGTGAGGGGCGGCGGGTTAGCCTTACATCTTGGACTTCATTAGACTCACCGTCAATAACATTACCATTGGCGTCTGTAGGTTGGCCCTCAAACACTGGAGCGGTATTAGAGGCACGTGCTTTGAGTTTGCCCTCACTAAGTTTACCCGTAAGACCAATAAGTGAGTCAGCGAGCTTGAGTTGCGTCTGAACCAGTTTGTCATGGGCTTCAAAGTTTTTAGGGTGCATGGTTGTCTTGGCAATACGTGCATTGTTGACGATCATGGTTTGGTTGGCCTTCAACAACCAATGAATAGACTGGCGAGCGATATCATAGTCAGTTTTTACATCACTGCCTTCCTCGCCCTCAACAGAACTCTCAAGAGGTTCAACCGTTTCAGGGAACTCCTCTAAATCAGGCATAAGCTCTTCAGGTTCGATTTCACCGTCCTGCATTAGCTCAGTAGAAGCAGCGTCAGCGGTTGCCATACTGGACATCATACGTTCTAGTTCTTCCATTTCGGAGTTACTTGTACTCATGCGAAGTCTCCTCTTATCCAAACACCAGACCCAATTAAATCAACTTCAGGTTCAGCCTCAGGTGTGTAAAGCCAAGCACCCTGAGAAACTGGCTCAGTCTGTAGCGGTTTATCTGCATCAAACCTAGTAGCCGCATCATACTCACTACCGTATACATTCAACCACGCAAATGTTTCGTCCTCGGCAAGAGTACGCGAACTTGTTGAGAAGAACACATCAACCTCTTTGATGATACCATGTGTTTGCGGTTCTTGCTCTAGTAGATTTGGACCATGGAAGTGTCCACCATGAAGCTCAAATCCAAACGTTGCATCATAGTAGGAAGGTTCTTCACCGCTACCTTCCCAATCATTGTCCCAATCCTGCCCAGTAGGGCTTAGAACCAAGACCTCTTCAGTACCCAAAGTTGACGTTTTCAGCGTTAAGTGTGGGTATGTCTGAAACACAAGGGTCTCAAGCGCCTGAGCCATATCATTGAACTTTTTAAAGCGCATACGAAACTGAAACTCAAGTACCACTGGAAGAGGGGGATGAGTTATCTCCTCTCCAACAACCTTGGTGATGTTGCGGTTTAGGACAGCCTCAGCAACAACCTGAAAGCCTGTAATCTTCAGGGTTGATGATAGCCCCGTACTTACTACATCTGTTGTCTTATTCTGATTGCGCTTGCCGCCCATATACTGAATAGGTATACGCACAACATTACCCTCAACGTTTACTCTTAGGTCACTTAGTATAGAGGCAACCAACTGAGTATATTTCACAAGGGACTCGCGATAATAATTTACAGCTAAAGGATTACCCATGATTAATCTCCAAACTCTGTGATCTGGTTGGGGATTTGATCTTCAACGATCTCATCGCGCTTGTCCTGTGGAACCTCTACCTGCTGGATGGTGTTGTCTACTGGGTCTTCACCGAGTAATAGATTTTCCAGCTCATCAAGTTCTTCAACGCCTGTGTTCATGTCTTCGCCTTCATAGACAAACTTAGTACACTTGATGCGGAAGGTGTAATTCTTGCCCCACTGGCGGTAATCTTCATCCTCAAGCTTTTTCTGCACCTCAAAAGCCATATCGGCAAAGTCAAGATAGATAATATCACCTGCCTCAGGCTCAGCGGTAGCACCTAGTTCCTCACGGAATCGTTTACCCGACACCTTGAACGTAATGGTATCTTCCATAGTGAAGCCGCCAAACGAACTAAACAGGTCACCTTCACCGTTAAAGTTAGTGACTTCCTCAATATACATCTCAACGGGAACGCCCGTTGTAAATGAACTTTCTGTGTGCTCGTTGAATACGGTAACTCGGTCACCGCCTTCTTGTCTGCGAATATAATGGGTGTTAACGCCGCGTTGCTCAATAGCTTCTTGGATAAGGTCTTCAACTAGACCCTGTTGTCCTGCGTCGCTTACGTGATTAAAATAGGGAGAGACTGGCATGGAAGCCTCCTCATAAATTTGCTCATATACAGCTATTTAGTGAGGAGGGCGTTATTTTGAAGTTTACCCAATGAAAATATCAGGCGGAAGTTGGTGTTCAAGTTTGAGTTGTTCTTCAAGTCTTTCTATCTCAGTTTGTGCATCACGCAAGATTTCAGCGCCGTTGAGCTCAATACCGCCAACAAGCTTGACTCCTGATACCTTAGACAACACATTACCCCATCTCAGTTTGATAAGGGCAGTTGCATACTCCTTGAGCCACATGTTGTTCCAAGCATCTTCATTCCCTGCGGTTTGGGGATTAACGCGGCGGTATGTCTTGAACGCATACTGCTCCCCCTCACTGATAGGAAACTTAAGAGTGATCTCTCGCTTGTAACGGTTAAAGCTCAGAGGATATTCAGGTCCGAGTACATCATTCAGGGTATGAAGTCTCTGTGTCATGGCAACATAGTCCTGAAGCTGTATGTTGGCCCACCCGCCTGTCTGAGGTGATGTTATTGCTGCACCCGCTTGCCAAGCATACGTGTCAAACCGACCACCGAAGTCAATGCCACCTGCTGGGACCACCTCAATGACATCGTCAATTTCTAAGGTTTGGTCTAGGGAGACTTTTCGCGAAGGTTGACCGCCCGCTGTGGCTGGAGCTGGAATAGTATAGAGGTAGAAGTACTCCTCATATCCATCTTCGTGGTAATGGTTGAACTTTTCAATAGCGTCATCAATGGCGTCATCAATCTGCGTTTGGTCTAAATTGACCTTTATAACAGGCTCACCAAGTTTACGAAGACAGTAGTTTCTGAACTCTGTTTGCGATGTTAACATTTTGAAGGATCCCCTCCAGTCTTGAAAGCGTTCTTAAGACAGGCGACATCCTGTTTCATCATGCCGAATGTTTCAACTTCATCCTTGAATTCCTTGAACTGACTTGTGATGTGGTCTAGGTCTCGCTTTATGATAATGTTAGACTCAACAAGCGTGTCAACCTTGGACTCCATTGCCTTGATTGTGTTGGCGTCAATATCTTGGCTCTTGTCTCGCATACCCAAGAAATATATCAGGCTAACCACAGTGATAATTGATGGTATCCAAGATGAAAGAAGGCTCATTTGTTGAGAAGACGCGTGAATCCCCGTTTTATTTTCAGCCATTTTCGACCTCCTTTAGGTCTAAAAGTTTCTCTATTTTATTTAACCGCGACTCTAGGTTTTGGAACTTTCTTGCTTTTTCGCGGGCAATCATAAACGCCTCATATGCTTCAGAGTTTGTGTTGATCACTACCCCTGATGAAGAAGGGCTTCGTTTCATATTGTGTGCATTCACGGTATAAACCTCCAAGGCCTCAGAACAAATCTGAGGCCTTTTTATGTTTTAGGCTAAAACTACACCTCTTATGTCTCTAAGGACTGGAGGGTTAACTCTAGATCCTTTTAGACCGACTCTAAGTCTAAACGAGGCAAAAGCGGTTCGCTCACCTAGGTCATATGTTGTCTCAGTGAATGTTGACGAAGACGACACAATGGCGTTCTGAGGCGGAATCTCTTCCCAAACATCAGAACCCTCAAAGCGAATAAACACCTTCATTTCACTACCTGATGGAAGCAGCGCACCCACAAAGAAACGACCGCTCGTACTTGGGTTGTCAAGTGCGATAGGCTTGGTCACGTAATTGAAGATCTCAAGGTTACTGTCAAGTCTGAATGACGTCAACGTTGCTGTGAAGCCATATGTGTCAATCTGAGGAGAAAGAATACCGTTGTTGTTCAACAGCGCTCTTACTTCAATGTCATCTCGACTACGATATGAACCTTCTTCAGGTAATAGGATATCAGTACCAGGAGTGAACTGAATCCAATCACTAATTGTACGTGAAGAACTCAAGCGATAGCGGAATTCAAATGTAGGCTTGGCTCTTTCAAACTCAGTGTAGTCAACGTTGATGTTCACTAGGTTCACAAGTACACCGCCCGCAGCAAATACCTCAAAGCCGCCGAACTGAACTGAAGTTAGTGCTGTCTCACCCAAGGTAACACGCAGGGTGTCAAAGTCAACAACCTCAGAAACAGATAGTGAAGTATTCAGCACAGAAGAGCTAAGACCCGCATCAGGAAGAACCCCTGTAAGAGTAATATTATCACCAACACGACAACCGTGAGCAGGATAGTCAACTGTTAACACATTTGACCCAGCAACTGAGGAAAGAGGGTTACTCTTTAACGCCTTTGTGGTGTCCGTGTCAGTGGCTCTAAACGTAGCATACGAAGGGGTTGTGTTATACGACTCACGTACTAGGTTGAACTTCATATCCTGAGTTTGTGCAGGTGTCCAAGTTGAACCGTTTGATGAGGTAAAGAATACGCCCGTGTGAGGCTGTTTGGCTACTGTCTGAGTTGAACCAATAACAGTTCCGCCCATTTCAGCAATGTACGCCTCATATTCCTGTGTGTTAGCCAGCAGCACAATGCAGTATTCTTCGCCGCCTTCAAGGTAGACTGATGGAGCAAAGTTTACGCGAGTAGCAGCTGAACCGTCGTTGCTAGTGTTCACCTGAGCAGGTGTAAGAACCGTACGAGCAATAACTTCATCGGTAGGGATACCGTTTTCCATTTCACGGATTTCAACCGTTAATGGGATAGTGGTTGCCTTTGTGCGCATATAGATATCAACGCCGCCACAGAAAATACCGCCTGTCTGTTCAACTGCAAAACTCTGTGCGATTGGGTCAACTCTACGGTACTCAATAGTCTTACGCTGAGTAACGCCTAGGTGACGAATTCTCAGTGTCTTGCGCTGGCGGCGAACAAGTGTACCGCTAGATGAGAATGAAGCTGTACTGAATGTTGTGCGGCCTAGAGTATCATTAGGGTCGTTGGCGTTGTCAACAAGGATAAATGATTTCTCACCCGTTGTGAAGCCGCTGTTTCTAGGGACTCTAAGTGTACCAATGAGGTCACCCTGAGCATCAGTCACTAGAGGGTCGCCAAGAGCACCGCCTTGAGGGGAACATAATTCAGGTACAGCACGACCTCCAAACCAAGGATAAACTCTTGTGAACGGACGTAAGCCCTTTGCAGTGAACTCAATGTCAACGGCTCTCATAAACGGTATAAGTGAGGTTGAGAGGATGTCATCCCCAGCTGAGCGAGTTGTTGTCCACTCAGTGAACACTGTTTCAGTGCGTCCGCGCTCCTGTGTTACGCCAAAGCGGAAACGACCCTGTGAACTTCTAGCCCATTTACCATAAACAATACCTTCTCTATTAGAACCACGGTGGTTGGAGGTTTGGTTGATGATCTTAGGTGCGCTGTACACAGTATCAACCCAGAAGTCACGGTTTGGTGAAAGATCAATAAACCCAGCCCATGAGAAAGCAGCATGAGGGTTAACATTGATACTCTGCGTTGCAAACGATTGTGAGCTGAACGACACAGTTGTTGTGATAGGCGCTGACACCATACCATCCTTTACTGTACCGCCTGTATTGTGGACAAGGTTCACACCGATTGTTTCAACCTGAGGACGTAATCGACCGCCATTGGCGTCATCAATTGAAGCCTCACTCTGGTCAGTGTCAATTAGCCTAAAGTCAAGGAAAGGGTCTGCAAATATACCATTCTTAAAGCGGTTTGCACCTGTGTCAGGATCAACGACCTGAAGGTTAGCTGCTGAGGTTTCCAGAAGGTTCAGGGAAACAGTTGACTCTACATTGACAACTCGACGCTCAATCTTACCTATATCTCTCATTGTAAAGCGAGTATTGTCTACTGGAAATGTAACTACAGAATCAGTTGTTGGTGTCCAAGACGGAACATAGAGATCAGCAATCAACATTGAGTTTTCAGGAACCTGAGCTTTATCAGCAGAAACGGCTGACACGCCAACTGAAGCATCAAATACGCCGTCAGCGTCAATGTAGAGCGCCACAAAGCGAGGAAGATAGTATTCAATATCAGCTTGGATTGTGCTCTGTGGTGATGCAATACTGCCTGAGTCAGAACCTGAGCCAGTGATTGTGCGACGGAAGTCAAGGCTATCACGCAGGTCAAAAACCTCACCATTAGAGCTTGTGTAGCCCTCAATGCTGTTGTAGTCAACACCGCTATAGCTATCAACTGAGAAGTAGTCGCCTTCACCGTGTTGAAAATACTGGTACTCAACAGTCAGCGTACCTGCTGGAATAGCGCCGATAGCTTCAATACTTGAACGTTCATACGAGTAGTCAGTTTGATTGCTGTTTAGGCGGAATGAGTTAGCGTAGTCGACACCATCGATATTGAGCGCAGTAATACTCACGCCATCAACATTTGTCAATAGGTATTCACGCGTTGTTGATGTCACTGTGATAGTGTCAATAGCAGTTGTGAGTGTCTTGGTACGCGAACCTGAAGTGTTCTTGGCTGCAACAAGGACTGCTCGGATACTTGCGTTGGCATTGCCAGTTCCCGCATCGATTTGAATACCTGAACCGAGCGGTGTACCCACAAGGGTATAATTCACTGAGAGCTCGCCTCCTGACCCGTCAGCCAGCGCAACACTAAACAGTGTAAACGTACCTATGAACTGAGAACCAAACGGTGCTGAGATTGTTGCTACGCCTTCTGAGTTCAAGGTAGTAACATAGTCATCGGTTACGGTGTATGTTGTGTCTGTTGTACCTGATGGCTCTAGGGTTCTAACGCCCGAGAAAGGTAGTGGAAAGATAAGCGTATTACTAGAGCCCTCTAAGATACCCTGTACCCTTGGCGTACCTGAGAAGTTTGCACCCCCGTCGACTGCTGTAATAGAGGTAACAGAAGACCAACCACTAGAGGTGAAATTGATATCACGTGCTATCAGGCTATACGAATTAGAGCCAGTTTTTAGGCTAGAGAACACTCGCATAGTACCGATAACATCACCACCACTATTGCGAAGATTGTAGAGTACATTGTTGTTGAGGACAGGAACACCCTGACAGTTTATCAGTGAAACAGTTGAACCATACTGAGCAGGTGTTACTGAGTTGTTGGCTACTGTGGTTTCGCGTGATTTAGGGAATTCCACAAAACGTTCTGTATCATTCTCATTGCGGAAGCCGCGAACATAGCTGATACTAGGTTCAACAACTGCAACGAGCTTGTTTGTGTCACCGCCTTCAGAAGCTGTGTATACACCGCCGTTTGTTCCGTCATTTAGATGCTCACGAATTTCAAACTCAGTTGGCGTTACAGAGTAGTTGCCAGACTCTTCAAACGTTCTCTGCGCAAGAGTTCGCTCAAGTTCACTATACTCACTTTCAGACGATATGTCCTCAATTGTACCCGTGTTCACCAAGGCCAAACGTACAAAGTCAGCATTTACAGCGTCAACGGCTTGTTGAGCGAGTGTAAGGGTGAAGCGCAAGCGGTCTGCACCAGAAGCCCTAAAATTCACTGTGCCCGAAGCATTGGACAGCAATGAGTTGTCAATAGTTGAGTTTATGATTTCCTCAGTGACGGTTAAGCCAACCTCGGCTGACACATTATCAGTTTCACTAAGGATAATCTCTTGGGTGTCAACTCTTAAGAAAATACCTCGGATAAAGTAGATACCTGCCTCAACTCTTGCAAATGAACCCAACCCCTGACTGGTCTCAACTGCCGAAGCAATAGTGTTGCTGTCCTGTACAAAGTTGAGTGCTTCGCCGCCGATGAATGTCTCTACTTCACCTGAAGCGCCCTTCTTGGTTATCTCAATGAATGCACCATTGGGGGTGAACTTGGTAACAGTTGCCTCAACGCCGCTTGTAGCGCCCACAATTGTCACTGGTAAGGTTGTGTCAACATTGGTTGGAAGTGTACCCGTAGCCAATGTGTACTGAATACTCTTAAGGCGCGTCTGCACCGTGAAGTCACCACGTACAACAGGAGAACCGTTACGGAAGATATTTGAGCCAAAGCTCTCAATCTGGTCCATAAGGATATCCTGCATTTGCATTAGTTCGCGCGTCTGTACTGTTTCGCCCGCTTTAAACAATATCTGTTGAAAGCGCTTTGAGACATCGTAGTCGTCAAAGTATGGACTAAGATTTAGATTGGTCTCTCTCATGGTTTTGTAGTCCTAAAGGGGGAGATGTAATTAGAAATATTTAGGCTGAAACTATCGGTAAACCCCGCAACTTATCAAGCTGAGTTCGTAGTCGTTTCATCTCATAGAGGTCAAAGCGAACCATCATGGGGTACAATTCGTTCCGCTTACGAGGTTCATAGTCGTCATCATAATAAGCACCGTGAACTTCATTGTACTCAACCTCGCCGCGCTCTTCACGGGTCTTAGGTAGCGTACATTCGCCTGTCATCTTGCAACCAGCACAACGGCTGTTGTTCTGAACACTAAAGAATGATGTTTGCCACTCATACCCACAGCTGTGTCTAAACAACATTGGTTTGGATGCATTCTGGTACTGTGTGAGCATCACAAACTCACCCTCACCATGGATTGAGTCAAGTAGGGTTTGGGCTTCTTCATGGGTACGACTTTTCCTACCCCTTGCGTCTCTGTCTTTCATAACTTTGCACTCGTATTGTTTGTGTTGGGCGTAGGTTAAGGGGTAAAGGCTCAAAAGGCTAACGGTGATAAAGTTAGCTTAATGAAGTTGATAGACGTAAGAATTAATAACAACGGTGAACTTAACGATTGAGTTCACCGTTCAAGCTAATATGTGACACTAAGGTGAAAGTATGAAAATAAGCGATGTTGTAGACAAATTAAATAAGCTAAAAGAAGATCATGGTGATATTGAGGTGATTACTAATTACCTTTATTATGACTCAATTGAATCAATTTCTTTTGTTGAAGGTGATAATGAGACTAGGAGCGTTGTTAACATACAACCAGTCCCAATACCAGATTATTAAATATCAAACAAGGGGCTTAGAGCCCCTTGTTTGTTTAGACTAAATTAGGTCCAGCGCCAAACACTGGATCAATAGTTTGTACTTGCAGTAGCGTCTAATAAATCTTGAACTTCAGCGCTACTCATCACCCGCCAGTTGCTATCCATATCTTTAATGGATAATTTGGCAGGAACAATGTCCTTATCGACCACAGTGAGTAAGTGGGGCAACCTTGACCCGTTTATGTAATCTTCTGTTTCTAGTATTTCGTAATCTGAATCAAAATCACCGCCGCGAACAATTACAGTACCATTGTCATTTTTTAGCCAATGATTGTTTATAGGGCTCTGCTTTTCTTCATCAGATTTATTGTAGACTGAGTGATCACAAGCAACGCCAGCTGGACCACACATTATGAGTGCATCTTTAAAATTCATGACATTACCCTTCTTTTTAACGCCTCGTTCATCAGAATATTTAACTCCTCGTATCTAACCGCCCAAAGTTCGTTGAGTTCTTTTCCGTCAACTAATTTCGACTCATCTAGAATATCTCTTGTTATCGGTCCAAACTCTTCAATGTTAACGCCATACTTTTCAAAAACTTTCATTGCATCCTGTGCTATCACACCGTAATGGTACTGTGCCTCTTCACCAAACTCTTCTACTGATGATTTAAGCTTGTATCTCACGACCTCTAACTCCAAAGCTGCATCACAGATACGTTGTGGTATTTCCTCAATATTTGTTTTGTAATTTTCATCAGAAGTTACGCTTGTTGCTACAACAGAGTAAATTTGCCTCACTCGGTTGGTAAGAGAACCTATTTCCACATCGTTGTCAATGCTCGGTAGAAAGTCTCCCGATCTGTTCATTTCCCAACGCTCAACAAGTGCAGCGCCGTTGTACGTGGCAAATCCAAGCCCGCTCCACGTGTTTTGGTTTGCGTTTCTCTTAAACCTTACTTCTGCAGCTCCAGCATCGTTTGTGTCGTTGTGACAGTGTCTTATCGCTGTATACCAACCGAGAGGACCACTGCCTGGGGAACTGAGATTCAACACATTCCACTGATAGACACCGCCTTGTGAGCCGATCGCTGGGGGCTGTATACCGTGACCTATCGAGTTTCTCTGCGCGTAGAAACCATTTATGTCAGCAGGTGCTGTGCCATAAGTTACAGTATCAGTGAGAAGATGAAACCCATCGTCCCTTCTATAATGTAACAACGATTTGTATTCTTTTTCTCTTCTGTCTTGTAAATTAAAGCTATAATTCGCAAAATCATTAGCGCCCCAGCACTTCGAGTCAATGTAAAAATCTTCATAGTAGTGACTCTCCAAATAATTTCCCGAAGCATCGAAGTCGCCACCTTCTTTTATATAGATCCCATACGGTTGCCCTTCAAAAAGATTGTTGTTTATAGACGAGCCCCATATTTGGGATATGTATAGAGCACCATAGCCGCCGCGACAGGTTTCGAATTTATTCTCTGTGATCGGTGTTGAGGTCCAAGCGCTGTTAGCGGATGGCGCGTCAATATACATACCAGAACCACGAGTAGCAGAAAATCTACTGTTCAACACAGCACCGTAACCACCACGATAAAATTTTGTTAGATGTCCGTAACCTCGCGCAAACCACACATTAATTATCCTCGCCCTTGAGCTACTTATCAACTGAGCTAAAGCTCCCTGATTATCAAAATCATAATCATCAGCTAATATACCTTGTAACCCGTTACCAGCACCTGACGGAGGCGGGATAAAGGTTTGGTCGCTCGATCCATTCCAATTCCCCCATATCGTCATGTCATGTAACTCGTAAGCACCGCCAGAACCCCAGACCCCCGCTTCTGATAAGTTTCTCGGGTTGTTTCTAAACAGAGTTTGTAGAGTGTTGTTGCCTGACATGGCAATTCTTGTTTCCTCTCGCCCAACACCTTTTAAAATTTTCTTAGTTATATTTATTCCATCGGTGTCAACTGTTTCTGGTGACAGTAAAAATCCACCTCTACCAAGTTCTATAAAACCTGTTTCACCAATACCTCCAGTTGCTTCAATTGCTGCCATGAACGCCCCAGTGTCATCTGTTGCTAGTATTGTTTTCGCTTCATCTTCATACCAGATACCAGTAGAGTCATCTCTAAACATTGCATTTCCTACCGCTCCAAAATGACGAAGATTGGCAGTGTTCGGGGCGGTCTGAACGACTAAGTACCCGCCGTTATCCAGAAGGACAGTACCAAACCCATCTTCAACGCCAGTTGATTTGACAACTGCAACTGCATAGTCTCTTTCCACTAAAACGACAGTCTGGCCAACTCGCAAGTTGCTTCCTCGTGCTTCTGATACTGTCATGAAGAGGGCACTCCCTTCTTCCAACGCCTCTAATCTACGTCCATGTGTACCCGTTGTAACTGCATCCCAAACTAGAATCCCATTAGCTCCTGATACGACCTGATATGTCAGACCGTTTACTGTTCTTTGTCCGCCTAAACCCACGGACTCTGGTGATGGTAAACTCATAATTCTTTATCTCCTAAACTTGTCTAAACGTTGACCATGTGCCTGATTTTAGGGTGCTGTAAAACAACAGCTGATTGTTGTCTGTCAACAATTCTATCTTCGCAAAGTCGAGTACTGATAAGTCTGTTGAGCTTTGTAAACGTGTTATCTTAATCCACCCAGAAGGGTCTGTTGAAGGAGTAACGCCTATAGCTGCCAAACTTGAACTATAATAATCACCAGAAGGTAGTGCTTGCAGTGCGGCCAAGTCCGCCAATGTTACCTGTGAACATAACAACTCTTGATTGTCAGAGTATCGACTCTCGAAAGTATTATTATTGTTAATGCGCTTGTGATTCCCTTTTGTTAGGATACCGCTAACCGACGGGTAAACAGAGTTAGCGTAAAAGTTTACACCTTGCAGTGAGTTGTTAGCTATAAATGTCGGCTCATCAAATTCGCTACCTATATCATCAACTGTGATAGGTGGTTGGTCTGGTTGCGTTCTACCTGCCCCAGTTTTAGCAGCTAAGTTGTCACGATAGAAAGTGTTAAGCACAATGTTTGAGCCGTTACTCTTTCCAAGGTATATGTCACCAAATCCGAGGTCTGCGGAGTCCCCGTTAGAGAAGGTGTTAACTGCGATACTCGATGACTCTAGCGTACCTCCTATGTGTATAGATCTTTTTGCAGGAATAAAGAAGCGATTGTTGTTTATGATACTTCTACGAAGATTACCATCAAAGTATATACAATGCCCCGTCGCTATCTCTGTTTGAAGTCTGACATTACCATCAAAATAGTTATCTATAATTTGAATTAGAGTTATATCGGCAGCATTAGAATAAACCCCATACTCTTCTCCTGGGATAATCTGATTACCCTCTAATGTTGCAGAGTTAGTCAACACATTAATCGCAACTCTGCGCTCGTTGCCCCAAATCACGTTACCAACAATATGGTTATCAGCTGACCTCAAGTCTAAGGTCGATCTAGACAAATAAAATTTAGTGATAAAGTTAGAGTAACTATTGTCTTGGAGCCTTACCCCAAACTTAAGGTCGAGCTTTTCACTATCAGTTAAACTTCCGTAAATAGATTCATATTCAGAACCAACGCGAACCTTTATTCCTTCGAAGTGAGACTGGTTGACATCATCTATAAATACTGTGTTTGAATTTTGTCTGTCTTGACCGTTGTCTACGATATTTAGGTTATTAACATGCATATCTGACACTGCACCGCGACTACCGAACACAACTGCCGCGCCCGTAGCGCCTCTGTAGTCTATTGTCGCCCCCGCCGCACTAGTAATGGTTTGTTTCGAATCTACTACTAATGTGCTATCCATGTAATAGTACCCGTCACCTATATGGGTAGAACCATAAGCAACTGCTCCATGAATACCTATTGTGTCCTCGGTTATTTTGTTTATATCTGAGTTTCCGTACGCTCCCCATGACCTCGGGTCATAAGGTCTTTTGAGATTTTGCTCTAGCTGTCGCGTAGAGTCGATGTCAATGTATTTGCCGCCGTCAGCTACACCTGTCCCCGCCGCAACGACTTTAAAGAACAGCACCCCAGAGTTGTTCAGTTCAGGTAATCCGTAATAATCATCAACCACTACGGAAGAGCCAAGTGGCGGCGGGTTGGCAACAACTTCAGCTATACTATGATAGTTAGATGGTAATTCATCACCAACATTACCCTGTTCAAGCCACATTCTCACATTGTCACTTGACAACAGTAGCGCGTATTCCTTGTATGTGTCGGTGAACAACAAGCTAGTCCCCAACGCTGTTGTGTCAGGGTCAGGAAAGCCCTCAGCAGTTGTTCTAAGGATAGAAGGTGAACTACCCCCGCCCGTTGTGGACAAGTTAACAGAAATAAAGTCAGAGAGCGTCGTAGGGTCTGTTCCTGCCGTTACTGTACGAGGGAAAGTACCGCGCCAAATATAAACTTGACTATCGCTATTGATAAGATACTGTGACCCACCCGTTAGCTGGAAGCCCTCAACAAAGTCACCGACAACATTGTAACCAAGAGAGGCGAACGCCGTTGAATCCTGATACATCTTTATCAACGGGGTAAAATCAACCCAAGCTGTACTTGAAACTCCACCTGAGCTATCTGGCGTATCACCTGCATTGACCACCTTGGGTACAGCACCAACCCACTTCCAAAGCTTGCCAGTTGAAGATTGAAAGAGTAGCTCTTTAGTTGAAACAAGCGTTGCGCCAAGTTCAAAGTTCTGTGAGTTCAGGGTGTGACCCGTACCTGCTATGTGGCGCTCTAGTTCTGAACGAGGATCAATGAAGCCGCCAACAAGATTGAACTTGCTTTCCCCAAGACCCCCTGCAGTGTATACTGTTGAACCAGCAGCGATAACTTTAGGAAAGTCACCTTCCCAGTAGTACCACTGACCGTCAACACCTGCAACCGTTTCATTGCTGTTCTGAAGCGTTCCACCCTCAGCAAAACTAAATGTCGGGGCGTTTAGGTCACCGCCTGACTGAATGAGTCTAAAGTCCGTGTCATTTGCAAATGTGCCTGAGGTTGTGAACGGTAGTGTACCCGCCCAGTAATAACGATCACCCTCAAAACTAACAGTCTGTGATCTTCTAGAAATATTGATACCGCCAGCATATAGAACTGACGGCTCAAAGCCCAAGGTGAGTAGATAGTTGTCAACCTGTACGTCATACCCTGCTATAGCGTTATTCACTTGAGTATCGTAACCAGCAACAGCACCATCAACCTGAGTTTGCGCATTGGCCTTGATATCTTCAATCTGACCTGAAAGACTTTTAATGGGCCCATCATCAGTTGGGATTGTTACAGTGACGCCGCCTTCAACCCATGTTTTGTGCTTTAGGGTTGCATCTTGAGCCTCAGACGTGGCAACGCCCAAGTCGGCTCGAAACCCATCTATCAGCGCTAAGTTTTCTTCTAAGCTAGCCATTTTTCGATTCCTAACATAGTCGGTAAAAATTCATTCTCAACAAAGCGACTCCAAACCCTGATACCTTCTGGTAAATCAAGGTAGTCACCCGACACAATCAACCATTCATCATCGGTGTAAATGCGTAGAACAACATTGAATCCACTTGGGTGAAATAACCTCTTATACATATTGAAATATTTAAGCCCGATAGACTGCGTGTTTCCTCCAATCAGGTTTATCACATAGGTAAATTCATCATATAGGTCGTCATCACGAGTACGGATGTCTGTGTCTGGGGCAAAGTTATCATCTATGCGTGCTATCTTTCTTCTCGGTAGTTCGATCTCAACCCGAGCACTATACATCGCCTCAAGTAATACCTTTGCACAGTGCAGCGAACCCCTGATCTTAAACAGGTGACGGGCTATTTTGATAAAGTTAATAACGTCAAAGTTGATGTCATCTTCAGGCGATTCAGCTAACTCATTGAAGCCCTTGGACTCCAACCACTGTCTGAGGGGCAGAACCTCGTCTCTCTCAGCTGTTACAGACACACTAGCAGAGTCGGCTACCACAAACCCGTCTATGGCCTCCAGTAAGCTACGAGAACGCTCAAGTGTCTTGTTCTCTATTAACCTTGCTGTCTTACCCAAGATGCCAAAATTGTTTCTGCGATATTTGTCAAGTGCGACCACCTTTTGTAGGTTGCGCTCGTCAGCGGATTCAAACGTTCTATCTCGGTCAGCCCACCAACTCTCATTGTCCATGAAATACTGAAACTGATCAACATTTAGATCAATTTCGTATAGTGAATCAAAGTACAGGTCAAGAAACTGAACTAACTCAGGATAATCTCGCACAAAGAACCGAGGAAGATAAAAATCAGCATCCTGTGTTCCTGTTGGAGTTATACCTCCGTCTAATCTCATGGTCTAACTCCCCCATCAACTATGGCTAACAGTTCATTGTCGCCGACTTGAACCTTTAGGTCATCACCCGCAGGTGAAACCTCATTGGTCTGGATAACAGCGCCAACAGGCAAAGTGATTGTGATCAAACCGCTTGCATAATCAGCTGACACTAGAAGTTGCTCACCCTGAACATCACCCGTAAAGCCATAGAAGCCTGAGCCAGTGTCTCTGATTTCACTAAAGGTTGCCCCTGTTACGGTTGCCCTAAAAGACCCAGATAGTATTTGACGCCTATAGTTCATTGTTGCTGAGCTGGTTGAGACAACAACGGGCGCTGACATTTTATAATTCACGTATGCGCGGTTGATCCCTGACACAGCCTTAACAAGAGTTTGAAGTTCATCTGGTTCAACTGAGCCGCCGAATACTGAATGTGAGGCAATGTAATCACTGACAACTGATGTCGCTTCTTTGTTGAGGTCAGTGTTCACATTGGTAGACCCATCAGCAACAAAGAAAGTGTCTAGCGTTACAGTGTAGACTGTGGCATCAACGTATGCAACGATTGTACTGCCAACTGACACCCGTTCAAGTGCTGCAATAGCAGTTGCCTGTTCTGCCTCGCTCAGTGCAGGTGAGGTTGAAATCAGAACAAATCCTGGGCGCTTTGGAGAGGCCTTCTCTCCGCCGAACGCGTTAACCTTGTGCGACGGTAACAGATTGGACAGAACAGCTGTATGTTGCTCGTCTGAGACAGCTACGCCATCAATCGATTGGCCTGTGCGTGCATTTAGTTTAATTGACTCAATTGTCTCAGCGGGTGCACCGCCACTTGAAGGATTAGTGTGATTGATTGTTACGTTTGTGAAGTCACCTACCTGAGCAGTAGCAATAAGGGAACTAATACCATTCCCCGCCTCACCATTAGACACAACATAACTAGCATACACTAGGTTTCCGCCTGACAGAGCAGCACTGAAAGCATTGTCACCAAATCCCAGCTTGTAATTCCCCTTACGGTTCATACTCAGGTAATAGAGCGTTTCGGCGCTACCAAGTTGGAAAGCTGATGTGAACCTAGTCCACTCGGCTGTGGTCGTGTCTATTGCACTTGACTGCACAATCACAGACAGAGTTGAAATATCAATATTGCGGTTTTGGATAAGGAAGTCTTCAACTGAGTCACCCTGCTTCTCAAAGCTATCGGTAACGAGTTGACCCTCAGCCAGCACAACATTGGTAAACGTATAGACCCCACCCTGAAGTGACGTTGTAACGGCGCTCAGGGGCGAGAATGTATATGTTCCTGTCTCACCAACACCCGTTCCTGTAAATGTACGAGGCAGAGTAAGCGTTGCTGGGGCTGTTAATGGATCAGGCGGCGTTACAATAATGTCAGCCGTGATACGAGCACTAGACACGCCTCTAGGAACATAACCTGATTCAGGTGTCACTAACGCCTGAACATTGCCTAGGTTTTCACTTGTAGAACTAAACGACTCGTTCAGGGCTAGGATAGCGTTCAGAGTTGCACCTGAGCTATTCGCAGCCAGTAACTTCGCAATAGAAGATATGCCTGATGCCTCAAAATCAAGGTCACTGAACTTGTTGTCTCCCCTGAGGTATAGCCTCAGTGAGTCTAAGATACCAGTATAGTCAATATCGGTAGGGACATTGTTTTGCATTGGAAAGCCCTTTAAATGAAAGTATTTAAAGGGCTTTGAGGGGATTATATTATTTTAGAAGAGACTTGAGTAGCTTGCCAATGAGCGTCTTTTTCATCATACTGCCTGACTTACAAATGTTCTTGAGAACTACATCAAACTCGCGCTCCAGCTGACCGCCTGATTTCTTTAAGACCCAGAGGGCCATAGCAATGTCATGGACTGTGTCTTCACCAACTGAGAAAGGAAGTTTGTCGGCACTTGAGCGTATCTTTTCAACGTACTCATCCATCACCTGTTCATGTTTCTCAAACCAGTCAGGGTTATACCACCACTTGATCTCTTTTTCAATAGACTTGCGGAAGACAACTGACGTGATTTTACCGTCGTTCTCAACCAACAAGCCTACACCAACAGGAGGAACTGAGCGATTACAATGGCCCCATACAATACTACCATCACCGTCTTGTGCTTTAGGGAAGCGCTCGTTCATGCCAAAGAACTTCATAATGCGTTCAAACTTCTTTGTGTCTACTTTGTATTTCATGTTCATAAGTGTGTTCCTTTAATCAAAACCTTGCAGTGCTTCCAGCCACCAAGCTGGGAAAAATTTATCACCTTGGACTAGAAGTCTATCAAAACTTTTATCCAAAATATAGGTGACGCCCTCGTCATCTTGTCCACGTACTACGCGCCCACACGCCTGAACTATTCTTAGTACAGCATCACGTGAGTATGAACCCTGAACCTTGTCAGCTCGATACTTGATTGACGGGTCACCGAGATAACCATAGGGGACTTTTGCCACAACCTGCCAACGTGCTAGATCATGCTTGAGGTCATAGCCTTCCTCCATACTTGGACTAAAGCATACTACACCTCTGTTCAATCGTAACTGGGTTAGAGTTTTCTCACGTTCACGCCCAACAAAGCAACGGGTCTTCAAGTGTGACGGCATATAGCTGATAATAGCTTCAGCCAACTTGTATGAGGCTGTATGTACTAGGCCATTTTGACCATCATGTAATGTCATCAGCTCGGCGATATTTGACGCCATCTCTTTGGCCTTCTCAGGCTTAAACCCACCACCCATAGCTACCTGAGGAACATAGTTGATAACTCGACGCTCGACATCTATTGGGTGAGGGGCAACGATTGCCGTGTACTGGCTGGGACGTAACCCCATCTCAGCTGCATACGCATCAAGCCCACAGATAGTTGCTGACATATGCAAGAAGTAATCGGCCTTACGAAATACGCCATACTGTGACACATCAGCTGCGATAATAGGCTTAAATGTAATACGGTCATCCTCGTACTCTTGCAGGATAAAATCACGCACCCCGCAATCAAATATGATCTTACATACATCAGCCCAATGTTGGCAGGTTAGTATCACACGACCACACGCGTCTTTGATAGCGCCATCAAGGTTCTCCATATTCTTAAGTCGCATGTCAATCTTCTTAAGGAAAGCCTCAATACAGCCGTTGAGGTACTCAATAAGAACATCAATACGAAGCCAGAACGCCCCGCGATCAGGGTTGTTTTCAGAAGTGAACAAACGCCTGTCATAACACCAAGCACTCAAGCACTCAATGTTGTGTTGGGTTAGCACAGTAGATGATATCATTATTTGATCATCAGCAGGGAAATAAACCTGCTCACCAACCTGATCTTTCGCGAACTTTTTACATAGTTTATCAGTGATAAGATTGGCTAACTTTGTAATGATATGAGGCCCGCCGTTGAAGGCATCAATCGCTCTCAGTTCACTAGGCTTAAACCCAACTGATGTATGGTCTACCAATGTGTCAGGCATCTTGTGGCATTCGTCAAGTACAATGAGGTCAGCTCGGTTGGACTTTTCCATACATAGCATAGGACACATCTCGGTTAACATAGCTGAGTTCGTACTACGCCAGTGCATTGTTTCAGTCCAGTTGAGGCGTGTCTTAACGTAGGGACACATTGACTTGGGATCACACTCCTTGCGCATCACCTTGTGTTTGCACTCAGTGGTTGAGTAATGTTTGCAGCCCATAGGGCAGGGATAGTTTGTCTTACCCATCAGATTAAACGTACCGCAGTCCTCAACGTACTGTTTTTGTAATCCCTTGGTTGTGGTTGACACGGTAGTTTTAAGGCGCTCAGAGCCTATCAGCTTGTCCAGAGCGCGATGTACTGTCCAAGCAATGATTGTCTTACCTGAGCCCGTTGGTGCTTCTAGTATAACGTGTGGTTTGCCCCCATTAAGGAAAGCCTCAACCACATTAACAATAGTTTCTTTTTGGCCTGTAAAGAACTCGTCAAATGGGAATGACTCAACCACCTGAGCTTCTATGTCAGCCCGCGTATAAACGTCTTTAAAATTTTGTAGCTTCAAGTTTCTCTCTCCCGCATAACCCGCCACCAAAGAATGATGCTCTATTATACTCTTTGCGTAATCTATAAGCGTATTTTTTAAAGACTCTAAAACGTTGAACTCGCTCAAGGATATCATCCGTGTCGCTGTACTCTAGGCCGTTTTCAAAATGGCGCTTGGCTGCGTTATACCACTCTTTGTCCTCTGTGAACCTATAACACACTAAATACTCCAGTGTCTTTAATTGGGGTTCTCTTCTAACCCTTTTAACCAGACCAGTCGCGGATCTTTCAGCGCTAAGGATTCCTTCTAAATCTGGCCTTATATCCACTTGACCTGACAAAGCGCTAAAAGAAGCTGAGAACAATAAGGCTCCAGCAGTAAAAAGTTTGTACATTGGGGCGTCCCTCTTTAGTTTAAGCTAAAATTACTGTGTGTAATTGTACTACAAAGGGACTATTGATTATATGGTAGGACTTATCATGAAACGCGTTAAAATTCTAGGAATACCATTCTTTGACGAAGGGCTTGTTGTCTACGTTTACAGGCGCGACTTTATTGTTTCAGCTGAGTCACCTGAAACTTGGTATCAACTAGGGGTCAAATCATATAAATCGCACGTTAACCCATGCAAAACACTTCCCCTGAGTCTTATCAACTTGATACGCTATGCATTAAATAACGGTGACGACTTAACACAACTTTTACTCATCATCGGCGATTACTTGGCTGGTTGGTATAGCGCCCAGAGAGAAACAGAATGAAATCTAAAAAATCACTCACTGACTTCTTTGATGTAAACATCATAGCTGATCTGTTAACCACAAAGAACAGTCTTAGAATACCGAGCGGTAATCTTGGTATTCCGCGTTCTTCAATGCCTCAACTTGATGACTTTCAGGGCTTTGTTGATATCTTACGAGATCGCTTTGATATTGGCGTAGAGACCAGACGCCTTCGCATTGGAGACATCAAGCTGGCTCAGGGAGAGGTTAACAAAGACAAAGTCTTCAAAATGATGGTTGAGTATAGAATCAAGAACAAACGTACCCGAGGCGGGATCAACTTTGGTGGATTTCCGCCAGTTGTAACGCGTGACGGCTTCATATTTGATGGACTACATCGTCAGGTTGCGATGTACAATATAAATCGCCACGCCTATCACAATTACACAGTAATAGACGCGGACTTCAGAGACCTCTACCGAATAGTTAGAGAACACCCTTCGCTATTCAGTAGAGTTGTTTCGTTTAAGCGGTTGTAGGGTACAGCTCAAAACGAGTCAGGTCTGACCAATCTGGCTCCTTAAAGTGTACGCCCTTCATGAACTTACCTTTTGGAATCATCTGACCTTTAAACTCACAATCAGCCGTAGTACGTACAAACCAGCGCTCCATACCCTCACACTGAACGATCTCAAGGTCAGTTAAGCCTTTGTCCTTGTACTTGGCAATCGTTGCCTCAGCGTCTTCAGGCGACTCACAGAACTTAGACATATTTGACTTGTAAACTTCTTCAAGAACCTTAACAGGATCAAACCCAAGTGAACGACAGTATGCGTCAGTGCGCTCACGGATAACAGACATAGCCTGAGTTAGACCTTGCATCTTGGTATACACGCCTGAAATTTCCCAACCATTTGCCATGTAAGTGTTAGACAGCTTTTCGCTCGCCGTGGCGTCTACTTTTCCAGCGTACTTCATCGACACATCATAGTACGATTTAAGATAACCGTATGTTGCATTAATATCTTGGAAGTCAGCGAACATAAGCTCAACAACAGAGGCCATACAATCTTCGCTTGATTCACGTTCTGAGCATTCGTCGTTGTAATACTGCAAACCTGCTACTGACCAGCCGAAATCAATTTCTTCAGGAACTTCATTGATCTCAAGGAACTCTTCAACGAACTCCTCTTCACATTGTAGGCCGTTCAAGTAGAAGTAACCGTCAGCCGTTGTGATGATATCACCAATACCGTCAAGGGTAAGAGCAATATCATTTCCAAAGATAGTTTCTTCAAGCTCATCAATAACCAGTTTGGCCTGAGGCAATAACACCCCCATGCGCTCAAGGATAGGTTTTTCTTCAAGTAGTGGATCAACCACCTTGCCAAAGCTTGCATTCAGATTGGCGTTTAGCGGCAACGTGGCCATAATAGATTCAATTGTTTCTTTGCGGTTCATACTGTGTACTCTTCTCGGGTTGAAATAAGGTTTATAACACATGAATAATCATAGAAAACGATCGTTGATGTGCGAGGGTCGTGCTTTTTTAACACCGTGAGGTTCAATTGGTTGATGGTTAGCTCACCACCACACGGAGTCTTAACCTCACAAAGACCCCAGTTCTTGAGTACAGTGGCAACTGATCTGGCTACCATCTGCACTGCGCTCGGTTCAGGGCGATGTTGTATGTCCCCAACAAGCCACTGAACAAACTCACATGGAACAAGCCAGTAAGCACCTTGATAACGCAACAGCTCGCAAGCTGATAGACTATGTCCACTGTCAGTTGGCTTCTCCTTGACAATGCGTTTTGCAGTTTCACGAAGTATGCGAGCGTCCGCTGTTGGGACAACTTGCACGGCGTATGCTAAAAGGCTCTTAGACATATGTTAGGCTCTCTTTAATTTACCTTTTCCACCTTGCTCAGGATTTAACTCATCACGCATTCGATCAAAGTCTTCCTCCGTTAGTCTATCCATGTAGGTACGAGCGACGTTTATGTTAATGTTGAAATATTCGCTGACTAATTTCAGCTCCTCACTTAATGCTTCTTTCTTTACAAACTTTGAGTATGGCTTGCGTAACGGTTTTTCTAGAAACGTACGAACCAATTCAAAGTGCATAAACTTGTCAGTAACATCTAGTGAGTTAATGAAATCCATGGTTGGCGTAAAGTCCTTGTTCATAGACAGAGTACGCGTCGCCATAAAGATATCATAACTTGGTTGATTGTCAGCTGTCATAATTGGCTGTTTGTGCCAACTAGCCGCGTTCACCCAATCAAAAAGGCCAATCGCGTTTGGATCTTTGGGCTTCTTTGCTGCCATGACACACCCCCTATAGGAAAGTAATGTCAGAACAAATCATAATCTCACAGAGAACAGCCAGCAGGTGAACATAGCTGTCAGGGCCGACGTTCTTGGGCTTCTGAGCCTCGTTGAGCAGTACAACTAGAGCTGGTACACTTGTGTCAGTGATTAGCCGTTCTTTGCCCCCATACGGGTTCAGGTAGCGGAACAACTTACCATAAGCGCCTTTACCCATTGCCTCATGGTTGTCCATGGCCCACTGAGCTGCTGCCTTGAAATCTTTACCCTTAAGGATATCACGCAGAGCTGCAAAGTCATGCCCCGATACCATGTTAAGGATACCCATGTCAATCTTGCCATCATTTTTACAGCGGTATGTGTCAAGGTCACCCAACAATGAACGATTGTCTGGGAAACTACGCTTCACAAGTGCAGTTACAGCACGAGGTTCAAACTTAACGCCACGATTGTTAAGAATACCGATCACGCGCTTTGTTAACGCCAACATCATTGACTCAGCCTGTTGTTCTGTCCAGATAAAGTCAAAGCGACGGCAACGGCTCAGTAGAGGCCCATTTACAGAGCTGATGTCATTGGTTGTAAGGATAAATGAGCAGTTAGCTGACACGTGCTCCAACAAGCCTTTTAGAGCTTCTTGTGCCTGAGGTGACAAACGCTCACACTCGTCTAGGATAACAACTTTCTGTTTACCATCACCAAACGCTGACACAGTAGACCCGTACTGCTCAACAACGCTACGAATCTTCTCAATAGAGTTGTCCTTACTGGCGTTAATGAACAATGGATTAGGACAACCCACAGCATTGGCTAATGCACGAGCTGTTGTTGTCTTACCAGTACCAGGAGTCGGCGAGTAGAAGATCAGCGATGGAATACTACCTTCTTCGCGGTACTTTTCAAACGTGACACGATAATCATCAGGCAAGATAACATCTTTTAAATCTTTAGGGCGGAACATTTGCTCCCATACAACTTCTTTAGGGAATGACGGTTCTACATTAAAATCTGCTAGGGACATCTAGGGATCCTCTTAATAAAATAAATTAACTACTTGGGAAGGTTGGGTTGTGAGGCTAACCCACAACCCGATTAGAGCAGGGTTACACTACTTCAGCACCAATCATATAAGAGATTGTTTCGTTAGCGTCTTGTGACTTAAGAGTCAGGCCGTCTTTGCCGTTAGCCATCGGCCCAACACAGAAGTTGTAATCAGTGTTGATAAGCTTAAGATACTCAGTTTTAACAACGATAGTGTAATCGCCTTTGTCAGTTGCACCAATGATAAGCTCGTGGGTGTTAGATGAATCTGCATCTTCAAGTGAACGCGTTACCAGCTTAAGTTTACCAGCTTCAGCACGGAACTCAACTGCATCATGCTTAAGTGTACCCACAACTTTTAAGATATGCGATAAGTTTTCAGAGCTGATGCTACCTTGGAACTTGATTTCACTGTGCTCAGCTTTGAACTCTTTAGGAGGCAACTGAACCAGTGAGCTCGCCGCCGCTGTGAATTTTTGGCTTGCTTTATCATTTGAGATAACAGTTTGAGTACTTGTGATGTCAATGTCACACTCTTCAAAGATTGGTAGCTTAAGCATTGTTAAGAATGCTGCTAGATTATGAATACGAAACTCTTCAGGGATAGTTTCTTCAATTTTTACAATAGCCAACATTGAGCGTGAAGGCGTACTGGTACGAATCACATTACCTTGTTCAAGTGAGCAAGCTGGGTTCAGCTGAGCAAAGTTATCTAATACAGCCATTGTTTGTTTAGAAAATTTAATAGAAGACATAAGAATGTGTTCCTGTGTTGTTGTGTTAATGTTGGGACGTATTTTGCGTCTGTTTTGTTCGTTGAGCAATAGTTAAATTGTTGATATCCTGAAAGATGTATGATTTCGTATCATCTTCAATCTCATATCCTTCAGCACATATATATTATTTTCCCGAACGGACAATCCTTATTTTACCGATCGCTCTATCCTTAAGCAATACAGGGTTTAAATATTTTTATAAAAATTTAAGGTGTAAGAAAAATGGCTAACATACCACAGGCTCTAAAAGACTTTGATATAACTTCTACTGCTTCCAGTGAGGCGGCGGCTCAGTTTGTGGACGTTGACTTGGCGTTTAGGGCAAATCGTTTCACGGGTGATATATTTGTCAAGAAGGGCGACCGAGCAGTAGCTCAAGCTCTTAGGGTGTTAGCCCTGACAAATCCTGGTGACTTACCCAATGAGCCCGACTTTGGAGTGGGTGTCTACAGTATCCTTGGTGAAAACTTTGACCCCGTGTCAGTGCTGGCACTAAAAGACAGGATTGACGCCCAAATAAAAGAGTATGAGCCTCGGGTAGAGTTACTTGATGTGGTTGTGGGTCAGCAGGGCAACAGTATCACCATAAAGATTGCATACATTGTTCGCAACGACCCAACCGAGAGAGCAGTCACCGTGAATGTGGAGCGTGTACTATGAAGCCAATCAATGTCAGTTGGTGTTTTGGGCGGGTTGTTAATGTTGACGACCCACAGAAGAGCGGTCGGGTACAGGTAAGGCTGCATGGATTCCACGAGAGCAGCCCTCAGAAGCTCCCTGACGAGTTTTTACCTTGGGCGCGTTTAACTACGCCAAGCACAAGCCCAAACACTGCTGAGGGAGTCGGGTTGTCTCCTACGGGTGCAACAGTTGGGATGGAATTCTTGGGTATCGCCCTTGATACAATGTACCAGAATATCCTTGTGTTAAATACGTGGTGGGCTAACGATGAAGAGAACTCTCAAGTTCATCCCCTAGCTCGCGGTGTTATGTCAGCCCTGTCTCAACAAGTAGAGGACAACCGCACTACGGGTATCCCGCTCGGGTCTAGTAATACAGTTGACGAACCGTCCATTGTGCGCAACACAACATATCCTCTAAATGATGTTGAGAAGACTCGCTCAGGCCGTGAAACTGAGGTAGATAACTCAGGCGAAGGTGTAAGGGTTACAGACACACACCCAAGCGGCAACTATACCAACCTAGACCAGCAAGGGAATGAGTCTCAGAAGCGCCAGAGCAAGTTTAGTTTAATTGTAGGTCGCTTTATACGCCGTATAGGAGGAAGCCGCTTCCTGAGCGTTGGAGGGAATATGGTGGATTGGATAGCAATGAACCTCTACCAGAGAGCAGCCCAGCAGGTTACGCAGAAATCAAACAACCATCTTATCAAAGCTGACACAGCACTTGAGGTACAATCCCCTGAAGTAAGACTACAGGATGTGTTAAGGGTAGGGGGTGTTATCTATGTACCTGAGCTGAGGGTTGGTACTATCAAGGCTGACAATATGTCTATTGCGAATCCAATTGATGGTGTTGCCAAGTTTGCAAGTGAGGCCGTGAAGGCAGCTTCCGTGTCGCCTCCTGTAGTTCCAATTCCTGGGTCTGGTGCAGGTGACACCTCAACTAGCATGTCACTTGAAGATAATGGTGGAAATTACCCACTAGACTAAGTCTTTGTCGAATCTCACCTTGGGGTAGTCCTTGATAAAAGCATTGACACGCCCCATGGCCCACTCCTGAGGTGTAGTCTTCTTGGGACTAACATCCCAAGCACCAATCCCTCGTTTGTAAACCTTTTCAAGCTTAGACTTGGATATACCGCTCTCCTCTGCTTTTTTGGCTAACGCTGTGTCTTTACCAGACTTCTTGGACTTCTTCTCCTCGGCCTCGTTGACCTTTTTGTCACTGTGTTGTTTGACAATGGAGCGAGACCATCTAAAGCCAGCGTCGCCGCCCCAGCCTAGCCAGCCCTGTTCACCTTTTGACTTACCCTCTTTCCACTCCTTGGACTGCTTGTCAACTTCATGTCGCTCAAAGAAGGAATACATGCGCTTGACAGTTTCAAGGCTCAGGGGTTCGCGGTTGATAAGTTGGTTCATTCTTCTAAGGCCAACAGCAGTCATACCCTTTTGACTGTCAGGTACACTGTCGCGCATTTCTTTGGCTTTGCGGGCGTTGGATGCCATATCGGCTGTGGGCTTAAAGGTCTTTTCTGAATCAGCCCGCTCTGCAACAAGTTGTGAAAAGCGGACTGTGTTTGATGTAGTCATATCGATAAATCCAATTTGCTGGTTTGGACTTATTTAACCTCACTTCCCCCTATGCGCTTTTCAACCCAACCATTGAACCACTCTTCGTCCTTTTCACGGCGCTCAACTAGCTCAAGCATAAATGCATACAGAGTACCGCGTAGGTGCCTGAGCATCATTGCTGAACCGCGTCGTTTAACAGCTGCCTTGATAGCAGGAACTGTTTCACCGAACCCAATGACACCATCAGTGCTAATATCACGCCAGTCACGCTCGTTGCGGTTCATAGCGTTAAGGAAACGCTGAATACACTTTACAACGCCGCCTGAACCCATAAGGTATGCAGCATCAAAAGCTTCATAAGCGAACTGATCCCCAACAAGGTTGTTGAGTACATTGATGCGAGGTCTATAGTAGAACTCCCAAGCACCAATAAGAGCAGCCTTCTCAAAGGTTAGGTCGGCCATGTCACCATCATAGCCTAGACTACGAGCAGTCTTCTCAGTACAACCCCACTTTGTGAGGCCGCCTGAGTCATTTGGATCATTGGTTAGTTGTTCACCTTCCTTGTTGAGGATGGCATATATGTCGGTCCGAACTGAATCATTTCTGATCCAGTATACAAGGTCGATGCTATCATCTGAATTCAATAGTTGTTCCAGCGTTATATCATCAAGGTTAGTCTCCATATCTAAGTTTCCTCGTAGAGTTTGAACACAGGCGTTTCAGGGAATGCCTCGTCAGTTACATTGGACTTCACTGCTTCAAGTGTTGGTTCACTACCAACAATCCAGAAAAGTGATGTCGGTTTAATGAGGTGGGGTAGAGTTTCCTCAAGGTAGCGGAAAGCCTTGGCCTCATATCTTGGGTGGAAAGTGATCCCACCAAAACTATGCTGAACTAGATCCTTATACTGCCATAGATGTGTCAGTGGCGTGTAAGTCACCTCAAAACGAGACTCAGGTTTACTCGCAGAACCCCATAGTGATGATTCACTGTCGCTTACGCCTTGCTGAATGCCGTTCAATGTAAAGTCAAGTAGTTTACCATACTTGTGAGGTAGGTTGTCTCTGATGACTCCTAGGCGCTCCAAGAACCAGCCAGTTTTGTCAGGGCCAATACCCAATAGGTGTACACGCTTCAGGCTCTTGGGAAGGTTGCGACACAAACCCATAAAGATTCCAATACTTGAGTTTGACCCACCAAACGGAATAATCAAGTCTTCAACGTCGTCAGGGATATTGTCAACCTGCCAAGAACTAATCTCATGGAAGTCAGCCACCAACTGAGGGTCATTCTTCTTGTGACAGACTGATGTACCTGTTTCCAAGTGGAATACCTCAGGACGACCTGCCTTGATGTCATAACACTTCTTGTGAAGAACTGTTTTGTAGCCGCTAGCTGCTAAGGCGAACTCACTTCCTAACGTAGAACCAAACTGGACTGCTTCATGCTTGAGTGCTGTCTTCTCACTTGTGAAAGCAACTGTAACAACCTTACTTCCATAGTGCTTTCCTAGACTAGACATAAGGGCAGTCTGAGGGCTACCAAGTAACGCACCATGAACCGCCAACCCTGCACCGTGAGCTTTAACATGCTCAGAGTAAAGCCAGAGCGCCGTCCTCAGTTTGTCGCCATTAATGCCGCCGTAACCTAGGGGTGCAAAGTAATCGCCCCTCTTAAACTGCATAGAGCGACCATCTTGCTCTACTCGTTGAACAGGAACAATTTCTTTCAAGTAGTCTTCCCACTTGATTTTGTTCCTGTCAAAGGAGTAGACTGGGAAAACCGAGTCTACCATAGTGAATTCTCCTCTTTGGCCTCACCTAGAGGTTCACCGTTAAGAAGGATGTCGTCACCGCACTCTTCACTCTGGAAGATCTTAAACTCAGTGGCGTGATCACCTTTCTCGGCTAGGACAAAGCATGAGCCAAACTTATTGCCAAGCTTGCGACGAGCAACGCGCACAATACTGAAGCCCGTTTGCTCGTACAACCACTTGCTGTATGCTCTAAAATAATCTTCCCAATCGCTGAAGACTTCATCCGTACCCATCGCCTCAGCATAGGTCTTGCCGTGAATCTTAACAGGATATGAACCCGCTGAGTCAGTCCAAGAAACATACTGGGTCACGTCACCCTTGAACACATCAAGGAAGTTCTTCCAGTCACCGCGAGTGTTGGTAACAATAGTTCCAAACGGGTAGTCAACAATCTTAAACTGCCAACCGTCAACATATTCAGCTGGAGTCTTCTTGACATCACCCACCTGAGACTTGAAGCCGTTGTTCTCTAGGTGCGCAACGCACTCAGGTGAGAGCTCAAGGGTTTGGTGGGTGCTAGGCTGACATAAGTCACGAAGGATAACTGAGGCACAACCCGCGCCCGCCATAAACTCAATAACGCTGTCAACTTTACCAACGTGTTGAAAGAGCCACTCAACGCAGTTACACTTCACAGACACTAACTCTGGATCATCCAACAGATAGTGAATGTATGAGCGGTGCTTTTTGTTGAGGTGCTCTTCAGTTTGAAGGCCATCAGCCTTCAGGTCGTACTTGTTCAATAAGGTGTAAACATCTTGGGCAGACATAAATTTAATCCCCTGTAATCATTGGGTCAAGTTCTTTGGTTGGATCCCATTCTCCATCTGGATCAGCGTCAGGAATATCTTCAGGTCTGTAACCGCCAGTGTCTTTGTAAGGATGTGTCATGGTATATCTCCTATTTTCCTATATATTTGACGGACTCAAAACGTTTGAGGCCATCGTCAAGTGGTGTGAATACATATCGCCCGAGGTTCTTGATGGCTGACGCTGGTACGTCGCTGGAACACATCCAGAAAATACCGTTGTCATACTCGGGGTCGGCTTCTAACCTGCCTGATTGTATCATAGCTGTGTCAACTTCAAAAACATACGCCTCCTTTGCCCACCAAAGATCGTGGTGAGGGAATGGGTTGTCAATGGAGTCAAGTGCCGAAGTCATATAAATCTTTTGCTGTGTCTCTACGCCATTGGTAGAGCGCCGTGAGCCGCGTACAAGGCCGTTTTCCTCAATAGACTCAACATTGTCGCGGAATGTAATATGGTAGAGCTGAGAAGGCTTAGACAGCCCCTCAGCTACAAGGGTAGAAAATTTCATGTTAAATGGGTTCCGAGTGCTTTTAATTATTTAACATGAGAGAGCCTTATTCGTATTCGTTGAACATTTCTACTAGCATTTTGTCAACTTGCTCTTTGCTTCCAGCCTTGACTACAGCCTCAAGAACTTTGGATATTCTCGTAGCTGAAGGAACTATACTCACCTGAGCGGCCCAATACACGGCCTCGGCTGCACAACCAACAGCCTCTTCAGGGCTTCCTTGGGTAACCGTGCCTATCTCTCTTCGAACTGTTTCGGCGACAAGCGTCATCTTTTGACGATCCCAAGAGTCCACTGATTGTGGGTTCTCCAGAAATTTAACAATGATGGCATACTGTTTGGTGTTGGCGTGTGGCTCTAGCAGATGCGCGTGGATAGAAGCACACGCAAAAACAAGACGCAGGACTCTTTTTCTAGACACCTTTTTGCGCATCAACCATGAAAAATCTGAATAAGTGTTCAACCCACCTACAAGTGTCGAGACATCAACAGGTTCATCATTGTTTGCTCGGCTCTGGTCTACAAAGCGTTGAACACCATTCTTACAGCCTTCCAGCTCGATTAATTCATCTAGTGTGATTTTCATGATAATTCCTTACAAACAGTCGTAGTCGATGTCCCAGTTAATTTCTGGGTTGTATTCAAGGGTTTCAATTAAAACACTATAAGTTTCACTGAAATCGCTAACAGTGTGAGTGTAATTCCTACCATTTTGGAGAACCGTACACTTTATTCCGCCTTCAACAACTTCAAACTCAGCTGTCCAGCTGAACTTTGGACTAGTGATGATTGGGAACTCACCGACAACATTAGCTTCAGCGTAAAGCGCTGCTGTAGTCTTTACTTCAGTGAACATTTGATTTTCGATGAATTCTTTTGAAAGTTTCATTTGCTTCCCCTTTGGGCATTGTTGGCTGGATTGCCTTAACTTGAAACCCATTATACGGATTTAAATTTGAAAGACAACCCCTTTTTGAAAAATAATTTCAATTATTTTGTTTTGGACTTTTTGTCGCCGTGAGAACTCTTAGCGTTTAGTGGTTTGTTGTTACCCTTATTTTGAATGATTTCATTGATTCTTTCAACGGGTATTTCGTTTATGATCACCAAACATAAATCTTCGTATGTAAACCCATCGCCATGCATTCCATCAGCAAAACTCTTTAGTGCTAACATATTTTCTATTTGGTTACTCATGCTCGCCTTTCCCCAAGTCTTCTGCTGTTAACTTGAGATGCTTTGCCATGGCGATTACATCTTGCTTGTTAAATTCTGGGTATTTGGTTTTTACCCAAAAACAAATCAAATGCTTGTCAACGCACTCTAGCTGCACTTCACAATCGTAAAACTCATGCTTTTTGATACTTGGTACGCTCATATTAACCTCTTTTCTTCTTGCGACCGCCGCGAAAGCTCTTAGCGCGGGGGTTGAGCTTTCTAAGATTTGGGTTCATATGTAAATCTAAGTTACTCTTGTCCATTGATACGTTCCTGTAATTTCTGCTTGGTTTTCTTGATTGCCGCTAATTGTCCCGCAGTTTTCTTCCTTTTAAAAGCCTTCTTCATTTTTTCTTCATACCCGCGTTGAGCCTTGAGCTGTTTTACATTGTTACACGAGTCAGGCTGTAGGTTCTTCTCAGTCCAGATAACAAAGTTCCAACCCTTCTGCATACATAGCAACCGAGCTGCCTTCCACTTTGCCTGATTCACTAGGTATGTCTTAACCTCTTGTGCATATCGCTCACGCTTCTTACCCTTCTTAACGGGCGGGATAGTTTCCTTGTAGGGCTTGATTTCAACAAGAGTAACTTTACGACGATCATACTCATCTATCTCAACAATCTTCAAGTCCATAAAGTAGCGGTGCATTCGTTTGTCAACGGGGGATATATATGGGATTATCACCTCCTCGCTGGACCAACTTACAATACGAGGGTTGTTGTCGCAGTAGTGAAAAGCCTTGTATTCCCACGAACTTCTAAATTCAACTTTATTGACGTCACCCTCATACTTGTGTGCGTTCTCAACAATGTATTTGCCCTGATAATATTGACCCATAAAGCCACCCGTAAATAGAAACATCTAATATTAATTAAAGGCGGATACCCTGATGACATTGTTTTCTCGCCCTCGAACGCTATTGAAGTTCGACAAACTCACGGCGAACCCTGCTGACCTAACAAATGTTCAGCAGCTAGTTTTTCCGCAAAATATTCTCAATGGATTTGGTAATGGTCATTTTATCCTTATCAACTTCAACCGCTTGGCTGGTTCTCGCTATAAGGACAAGAACTACCGAGTTGAAAACCCGTTGGGTAACACGATAACAAGCGGATTAGGTGAAGCCCCTACATTCTACCAGCGCGGCTATACGATAACATCACAGGTTACAGGTGATGGTCGTTATGTGCGCTCCAAGGAATCTATTATCCTACCAATGCCTGAGTCCACTGCAATGACTTATGGTATTGAGTGGTCTGCGGTTGAACTAGGAATCGCTGGACAGGTTGCTCGTGGCGTATCAACTTTTGGTGACCAAACCCTCAAAGACATAGCAGATGCAGCCGCTGAAACAGCCAAGAATGCAATCGCCTCAACTGCTGAAAACTTGTCAGGCGTACAGGTTAAGCAGACCAAGGAGTTGTTCACGGGCCAGATTACAAATCCTTTCCTTGAGGTATTGTTCAAGGGGGTTACTGCTAGGTCATTCAACCTTGACTTTAAGTTTACCCCGCGCAACGCCGAGGAGAGCTCAATCCTTGCTGAAATTTACCGCCGTATTAAGTTTCACATGCACCCTGAGTTCAAGTATAAAGAGAACAATGGTTCATATCTATTGTACCCCAGCAACTTTGATATCACCTTTATGAAGGTTCAGGGCGGAGAGGCTTCTCGTAATGTTTGGCTACACCGCTTTAATACATCGGTGTTGGTTGGCCTAACAGAGGATTCATCAGCTGGGGGCTATGCAGCTCACAAAGACGATGACTCACCCGTTACTCGTTCACTGTCACTTCAGTTCCAAGAGGCAGCACCTCTTAGCAAAGCTGATTTCCTAACTGTAGAGGACTCCTTCTAATGACTGATATTCTACGTATGCTACCGCAACGCTATTACACCATAGGCGGTCGCCAATACCTAATGAGCAACCTCACAAGCAATGTTAATATCTCAGAGATGACAAAGCGCAGTGCGGGCTTCTTTATTGACTATCGTGTAAGGCCAAACGAAACCGCTCGTCAAATAGCTGACCGCCTCTATGAAGACGACGACTTCTACTGGACTATCTACTTTGTGAATAATATTATCAATGTTGACGAAGATTGGCCTCGTCGCAACCTAGCTGATTGGATGTCACAACGACACACTGAGGCTGAGTTGGCCGAGGTAATCCGTTACGCGGATGTTGACCGCAATACTGTTGACCTAAGAGGCTTGAGGTTCCAACATGGATTCACCGAGGCAACGCACCCTGATGCCACAATGATATCGGTCTTTAACCTGACGCCTATTACCCTCAGGGAACTATACATAATGGAAGATGACAAGAAGCGCAACATCAAACTAATTGACCCTGACTTCATTGAAGACTTCTCGGATGCAGTACAGGAGGCCTTAAGATGACAACAAAGATATCGAGCGGGTTTAACTCTGCTAATACAGTTGATATCTATTCAGTGCAGATCAAGCTTCGTACTGATGAGGTATTAGAGCTCAAGGATCAGTTTGTTGAAATTGAGCTGTATCGGGGTATGTTCTCAATGGGTATGACAGGGTCTATTATCTTTAATGATATTCTAGGCGTTGTGAACAACGGACCCATCCTAGGCGGCGAGGAAGTATTCCTACGCTGGAAGTCAACCACGTATACTGAGTGGACGGAGCTCAGAATGCGCGTGAGCATGCTAGTAGCACAAGAGCCAACCAATCAGGCCAACTCAATTTCACGCCTTGAGATTTGCTCTGAGGCGCTCTATTTTGGTCGCGGTAAAGAACTCAGTCGTGGGTTTAGAGGCCAATACTCAGAGATTGCATCACAACTTTGGGCCGAGACTGGGATAAATGTTCCATTCGCCAAAGATAGCTCGCTCGGTCAGACAACACTTGTAACCTCAACCCACCTCGATGTTATTGAAACTCTACGCTGGATGGCAAGTCGAGCAAGAACACAGGACAATCTTCCATTTGTCTTTTTTGAGGACTTTGATGGTCTAAACTTTGCCTCAATGTCGGGTATTCTCAATCAGGCTGGGTCTGTACCCCTCGTACACCAACCCCAAACAACCGAGGAAGACATTCGCAAGGAGTGGATGAATATACTAGCCGTACAGACTGAGGACAATACGCGTGATGCCCTTGGCTTCATGGAGTCGGGTATAGGTAAAACGCGTGAAATCATTTACCGTGTGGAGACAAAGTCAGTAGAGGAAACACAGCACAACTTTGATGATGTAGTTTCTGGGTTTGGTCTCAACGAGGGTAAGGTGAGTATTCTGGGGTCAGACAAAACCGATGCAACCGACTTCTATATACATCGTTCGGACGGTAGTGAGTCCAATGTTCACGAGCGCGACTCAATTAATTGGTTGCTCCAGTACAGCGGTAAAACCATATGCAACCACGGTGATGACAGAGCAAGGTTGGGTCAGGTAATTGAGGTGAACTTCTACTCGCCTCAGGCTACCAGCGCCAACACAATCCCGCGAGAACAGTTCTTCTCGGGTAAATATCTAGTGACTAGTATCAAGGATACAATACGCCCCAACGAGTACAGGACGTACAGAGGCCTGTCACAGGAAACACTTAAGAGAGAGGTCAAGTAATGAGCGAAGAACTGAGAGATCTAGCTACCAAGATCAATGAAGCCAACAGCCGCAGACGCAATCTCACTGACGCTGATGTTAATGCGCTGAGTGATGCGCTTGAAAAGGCTAGGGGTTCATCACAGACAAAGGCACTTGAACTAGCATCAAGGACTGCTGTAGCTGAAACAACAACTCAGCTGAAGCGCCGTATCCCTAATGCCAACGCCTTAAAGAATGCAATCTTCAACTCCAACCCTATTATCACCACAGCAGTTGAGTTATTTCGCAAGTCTAGTCGCGCCCTTGAGGAACAAGAAAAGATCCTTGATGAAGGTAACGCACAAGAGTTCGGTCAACTCCAAAACCAGATTGATGAACTACGCAAGAACACTCAGGCGCAGTCCAACACAGAAGAAGCTGTTAACAATTCTGCAACTGGCCTAGGTGGTCTGTTTAAAGATGAGCTAGCAATGTTAACGGGTCAAGTGGAGCAGACCAAGTTCCTACTTGAGGAGGCAGTTGAACAGCTCAAGTATGCCAACGACCTAGATGAAACTATCCTAGATGAAAATCGTCGTTCTAAGTTGGCTGACCTTGGTGTAGACGAAGACCAACCTCAACCAGTAGCACCTAGAATCACTGACAATATTCCATCAGACAGTGGAGCGCCCGCGCTTGATGCAGGTGATCTTATTGCGGGTGCAGTTGGGTCAGCTGGTCTATTGGCTACTCTTAGAGGTCTATTTGCTGGCAATGGTATCTTCTCAACTAAGGGTAAGTTGTTGACGGGCCTTAAGACTGTAGGTAAGTCAGCAGGGCGTCTACTCGGGCCGATTGCTGCAATAGGTTTTCTATTCACTGATTTTATTGACGGTTTCCGTAATGCTGAGCAGGACTTTGGTGCGGGCGCAACAATCAGCGAACGTTTACAGTCTGCCTTTGCCTCTATGGTAAGCGGCATATTCAAACCACTAGACATGGCAATAGAGTTCTTTACGGGACAGGAAACTGATATTGCTGGGTTCATACGTGAAAAGTCATTGGAGTTTACAGGACTAGCCGCTGAAATAGTTGGAAACCTAATTGGCAGTATACGAGATTTCTTCACGGGGGCACTCGAGGGCGTGTCGTTTGATGCACCTATCAGGGATATTGCCTCAGGTATATTCAACAACGTTGCTGAAATGGCAACGAATGCGTTCAACTCATTAAGGGATCAGGCAGCTGAGGGAGTTGCAACTGCACTTGAGTCAATTGGCGATATCAATTTATTTGAAGGGCTAGAGGCTATCCCTCAGGCTTTGGGTGATATCAGGGACTCAATTAGCAATGCAATATCGGGGTTCTTTAGTGAAACGGTTGACAAGTTGAAATCAGTTGGTGGGTCTATTGGTGGGTTCTTTGATGGCATTAATCCGTTCGCTGATGAAAAGCCAACCTCAAGAGTTGAACAATTACAGGGAGTTGAATCAGGGAGTACTCAAACGCCTAGGGGAGGCGGTCTACCTTTCGTTGAGAAACCTAGGCCAGTATTACCAGACCCTCAGTTTATACAAGACTTTGAGCGCCGTAGGATTGGTTCTGAGAGTGAACTGCAAAATATGCGTGAAGAGGTAAGGGATCTTAGAAAACAGCTAAACGAAAAGGGGCAACCACAGCAGGTAATTGCCCCTCAAACTATAAACGCTACAAGTCAAACAAGTGTTATCAAAAGTGGTATGACAACCCACAGCAGCATACGACAATTGATCCCAAGCAATTAGCGATCTTCATCAAACTGTCTAACAAGGAAGTTGACAGCTGAACTTAGTTTTTCCCAAGTTGTAGAATTATTATCGCGCATACCAGCGTACACTGTTTCAAGTACGAAATCAGGGCCAAACTTGTCACCCTTCTCACGATCATTTGTAAAGCGAAGAACTCCAAGAACTTCATCATTGTCAGGCTTACTGATTACTAACTCACTTTTATCGTTAGTGATTTCAATGTCAAACCCTTCGGGCAACATACCATCAACCGCGTTAATTTTCATCTCCATAGTGCGCCCGCTGTTTAGGGCAACTGAATTGTCTTGCAGCATTTGCTCAATCCTCATAAAAAGCTAGAAGCTCTCTGACTTCCGATAACATGTATGATTTGGGTGTCATAGACTTGAGTTCAGTTAAGCGCTTTGATATCTGTTCTTGGCGTTTAGCTGAGTCATTAGCACCCTGTTTTGTAAGCGTTCGAATAGATATATTTAGTAACTTAGTTATCAGGTCATCATCTAAGCCTTGCTTCTTAAGACCAGTTGTTAGAGCCTCCACTGAGGGAAGTGATTTTGATTCAATGTACTGCTCCATCAGCCAAACGCGAGCACACTCATAGTTGAGCTCATCGTTTAGTGTCTTAACCTCGTAGGCAATACGGTCTGAGTAGACTTCCAAGCGCCAGATAACCCAGTCCTGTACTAGTTGTTCAATGTAGTCATATTCTTTTAGTAGGCCATCAGTTCCCCAAACACAAGCGTTGATATTAACTGGAATCTTAGAGTTTTCAAGTCCAAGTAACTCAACTAATTTTTCATGAGTGTAGTTTGCTAGATCACCGCGCTTGAACTTGATCTTAATAGACCAACCATCAAGCTCATTGGACTCATGATCAAAGTCTTTTATCACCTGAGACTCGTATAGTGGAATCAATACTTGGTTAGTGTAGGACTTTTCTGTATACGATGGAGGAAGACAGTCGATGACAATGGTCGTAGTGTCAATCTTCTTGTATGTACCGCGAGGGATAAATTTGTTTGGGTTGGTTGTTGGCCTAACAGTACCTTGCCACCCAACCCAATTTGGAGTCATAGGCGTTAAAACCATATCGTGCTCAAGGCACTCAATAACTGAGTTGATAACATCAACTGGAAGATATTGAGGTATATTACAACCAAACCCTGAACCGATCCCAAACCCACCATTTACAAGTACAAGGGGAACAAGAGGTGCCATAACATACGGCTCAAGGTCTTCACCCCTAACATTAACGCGTTCCATAAACTCAAAGTCAGTTTTGTTAAAGAATCTATGAAAGTTTTCACTTATCTTACAGCTGATGTATCTTGGAGCAGAAGCTTCACGGTCAGCTGGGTGACCAAACTGACCCTCTTTGTCAAACATTGGAACGTTGTTTGTGCCAGCAAAGTCCTTGCACATACCAACAAGTGAGCCAACCATGTTTCCGCCGCCGTGAGCGTAGCTAGTCGCCTCTGCTGCCTTTAGGCCAAGGCGTTCAACTATCTCAAACTGATTGGCCTTTCTGAGAGCCCATAGGAGCTTTCTCGTAACAGTACACTGGCCATCACACATAGATGGAATCTGTCTCTGGTTTGCCTTAGCTCCAAACCCAACCCATTCATCGCTCACATAATCTGATAATTTCATTAATACTTTACTCCACTGAATAATTCTTTGCGGTCATCAACTCGCTTGGTGTCAAACGCCTTGGCCATCTCTAGGGCTGCATTGTCGTCTAGGACGTATGTTTTAACGTATTCTGAATCACTAATATAGCGACGGAAGTCTTCAGTGGAGTTAGAGCCTAGACCCTTGAGGTATTTTACTCGTGAGAACTTTGTATTGCCCGCTGCAAGCTCATAATCAGATTCAGTAAAGAACTCGTGCCTTGTCTTACCCTTGTAGGCAACAACCACAGGAGTTTGAAGATACTGTAGGCGTCCCTGACGGATAAAGTCAGGCCATAATGTCATAAATGCTAGAGCAACAAGACCGCGAATGTGTATGCCGTCAACGTCTGCGTCCATTGCCAGAACAACGCGTGAATACTTTAGATTATCAGGTTCAAATGAACCCGAATACTTTAGACCCCCAAGGATAGTAATAATATCCTTGATCTCATTGTTACTTGTGAGCTGTTCCGATGAGGCGTTCAGTACATTGAGAATCTTACCACGTAGCGGATAGATACCGTGTATCTTACGGTCAGCTGCCGCCCCTAGTGGTTTAGCCGCCGAATCACCCTCTGTCAGGAACAGAGTACACCCTGAGCGGTCTTTAGAGGTTGCACGTGAGTATTTGGGTATTTGGTAAAACTTAACTGTCTCAGTTTGCTTCTGAGCCTCTTCTAGCTTTTTTAGTTCCTCTATACTGGCAAGCTCATTGTGCATAACAGCAAACCAATCAACAATCAGCTTGGCTGCTGTGTCAAGGAACTTCTGCGTTGGCTCCCACTTAGACCCAAACTCACTAACAGAGGTTGTCATTTCTTCTTTGGTTTGGCCCGTAAACCTTGGAAGGTTGATATCACATACAAGGAACAATCCAATCGCGCCCTTAACAATAGAAGGCTTGTAGTCCTTCTTATACTTGCGCTTGAGCTTTGGTCTAGCCGCCGCCACAATCTTGTCAAGTACGTGGTCAATATGCGCACCACCAATACGTGTGTTCACTGAGTTAACATATGAGGCATGAAACCCATTACCCTGAAACAATCCAACTCGCCAGTTACCCTGCTCGATAGTAACACCGCAACCCAACATCTTAGCAAGAGGCTGGAAACCTGAATCAATCACCTTGTCGTTGATAGACACCTTGATGTGAGGGTTACATGCAGCAATCTCATATACGCGGCGCGTTAGCATAAGATGATCATGGTGTGAGTTACCCTCGGGGAATCGGCTAAGATCAGGGATGTATGTGATAGTTGTGCCCTTGGACTTACTGGTCTTAACTGACTCCTTTTCTTTGGTCATAGAGTTATCGCGCCAAGTACGGTTGAAACGCTTCTTGCCATCACAAGTATCAACCGCGAACAGCGTGGCGAATACATTCACAAGACTTGCGCCTTCACCATTTTGACCAGCTGAGTCTAGGTTGGCAAGTTCTTCGTCATCTTCATTGTAGTTGCTGGAGCTAAACATCTCACCGAATAACATATCAGGTAACCAGCCACCATACTCAGCGTGCTTAACAACTGGGATACCACCATTATCACGAACGCTAATAGAACCTGACAACGGACACAAGCTAACTTCAATCTTGTTAAGGTGACGACCATCATCTGTCTTACTAAAGTCCACTGAGTTGGTGATAATTTCATCAAACATTTTTAGGAGCGCAGGTCGGTAGGTATATTCACCCCAGACAACTTCGCCATCAACGATAGTCCAAGTGTGTTCAGTGCGGGGCTTTGTTGCACCGAGATAGCGCTCAGGGCGCTTGAGTACGTGTTCACGGTGACTGAGCTTTTGGTATACCTTGTTTATATCTTTTTTCATACGTTGGATCCTCTGGGTTCGGCTTGTATTATATAGGGTGGGCGTTCAACGAAAAAGGCGGCTCTTATGAGACCGCCTTGGTTGGGACAAAAGTAAAATGAAATTATTGATTATCGGCCTTCCACAGCTTGAAGTTGTTCTTGGCGTTGTCGTCTACACAAGCAAACAAGATTACCATAAGAAGCATCCAGACTGAAGCTGAAGTTACGATGATAGTCTGCGGTTGGAACGGGGGCGCATCAGATATGATATCAGCCAACCCCATGACTACAGCTACGATTATAGATAACGCATTGATTAACTTCTCACTCCAAGAATAATATGACTTTCTTTGTTCTTTACTAATCCAGTATTCTAGTCGTGATTTAGGGTCAGACATGACGAAACTCCTGTAATAACTCACCAATTGCTCGGGCGTTGTCGGCATTGAACATCACGCCAGCGTTTACAGATGTTAACGCGCTTTCCAATACACTAGCAATATTTTCAACGCAATCTTCTTTGATTGTTAAGATGTAATCAATCCCGAGAGGCTTTGCGGTTGCAAGAGTAGTAGAAAAGGTATCAATACTACCATCAACGATAAGCGTTGCTGCATTTTCAAGGGTGTGCGAGCATGTCTTAATGTCATGCATAGTTCTAAGCGCGACGGATGGTAAAATAAGCGTAACTGATTTGAATGCTTTCATGGTGTTTCCTCTACGGGCTAGTGTGTTAATGTTTGGCGTTTGCCTTAACTTGAAACTCATTTTACGGATTAAGAGTTGAAACACAACCCCTAATCCGTAAAAATATCAAATTATTTTATAACCGCTTGATCTCCAGTATCTTTTTTCTTTTTTAGAGATTGAAGTCCCGTTTTGGCAATATTGTCAGCAACATTACTAGGAGCTGTATCACCACCAAGTTCCTCGCCTAAAGTTTGTGAGAATTTCTTTTTGGTTTGGGTGCTCATCTAAAATACCTCTAAAGGTTTCTAAAAAATTAGAATCAACGTCACAACCAGCAGTGTCAAACCCTAGGACAAACATGATCGCATAGAATCTTCCTAGGGTTTGTGCATTCTTGGCATGTACCTCTAGTAGAAAACAAACCCAACCAAACTTGAATGTATTGAACATCACAATCAGTTGGTTGAGGAGTAGGCGTTTCTCATACTCTGTTTCCACAGACATTACATATTTGTTCAGTCGGTTGAGGCGCTGTTTGTCAGTGGACATATCCTGTTGGGACACGGCCATCTGACGATACGACTTTGCTACTACATCGCGAGAAACCAACATGAACCCAACCCCACTACAGAAGCTCTAATAGGATTTTGATTGCATCTTTACCACTGCGAGGGTTGCCAAGTTTGTTTTCCTTGACAAAGTTCATTAACTCCTGCTTGCCATACTTGTTGAGAAGTTCTTCATCGTATGTTTCTAAGTTTTCAAGTGGAGTTAGCTCAGGCTCAACTTCCACGGTTGGTTGGGTTTCTTTTACCGTTTCCACAGTTGAAGTTTCAAAACCAGACTCGGCGCGAATACGATAACGGCGGTCGTCATCGTTGAGCAAGTTTGCGGCCTCAAGGCGAGTGTGAAGATTAGGAATGTCAAACAGCAACTCGTGTCCGTCGCGACCCCCAGTTAGTGCCAACCAGCCATCGTCAGTAGCCACAACAGTTGTACCCTTTAGGACAGGGCGATTAAAATTCTTAGACATAGTGAACCTCATTAGTTTAAGTTGTCTAGTCGTATTTAATAAGAAAAAACCCCTCTAATGAGGGGCTAAAGTAGGGGAAGTGAAATCGGTGTTGTTAGGTTCTATGCTTTTCAATATAACAATTTTTGTATACAGAGCCAATGTAAACTCGAGTGTATCTCTTTATTAGGAATGAGTCGGTTGCGGGACTTATTTTATATCTAGAAGCCTTCTCTAGCAATTTTAAACGGGCTGTTCGTATTTCTTGTGTGAGTGACTTTTCAACCCAATCTGAAGCTGTCCCAGTCATAATTCTACTTGCTGCAATTTTAGCTGTACTTCTAGCCGAGGTACAGTCCTTGAAAGCAGAAAATACTTGTTCGTACTGTTTGGGCTTCTTGACCTTACTGGCGATGAAATCACCTAGGTTTGAATGGAGTAGCCAAGCAGAAGCAGCTACCCCTATGAGTATTGATGGTATCATTAACATTTTGTTCATAGTAGTGACTCCATTAGCGTATGCGTAGCGTGACTTTTGTACTTGGCTTCTACCATAATGTCGGTGTGTTCAAGATACAACCTTGCAACCTCGACAAGTACGGGAGAGTCAATCATGTCAGCGTGTTGACACTTCTGGCGCTTACTCTCTGCGTCAGGAAAACGTGCCTGACTGAAATGTACCTTGGGGCGTTTGTCCCCCCAAGTATTTAAAGCGCGACGCACAAGGGGGTGATATGGGGTTATCCACTCACCTGTCTGAACATAGTGATGGTGTATATCAAACACGCAGCGGATACCGTAACGCTCGCATAATTCTAGTGTTAACTCAGTTGTACCCTTGGCTGATATGTCGTCATTCTCAAATGATAGCCAAGGAGTGATGCCTAGGGCGTCAAGCTGATCTATACAAGGTATCTCGCGGGCCTCACCGTTAGCGTGGATGTTAATAACAGCGCCAGCCTCAGGGCTTGTGAGTTGCTCCATAAACCACTTATGGTATAGCAGTGACGGTATAGTACCCTTGATAGTAGACTCCTTGTAGGTGTTAACAATATTCCAAGCTCCTGGGTGCACTGATACGCGGATGTCATACTGGTCAATGACAGCCTTACACTCGGCAAGGTAAGCGCGGATGTCGTCCTTGAGCGCGTCAGTATACAGGTGGTGAAAGTCAGGGTGGTCAAACAGTGGCAACAAGTCGCTGGAAATGCGGAAGAAGCGCAAGTCAGGCGACCAAGTAGCAACCTCTTGTAATTGGGTTAGTAAGGCACTACAGTTGCTTAGAGCCTTGTCCTGAATCTTGTAGAATGCAAGGGTGTCCCAGTCGTTGTCATGCTCTAGTGCGTTATAGACAGTAGTCAACCAGTATGACTTAGCACGTTTTTTAGGGTTAAGAACGTCGCGGTGATAACCTGAGCCAATAATTTTCATATGGCTTGGAAGGTAGCCGCCCATAGCAGTGTGGGTTAGCTTTGTGAATTTATCGTTTACTGGAGCGCCGATCTGACAGCAAGTACCTAGGCGTTTTAACATGACTGGAGTCTCTTATTCGTTATTTGAGACTCCATTATACGGATATGAAAATGAAAGGCAAGGATTATTTTTTAGCTTTTTGAGCAGTTGAACATTGTTTTGCTGCATGTTCACGGAAAGCTTCAGTTTTCTTTTGGCGATCTGAAGGTGCTAGTTCTTTGTCAAGTGAGAACTTGCGAGCTTCGCTAACTAAGAAAGTTTTAACGCGCTTTATACGAGGGTCAGGGTTATCAATTGACCAAGCCTTAGCCGTTCTTACACCATAGTAATATTTTTCAGAAGCTGTTGCCGCCAAGGTTGAAACCAAGAAGCAAGGGTAGCCTTCCATGATAGGTGAACCAAACGGGTTCGGCATATATTTGTCAGCTGCAACCGCTGAAGTTGATACAAGTGAAGTAAGACCGATTGTTGCTGCTAGTAGTAAAGTTTTCATGATAGTGTTTCCTTTAATGTTTAAATGTTTAACGTTTTGTTTAAGTTGTGATCAGTTTAAGCTGATGTTGTTCAATAAACAATATTGCTTGCATTTGGCTGTGAGAATTTCCTCATAGGTAGAGGTCTCCCCGCGTTCAGAATGTAAGCCAATTTCATAAGCAGCCTTTGACTCAGACTCTAGGCGCTCCATTTCATGTTCAGGTATGAGCTGTGAAAAGGTCATACGAGGCCTGTACGCCATATCAAACTCTGTAGGCTTGGGCGCGGCCTCTTCCATATCACTCTTGACCTCGTTAGCAATACGCTGTAGAAAGTCAGTTGTGACATCCTGCTTAGGAGGCCTCACAAAAGCCTTGGGAAGCCGTTCTAGTATCTCACCCACCTTTGGCTTTAATAACTTGAGTATGCGCTCGATAAGGCTCACGCGCTTCTCAAAGGCGTCAGCTGCATCGTCAAAAAGCATTTCACGCGTGTGCTCGTCTAGACAATAGATGTGATGACAATGTTCACACTCCACTGTACCCTTGATAGCAATCCACATCTTTTGTCTTGGAGTGTTGCTAGAGTCCCAAGGACACGGGAGTGGTTCACGGCACTCCGAACAATAAGCCCATGTTCCCATTACTCTCCCTCCTTTCTGATTATGAACGGTTCAACAGGTTGAGAACTACGCATTAGAAACCGAACGGCCTCACCTAACTGGTTAGCCCTGAGTTGAACTGAGCCTTCATAAAACTTCAACAACCACAACTTTGTGAAGTGTATGTTGACACCTCTATGGCCTCTAAGCTTGGGTGAACCCACTAACATATCCAGTGTGTCTGGTCGGTCAGGTGATACTTCAATAACAATGGGTGATTCTTTTGGGTGGTAGTTATGTCTAAGGAACTTTTCAAGGTGGTATGTTCGCTCAGTTGGCGCACAAACAATGATATGTTTGTGTGGGTTCTCAAAGCCTTTGAAGTGCTTATAGTCCTCTTCTGGGCCTGAGTGTCTATCCATCTGTGAGGCTACTGATTTGAGCGCAACATCTAGTGAGGTGAGGATATGTTGCTCAACCGACATTGTGGGTATTTCATTGAAAAAATTATGTTCCATGGTTCTTGCTCCTAAAATGAAAAAGGGGCTTTCGCCCCCACACTAAGGGAAATCTTTACTGAGCGAACTCGCCCTTTGTATCTACTCGCAACTTGCGCGACACATAAGCAGCTGTAACGTCTTCAAGCACCTTGTACTCACATGCACGAATCTTAGCACCATTATAGTCAGCTGGTATAGACACAATGTGCTCAGGGTTAAGGAGACAAGACACAATACGAGCGTTGCCTGAGTGGAATGAACCAACATAACTAAGGGCACAAACATGTAATCCGTGTGAGCACTCGTTTCGCTCATTACTATCAACAAGCATACGACGCATGAATACACGTGAGCCGATTGAGTTGTCAACCTTGCCTGTGTACTTGTCCATGTAATCGCTGCGAACAACCTTGTAGACAATTAGGTCACCGTCATCAGTGATCTCAACATCTTTGAACTTGATAAAGTCAACAATACGAGACATAATCACAGGGTCAGGGTTCATTGTTAGCTTTTCAATGAAGTTGGCAATCTTGTCAAGGCCTCGGTCATCACCTTTCTGAATATAGCTGTCAGCTCGGTTCATGATAATATCAAGACCCTTAAGGCTAATACGACCCAGTGAACCACTGTCGCCGAATACAACTTCGCCGCCCTTCACAGTGAACCCTCGCTCTTGGAACATAATAGAACGCTCTTTGGCGGCTACCTTACGCTCCTTACAAAGGCGCTCAAGCTCTGCCCAATCTTTGTTGTCAACTGCTTTTAGGCACTTTTCATACTTGTCTGGGTCACCTGTCTTGGTTACTGACTGAGCTTCTACGCCAAAGTACATAGACACAGAGTCTTCACTAAGAACAACGCGGAACGGGCACTCTTTTAGCTTGGCAACAAGGTCATCAACGCGTGAAGTTTTCTTGATCTCTTCTTCGGCGACAATCTGCTCTTTACCCGCTGTTGTGTTGGTCTGGTCTTCAAAAGTATCCTCAACCGCTTCACGTTTAGATTCGTTTGTCTTGCTAAATTGGTCACGTGAGCCCTTCATTAGATCATAGACAGTAACTTTAGGGTCAAACTTTTCAATACTTTTCTGTAGTGACACGCCCTTGGTAAAAGAGAACTTAGGAAAGCGAGAAAGAATACGCTCAACCAGATACAGTGCATCAGTGTAAGTCTTATCAAGGCGTAACTTAGTACGCTTCTTAAACGTAGTAATAGAGCACTGCAAGGTCGGAGATGCCCAGACTGACTCTATATCGTACCCGCACTGCACTGAAGACACAACCCCGCGATCACTAACGTTTAGGACAAGGACTTGGCGGTTTTGGCGCTTGTGGTCAAGGAATGTGTACCAGTTACCTGCAACCACATCGATACCGCCCTTCTTAGGCGTAACTGAGATCACATTGTTGTCGGTTGTGCTGATAGTTTCATCATTCTTGACATCAAGCTCAGATGTTCCCGCAATGAACTTGAAAACTTTTTGGGCCATATAGCGACTGATGCCTAACTTCTTAGCCACCTGTGACTTGTTTGTGATACCTAACTTCTTAACTTCTTCAGCAAGTTGTTCAACTGTGCGGTCAGCCTTTGGCGCTACCTCACCAGCTTTGTTCTCAGCCTTGGCTTTAGCCTTAGACTTCTTAACCTTTTGGTCGTCGCGCTGAACCTTTTGCTTGCCAGTTTCAACCATGTCAATAGTTTTCCACTGCTTGGACTTCTTAAGGTCGCCAACCCAACGACACACAGTTGAGATGTTCTGTTGGATACCTAGTTTTGATGCAATCTCTTTGATTGACATACTTGGGTCTGCTTGGTTGGCCTCTTTGATTTTAGGCAACCAGTATGACTTATCTTGTTTCTGTGACATAATGTATCTTCCTGTTAGTGTGGTTGGGGTAACTATACCCCGTTTTTGTTCAGCTTAAAATTGGCGATATTCACAGTGAGCGCACCAGCCAGTAGAGACAACCCCCCAAAGACTGGGAGAAGTTGACTCAACAGCGGCTCAGGGCGATCTATCAGGTTTATAAAAGACCAACACACAAAGGTTGCCCCGTTAGTCATAAACGCCACTCGTACGACTAGAGACTCCCTCAGTTCACGAATAAGGCGATAACCAACAACAGTATCATTGTAGAAGACGCCTTGTATGCGCTCATCTATAATGGTCAATACATACATACAAATTATTGACCAAAAAAGATTAGCAACAAAGAGGGCCGTTAAGGCAGCCTCATTATTTTGTATTCGGTCTAGTGCTCCCAGAGCTATCGCTGACCACACTAGTGTCATTATCGCCAATGACAATGGCTTTGGAATTTTCATAAGTTTTAAATATATCCTGTCTAATATGTTTTGAGCTTTCACAACCGCCCAATCTAAACGCATGTACTTTATCGCTTAGTGTAAGCTTTGGAGTATCATCAAACAATGTCCAGCGATACTCAAATTGTTGCTTGGCTGTTGCGCGAACCGATTTGGTAATTGAGTTCAGCTCGCGCTCAACAATCTGCTTGACACTTTCCACGAAGAACTCACTACAGCCCTCAGTTTCCTTGAACTCTTTTAGGACAGTTTTAGCGAGCGCTGAACGTTGGCGCTTGAGGTCAGGGATAGCAACTCTCAAGTCGCGGTTTACAATGTGCTCAGCAACTACCTTTGGAGCTTGCAACTCCATGTCTTCAAAACGTAGTGAATGGGTGCTGTCAACAATGCGTAGTACATCCGTGAGTGCCTTCTTGTCTGACTCCCAAAGTCTAACTCCCATTACACCATAGAAAAGATCAATGACTTCATACAACTCAAAGTTTCCATAATCATACCAGTTCCATAGCGTGTTACCCATATTAACGGTGTTGTCGAGATTCGCAACTCTACGGCGCGTTGTTAGTTTCTCCTTGAGCTTGTCAGACGCATGGCAATCTCTCAATGAGTTTGTGTGACGCCAACCAACGCATTCACCCTGAATGGTACGACGCCCAATAGGATCAAACTCAAGCGACATCCGCTGATACTCACGGTCTATAACACCACAACCGCGAACAAACTGTACGGCATTCTCAAGGTCAATATCCTCAAGCTCCAGCAACTTGGCGAAGTGAGGGTTCTCCTCAGCTTGGCGCTGTAGGTCACGTAGACGCTGTGCTAGGTCATCAGGGATAACACAGGCCGAACACAACAACATTGCAGCAAGACAGTCAGCATAACCAAAGCGCCACACTAAGCCATAAGGCATAATTTTATATACTGAGTGAGAACCGTTTTGGAGGCGCTCCATTACATCGTTGTTATGATCATGTATTAGGTCTTCAAGGTTGATCTCAATACAGTTAGGGTTCTTATCAAACGAGCGACGCGACTCAGTCTTCTTACCCTTGACAATATACACAACGCCAAGAACCTTCTCCACATAATTTTCAATATACCTGTGGTCAAGAATCTTAACCTTACACTCAGCTCTACACTTCTCATAACTGTCGTATGTTGTCCAGTAAACAGGGCTATCACCGTCAAGTGCTCGCTGAACACTATTACCTGAACTCAAGCCCATAGTACAGAAAGCATCACGGGGAAAGTTGCAATACTGGAAGTCAAGCTTTTTAACGTTACGACAAATCTCGCTCTCTTTTGGAACTGCTGGTTTGTTCTTGCGAATAAACGCCCGTAAAACCTTATTCAGTTCTTCAAGGTCGTCCATGTTTGGGGCAACCGCGCCTTCACCGTGGAAGAACTCAGTGAACTTATACACAGCGTCATCACAATCAACTGATAACTCACCTGACTCTCTAGCCTCAATGACGTCATCAATAGCACTCACTCTGAGAACACCAGCAGAGTCCACACTTGTCGCGGAGGCCGCGGAATTAAACTCAGCTTTCTTCCAGTTAGCCCAAGAGTCGTGAATACGTTTCAGTGCTGCATCGGGGAAGGTATCAATGCTGAAGACCTTGGTTTCGCTCCTAGTTAGTTGATACCAACTCGCACCAACTGAGCCCATGGTATCAATCATAAGTTGTTTTAATTCACCTTCACTGTCAATGTGCTTGGCCTCTTTAAGGGAGCGACGCAAACGATTTAACATATTCGGTATAACCTTAGTACCTTCAACGTTGTTGTCTACCAGCAAGAGCTTACCATTCAACTCGGCTTCATACTTTGAGACCACCGAGTAGTGAGGGTGAATGAATCTGTCCTCCTTCTTAGGTGTACCCCAGAAGTCAGCCTCACTGCGGAACAAGCTGTACCCTGTTTTCTTAAACTGTACGCCCTCTTTAATGTGCCAATGGTCCAATAGCTTAACTTCATTCAGGGTGAACTGAGGCGTTTGACGTAAGATCTCAATATCAACGGAGTTTTCTGTATATCGCTCTTGTTTGACTTTTATCTTAACGCGGATATCACGATACTGTGGCTCGTCTTTGCGCTCTTCCCATATCTCGTTTAATAGCGCAACAGTATTATTTTTGCTGTGGAAGTAATAATTCAGTTTCTTGTATGCCTGTAGTATCTCAACCTTAGAGTTAAACGACACCTGCGAGCGATATTCTTCTATTTCAGTTTGTATCTTGGCGTTAACTCGCTGGATAGCCGTATTGATGTTTGAGATAGTTACCTCGTTATCAAGTGAGATTTCCTCACGTGACGGTGGAATACTAACTGAACCTAGTGCCATCTCAAGGACAACAGCTCGCCCCGCAGCAACACGGTCAATAAACTTCTTAGCGGCAACATCAAACATAGACTCATCGTTGAGGCGAGTTTCATCTAGCGGATACACCACACCGCCACACTCAACAAGGTAGCTGTTATTGAACATAGTGCCGTAGTGGAAGTCATTCACAAAGTATACGCCGTCAACAATATACTCCTTGGTCATAGGGCGAAATGACTTAACACCATCATTGATAATTGGAGCATGCTCCTCAGGTAACGTTTGAAGGATGTCACCCGCACACGTTGAGATATAGCGGTACATATCCGCAGGGACAGCATCAAGGCGCACAATAACACCATTCTTGCGATCAGTTTTGATTGGCTTGGGGTTGTACTGCTCATCACGCGTTAGCCAGTTTACATCAGGTACGCCGCCGTCACTAAAATAGATAATAAACTGATGTTCATATCCGTTGTGGATAACACGATATGAGAATGTGTCAACAATAGACAGGGGACACTTACACCCAAGGCCAAACCCACCAATAGAAGTGTTCTCATTGCGCTTAGATGAGTTAAACAAAGTGTTAAGGTAGCCGCCGCGTCGTACAGGGTGACCAACCTTACGTGACTCAATGTCATCTACTTCGCCAATGGCATCATCCAAGGTCATACCAATACCAAAGTCCTCAAACGTCAACCAAGGCTCAAGGTCAGTTGGAAGGTGGATATGGTACTGAGTTCCTGGGTCAGCGTAACCTTGTGCTCTTAGCTTGGCTAATAACTCACGCTCAGACACGCTCAGGTCGTCGTCAGCGATTTTACCCGCCGTAATAGTACCAAACAACTGGTCACGCCATCTATGCGCGTCCTCGCAGTTTGCGATTGTTTCACGGACTACTGCACGAGGCTTGTCTGAGTAGAGTTTTGAGATAAGGATTGAGAAGCCAGTCCCATCCATGTTGGCGGAAAACGTGGCGTCACTTGTAAGTCCTGAGACTGATGCTTGTTTTGATGTGTTTAACTGCATGGGATTCCCCTGTGATATAGTGTTGTAGTTACTATACCTCAGGGGAGTTCAATGAACTAATTTGGTAAGATAATCTTCGGGGTTGGAGTTTGTTCAGCTTCGTTGTCAATGTCTACTGCGCGACGCTCTTTTTCATAATTGCGCAGGTCAGACTGAAGTTTTGTGGCAGTGTATACAGCGATAAAGTTTTGGTGCTCATCTTGCTGGTAGTCAAGCGACACTGCATAGTTGTCAACTGCGCTCTGACTGTAGGTGAACTTCTTGGAGTTTTCAACGCGATCTACCTCGGATAAACTAACGGCGAAGATATATTCATCACCCAAGTTTGTCTTGAAGTGTGACAGCTTCTGAATGTCAGTGACAACCGTTAATTTACCTCGACCATAGTAGCGGGCAAACAGGTTCTGTAGTGTTTCTTGGTTGTCTGTTTCAGCAAAGATAACAGTTCCGCCAATAACATTGCGTAACTCGGATAGAATAGATTCATTCTGTAACATAGTGTTGTCCTCTTAGGTTTTTAGCTTGTTAAAGCTTTCTGATGATGTGTTGTTGCCCTTTAATCGCTCAACTAACTGAGCGGGCGCTTTCTCATCTTCGTGGTTTGTACTTGGGTTAGCCATATTAGCAATACGCTCTTTGGCGTCAGCTACTGATCCAACAATACTTACGCCACCGCTCGGGTCAGCGAATGTTTGTGTCTTCTGGCACAATGACATCTGAAAGTGTGGTTTGTCACCATAACGGCTCTTGTTTACAGCACAGTGAGCCATACCCAGTGCCTCATATTCCTCAGGAACACTAACCATTAACTGGAAGTCAAGTACCTTGGGAATAGTAATTGAGTCAGCTGTGTTGTCAATACCTGCCTCTATCGTATTCTGAGCGCCACGCTGAAGCTGCGTAGCAGTCCAACCACATGATTCGTACTTGAACTGTAATGCACGCATCTCACGGGCTACTGAGCCATAATACAGGTCAGTCTGTTTGACCGCTGTAATCGGTAGGCGGTATGAGGTAAACTCAGTGATGTAGTCAAACATCATTACTTTGGGCTTGAACCCGCTTGTGCGGTATAGTTGCTTGAGATAGTTATCACAGTCTTTAACCGTACCGAGCGGAACCTCTTTGATAAACAGGCGACCCCAACCCTTGGACTTCTTAACCTCAGCCATCTTAGCGAGGTATTCCATCTTAGAGTATACAGACAGTTGGTCAAAGTTAAGCTGCGTAATACGCGGGTCAAAACGGGTGTGAATCTTGTCCTCGGCAATCTCAGCACTAAAGTACACAACATCAATACCTTGCTCAAGATAGTCAGCAGCCAGTGAGATCAAACATGTTGTCTTACCCACGTTGATACCAGCTGATACCGCGTTCAGTGACTTAGTTTCAGCACCGCCCTTGGTAATGTCATTGAGAGTATTAGACTTGAATGGAATCTTGTATCCTTCAGTGTGAGTATTCTCATAGTGTTGGGCCGTTGTCACCCAGTACTCATCGCCTAGGTCATCATTGAAGCCAACCGCTAAGGCATCCTCTAACTTCTCAGGGATAGCACCTAGTTCATCAAAGCGCTTTTCATCCTCATAGATGCTTACGGCCTCAAAGATTGTTAGGTATACGGCACGTGACTTCATCCACTTCTGAGTTTCATCCATTAGGAACTGCTGTTCCATTGGTTCAAGTTCACCCTTGAGCTGCTTGGTGACTTCTTTGATTTGCTCCCACATGTTTTCATGGTAGGGCTTTTGGCTGAGTTTGATGTTTACAACTTCCAATGTCGCCTGAGCATCATACTCTTTAGAGTGTGTGTCAATAACGTCAAACACCTCTTTGCAAGCATTAGACTCAAAGTAGTCGCGCTGTATATGAGGCAAGACCTTGTCCCAGTAGACTCGGTCTGTGATAAGGCGTTTTAAGACTGTTTGTTCAAGCATGTTCTTGGCCTTTGGGGTAAATTGGCGGGCTAGTATAGCCCACCTTAAATCTTAAAGCTCGGGGTTATTCTGAGTCTTGTTCAGGGGCTTTGTCTTCAACAAGATTAGCCGATGACACGCGATACTCTTTTTCAATTAGAGCCTTGCACTCAGGTGATGAGATTAGTTCATCATACCACTGATCTGTCATACCTGCTTTCTGTACCTTCTTGTCACCGTAGAAGCCAGCCTTTTCAGTACGCTGATACCAACCATTGCTGACCATTTCAACTGCACCTACTTCACGCGCAATCTCTAGGATAGCAGACCACTTCCAAATACCTGAGGGTAATTGGTCATCAGCGCGGGCGTATCGTACAGTGATTGGGACAACTTTACCCTCTCGAGCATAACGACCTTTCTCAATTTTAATGTTGAAGTTCCAGCCTGTCTTTTCCTCTTTCTTTTTGCCGTTGGTTTCAACCGCGTCTTTTTGTTGTGACTTGGTAATCATCCAGATAGTGTCACAACCTAAGATTCCCTTCTTACCGCCTGAGATAGCTGTTGGCTTGTATTTGTCCATTGTGTCATACGTACCGCCAATCCAGAAATATGGAATGCGGAACACTTGTAGGTGTGGTGTCATCAGACGCCAGAATGTGTTAAGGATTTGCACACGTGTGAAGTCACGCTTGTCACCTTCGCCCTGACTTGCATTCTTGAAAGCAGCTCGGCTGTCAAGTTGGCCTAGTGAGTCAGTTGCAAAGACAACTTTGTCACCCACTGAGGTTTGATCAAGAATGTTGATAAGAACTTCACTGTTTTCTTCAATGGTTGTAATCTGAATGTGAATGATACGATCCATTGGAGCACCAACGGCTTCCCAGTAACCACGGTTTGCACCGCCCTCTGAGTCAGTGAACACACAGATAGCTTCAGGCTCGGCGTTTAGGTACTCAGCAACCTGCAGCGCAAGGAACAGAGTCTTAAACGTTTTAGACTCACCAACAATCATGTTTGAGCCCCACGTTGGGCCTTCGTCAACGCGCCCTGAGTGAGCGATGTTTAATGCTGGAATACTAAGGTTCACAAGCGGCGTTTTGTCAACATACTGTGAGGCCTCAACCGTAGCACATTCGCGTCCAGTTGTTTTCTCAGCAATTTTCATAATTTTAGATGCAAGGGATTTGGCTGTCATTGTATACTCCAATTAATGGCGAGTTTTGTTTGAATTAGGGCTTATGTAATCAGGCATTTCATCCTGTTCTACTGACTTGCGAGGCTCTTCTTTCCTGTTGCCAACGGTGACGTCAGTTTCCAAACCAACAAACGAGCAAACGTGTGAAACTGCATCCGCTATTTGTTCATAGTTGTTTTGGTTGGACTTGGCGTTACGGTTAACAACGTCCTCAACATCAAGAGAGCGAAAGAACCCTGATATAAAGAATTTGATTTGTTGAAGAACTAACGATAGATGTATCTCAAACACTTTATCATCGCTTACAACTTCTAGTTGCGTTGGGACAATACTGGACAACCACTGCGGTGGATCTGATTCCTCAGAATCCGCACGAACAAAGCGATAGATAATGTCACCCAAGCGCTTACCCATAAACATACCAACAACGTCAGGCGTCATTTTGTGGCTAAGGATGTCAAACTCTAGTGCTGCCTTGTGACGTGGATCAGACATAGGACTAATACAGTCAACTGGTTTAACATGAAAGTCATTACTGCGATTAAAGAACTCAGCTATGTCAGACTGAAACTCAATAATCTGTAGTGGCTTTAGTTTACGAGAGAATAAAACGCTTAGGGTGAACTTGAAATTGTGCATGAGACTTCTAACCTCTTATGAGTGTAATGTAGTTAGTTTAGCGTTAAACTGTTCGGCACTTAAGCTCACCCAGTTATTTGAACGCAAGAAGTCAAAAGTTGACATTTCAGTTTCTTTGACATCTAAAACATCGCTGTTCATAGCACCGCTCTTGGCACGAATATGATTCTTTCTGTTCTTGTGAAGGTAAGCAGTCAGCAACACATCAGGAGTTATATCAAAAATGTATGACGCATCCAACAACATTTTCACTAACACTTGACGAGAGGCCGAGGTCTTGTCGCTCATTGCGCGGTATAGGTCAATCACCCAATCGTTAACGCTTGACGGCACACTACGAGGAACAGGTGCTAGGGCAATATTAGAGCCAGCACGCTCTACCATGATCACGCGGGTTGTATAGAAGTGAACAACATCAATGAACTCTTCCAGCGCTGATGCAAAGTTTGCCTTTCTGTCTGCACCGAAGAATTTTGTGAACTGTGTTAGCTCATCTTGGATTTCACCTACTTCATCAGTTGCAGCAAGAATAAACTGGTTCTTATTATAGTTGGGAATCCAATCTGTGTCATACTCCATATTGAGGTTCAATTGCTCCTCAATGATAACATCAATATAGTCTTGGATTACACCAATAGCATTGTTAATATGTTCAGGGCTCATAATTTAATCTCTAATTTCGATTGGACAAACTCGTTAAACTCTTGTAATGCGCGTTTGTCTTTATTATTGGTAATGTCAAGCTCAGTGCTAAAGTTCCATGTTGGCTTGTCAATCGGTTCACAGTTGTCTTCGTTTACCTGAGGGTCTAAGACGCGTACAAAATGCACCTTTACCTTACGCGGAATAAGATCCCTAAGCACCTTGTACTCGGGGTCTGAGCGAAGATCAGGTATAAAGATAACAGCAGTGCGGTTCTCCTTGATCATGATCTTGTCAATCTCACAACCAGCGCGACACGCTAGGACATTATCCTGTATGTTGCGTATCACCGTTGCTACATCTTTCCAAACCTGTCTGGGTGTGAAGCCCTTTGGGTTATGGTCATGTACAAAAGGTACATTCTTAACAGACTGATCTGTTGTGTTGGGTAGCCAAGGAAAGATACCAGTACAGATCTCACGAAGCTGATCGCTGAATGAAATCTTGTACGGGGTAAACCCCTGAGCTCTCATGGCGTCCATTGCGTTGTCTACTAGGGTGTCTTTTCCTGCACCCGTTGTTCCCGTTACGGCGAAAATGGTGACCATACGTGGACTCACTTCTAACTGTTGTAAAACTTACTAGATTCAATTGACTTCTTAAGGTTTGGACAGTTGTCAAATAGCAGAGATGATTCTACTAAACGCTTCAACTCATCCTTACCTTTAAGATAGTCTTCCACAACGCTGGCATATACATATAGAGTATTATTTGTCGCTGCTAGACATTCTGTCTCCTCAAAGATTTTAAAGACGCTTGTCTTAGCTGAGCCATCCATCATACGCTCGTAGTGGTCAACAAGCAAAGCGCACAACTTCTGTAGTTTCACGCCCTTTGGAGGGATCACATACATTAGGTCACAATAAGAATCAGCCGCCTGTGAAGCCGTTAGAGCAGCATTATCCGCAACAGCCTGAGCCTGTCCACCAATGTTGTCAGGATAGTAATGCAGGTTGATAACATTATGGCGATAAGAACCTAAACTGAGACCTGCTGCCTCTGCCACATATTCATGGATAAATGAGAACTCAAACAGGTTGATACTACCTGTACCCCAGAAGATATCACCTGAGCGCTGAGATACATCCATGTTGAGTTTGTGAGTTCTGGGGTCTGCCCAAAACCAGATACCATTGTTACACGGTACATCCTTTGGAGCTGTAATACCCTCGTTCTCGGCCATCAGAGTCGGTAGATCACGATTTAAGTCAGTAATAGACACATACGCCTGACGTGTGAGTGGATCTTTCTTGAGCATGTCGATAACGTCGTCTATTGCACATTGGTCACTATTGGGGGTTAGCGGGCTAAAGATACGACCACCATATGCACCGCGCCAGTTAGTACCGTCATCGCTGTATAGCGGGGCACGAGGCAAGAAGTGTTCTAAGAAACCAGTGACACGGGTACTACCTGAGCACACCCAAAGGGTTTCAGCAATTAGTTGGAAGATGTTTAGCTTGCGACCAATGATGTTTGGGTGACGCTGGCTTGGGTTTGTGAGGGTCAGAGCGCAACGTGAGCCCATTTTTACAGTGCCTTTGGGTGATTGGTACTCATAACCAAAGTTGTAGAGCTCTCGGATGGCTGAGGAGCTTAATTCGCTGATATTATTAGCTGATATGTTTAGGTTCATAAATGACCTCTAAAGGTAGTTAGGACAGGGGTTTAGTATACTCCAAGAGTGTTCGTTGACCAACAAAAAAGGGGCTACCGATGGCAGCCCCTTTGAACAGTGAGTAAGGAAATTTACTTTTTGAATGTTTCTTTTACGATGTCTGAGCCAACCCATGCAAGAACTTCTTCAGATGTTTTTTCAGACTTCTTGATAACGTTCTTAACACCTGTTGCTTTACCGCCTGAGTATAATGACAAGCCAAAGTCACCGTTCTTACGAGGAGACACGTCTACACGGTCAGACTTAAGTGTTTGCTCAAGATCTTTGTGTACAACAGTGAACCAACGTAGTTTTGAATCAATGTTAACAATTTGATAGCCAAGATCACCTAGACCTTTTACAATCGCAGCAACTTCACCAGATAATTCGTTTAGTGACTTAGTAAGCTCAGTTTTGTCTTTACGCTTACGTGGAGCACCGCCTGTCTTAGGAGCAGGAGTAATCTTTTGGCCTGATTTTGCATCATCAGCAAGAGTTTTCACTTTTGGCGCTTCTTCAGTTTTAACTTCTTCAGTTTTAACTTCTTCAGTTTTAACTTCTTCAGTTTTAACTTCTTCCTTTACAGGTGCAACTTCAGTAAGTTTGTCTTCGCTTTCAGCAGCTAATAGTGCTTTAAGATCTTCGTCAGTTGTTGCGTTTGTTTCAACGACAACCTCAGCAGTTTCAGCAACAACTTCTTCAGTTGCACCTTCACCTTCTTCATCAATAACCATGTAACCGTTGATTTCAGTTGATTGACCATTGATAAGAGTACGGATCTGGATAGCACCCAACATTGGAGCAGCTAATTCTTTTAACTTTAAGCCAATTTCAGCTGGGCTTGCAATTAGTGCTTCAGTTAGTTCGATTTCAACTTTTTCTGTTACGTTAACTAATTTTTTCATTGTAAAATTCCTTAAAAATATAAATTTAATGTTTTGTGATCGTTTGGCTTAATTGCCTTAAGTTGAAGCTCATTATACGGATCTTTTATTGAAAGTAAACCCCTAAGAGCAAATATTTTTAACTTTTGTTAAATTGGCGATATCAGCCAGTATCGACTGACCTTCTCCGCTTGCTGGTTTAAGATTTGCAGAATGTTCGCCTAGACTTTCAATGATCCAAAAGCCATCTTTTCCATCTACGCGAACTGCATCACCTATCTTTAGATCTACCATAGTGAGTTTTCCTGTTTGGTTGTTGGGGGTGTTTCAAGCCTAGCCGTTGTGACCTTGAACTTAGGCGCTTCACCTCTGTCAATTGCATTTCTAGCCCTGATGTATTTCTGTAACTCACAGAAGCAATTTTCAAGTGACATCACATTCATACATCTATCGTGTGGCTGGAGATCAAACATCAACTCGTTAAAGTCAATGTCATGGAACAAGGCAGCACTATTATCACGCAACCAGAACAAGCACTCTTCGTATGTCATGCCGTCTCGGTCAGTAAACAACAAGTCCAAACCAGCATCACATCCTGGGCCTGACACAGTAAACTCATTCTCACTGAATGGAAACTCAGGTTGATAAGTGAGGTCCACAAATATCTGATATGCTAGGAATCTACTTAGGCCACGAATACCACTATTCAGTAACTCATATGCTGCTTTTTGATCTTGGGCGTTGAAGACATCATCGTGTAGGCTCTTTAGAGTTGAACCTGCATAGTGGCGAACAGCTCTAATGATACGCATACCCATGTTTGGCTCATAAGCCTTACACTTCAATTCACCACTACGGAACTTTTCAATGTTCTGGCGGTAGTCAAGGCGGTCACCGTTGTCGAGTTGAATGTATTTGCTGTCTACTAAGCCCTCAGGAACGCCTAGAGACTGCTTTAAGCCACCCGTATTGAATGCATTAGTAAAAAGCGCAACGCCTTCTTGCTCCATCTTGGTGAACCGAGCGCGTATGTTCTCCACATACTTGTCATCACTCACTAACCTATGAATATCAAACGGTTCACCAGCGAAAGGGTTGGCATGATTAAACATACGAAACAACACAGTGTTCCAGAACTTTTGATACCAACTTGTGCACTCTTGTGTCAGGGCAACATAGTTCTTAGTTTGGCGGTCATGTTCACGGCGGACGTTTGTGAACTTGCCCTTCTGTAAGACTACATTATCAGTCCAAGGAGGAGGCAGGAGCTGCACGTCTTTCTTGAAGTGTATATCATAGCGGTCACGGATAAATGTCTTGAGGTGCGCTAACACCTCAATTGACAGAGTTGGGTTGGCCTCTTTAATACGCGACTCACTTACACCACAATACGGGGTGTCTGAGCGTTTGGTTAGCATAATCCCGCCCCCTTTCTAATTTCATCACTGAAGATTGTGTCAGGTATATTAGACAACGACATAATATTACCTTCAGGGGTGACCTGATAGATTTCAGCCTGCCCAATACTGAAGTTCACAACAGTAATGATATCGTTGTCTGAAATATCAACTACAAAAGAACCTCCCACAAGTTTTCCTTCTTCATTGACTGCTTGCATACCAACCCGAACAACGTTCTTGTTGTAATAGTTTAGGGCTACCATAACGCGTTCTCCTCAAGCTGAACCTCTTTGTTCCACTGTCTACCCGCATGGAACTCAATAAGGTCAACAGGTGTACCCGTATCGTAGAACACAGGCATCTTAGCTTTCTGAACGCCCGACTCAGGCCACATAAACTCAGGCAGGAAGTGTTTGCGGGCCGCTTCAATACCTGACAGATCAACTTCAGGCCAATGTTGGCGCATAAAGTTCATTTCATCAACGGTACGCTCATCATCCCAGCCAAGGTAACGACTTGAGGTAGGGCGGAATCTTTTCTTGTTCCAACAGAATACGGTTTCTACATTGAAGCGTTTAGCCTGAGGGAACTTTGACTTAATCTGTTGAAAGATATGCTCAGCCAACCCGTTCAACATCTTGCAGTCTTCTTGACTGATTGTCTTACCCGTTGACTTGAGCTTACCCTTCTTGGTGAGTAGGTCTTCTCGGTTAACAAGGAAGGCAACACCATTGCGATTTGACTCTGAATCAGTGACCTCAGTTAACAAGAAGTCAGGGCAGTCAAATGTCGGGTGCTCAGTGACAAGGGCAAGGGCTTCCAAGAAGTTCCAAACCGATAGGCGACCAAAGTATTTCCAGCCGTCTGCAACTGTGCTCAGGACCTCATATGCGTCACTGTCACCCAAGTATGATGTAAGGGCTCTTTCCTGTGTGCGTCCGCGTAGGAAGTCAATGTAAGATTGAACACACGCAATCATCTTAGACTTACGATAACGACAGTCAGTGTCAAACCTCATACGCTCAAAGTTCTCATTGTACCAGTCAGAGAACTCTTGCATATCAGCGGGAGGCGTAGGGAATCGGCTAATGATAGCCCAAGGGCCAATGAGGTTATAACAGCAACCCCACAGGAAAGCCAACCACAGCTTGGACTCAATATCTTCAAGGGCGTGATTCATTAGGCGAAGCTGTTGGTCTAGCTCACCTGTTGTGTACATAGCCTCAGCCCAAGCCAAGACCATCTCCATACGATTTTCAGGTAGGCGATAGTCTTTGTCAGGGTTTTGGGCTAATACATTTAAAGGAGTTGAACTCATAGTGGATACCTGTTACCAAAGTGATGATTTATTTAGAGGATCAGCTTCACCAATTTTGCGTGTCATTGGATTATCCTTGCACCATTGGATCAACCCCTTGAGGTCTAACACTGCACCGTTTAACTTGTTGAACTCTCTAGCCCAGCGCAGACCAAAAACATGGACGTCTTCGCTGATATCGCTAAATGACACATGCGTTGTATCGGGGTTAGTGACCTCCCCGCGTGATGTCTCAACTTCTTTGCGATACTGTGAACAACGTTGCCAACCCGTGTCACCCGCTGCCTTACCTGAACGCCCAATGATACGTTCATCGTATTGGTCGCGGTTGTCGTACAGATAGTAGTCAATAAACAATTGGTCAGGCTGATAGAACTCGTTGAGGAAAGCAGGGCGATACTTATCAGACAAGAACATTGGCTCACCCTCTAGGATCATATGCTGCACCTTGAACTTCTCAACAATGTTTTTCAACATATCACGCACATACTCAGATTTACTGAATGTACTGTGAAGGTGATCAACACCGTTCCAGCTTGTAAGACCTGACTTATTAGAGATATTGTACTTGCCCGCAACAAACAGGCTCAGGGCCGGAAAGTATTTGCCCACAGGGATGTTCTTGTCACCTTTCTGCCAGTGGATAGTTTCACAGTTGTTGCCCGCTGCCCGCAGGTATTCCATTAGCTGACAAACGCGAGTACCCTTACCCGCGCCTGAGCCACCCTTAAGGATGTGTAATGTTTTCATCTTTCACCATAAATCGTTAGTTGTAGAAAGTGGGTCAGGTTTACCGACCTCACGCTTAAATGAGTTTTGTTTGCACCACGCCTCAATTTTTACTGGGTCAGCTTCAAGACACAAGACATTATTCAGATAATACTCCACAAACATGTGGGGCTCATCTGTTGCACTGTTCATGGTTATATGGCAACTTTCGTCTTCACCTGATTCTTTCCAAGAGTTGGCGTGGTCACCCTGATAGCCCTTCATGGCTTTGTAGAGTGTCTGTGGAATACAAGTTGCCTTGTCACCTGAGCGCTGAGCCAAACGGTCTCTGAATAGTTGCTCGTCGCCCTCATAGTCATAATAGACAGCAAACACACTACCAGCGCCAAGATTCTCCTTGAGGAACTTTGGCCTAAATCTAAATGAAGAGGTAACAGGCCCACCCTCAAGGATAAAGTGCTCAACAGGGAACTCTACCCGTTGGATAATATCCTGTACGTCATCAAACTTGTCAACGATTGCATCTATACCTGACAGACTCTTAAGGTGAGTCTTCGGTGAGGTGACAATCTTACCAAGGATGAACAGCTTCTCCTGAGGACTATAGAACCCAACCTGCTTTCCATCTAGTTTGGCTGTTTGAAATTCATAGCCTTGAGATTTAAGGTACTCAATGAGGTGACAAACGCGTGTTCCTTTGCCAACCCCAGCACCGCCTTTTAGGATGGTGATTGTTTTCAAGATTATACCCCCGTTATTTGGGTTAAAGTTTCTATGCGTTCAAAAACGCTTGCCCCGCAAACATCAGTGAAGCATTCGCCATACTCGCCGTCGAGCATATAGATTTTGTCACGAACGCCATACACCTCAGCAACGCGTGAGAGCTCCTCTAAGTTGTTTGCAGGGCTAGGGCAAAGCATTGCACGCTTACCTGCTATTGCGGCGTTCACGCACTGGTCAGGTGAGTCATCTAGCAATAGATCAAAGTCCACTAAGTGTTTACAGCTAGTGTCAACGAACCCTTGAACGACATCACCATAAACTTGTTTAACTCGGTGTAGTTTCTCAGGCTTGTGGGAACTAACGCACGTTGAACAAAAGAAGAAGCGAACCTCTTTCTTAGTAGTTGCTCGAATGTGGTTGTTCATGAAGCCTAGGAACTTCATAAAATCACGGTGCGGATGAGCATTTTCATAGATAGAGCCATCGCACCAATAATCATAAGGTCTCTCATATACAGAGCTTGGTTCAGCCTTTTCTTCAATAACTGATACAATGTCAGTCCAAATTTTACCCTCAGTAGGTTTAACATCATCCACCGTCAGCCCATAGTGGGCCAACCAAGGAGTCAGGGTGTCTAGTGCTACGAGGTCAATGTCTACCGCAACATAGTAGACCTTGTCTCTAGCTATGGCTGTTGTGTTTGGTATCATAATAGTTTCCTGTTAGTGTGGGCGCTCTATTACCAGAGCGCACTTGTTTCTTTTGTTGACTCACCTACAGCATCCAACAACAGCTGAAGCGGGTTCTCAAATACCGTTGAGAAGAGTTTGTTGTAGTCAATGTACTTTATGTACTTGTCAAACTCACTAGGCCACCCAGAAGCAGGGAACGCTAGATACTTTGTCTTACCAGTAGTGTCAAACTCATTCTGCTCTCGGATGTTAATAATTTTAATCTTATCGCCTTCCTCGATAAAGGGTAGATTGGTGATCCCGTTCTGGTTTAGCAATCTATTGTGAAGTATGGAAGCCCTAACATGATAGGGGACACCACTCTTAAGAACACCGTTCTCAAAGTTGATAATCCACTTACCGATATCATTCACGCCCTTGGATGCAGCAATGTCAGATATAGGAAGGCTCTTGTAGTGTTCCTTACGCTCCTTGGTGTACGCCTTGATGTCATCAAACTCGTTACGGATAGCCATTTTATACGCCTTTTCCAGCCAAGGTACAACGAGGTCAGGTGTGGTTGACTTCTTGGAGTCTAGGCCCGTGACCTTGAGCTTGGCTTTGTCGTAACGAACACCCTCGTTGTCATCTGCTAGGAGCGCATACTTCTTCTTGGCCTGAAATATACCGCCGTCCATACAGATAACCTCACGCGCCCAGAACATTCGTTGCTCACGCCCGTTCACAAGCCCACACATATTTGAGCTGTGTTCTTTTATGAACGGAGACAGGTGCTCTTTTTCAAACTTGTCAACAAGGTCAATCGCCTCGTTACGCTCAAGTCCATCATGTAAGCCTATCTGATCTTGTAGGCCGTCTAGGCAGATATAGATTGAATCCGTATCACCGTAGACAACTGAGCGGTCTTTGTTACCCTTCATCTGCGACATCTTATCATTAACGAATGCAGTCACATACTTGTTGATTAACATACCTGCTGCTGTAATAGCGCGGGCAACGCGAGGGTCAAAGTACTCTTTAAATGAGCTGTTACCAATAGCACCATAACCTGAGTTAAGGATGATCTTTTCACCCATTTGGAAGGTATTACCTTCAGCCTCAAGGTATGACTCACGGATGTATGTTTCCATGTCGCCTTCAGCCTTGGCCTTGATAGCAGCCTGTTCGTGGCCTAGCATCCCCTTCTTAAACCCTTTACGAGTAGAGTAGATGTCTTTACTGATAAGCGAATAACAGGACTCAACATCGTTATGGAAGAACTGTAGGTTTGGAGCCATACTAACATTGTGTTCTATAAGGGTATTGAACGTCATAGGCAACCCAGCCTGAGCCCAAGCGATTAACTCGTCAACAATCTCACGCCCGTCTTGGATAGCATTCAACAAGCCTGAGTGAGCTGTCTGCTGTTCCCATTCAGGTTTAATACCACGTATTTCCTCACAGAGGTCAAAGATAATATTGGAGCGCAACTGATCCTCAACAATAGTCTCTGGTCCCATGTTGTACTGTTGCTCTATGTGAGGGTAAAGAGAGTTTAAATCCTCAGCAACAATCAGCTTGTGTGCACCAACAATTGGAGTATGTACGAACGCGCCCTCAAACGCCTCAGCAGCCTCTTTGGGCTTAATAAGCGGAACAAGTGGAACGTCACCGCGAGTAAAGTTAAAACCGAATAACAGGTAGCGCCAAGGCTTAACAGTATCAAAGGCTGCTGTTCCTGCATTGGCCTTGTAACGGGCTTGTAAGGCCCAAGCTAGTTGAATGAATCGTAGCTTGTCATTGATCTTACGTACCAGCACGACATCTTTGATACCATAGCGACAGTATGTGGTGTAATCTTCAAGCCAAACTGTGTTGAGGTCACCGTCATAATCAATCTTTCTGTCGTCTACTTCAACGCTTGAGATATAGTCAAGTGAATATGACTTACGCTCAACTAAGCGGTGCTTCTTGTAGAGGATTTGTAAGTCAAGGTCGTCAACTGCTTTGATATCCCATGAGTGGAACGGAATACCCTTAGCTGGGCGCTCAAGGTACTTTTTAACCATACCGCAGGGTGACAGCGCCTCAGCCCAATCACGACCCAATATCTTAATGATACGACCGACAATGTAGCCTTTATCGAATCCAGTGGTGTTCCAGCCTGTAAAGCCGTCAGGTGATACCTCAGCCCACCATTGTACGAACGCCTTGAGTAGGGCTTGCTCATTGGTAAACTCAGTGAAGTTGATCTTCTCTTCACCGCCAATCATTTCATCATCAGGGTTGTACTTGTAAGTTCCGCGATCTTTCGGCCTAGGGAGTGACCAGATCATCAACTCACCCGTTTGCATATTCTCACACTGAATCATGGTAACAGGGAAGGCCGCATCAAGCGCACCACACTCGTCAATATCCATCATCATTGGTATACGCGACTCAGGGAACTCTTGACCCCACCACTTATAGAACTCAACGGTGTGGTCGGTATATTTCTTGATATCAAATGATGACTTACGAAACTCCTCAGGCTCAATAATTGGCTCAGGGAACGGGCCTCTTACAATATTACCATCTTCACCAATATAAGAGGACATAACCTCGATATCTATATTGACGTTGACAATTTTAGTTAGGTCATGCACGATCTTATTGGGAAAGAATTTAGAGTACGCCTGACCCTCAACCTCGGGCATCCCGTACATCTCAAACCCAGGAGTCCCAACATTTTCGTAAACGTGGTTTTTAAAGTCCCACATGTTGTCAAACTCAACTCGCTTGAGCGGGAATCTACCATTGATAGGGTGGCCATCACCCCTGAGCGGGAGTGCATCGGCTAGGTCAAGGGGCGTACCCGCTGGAGCTCGCTCATAGATACAGGGCTTGAACTTTGTCAACACATTATGTCGCTTGCCTGTCTCCTTGTCATACATACGTATCAGGAGCTGATTACCCTTCTGGGTGATATTAGTTGGTATCTTAGTTGTCATGTTTATTCGCCGTGTCTTTGGTTGACATTAGTGTAGTCATTGTGTAATCCCTATTAAACCACGCATACCCTAATTCTTCAGCCTTTGAGCGATAGACAAAGTGAGTGCTAGGATTGTTGGTGCGTTGCTTCATGGTTGCCCTGAGGTCTATTCGCTCAGCCCATAGGTTAAAGTTCTTGTGATACATGTTAAGGACAACAACAGGGTTGTGCTTGCGATCAGTGAATATAATGTAAGAAGGGGTTCTACCCGCGTCAACCACAATGCGGGGTCTACCCTTGCGCTGTGTTGGTTCAAACTTACTGCGATGATCATAACACTTAAGACCCTGACACTTTATAAACTCAATGTCAAAGCTAAACGTTGCACAGTCAATCTCTTTTATTAGCTGCTCAACCACTTCATCTTCAAGCCAAACTATTTCAACACTGTTGCATTCTTTGTCCTTGAAGTTTGGGAACATTTCCATTAGGGTGTTTGACACCATTTTTGCCTGTTTGGAATAGTCTACAATGGGCCAACCGCCTTCGTGAGGCTGATTAAACGCTCTAAGCATAGGGATAATATAATTTGTTATGCGATGTAATTTCTGCATGGGGTTCTAGTCTCCGTCAGGGGATTTATAATGAGGTATAATTTACTCGTGTATGTATCAAAGAACAAGCTTCCTGTCGTATCTCTCAACACATATATATTATTTTCCCGATCGGACATTCCTTATTTTACCGACCGCGTTTTCATTAAGCAATGTGCTGTAAAAATAAATTTTAAAAAAGTTTTGGTCTCTTAAAGGTTAAATACTAGTACCCAAGAATAGGAGTCAACAAATGAACGAACGCAAACCCCTCCCGTCACTACCAAAGACAACAACCAACTGGAAACAGGAAGGTGTTGGGTCAGTAAGCTGTCAGAGCTGGAACTTAGGTGACCACCAGAATACCCTGTTTAAAAAAGAGGACAACCGCCCAGTGGTGGAAATCCTAACAAGTATTCTTGATACCTGTGTAACTGAGGCCAAAGACGCTAACGGTCGCATTATTGATTGCTCGAGTGATCTACCGCTTGTGCTAGGTGAGATGGCCTTCATTAAGACTCGTGAAGTGTCAGTAGGTGACACGCAGGAGTACATTGTAGAATGTGACAACCCCGATTGTGAATGTAAAAAGGTTCACGCAACAGTTGACCTCAAAGCAGTTGAGGTTAAACACGTGGAAGAGTTCTCAAAGCCTATTACTATCGGCGGCTACCGTATTGTTCTCAAACTGCCAACAATCAGCTTTATGGAAGTAGACCCTGAAACCCTTACGCCTGAGAATATTGAGTTTGTTGCCAATAATATTGAGTCAATCTGTGATGACGAGCAAGAATGGGATATGGCGGACTATACCCTAGAGGAGCGCGTAGAGTTTGTTGAGACGCTTCCACCTGCATTCCCTATAGCTTTTATTAAACGCTACCAGAAACTCCCTTACGTTGCGTCTGAGCTTGTGGGAGAGTGTCCTGAGTGTAAAACTACTTACAGTAGAGAGGTCAGTGGTATTGGTGGCCTTTTTACGGGTTAATCTCAAGTCCTAGTTCTCTAGCTGAGTGGTTTGAACTTGCAACCCTATCAACTGAGAGCCCCCGCTTTGGAGGACTAGGTATTTCATTCACAGAGTTCTGTAATATGACCCCTTGGAACTTGGAGTTCCTAATGTTCACAAAGGGCGAACACAGGGCAAAACTCAAGCAACAACAGGAGAGTTAATAATGGCTCCATTAGTAGGTTTAGCAGTATCAATGGCGAGTAAGTTTATCCCCGAGTTAATTGGTTCAGCGCTTGACAGCAAAAAGGCCGAGGAGGTCGCTAGAGTGGTCACAGACGCGGCTGTAGTGTATACGGGCGGTAAACCTGAGCATGAGGCGCTAAAAGCCGTTCAGAATGACGCTGAGTTCTTTAGAAAGCAACGCGATGATGTCCTCAAGGTAATAGAGCTTGAACTACAGGACATTCAACACGCCCGTGAAAATCAGGCTGATGACAACGTCACCAAGCATCTGAGTTATGTTGTAATGGGAATAAACCCGTTCCTCATTGGTGCGTGTGTTTGGGCGTTGATTTATGTTGCGCAGAGTGACATGGATGTGGGTTTGATTGCTACTCTATCAGCAATGCTCGGTGGTGCAATTAACAACTTCTTTCAAGAGCGCCAACAGGTGATGAACTTTCGCTTTGGGTCTAGCCTTGGCAGCAAGTTGAAAAATCTTACAGGGAAGGGAAAGGGGCTATAGAAGCCCCTCGATTGTCTACCTTGCCACTACTGGACTTAATCTAGTCTTCTTGCAGAAAGCTTCGCTACATAGGCTGAACCACCTTGCCTTGCCCTTACCTGAACATCGTCACCTCTAGCTAAGGTATACGCGTCTAGTCCGAAGGTTACGGTCTCGTAGTATGTACCCGAAGTACTAGCGTTGGTCTCTATGGATGCCCTAACCCGAGTTATCAAGGAACCATTTACATATATCGCTAGTTCCATATTCCTAATAACGGTCGTTGAGGAGATACTTACCTCTGCGCGTATGTCATAGGTTCCGGCGCTCCTTTTTGTCCAAGTGTTGCCAGCGGATATGGCATCTGTAGACTCAGTTGGATAAGTCTGCGTAAGTGGCAGAGTCACCCAGCTAGTTCCACTACAATCAACCACAGTACCATCGGCACAAGTGAAATCTCCTTCATAGTTGTAGAAGTTACCTCTCCTATCAACTCCTATCGGATATTCAACGTCTACACGCGCTATCTCTGTAGATGCAGAAGGGAATGAAGTGCTGGGTTCACCAATAACAACTGGCGTAGCGGAAGTAAATCCTATTATCCTTTGCTGTCTTCCGATTCTACCCTTAAAATTCTGAGTTCCAGCAGCATTATCTCCGTAGAATTTAACCAAATTCGCAGTGTGAGATTGAGCGTTTATTTCATTGCCATGTCCTATTTCATAGAACCCGTTATCGAACCTCCCTGCTCTGTGTAAGAATAAGCTGTCACCCGCTGTGTCGCTGAAACACTCAACGTAATTTTCATTAAAAATAAAACCGCCTCGAGTTCTCGCTATAAAGTCAGTGTTCGTACCACAGTTGATGTTACACCTTTCAATACATATAGGATAACCCGTGCTTATTGCATCGGGTCCTAGCGTTAAACCTTCCATATCTATTATCTTCTGTATTTGGCTACCGAAGAAACAGTCTCGTATGTAGAATCCGTTAGCCGTTGCAATATGAGCAAACCAATTTAATCTGTCAAACTTACAACGAGTTATGTAGCTTATAAATGCAAAATCATTTTCTGTAAGTTTGTCGTACTCAAGTACTGCAGCATTATCTAAATAAAGGGCACCTCGCCCCTGAGCAAATACTTGGCCTAACCCTCTACCAGAACCGTAAACCAACAAACCACTAAGGTTCAACCTACATCTATCATTCGTAGCGTTAGTTGTTAATCCGTTGGGTGCGTACACCTTGACTAAGTATTCTTGCTCATCTAAAGGTTGTGACGAATCAAAGGCAGAGTCTACTGGTAACGTAGACATAAACTTAACTTGATACTTGCCACCTACGTCTACAGGAGTGTTCATAGTAACTGGCGAGAATGTTTCTGGTAACTTAACATAACCCAGTACATCTGCTAGCTTGTGGATGCACGTAGTATTATCCACATTAAAATCGTCAATAACTCCACCTAAGTGTGTTATATCTGACTCTTCTAAATTAATGTACACGCACCCTGTACTTGTATTAGGTGTCCAGTTGAGAAGTTGAGTTAAGTTTGCTTGACTGCCATCCCAAGCTTCTATAGCGCCTACGGCAATATAAAACCTATTTCCCCGTTTAGTCATATGGGAGCTAGCTGGCTCGGTAACGTATATGGCATTCCCACCACCGTAACCCTTGTCCGCGTAAAAAGATCTAACACGTATAACGCCCCCTTCCGTGACCATTGGCAGCGCTAGACTTATCTCTTTAAAAGAAGATACCCCCTCTAGCGCCTCGATTCTAGTCTCATGCGTACCTGTGGTCACGCCGTCCCATACAGGGGGATCAATAGAGATAGCCTGATATGTTTTTCCATCGACCGTGATCTGCTGGCCGATACTTGTTGGTATTGGTAAACTCATATTTTTAAAACTCCTAAGCCCTAACAGCCCTCGAAAGGGCTCAAGTCAAATCATCAAACAACTGTTATACTGTCTTGGTCGCTAATTAATCTCACAGTGTAAAAACACTCTGAAGTATCTGAAACAGGAGTACCTGTAACAAAGTTCAACGAAATATCCTGCGTTGCTGTCGCTAAACCTGAAATTATGGTAGATCCTGGTGTCTCTACGGTTATAGGGACATTAGAACCAGTTGACGTGTGGTTGAACACGTTACTTGCTTCAGTGTCCAAAGATATTATAACGTTGTTGTCAATTTCTCTGGTTATAACCCCAGTGTATTTGAAAGTTTGTGTCTGCATGTCCTGTAGTGCTTGGTTGGAGGCAACCTTTAATCCCTCAACCTCGAACCTTGCAAATGATTCTTGATTTTTCACTCTGAATACTGCACCGCCCACAGGCGTAGTACTTACAGAACTAGAAGATCTATTTCTTTCAATCGGAAGAGTCATTCCAAAAGTGTCAATATTTTGATTGGTGACCCTTCCCTTGATTACTATATTGTTTAGGCTAAACCCAGCCCCAATAACTTGGAAACCGCTGAGATCTATGCCCTCGGCAACAGAATCATGGTCAACTGCTTCGAATTCTATTGACTCTAATCTGCCTCCTGCAGGAACATTAAAATACCAAGAACTCCCAACAGGGCTGTTCTGAACGTAAAATCCAACTAAACTACCCCAAGATTCAAAATTTTCTGGTCCAATAGAAGAGTTGAGCCTTATATGTCTATTAAGAGCGGCTGGGTTTATGGTATCACATAGAATGTCTCTGGTGTTACCTTCCATCCAACTACCTATGTCCAAGAAACGACAACTATAAAGAGCGAATGCAAGGGAGTTGGCTTCGTTGATACAGTCTATAACTGAATCATCTGTCTGGAAAAGATAAACGCCGATACCACATAATTCTATTTCAAGTGCCTTTGATGGAACGGATAAATTTGTAAATCCTGTTTCCCCTGAAATACCTATGTTACAGTACTGTATGCTTCCGCTTCTGTACTCGAACCCAAACCCCCAACCACAAGAAACCCCAGTATTACATAGGCGTATGTCTAGTTTGTCCACATAGGACCCAGGAATTACATTCTCACAACGTAAGAATGTGTCAGTGAGGTTGGTTGTACCTTTGTTGGCGTCTGCTGTGACTGTTTGTTTGCCTTCCATTATTGTTATGTTTGTGTGGCCTATCGCTCCAGCTCCGATAACTTCGATGTCCTCCACAACTATCTTATGTGCTTGACCGAATCCTGTAGTGCGGTCATAAATACCAGCCCTCAAGAATACCCCATTAAGAAGAGGGCTTATCTTTATCTGAGTTCTGTTACCTGTCAGCTTAAACATAACGTTTCTAGCGATTTCCCCGTTAGGGAGTACAGCACCTGCGGCCACAGGTGGAAACGTCATTCCCTGTTCTTCAAACAGTATCTGCGCCAGAGGTACTTCTCTGTCAAATACCCAACGCTTGATGGAAGGTAAGTGTACCTCGCCTCCTGGGTCACCTAACGAAGCAAGATACCTGAACGCCTTTTCAAGGCCAACGCTGTCACTCTGTCCAGTTGAAACCATATGCCCAAGATTTACGACAGAACCGCTGTGTTGTACCACTAGAAACTTTCCACTGTCCAATTGGATTGTGCCGTATTCGTCTGCAGTACCAGTATCAGATACCACCGCTCTAGCGTTCTGTCTGTCTGTCAAAATAACGATTTCACCGCTCGATAAGCCGTTGTCATTTTTGGCCTGAGTAATCGTGAGGTATCTAGCAGCGTTAACGCTTAGTTCATCACCAACGTTTCCGTCCTCAACCCACACGCCTCCAATCAGGCGATACTCTTTTAGGGTATCACGGAAAATTAGTGTAGTGGACTCGGCAATGCCCGACACGGCTGGGAACCCTTCACTTGAATCACGAACAATATCCTGTGCACCCGTACCAGTGTTGTAGATTACCTCAGTGAACGTTGGAGTCGCTGGAACAGTCCCAACGCCCACAACCAAGGGCAACGCTGCCACACTACCTGTATACTGCCATACAGACCCGTCTGAGTTTAGACCGCAATCAGTTACAGCCTCAACCGTAAAGCCTGTTTGGAATCTACCCTTGAGCGTTAAGCCCCTGACACCTGCTTTGGCTCTTGCCTCATTAAACTCAGCAATAGACTCAAAAAGGTTAACATAATCACTAACACCTGCAGGGTTGAAGCCAGCAGCAACCGTATTCGGTAGAGCGCCGCGATATTCATAGAAGTTGCCAGCCGTGTCAACACCAACGTCGCCAAGTGAGTTAAAGGTTAGGCCCGCCTCAAAGAAACCAGCAAATGTTCTACCCTCAGAACGACACACATTCTGGGCTATACGTTCACGTGACTGAAGTACAGATTCAACGCCAAGGTTAGAGCGAGCCTGGCCCTGACTTGCAGCACCTGTTCCGCCTTTAGATATTGGCAACGTACCCGTAACATCAGGTCCAGCCAAGTCAACCGTTGTAGACGTTGGAAGGCTATTGTTGATAAGAGTCTGTATTTCAACCTGATTTAACACACCCAGAGCAGATCTAGCTGAAGCAGCTGTTGTGCCGCCTGTACCGCCTTTGCTGATTGGCAGAGCACCCGTAACCTTGTCTGTGGCTAGCCCAACTGCGTCAAGTGACGCAAGCGCACCAAGCCCTGAGAAATTACCATTCAGAACCTGTATAACGTCATACAGTCCCCTTGTGCTTAATACTGTGTCTGTTGTCGCAGATGCATCGGTTAAAGTTTGTAAAATTTTACTAGCGTCAATCTTACTATTGACCGATAATAGTGCGGCTTGTATTTGCTGAGCCGTTAGCGCCAGCGGAAACGTCTTTGGAGTCCCCATTAGCTTGTTCTCCAGTGATATAATAGAAATCTAAAGGTATTTAGTTATGAGCAATGAAATTTATACAGATGGAAGTAGTCGGCTTAGACCTGAAAGGATAGCAGGGTGGGCCTCAGTGATCTTACGTGAAGGGAAACAACCAATTATCTACTATGGTCACCTTGAAGGTGGTACAAACAACACAGGCGAGCTCATAGGTGTTATCGTGGGCGGAGCTCTAGCCAAACGTGTTCCAGATTCCCTTGTTCTAAAGAGCGACAGCGAGTATGCTCTTGGTGTGCTTACCAAGGGATGGAGCATCAACACAAATATTTCTCTTATTCAACTGGGTAAGGGGTTACTCAAAACATTAAATCGAGGTAAAATAAGTGAGTTCAAGTGGGTCAAGGGACATTCCAATATCTATGGGAATGAGCTGGCCGACAAATATGCAAAGTATGGAAGAGACAGACAAGACATGAGACCAACTGATATGCAAGTGCGTTATTTTGCCAATACAGATGAGGTTCTCAAATTTATAGAAGGTGCAAAGTCATGGGACTGCCTTACTTAGATCGCGGCGACACAAAGACTGTAAAGTATTTCAGCGATGAAGATAATGAAAAATGTATCAGACTCATAAGTGAGTGGCAACCAACACGCCTACAGGATCTTAAACGGGCTGAGGAAGAAGGAGTTGAACGCGGGACTATTGTTCCAATGTCAGTTCCTGTACCTGAGTTCGTTGCCTATAAGATCATGGAGATATGTCGGAATGCTGCCAAGCGTCACAACTACTGTGCGTATACATACCGTGAAGATATGGTTGCTGAGGCCGTTGCCAACGCTATCCGCTACCTTCACACGTTTGATACATCAAAGGTTGGGGAACGCAGCCAAAAGGTCAACTTCTACGGCTGGGTGACCAAAACCCTTGATGGTGTATTTGGCGGCATAATCACAAGTGAGAAGAAGCATGAATATCGCAAGAATGTTTCACTACTCTATAGTCCTCTTTCACATGGCCTTCTACAAGAAGCCGACAACGCTGATACTGTGCACCATGACAGTGACAGCTCATTCGGTGCTGAGGCCGTAGGTAACTCACCCCCATTGAGTCAAAAGATATACAATGACTTCATAGGTAGGGCGGCTGAGTTCGAGAATACAATGGAGAAGAGAGCTGAGCGAAGCAAAGAACGTGCAGCCAAGAAAGCTGCCAAGAAGAACGAGGGTAAAGAACCGCCCCCGCAAACTAATGTTTTATTTTGAATCCAGATGGCCTATTGTATAGGCCATTTTAATTTAGGAGTTTATTTATGGCTGTAGCAATTATTGGTGATATGCATGTTGGGGCTAGAGGTGGCAACGCCCATGTCCGTGAGTATATCGCACAGTGGTGTCGTTACGCGTTTGAGGATATGAGTCAGCGCGGGATTGACACATACATCCAACTAGGCGATGCGTTTGATATCCGTCGACACTTGCTGGGTATGGATTATGAGTGGATTGTCAATGAGTTTATCCCGCTACATGAAAAATACGGTATCAGTGGTGTGTATATTGACGGCAACCACGATCTCCCATACAAGGAAACCAACAAGACTTCATGGGTTGACCTATTGGCTAGATTGTGCCCTGCATATATCACCCGTATTAGCGAACCTACAGCTCACTTTCAGTTTGGCGCGACCGCTTCAGAAGTTGGTTGCTTCCTGCCTTGGATATGTGAGGCTAACCTTGAAACTTCCCTCAAGGCTATTGAAGCTTCTACAGCGAAGTATTGTTTTGCTCACCTTGAACTCGGTGGCTTTGAAATGTACCGAGGTAATGTCAGTGAAGAATCACGCTTTAATCTAAACGCGGGTCACTTTAGCAAGTTTGATGCTGCGTATACGGGTCACTTTCATACAAAGTCAGAATCAGGCGTGATCAAGTATGTGGGTACACCTTACCCGTTAACATGGGCTGACTACCAAGACGCCGAAGACGACCTCCGAGGTTATCATATCTTGGCTGCTGATGGGGCTTGTGACTTTGTTCCTAACCCTGAGCATGTTAAGTCATTCTTTAAGATCTTAACATACAACTGGGCTGAGCTCAACCTTGATGACAAACTAGCCCTTCAGTATAAGTCAGTGAGTGAGCTTGAAGATACTATTGGCCTCAAGGGTAAGATTGTGAAGATCGTTATCGCTGACCGTGGTAACGCCAAACACTACAAAGACTTCGTTGATGCTGTGCGTCAGTGTAAGACTATTGATGTCACCTATGTGGACATGACAGTGGGTGACGTTGCTGGAGTGTCTGGCCTCAATGAAGGCGAAGCTGTAACTGATGAAATGTCTGATGTGGAAGTAGTAACCGACATTGAGTCAATTCTTAACAGTCGTGTTGACAAGAGCACGATCCCTGAAACCGAACGTCCTCAGGTCAAGGAAATCATCAAAGAAACCTATGGCCGTGCAAAGGGCACTAACCTTTCAAACTAGGAGCACAATATGGTTGAATTTATCTTTCAATGTATTATTATATTCGTTGTCTCGGGGATTGCTACTGCGTTCCTTGTAACTTGGATCGCTGGAAAGCTCAACAAAAAGGAGGACGGCTGGGTTATGGCGATTTCTATTGTGGTAGCGTTAGTCGCAACATCTGGTTATGTGTGGTCGCGCGACGCCTTGTGTCATGTCTATGCGAGCGAACACCAAGCCCAAGCAGGAAAGTTCTCAATCTGGCGCGGTACTTGTCTCATTCAAGACCCCAATAATGGAAAGTGGGTCACCCTGACCAACTACGGTCGTGCAAACTAATATTTTATTGAAACTGATGGGGCTAATATAGCCCTATCTTATTTTTGTATTCCAAGCCTACGAGAGGAAACACCCACATGAAAAATATTATCCTTACCGATACGGATCACCTTGGTCAAGAAGTATTCTACCTGATAGTAGCTGAAGGCTATGAAATTCAACACGTTAGCGAATTCGTTGACAAAGACCTATCAAACGTTGCAGGTGCTCTTATTTCACCGCAAGCTGCGATGCGTTGCAATTTCTTAACCGCGCACAATGTTCCTGTTTTATATACGCGCCCTGTTTATGACAAAGTTTCTAAAACTGTGGTTGCTGTCAAAGAGTTCCTTGAGCACATTAAAAATGAAATCTGTCATGACGTTGTTCGTGCTGCCCTAACTGTTGTCTATAATGAAACTGGTATCCTAGGTTTCCAGCGTACTGACGGCAAAGGTCTTGCACTTCCATGTGGTAAAATTGAAATCAATGAGTCTCCACTTGAAGCAGCTGTTCGTGAACTTGAAGAAGAAACTTGTTTTGCCCTGAATCATGACCAAATCTGTAATATGCTGCACTTCTGTACAATGGCCTCTCCAAGCTCTAACGCGGTTGAAGTGTTTGTGGTTCGTATTGCTAAGGACTTTGACATTAAAACGCTTCAGATTGCTGCTGAGGGCTTCGAGCATGAAGGTAAACCAGTGTTTATTCCTGCAGAACAGATTGCGGCCCTAGATTTGGGTGACGACCACTACTCAACTTTCAACAAAGTTTTGATGTGGAACTTCCAGCAGTTGGTTCACAACTACGGAGTATAATATGAAAGATTTCTTAATACGCCTCTTAGGGGGCGTTCCAAAATCGGAGCTGGATGAAGCTCAGGCAAAAACTGAGCGAATGCGAGCTGAAACTGAATCATTCGTGGAACAACACTTCCACCTGTATGGGAACTGCCACTCAGGGCGCGGTAGATTGAGCGATGTTATTGTTCACGACGGCAACAAAATGATTGTGGCACATAGTAACACATCTATTGAAAGAATCTTGTTAGAAGGTGATGCTGAACTTATCCATGCGCCTTGGGTTAAAAACGTCTATACTAAAGGCTTACAACGAGTGGAGTCAAAGATAAAAGAGCATGGATATGATTATGGCTCCGATCAGACTTAAAATCAACCGTGAAGAGCGCACTATCGAGCCTGAGTGGGCTGGACACGCGCTCCACAATGCAGGTGGCTCAGCTATCCCCCTGACTGTCAAAGAGGTCTCCAAGACTGACACAGCCTTTGTCTATGACAGGCGTTATGGTGCTTTCCAAGCCAGCTTTGGGCATCACTGCTTTGTTGCAGCAACCCTGTTGGCCTTTGACCTTGGGGTGAAGCATTGGATAGATATCAACAAAGATATGATTGATGAGTCAGTCATGGGTAAGGTTGATGTCTCTTGTCCAATGGAGTTGGCTGATTACTTCTACGCCACCACTGAGGGAACGGCTTTCTATAGCAATGCGCCATTGAAAGCCAGCCACACTTATACGTGGAACCGAGATAGTTTAAACTCTATGGAGAAACGCCTACTCGGTCCAATTAGATACATAGAGGATACACAATGATTTTTGTTAGTCCAAGAGATGCAGAACAAATTGTCAGAGAGCTCAAAAACTGGGGAGACCTCTGTGACGCAAAATATTTGTACGAGGGCGAGAAACTGTTTAGGTTGTATGAGGATGGCAGTCGTCGCTTTCTTATGAACCGTCAGCAGTTCCTCTCATATGGCGGTAAAGAAACGGTCAAGATTGTTATAGAAACCAACCTACTAACAGAAGAAGCCCGCAAAAACTGTATAAAAGCTGGTTATGAAATTTGTTCAGAGAGTATGGCTGACATATACCGTGACAGGAACGCTACAGTGTTGAGTGCTGTTCCTGCTGACATTAGAGAATTCCACAATTTTAGGGACGGGGTCATCCACAATGCAAACTGTAGTGGGTTCTTTGCTATGACGTTTGAAGAATGGCTAAAGTATACAACATCTGAGGTTGATCTACTCTGTCCGCAAGATTGTCACGAAACTTACCTATCCAAAATGTCTCCATCTGTTAGAGGCTACTGTGTCACCGTAAAACGTGAACGTCGTATGGTGTGGATGACAACGCTTGAGTTTGATGCATTGTTCCGCCGCAATATCAAGAAAGAACTTGCAACTGCTCAACTGGCTGAGCTGTATGTGAACCCACATGTGGATTACATGACAGTTGTAGGAATGGGAATCAAGAAGCGCCACTCTGACTTCTATAACAAGTTTAAGGCTGTGTCACAAATCCAAGAATCTTTAGGGAAACCACTATGAACAAATTATCAATAAAAGACATCTTTACACTGAGCTGTACTCGTCTAGGACACAACAACCTAGACCATATGTACAATTACTTTTATGAATCAGCACAGATATGTGTGGCGAACAACTTAACTGAACTACTGGTAAAACTCAACAAAGCGCCAATCCCTCTAACAAAGTTTAAAGCTGAGATCAAAGAGACCTGCGGTACTAATGTCTGTGGTGAGGAAATGGTTAAGAAACTTTTGACAAATCGACTAGCCGATACTATTTGTTCGTGGGTAGAAGGTGGAAGACAAACTCTGTTATCGATGACACATGAAGGCCTCAAACTCCTGAAAATTTGCCAAGAAATAGAAAAGATTTATGTGACCTCGACTGCAACTGACATCAATGTTGAACAGATCATCAAAAATGTTGCATACAATCATAGATATGATCACGGCTACCTTCCACAAACTAAGGAACAAATTGAAGATTTCATTCCTCACGAATGGGTGGTCTCAGCGGCAAACGCCGTCTTGAATTTCACTTGTGAGGGAGCTGTCAATGAAACACTGAAGCTCTTACGAGAGTCATTAGAAAGCGCGATTGATAATTCATCTGATGGTGCGACAGCTGAGCTATGTAATCGTGATGTAGACTTGCTCATTGAACAGGCTGAGAATACACTATTACGCGCCAAACAGTAAAGATTAAGGAAACAAATTATGTCGCAATCATTTTTAGAAAGAGTTTATGGGTTTGGAACAGAGGACATCGCATATCGCATTGTTCCAGACGACTTACAGCATCTTACAAAAGATATTGAACAGTGTGTGTTCAAGAGATGGGGATGCACCTTGAATGGCGTTGCGTTCAAAACCAAAGATGAGATTTTGTCTTGGCTTGAAAACCTGATGGACGTTTGCGCAACCATCCCTGCTGAAGTCATAGAGAGTTGTGTTACTTTCTCTGACTCGCCTTTCAAGCAGACAAACCAAACGTTCAAACCTGACACGATTTTATGGTGTGTTTGGAACGAGGTTCTGGTCACACACCACGAAGATAAGAATAAGATTTTATCTTTCTGTAAATGGTTTGCTGATATTGTTGTTGTGTACCACCAAAACAAAGAAGCAATTGCTGGGCTTATTGAAGAACTAACCTTTGACATCGACAAAGAGTTCAGTAAGGCGTTTGCTGATTGTTGGATAGACTATTGGCTCAGAGAGGACTCAAACAGCTCCGTTGTTAGCATAATGAACAAGCTAACCAACAACCATGAACGATTCGTTGAAGCTGTAGTCAAGTGTAATCTTTATGAGTTCTGCACTGACCTACTATGTAGACCCCGCTGTACAAGGAAACTCGAAGAAAAATATTTCACTGGTTGGACAGTTAATCAGCTTGACAACGCTTTCGGTAAATTCATCACAACATATAAAATAATGATGGATGGCGAGTATAAGCCAGTCACATGCGCTAATTGTGTGATGTTCCGGCGATTAACTGAAATATCACTAGAAGTTGTCAAAGTATTAGAAGCAAGAAAAGGAGCTCCATTATGGAATTAGTAAAGTATCGCAGTATCAAAGAGGTTCACGGTGAACCAATGTCAAATGAACAATGGGAAAACTTTCGCGTTGAGGTATTGTTAGCCAATGCCAAAAACTACAGCACCGCTGACACTAAAGCTGCTAATCAGTACCGTGACGGCTACCATGTTGTCTATAACCTAGGTAAAGGCAACGAGTATCACTCATGGTCACCAAAGAAAGAGTTTGAAGAAGGTAACGTTCGCGTAAAATAAATTTCGTGAGAGTGTGTGAGGGGTCAACGGACGACCCCTTTTTTATTGAAGAAAGTCAGCATATCATACTCCCAACTTAACAAACTAGCCCAAAGGGAACAAACATGAAACTTAAAACTATTCTGCCAACATTAAGTCCGTATCAACTAAAGGTATATCAAGAGTCTAAAAAGAGTATGGTCATTGCATACGTCTTGGCATTATTCTTGGGCGCTGTTGGTGCTCAATACCTCTACATTGGACGTCAACGATGGGTGTTCGTTGTTGGTATCATATCACTGATGATCTCAGTAAATGTTTCATGGGTTGCTGGTATCAACTCGATATTTTGGTTTGTGGGTATTTTTCACACTTGCTTTTCGGTTCAGGATAAGAACGTAGAGATCGCAAAAGACTGTAAGATTTTAATTTAGTCGACAACCATTTAGTTATAGACCAAGGGGAGCCACTTAGCTCCCCTTTTTCATTGATAGACTACGGGTTAAACTAGGCCAACAACAAAACATGGAGACAGCTATGTCAGAAGATTTAGAAGCCCTATTGGAGTCCCTAGCACAGGAAGACTCTACTGAAGCCCCCGCACAACCAACCACATCTGTATTGAGCAAGTTGGTGTTCCAACGCGCCCGCGCCAAAAACTTTCGCTCTATTGGTAATGAGTGGATGGAGTTTGACTTCAATACTCACCTGTCAACGCTTGTTGTGAGTGATGATAACGGCTCAGGTAAGTCTACCCTATGTGTGTGGGTCCCATACTTTGCACTCTTTGGTAAGCCTTACAACAAAAAGGAAAAGATTGGTGCATTGGTGAACACCGCTACTGGTAAAGACCTTGAGGTTGAACTTTACTTCTCGGTTCGTGGGTTCAGCTATAAGATTCACCGAGGCTATAAACCAGCCCTGTTTGACATCTATAAGATGGTAGGTGGTGAATGGGTGCGACATGAAACCAAGGCGGGCCAGCAACAAGATGATCTAGACAAGATTATCAACATTGATGCATCTATCCTAGAGAAGACAATGATCCTAGGTTTAGACAAGTATGTTCCATTTGTAGACCTAGACACGCCCCAGCGCCGTGATATGGTTGAGCGTGTATGGGACTTAGGCGTGTTCAGTGTTATGCTAGAGGACACCAAACGCCAACGAGCAACAGTGCGCCGTGACCTTGAGCAAACTCACAATGAGATCACCCTCAAAGAGCAAGAGCGCGACCAAGCCAATGAAGCCCTCGGCAATGTTAAAGGGTTCAAAGAAACGCTTGCTGACAACGTCTCAGAGCTAGAGACACTACAGCAAACCCTAACGGGTAAAGAGGCAAAGATCCCTGAGCTAGAGGCCCAACTACAATCTGTTAAAGATAGTGCGGCTGAGGGTATCACAGAAGCTGAGGCTCGCCTACAAGACATCAAGTTGGAAGTGGCGGCTGAGTTCAAGGCTGAAGGTGAAAAGCTTCGCGCTGACCTAGAAGAGGCCAAGAAGGAGGGTGAGCGCCTAGAAGATGAAGCTGCTAATGAGTTTGTCAGTATCTTAACTGATCGCAAAGGTGAACTCCAAAAAGTCACTGAAACGACCCAAGCCGAATCCACTGAGCTCAATAAAACGATAGCAGCGCGTGTTGCCGAACTACAGGCTAATATGGCTGATGTTACAGTTGAAGCTGAAAAGCAACGTGACGCTATCCTAGCTGAGACTTTTGACCGTACCGCTGGGCCTGAGTATCTTCAGGGTGTTGAAGCAGGTGATAAAAAGGAGAAGCTTCAGGAGATTCAGGTTAGCATCCAATACAATATTGACGAAGCCAACAAGCGCAAGCGTGACGCTGAACTACGCCTTAAAGGTCATGTAACTGAGCTTAATGTAGCGCAGAACCAGCGCAACATTGTTGAGTCCAAACTAGAGGAGTTCCAACAGGCTGAGAAGAAGTTGGCTGAAACAGGTACTTGTTCACACTGCCTACAGGAGATTGGTGAGACTGCGATTGCGCTTTACCGTGAGTCTGTCGCCTCTGAGAAAACCAAGTGGAACAACGCCCTCACTGAGTTAGCGGAAAAAGAAACTGCGGTTGAAGAGTTGATCGCTGCGGTTGAGGGTGAACTCAAGAAGATAGACAATGACCTAGCCCTATTAGAAAAAGAGTTGTCAACGTCAGAGGAAAAGATACGTGAGTTGACAGACATTGAGTCTGAGTTACTTCGTATCGTTGATTCAAGGCAACTTAAGTTTGAAACTGAACGTGATTCGCGGGCCGCTAATATCTTTGACAAAGTACGAGCTGAGGCCAAGGCTGCTTCCACTGAGTATGTGCATGAGGCTAAGGCATTACAGGCTGAACTCAAGTCTAAACATGATGAGTTACTCAACTCTGCTAAATTAGCCGTAGACACGGTTCAGGCAGAACTAGAGGCAAAGGTAGCCCAAGCCCAAACCAAGGCGACTGAGTTGGCCTCAGAAGCTCAGGCGGCGTTTAACACGTGGCAACAACGGGCAGGTGCAGCAATAGCCGAGCGAACAGCAGGTGTCAAGGCAGAAATAGACACCCTCAAGAAGACCTCACAACACGAGCAGGACACTATCACTGATGGTATCACTAGCCTCCAGCGTGAGATTCGCGTTGCTGTGTCAGCTATTGAAGAAAAAGAGCGCACCAATGAGTCACTCCGTTCCCGTATTGAAACAATGGAGCAGACAAACCAGTCCAAGTTTGATGATGCCATCACACACCTTGAAGAATTAGGGGCGCTGTATCAGGCAACTACCCGCCGAGGCGAACACCTTGACTATCTAATCTCAGAGCTAGGTGATAATGCAGCCAAGCGTGAGATCATTGCCCGTTACATTCCATTCCTAAACTCCAAGATAAACGAGTACATGGCGGCTATGGGCTTGAGTGTAGGGTTCAAGATGGATGAGGCGTTTAAGATTGAGTTCCAGTCACCTGATCGCAAAAACCAGACTATCTACTCACTCAGTAATGGTCAGCGTACACGCATGAATATCAGTATCCTGTTTGCATTGCGTGATATTGCCAACCTCAAGAATACAACAGCCACTAACCTTCTTGTCCTTGACGAGATATTAGACCCTGTTAGTGAGCAAGGTATACGTGAGGCAGTTGAAATGCTGCGCAACAAGTTCAGCGACACAAATATCGTTGTAATCAGTCAGCGCAAGCAGGAGTTCATGGAGTACTTTGACCACACAATCACCTATGGTCTCAAGGGCGGGTTTACAACCATCCTAGAGGAAGACTAAGTATCTGTGTGTCATAATAGTGTGTTCATTGGGGCTTCATCGTAAGCCCCTTTTTTATTGATGTTTTACCCCGTAAAATTACCCTCAGTTAATAATCCCAATTGTAATGAGAACAGATATGTTTAAAGACGCTCCAAGAAGTACTTTTGGTGACCTTGTAAGACAGACAATCGTATCGCGCGGCCTTGATGAAACAGGCGTACTACAGTTAAACCGAGACGAGTTGATTGCAGAGGTTATCAAAGCCAAGACAGATAAAAATGCTATGGAAACAGTCTTGTTTGCTGTTATGCCTTACATCTACAAAAACGTTCGTAAGTTTAGTCACCGCACCAGACACCTTGATGAAGATGATCTATGTATGTACGCATACTTTGGGCTTCAGCGAGCGGTTGAAAAATATGACGCCAACTTAACCAATGAAGAAGGTAAACCATACTCGTTTCTAACGTATGCAACCAATTGGATATTACAGGCGCTTCAACGTAACTGTGAAAACTTCGATAATACTATCAAGATCCCTTGTCACCAACACAAGATAGTGGGAACCTGTTATCTGCGTTATCAAAAATATTGTGACGAGAACTCTATACCGCACCATGAGCGCAAGCACTTTGGTGACCTAGACCCAGCATTCATACTGAGTTTAGTCACTGGCATTACGCCAAAGCCAAGTCTTGACTCAGTTATCCACGTGCAAGATTGGTACAACCAATGCCTCAATCATGGTTGGTTGGACGAAAAGATTGGATTTGACGATGATGGTACATCAATAGGTGATTTTCTAAACGCTGAAGACTATGATCAAACTAACCAATATGTAAATCCAGAGACTAGTGTTGGCGGTGCAATGTTTGACGAGTCTATCCTTGATACGCTACGCAAGCTGCCTATCAGGGTTCGTATGATTATGTTCTTCCGTTTTGGACTTGGTGGTTTGCCTGAGATGACTCTAGCCGAAGCAGGTGAACAATTAGGTATCACTCGAGAGCGCATTCGTCAAATTGAGTCTAAAACAATACGTATTATCCGCGAGTGGTATAAAGGCGGTAAAATGTTCAATCTTGAGAATCACTCAGCGTTCTCACGTGAGAGGGAACGCGACATTCCAGTGTTGGTCCTAAATGGGCTATTGAACGAAGATCAACTTGATAGCTTACTTAATGAATACGAACGTGATATCTTTGATCGTGTTATAGGGCTACACAAAGAGGCCTCATAGGGGCCTCAACACACTTACAGGAAACATTGTTATGACAAACACAAAGAAACATTTTAAGTCCGCAGAAATATCAACCCTATCAACTGATCAAACTGAGATGTTGATAGACAAGGTTGGCAAAGAACGACCTCATGTTGTTTCAGCGTACAAAGCTCGCCTATGTTCACCAACTGATTTCTTCTACCTGTGTAATTCAGCTCGTTTTAGAGTTGCTGTAGTTGCGCTGAACACTGAAACAGAAGAAACCAAACTCTTTGAGAGTGACCATATCACCAAGAAACAGAGAACTGCAACTGTCAGTGAAATTGCTAGCATCATTGGCCTAGGTAAAAAGGCGAGTCGCGGCCTTAAGGTTTCTCACTCTTTTAAAGCTAGTGATGTTGTTGAGTCTCTTGGCATTGAGCAAAATGTTGTTAAACCTAAACGTCGCGGATACTCAACTGGTGGTATCACGGTTGACGGTACAATCCACTGGATTGATACTCGTAAGGCGGGTGAAGAGGGTTGGGTTGTTTTCTTTGTGCTACTTGACACTGACGGTGGAACTGTAACGTGGCTAGACCCTAACGTTGAAAGCGCACAAGCTGAAGACATCTGCTATGCATTGCCAGCAGACGAACCAGAAGATGAGCATGAGTTGGCTGGGTTTGCGTTGCCAGCAGGATCACCTTTCTCAAAGTTTGGTATTAAACGCCTCAGCGAAAATGCCCTGTCAGTTCTAGGTAGACTTGTAATGGACTCAGGCGAATCACAGTATTCAAAGATCATGCGGTTTGGCGCTTCTTTTGGCGGCTTGATAACGTCTGAGATTGGCTTAGGTCTTGCTTATATACTGAGCGAAGGTCAGGGTGACTTCAACGGGGTAGATAGCATCTACCTTAGTACCTCAAACATCGCAACAACTCGCGTTATCCGTGACATTGTTGTCGAGCACCTTGAAGAGTATTCGGAGTCTCTTGATATTTCCAGTGATGTTATTGAAACGCAGGATACCGTACAGTATTGTGGCATTCGTATTGTGTTCACAAATAAGGCCGTCGACAGAACCACAATCAGTAGAGTTACTGAGCGCCGCGTAAATGATACGGATCAAAGTATCAAGGTTAAGCTGAAAGTTGCATCTGACAACCTATACAATGAGCTAGGTGCTAGTGACATGTTACTTATGTTGGCTAACCTTGATGAAGACTTACGTATTGAGAGCACCCCATCTGTTATCGCCACGATTGTTGAAAATGAAGAGCCTTGCGATGACCTTAATGGCTTCCTGATCGCTGGTGCTGCTAGTCACATTCCTTGCTTCTCAGACATCGTTGATGACCTAGTTGAGTATGGCCTTGAGATTAGCCCTATGCCTACTAAAGAAATGATCTGCGGTGGCTCATTTATGTTCAAGGCTAGCGGCTTTCAGTTTGTCTTTACAACGTCAGGTAACATAGATGAGTTCACGGTTGGTAAGACAGTTGTTGACATTGTAAAGCTTGCTAAAGCTGAACTCAGAACATTGCAGCGTGATGATGTGTCGCCAAACGAAGATTTAGACTTCTATGGGGATGGACCTCAACGTCCTTGGTATAAGAAGCTGTGTAACTTCCTAACAGGAAAGGGTTGGAACTAACCGCCCAACCCTAACATATCTAATAGTGAACCTTTGTCAGTGTCTGAGATGCTGCTTAGGTTCACCATATTCCCCAAGTTGCCAATCATCTTGTCAACCTCAGTGGCACTAAACCCAACCGACTGATCCACAATCTCATTGATCTTGCCATACAACGCAGCAGCCTCACCTGTAAACTGACCGTTCTTGGCCTGTATAGCCAACTGACGAGCACTGTAAGCAGCTTGCTCTAGGTTGCCCGAGGTTAGGCCGTCAACCAAGCCTCCAATATTTCCTGGGAGGCCTGAGCTCTCATCACGCGGTAACTCCTCGTCAGTGACATACTCAGTTCTAAAACTAACTGACAGAATACCATACTGGTCTGAGGCCTGACGATCAAACTCATATGTGTCTACTTGTACGGGGTAGGTGTCTATCATATTCAGGGTATAGACTGAGCTATCCTGCTTGTCCAAGCCCTCTATTGTGATGTCAGTAACATAGCTGTCATAGTATGCAGCCTTGCGGGTTATTTCATCAACCGTGAAGTTTAGCCACTTGTCAAACAGGGTCTTTTCATAGAAGTCCGATGACACCAAGAATCTAAATGTAACAAGGTCGCGCTCAACCCCAGTGGCAACGTGTAGTGTGTGTCCATTAACGGGGGATTCTTCAGTTGCCAGCTGTGTTGCAGGTAATGGAGCACCAACACACATAAATTGGAGTCCCCTGTCATTGTACGACCCACCACCTAACGCAATAGAGCCAATTCTGAGCGCACTTTGAGCCCACTCTGGTAGTAAGCCCCCATTTTGCTCTTGTTGCTGCTCTATAAACTCATTGACGGCGTCTGGTAGTGGTATGGTCACCCTGAACCTAGCTGTGGTGTCCAGACCATACTTTTTGATAATGCTTCTGACTTTTAAATCTTCAAGGCTCATGGGTGTACCCGCTAAATATATTCACTAGAGGTACTTAAGGCTGATGACATGGCAAAGCTAACAATTGACGAACAGATTGAACAGGGTTTACTACTCACTAACGAGTCTAAAGCCCCTGAGATGGTGCGTCGGTTTATAACAAAATACCGTGAAACATACGGCCCAAAAGCCAAGAGGAATATCCGCCGCTCCAATGAGTGGTTTATGCAGCGTATTTCCAAAGATAATCGTATCTCAAAAGACAAGGCGTTCAAGCAGTTTGGTGAGAGCTTTAAGTCGCGTACTCCCAAGGACAGAGGCCTCATTGGAAGAATGTTCCTATACAAGTATGACCCAAAGCACAAAGAGACCCTTCCAGTGTGGGATGGAAACCCTCTTGTGTTCTTCTTTAATACATTTATCGGTGATGGCAACTATGGTGAAAAGGGCGTTCAATATCTACTAGGTATCAACGTTCACTATCTACGCCCGCGTGATAGATTGTTCTTGTTTAGCAATATTGTCAAGTTCAACAATGATACTGCCCTGCGTGAGAAGTCAAGGCTCAAACTCACATGGAATGTACTGAAGTCATTTGCGGCAGCGCAGGAGGCCCAACACGCTGTTAAGATGTACCGAGCTGACCACATACGTACCCAGCTCATAGAGATCAACCCCCGCTACTGGGAGGTGGTAATGTTTCTTCAAATCCAGAACTTCGTTAAAGGTAGCAATAAACTGGCATGGAAACGAAAGTAATACAAAAGTATTAGTTGTAGGGCGAACTCACCTAAGTTCGCCCTAGGGTTTAATAGTTAAAAAGTATTAGTTTCAACTTTTTTACGATAAGGGATTTACTTTCAATTCACAATCCGTATAATGGATTTCAAGTTAAGGCAAACGCCAAACATTAAACAACTGCCCAAAGGGGAAACAAAATGATCGTATTAGATGAATTAACTGTAAACATCCAAAACAGCGACTACGTAGCAAAGCAAAACCTAGTAATCTTCTCAGCGCGTTGCGCACTTACTGTTGTAGACAAGTTTGAGTCTATCCTAGGCGAAGATTATAACGCCGTTGTTGAGTTCCTAAACGAACCTGATTTCACAACTGACATTGCAAGCGATCTTTACAGTTTAATTCGTGAAAGAATGGTTAACGCTAGAGTTGATGAAAATGGTGACTTAGTTCCACTTATGAACTTAGCGTCTCTTGTTGTTATGGAAGCTATCGACACGGCTGAAGCTGCCTTTGGTGGAAGTGTTGACCTAACGCTTGAGTACGCTGATGACTTGCTGTCAAGCCTTAAGGCGCTTAATTGTCACAAGTCTGATACAATGGCTCTAGTTGATTCAATCTATGTAGACATGCTGCCAAGCAAGGGAGAATAATCATGCGCAAGTTAAGAATGTCAGTTGAAAGACTACACAAGTTGTGTTCACCTAAGTCTATCGGTATTGTTGGGGGGTATGAATTCTTTGAGCACCCATTCCACGGCGATGAAGCCCCATTGTTGTGCGTTGTTGACAACGCACTTTATGACTCAGGTTTTTGGGAACTCCCAACATTAGAGGAACTTCACCATGAACACCCCCTTCCATGATTATCTATACTGCGGTGTCTTTACAGCCGCAGTAGTCATTTCATGGAACTACATAGGCGAATACTCTGTTGGTGTTGCCTTTGTAGGGTTCATGTTCTCGGCACTCTGTAACGCCTCAGCGCTTTGTTATGCGCCTCTACATTGTATGTTATGGGTTGCCCTGTCTACGGCCTGTGTTGTTGGCCTTTATATTGACATCTGGCTTGGGACATATATGTATATTATGTTCAACCTATGTGTTATGTGGGGCAATCAGGAACCAGAAAGGTTGCAATTTGAAGATTAACGCCGTATAATTTGCGCTCCCTAAACCAGCCTAACATTTAAGGAGCGCACCCATGATCTTAGAAAACATCTTTACAACACGCCGTATTAACCGAGTAACTGAAGTCATTGGACTTTGTCTAGCAGTAGCAACAATCGTGTATGTTGCAGTTGGCTGGTAAGAACAGTACACCCAACCTCTAGGGAGCTTCGGCTCCCTTTTTTATTGATTAAAATCAGCCTAAACTAAGCCTATATCAATCCAATAGGAACAGATCTATGAAAAAGTCACGTAAGGGTAAGAAGCCCAGCGCCCGCGAACAACAGCGCCGCAGAGCACAATCTGATGAATGTCACGGCGTTTCCTACAAAGGCGGGTACAAGTTCACCAAGCAAAAGAACGGTTCATATCTAATGGAGTCAAACAATGGGTGAAGTCAAACGGGTAAAGATTATTAATGTAAAGTTGTTCTTAGATGAGTGTGACAACAAGCCACCTGAGGGCTTTGTTAATGGCTGCATCGTTAACGCTATGGAAATCGGTGATGAATTATATCACGTTGTAGACGACCAACATGACGTTGTCCTTGACCCTGACGGTGAGAGTATCTTGTTCACTGGCAACGAGATTGACATGGAGCTGTGTGAGTGGGTTGAAGAAGAGCCTACGCCAAAGTTCACTCTAGATCACATCGGTACGCTTGACCTATCTGAGAATGAAGTGTTGGTGTTGTCAACTGGGGATATGGATTGTGCTCGCCAGACTTTAGAACAAATCCCCGAACGCCTGAAAGGTCACGTTGTTATCGTTAACAAGAACTTTGATGCCACGCTTGCTCAGGGTGTCGTCTTGAAGATTACCAAGGCACAATATGAGCGTTACAGGCTTGAGTACAATGATGTCATGGACTTTACGCGAGGCGGTATCCATAACCCCAATTATGAGGCAGAGTATGCTCAGTTTGTACAGGAGCGCCTAGGCTTTGAGTTTATGTTAGTGGAGGAAGAAGATGACTCGTAAAATCAGTGAACTTGAGTACGACCAACTCAGCGGAAAGTATTCATCAATGCTAGACTTGAACGGTAACGATGAGCCTTGGACTGATGAGGGGTTGTACCGCTTCATTAGTGAAGAACTTGAAACAGAAGATTGGGAGGTTGTTGAAGATGAAGTGTCCAAAGTGTGATAGTACCAATATTCGTATCCAAGTTCCTGTAGGCGTGTCAGCACCCGCTGAGCTTGAGGGTAAGTTTAGCAAGGCTATGTTCCGCCGAGCTGACGTAAACCTCACACACGCCAACTGGGAGTGCCTAGACCGCGTTTGCGTTGACTGCTGTTGGTCATGTAATGGCTACGGAAATTATGTATCGCGCTTGGCTACTGAAAACGAATCACTTAAACTAGAGTCAGATAAGCAAAAGTCAGAGTTAACACAGGTTCAATCTCACCTGTCAGTCGCTGAAGATATCATCCAGAGACTTTACAATCTAGCAGTATCAAAACCATATCTTACGCCTAAGCAACGTAAAGATTGTGAATGGGAATTAATCTCAAAAATGGAAGAACTTGGATGTGATAGGGCAAGTGGGATAGATTGGAAGCGCCTAGTCCCCTAGGCGCACTTCCTTTTACAGGCCACCAGTAACAACAAGGGCCATAGGTAGCATAAACATAACATACACGGCGAAGGTCTTTAGGCCTTCCCATATTCTATTACATAACTTCATAATTAACTCCCGCACGTTCTAAACATTCTTCTAGTAAACTTCCAACACATTCAGTGTCATCAACCGTAGTCAATTCACAGTCAAATCTTAGATGACAAATTACTGTTTCGTTGACAACATTGTAAGAGGCAAACCAATCGCCACTTTCAGAACTAAGTTCCCAGTAGCCGTTTGGTGTTGCATTTATAACTTCAACATCACATAAACGATTAATGAACTTGTACTCAATATCGTGTCTTTCTTTATTGGGGTGTTTCATATAGGTCTCCTCTAGTGTTGAAACAGTATACTCGAGTCTTCACATAAAGTAAACCCCCAAAATGAAAAAGGCCTCAAAAGAGGCCTTGTGCGGGATTTACCTGAGTTTTATCCCACGATCACAACATTAATGCTCTTGTTAACGTCAAAGCCTGATGTAATCTTCACGTTGTTTAAGTCAGTGCGATCAATCTCAAACGATGATGTAACTTCATTGAAGGCATTATCATAGATAGAGATAACGAAAGCGCGTGAACCTAGGCCGTGATTTACATCAACGTCGCCGTCAGCTGGAACAACTACAGCATGTTCTGACTTGTTGACCTTGGCGTTGATCTTAGCTGCTAGGGCTGTGCCTAGTTGAGGCTCTTCAATAGTACCTTCACCAACAATGATCTGAGTTGCAATGCTGAAGCCGATTGGATCAGTACCAATAGCTGGAGAATCAGGCGTTGCCACTTGGAAACGAGTACCAGCAATGTAACCACCAGACTTGATCTGAAGGATAGCATTTTTCTGAATCTCAGATGACTCGTTAAACCAAGAAACTCTTGACAGATTACCCGTAGTCACATCACGTGTGTAGATACCTGCGTTGACGTCGCCAGCAGCGCCGTAGTCAACAAGAATCGTGATGTCATTGGTTAGGGTAGTTAGGTCAGTTGAGAAAGCGTTCAGAACCGTTGTACCGTCTTCGTCGTACTGATTGTACTGTACTGTGTTAACAGGGCTAACACCGTTCAGCTGATCAAGCGTCAACGGGAAGTCAGTTGCATTGTGGTACTGATTAACCTGTGGAAGAATTGAAGTAAGGTCGCCCTCAATCAACTCCACGGCAGCAACGATGTCCTGAAGTGCCTCTAGGGTATTTCTACCGCCAGTTACAGTATTGCTGATAGCTGGTAGGGTTGAGCCAGAGTTAACACCCAGAGTGGTTCCAGTGTCAGTTCTAAGGCTTGTGACAGCAGTACCAAGATCTTCAAACGCTGCTTTGGCTGTTGCATTGTCAGTGATAAGTGCAGTATTGAAAGCACCCATGTTATCAGTTGTGCTACCTAGCGCCGTTCTTAGGTTGGCAATCTTAGCATATTCCTGCGATGCTGTGGTGTTGCGACTTGTAGCGGTTGAGATTACACCATCAATTTCACTTGCAGCAGCCTCAAGTGCAGCCTGAACATTTCCTGGGTTGCCAGTTAGACCAGCGATAGCATTACTGAAAGTGTTGTTGGCTGCTGTCTTGGCAGACGATATCTGCTCATCCACATAAGTTTTGATAACTGAAGACGGGTACACCTTAGTTGAAGCAGTCTGAGCAATTGTCTGTGCAAAGTCAATAGCAAGCTTGTTGTTGTCAAATACAAGACCAGCAGGTGATGAACCAGCAGCATATGCGCCCATTTAAGGCAAAACAGGATTGCTCGCATTATCAAGATCCCGTTTGGATTCTAGCCAAGCGAAACAACAAAAAGAAAATAACGCGAGTATTTAGGCGCGGCGGAAAAGTTATAAACACAACGGAGAGCTATCAATGATTGATTTAGCTAAATTTATTTCAGTAGGGCAGTTTATTGCCTTGTTGCTGATAGGCTTTGCCGCAATGCTTGACGGGCGTGCAAACTTTAGCGGCACCGTTGCTTTTATCGCTGCGGTATCTAGTGCAATTGTAATGTTTTTAATATGGCTATTAGCCGATATAGCAGAAAGCCAAAGGAAGGGCTTAGAAGATGGAAAGACGGACGTTTAGTGAGTTAATTGATTTATTGTTAAGTGTAAAGGGTAAATAGTATGAAAGTTGAGACGGTCGCAAAACATAAGCTCACCCAAGTTGTAGATACTGACGCCGGAAAGCGATTAATGGCTTTTGTTACAGATTGCCTTGAGGGCAGAAAAGACGAGCTATACAGGGGTAATAATACTGATGGCGCACACCTTCAGGCGGAGTTTGAAAACATAGTTAATGCACTTGGAGAGCATTGCTATGATGAAGGGTACAAAAAAGGGCTTGCAGAAAGAAGATAAAAAAGGGGCAATTAAGCCCCTTCTTTTTTACACTTTGCCTAGCATTAAGGCCCTGGAACATCGCTAACAATGTCTGCAACTGTCATATTATACATAACAAATATGCAGTTTCCTTCTGTGCCGCTATCTTGCAGGAATGGGTAAGTGTCACCATCACCCATGCGCCACCAGTGCTTAGGCTTTGACAATAGAGTAGACAGGTCAAAAGGGATGCCGCTGTTGTATATAGCGATAGAATTTGCGCTTTGGTCACTATCCCATATAGCGAACTCGTCAATATTTGCATTGCGTAGCGAGTTACCGCTTACAAATCTGCTCAATCTTGCGTTTTGACCCACTATAGATCCACTCCAACCGTAATTAGAATGACTGTTATTTGTTGCTTGCGTTACATTGTCTATTTTTATGGTGAACCTACTGTAATAGTCGCTCAAGTTGCCACTAGACGACCCAGTAGTCCCGCCATCATAACTAATTAGTATATGATGCCAAGATCCAGGGGTTAAGCTTCCCGCGGCAGTCTGCAATCTCAAGTTGT
>VTLG01003936.1_pt1 | contig 188999 bp, 225 predicted proteins | sample 4694571 | NCBI WGS metagenome assembly VTLG01 (sample SAMN12604809, study PRJNA352737) | marine metagenome | biome: ENVO:00000447; feature: ENVO:00000209|ENVO:00000569|ENVO:01000036; material: ENVO:00002151; isolation source: viral sequences binned using virsorter ... | reverse complement strand
CCCTGCGAGGTTTTCATCGAGTGTAATACCATTGAGTGCCAGAGAACCCGACTCAACTGATGGTGTAATAAACTCACCATTCTTATTCTCAAGGGCAGCAGCAACAACTTCACCCTTAATGTAGGACTGATTAACATAACCAATAGAACCAATTTGATTTCTAATGTTGCCAGCAACACCAGCATTACCTTTGTTACCTATGCCAACAGGCCAAGCAACTGATTTAGCAACTCCAAGTTTCCACTTCTTACTAAACTCATTCATCGATCTAGTAAATGCAGCAGTAGTACCAGAACCATCAGAACGATATACCCATGTCATTGCATGGTCATCACAACCTACCTGTGACCAGTTGTTTATCTCACCAATAGCAACTTGTACTGCTTGCTCTTGTGTAAGTTTTAAATCACAACCAGGCATATTATAACCAAAGGCAATAGTACCTCCAGTCATAGGTATCTGTACTAGTCCTCGTTTTGATTTAGCAATGTCTGCATCCTTCATAGGATCATCGGATGCTCCGAAGTCCACTGTTTCATCAAGGAATGCCTTTCTACCTGAACCACTACCAACTGCTTGATAGTTTACTCTGTTACCTCCTGACTTTGCGTAGTCAGAGAACCATCTTTGGTATACCTTAGATGGAAAAGAAGCACCTGCTCCTGAAAGTCTAGTCCGTGCCTCGGCACAACCAGGTATTAGAGAAGCAAGTGCTGCTAATGCGATAATCCGTTTCATACAAAACTGCAATAACCTGAAAGTATGTATCTATCCAACCCTTTCCTACAAGGAGAACCTCTATGATGATGGGTAAAATATGCTGGAAATATTATACCACATCCTGCTTTAGTTGCAACATTATCATATCTTTTAAATTCAGTTTCTGCTTCATTATCACTTAAGTATATTAAAAATGATAAAACTCTATATGGAGTATTCTTACCATGTTCAGAATGCCATACTGAATAAAATTCTCCTGGTTTCCACCATTTGAATCTAACATACTCAACTTCAAATGCATCTAAAGGATTTGTCTCTGGATATTCTTCAACATAAGAATCTACCAATTTAGTAATTGCTCTAGCAATTGGTTCTAAAGTAGCATTATAAAAACATTCACTAAAAGAATCATCTACATGCATTAAATCACAATGTTGATATCTAGTATGTGTATGATTATAAGGATCTATAAGAAATTTTTTATTAGCATGCACCCATTCAATAATATTATGACACTCTTCTTTTGTTAGAAGAGTGTCATCCTTTAAAATAAAATTCATACACAACAACTAATTGTGATTATTTTATCAAAGACTTATTCTGCTGTCAAGTAATCCTTACGAGCATGATGATCTGGTACTACTTTTCCCAATTCAATGGATAAGAGTCCATCTTCAAAAACGACCTGTCGAACTTCGCAATCTTCGGAGAGTGTCCAAGAGCGTTTGAACGAACGTTGTGCCAAGCCCCTGTGTGTATACTCAACATCTCCTTCTTTATCTTCTTTGATGCCTTCGACAAATAGTTTTCCAAACTCCGTATAGACTTTGACTTCATCTTTCTTGAACCCTGCCAATGCGACTTCGAGTTTCGATTCATGATTATTCAATTGTACTAAATTATATGGTGGATAATTAGATTTGTTCATATCTGATTCCCAAAATCTATTTAGATAATCATCCATCCCAATTCCGTTACGAGTAATCTTCTCCATCAATTCTGGAAGATTTGCTGCGTGATATTTTGTTAAGTAAGTCATAATTCCTCCTTAAGTAAGCTAGGTTTAGTGTGTGTCCCTTTATGGCGACACTACTATTTAACATCAATCTTAAGATTTCTGAAAGTGTTATTTAACGTACAAGTTTGGACGGTAATAATCACCTATATAGATCTAGGTAACAATGTCAAGAAACATGAAGAAATTACTACCTATTGTTATGTTACTTGGTATTACACCAATGGCAGCTCGTGCTGATTTAGTTCATAGGTTGAGTACTTCAACCCAACTAACCGTTGACGCAGCTTTCACTTCTGGAACTAGGATAGGTTCAACCTATACTGTTAGTGGTAACAATATTAAAGTGGCATCTGCTGATGATCACTTTGGTAAGATAACTGCTCCAGCAAGTGTAACTGCAGCAGCAACACTAGATGCTGGAGTATACGATATAAACACTACAGGTTCTGCATTCAGCTTTAGTGAAAGCTGGACTTCAGGAGATGCGGTGAATCCTATCGGTACAGGTGTAGACGTAAGTGCTGGAGTTGTAGCAGATATGCCTGCATACGGCTCAGTTTTAACGTCATCAGGTGGAGTTAAAGGAGACTTAGCTGGTACGATCACCTCTGCTGGTGTGATGACTTTAACAGCTGGTGGAGCTGGTACTTCGGCTACTGGTCAATTTGTATCAGAAATTACCGTGAGGTAGTTTTGTTTAATCTACTTAAACTTTTTAAGAAAGATAATGAAGTTGAAGAATGTCCCATATGTGATAGCTGTGGTAAGTGCAAGTGTCGGTGCTGCACCTGCTATGGCGGTCCCTGTGGTCCCCAACTTCCAACAGGGCTCGATGACGAGTCATACTGAGACTGAAAGCACAGTCACAGAGACAATAAACTCTATAGATTATAGGACAGGATGGGAATACTCAGTATCGGGCCATGGAATATCCAACGACGGACAACCATTAAACCCCAACGTGAACACATCAACAGTGACAATACAACCTTCAACGTCAGGAACAGCGACGAATGGAGCAACAATCACAGGAGCCGTAACAAGTTCCTTCGATTCATTAAACCTTGGTACAGGTTCAGACTTCACGATAACGACTCCAGGAGAGGCGTTCAGTTTCGTGCAAACGTATCAAGGACCAGGGATGACCAATCAAACAATCATCCAAAGAACAACAGAAATAAAAAGTGTCACAGACACAACTTCAACCTTTACCCAATAGCAGCATTATGTCTATCAAATCTTGCGATTGCCCCTGTCACACTGGCGGAAGGTGTAGGGGGTGTAAGTGCAACAGCTAATCCAATCGCCAACAGTTCGGGCTCAGTAACGAACCAGGCAATACAAGTTTTACAAGGTCCATACATAACGAATACCTACGGTGGTGGAGTGCAATGTCAAGGTGCTACGTTTAACCTCACTCCATACCTACAGTTTGCTGATTCACGTAAAGATCCTTGGGAGGACTTCTATGATGAACCACAATATAACCTAACAGATGTAGAGGGTAAGACTGTTAAACAAACAGTCACTGTAAAGAACTATCCTTGGGAGTCGTGGTATGACACAAGAACTAAAGATGATGGTAGTAGATGGTTTGAAGATGGAGAAAGTATAGAGATAGAAATAGATGTAGATGCTCCTGATGGTGTACCTGATGTAGTAGGTAGTGGTGGTAGTATGACACCTACTTGGTATAAACCTATTCGTACTGATATGAAAGCAAACCAGTCATTCAATGCTGGTCTCTCTGCTACCTTATCAATACCATTGAATAGGAAACTACAGAAGCAATGTCATCAAGCAGCAAATGCTCAGATCGAAATGGCTGGTCAACTAGTTGCCAATAAAAGATTAGACTTTGAGATCGCAAGACTCAAAAATTGTGGTGAACTTAAAAAATCTGGTATATTCTTCCATCCAAACTCACCATACCATTCAATCTGTGCTGACGTAGTAGTTACAACTCCAGGTGGAAAGATACTACCACACGAACACGAGTTACCACAACTACAATTTACTCCCCCTTCAACTTCCTCGCAGCTTTTACAGCAGAGTTCGCTTCCCTCTGCTTCAACAGACGTTCCCGACGAGACAAAACAGGAGGTTTCTTCTTTAGGACTTTCTCTTTCACCTTCGCAATCAACTTCTTCACTGCAGGCTTCACCACCTTCAAAAGCAAATCCGCTAGGGGTTTTGCAAGTAGGGCAGATGTCGTCGCCACAGTAGCAATACCAGCAGTCGTAGTTACAACAGAAATACTAGGGAGATATTGTTCAGCAAAACCAATTTCTTCCCATTCTGTTATGCAAACTTTTTTATCTACACTTAACTTATATCCAGTTACCTTCTCTGTACCTGCCTGATTTAAATCTCCTATACGTCTTGCATTAGGTGGAGGACATTCTATATCACTTGCTGTATTCGGACCTGTTGGAGGTGGTTCTGGGGTGTCTATATCAGGTGCAGGAGGTTCATCTGTATTAATACCTTCATCAACTTCCTCTTCATTTGGATTAACTGTCATCCAACTAAGTTCCCTATAATCATAATTAGGTGGCTCATAGTATGGCATACCATTATCACACAGAACTACATTCTGCTTAGGATCATCATTAACTAATTGTTTACTTTTATTATTAGGGTTCTTTGCGTTCTCTTTATGTACCTTAACGCAACCAGGCATATTAACTATTGGAGTACCAGCATTAACAGTAACTGGAACTACAGGAGGAATTGCCTGTGGAGGTTGCACCATCCAATTTCTAGCATCTGCTATCTGTACATCACTAATATCTCTTACCCTTGGTTTTCTTATCCAAATGCCTCCAAGATTAACGGACTGTTGCCTGACCACGATGTTAGGAATATTAAATCCACCGAGAGTAATATTAGGTAAGTCACGAATAGGAGCCATAGGTAAGTATCCATTATGTAATATGTTGTATCACGTGTTCTATTTTTGCTTCTTCATCCCAGTCATCTTCATCTTCAATCTGAGTAACAATACCAGCGATAGCTAATACAGCAGCAAGTACAGCACCAGCACCCCAGACTTGTTTTTCAATAGATCTTAATCGTTGGTTGAGTTCTTCCTTATCTTTGTTATTAAAATCTTCCAAACCTTTTTGAAGATCTTCAACTTTAGTTTCCAAGATTGCCATCCGACTGTCTTGAGCAGCTTGTTTTTCATGGTAAGCGGAGAGTTGTGAGTTGTCTAACATTATTTTTGAGGCAATTGTTTCTTATAATCTGTAGAAGGTATCTTTAAACCCTTCACTGGACCAGATGATTTTGGCCATGCATTAACTAGTTGTAGATATACTTCCTCTGCAACTATCTGTCTTATCATTTCTATCTTTTCAGATTCTCTCTTCTGAGGACCACCAGTTTGTTGGTCGATGACGTGATTGCCACCGACCATTGCACCAGTTCCTAGTACAGCAACTGCTGTACCAGTAGAAGCAATCTTCTGTACGTCCAATTTAGAATCCGCCAGGAACAGGAAGACCTAAACTAGAACCTTGAGGTACAGGTGCAGATGCTTGAGGATTTCCAATGTCTCCTGTAAGAGCACCACCGATAGCAGAACCACCAGTAATGGATTCAATAGCATCTTTCTTGATGTCTTCAATGATAGCATCCTTGTTTACATAAACGTATGTTCCTACACCTATGATACCAGCGAGTGTTACTCCTGATGCTACACTTATTGCATTAGCAATTGCATTAAAATTAAATTTCATGACTCTATAATTTGTAAGGTTTGTCGTCAGTAGTGATTTTAAGAGGTGCTTGCTCAACTCTAATGGTTTGAACAGGTCCACCAGTTCCAGCTTTTGCTATGATTGCCTCAATGTCTTTAGCAGTAACAGGAGGAGGACCACCGTTAGCACCACCACCATTGCCATTCATCTTCATAGTACCGTCACCTTTTTTAGATGCCGTCTGAATTCCGAAGCTAGCTAAAACCCCTGTAAAAACTGAAGCTATGAATGTCGGATCAATTTTCTGTTGCGGTACACCTGGTATAGCAACATAGTTCAAAGTCAAGATCCCACCCGACCAGGCAAGAACGGTAATACGAACAAATGTACTAATGATAGCAGCTTGTTCTTCAGGATCTGGAAGTATAGCATCCTTTAGTTTACCTAAAGCACCCTTCTTTTTCTCCTCCTCTACCTGTTCTACCTTATCATCTAAAATTTCTTCAGCCATATATCTTTAACAACTGGCCCTATTTATACATTTGTAGGTTGCTTTTTCTTACCAATATTATATTTGGATTCTAAGTTCCATTCACTCTTCTCTTTATATGCAATAACTTTTATCTGACTAAGTGGTGCTGCATCTACTATAGCAGATTCATCTACAACATTCACCAATCCCCAATCAGATAAAAGTTTTATAATTCTATTTCTTCTTTGAAAATCATTGTCGGAAAGATTTGCCTTCTTACCATCTAAAGCAAATAGTTCTTTAAAATGTACTATGTAATACTGTCCTTTCTTATGAAGGATATGGCATGATTGATATAACTTCTTTTCTTTTCTTGAAGCAACACCTATCCTAGTTAATGTCTCTCTTACTTTAAGAAAGTCATCAGGTTCTTTTAATTGAACCTCGACCATATTATCTTTGGTCCATTGTAATTCAGTCATCTCTTACCTCCTTTATTCAGTTTTTCTTTAATGTAATTAAGTTGGTCTGGAGTTAAGATCCTTAAGGCTTGAATCGCTTTTTCATTACTATAACCATAGTATTTTTTCACAAGGTCAAGATCTTTCACCTTTTCTTTTTTGCCCCAAGGAGAGAATCTCTTCTTCGGTCTCACTGTATTTAGATAAAAAGAATATTGTAATTTCTTATCCAAGTTAGGATATCGATTCATCTCATTAGCAAATGCTAGTGTGTCCATGTGATGTGACAGGCATTTGTTAATAACATAGGGAGGATAGTTCTTTTCCCAACCAGGATCATCTTCCATAAGATTATCCTTATTGAAATTAATACTGTTCAGATAATCCTTAAGAGGATATCTATCATCATATGGCATAGTTAGTTAACACAAGTTCTTTACGTTCTTGTTGGTTCTTCATGTAGTCACCAACAGATCTCATAGTATAAGTATGGTCATACTCATTTGGAATCCAATCGGTAAAACGGTCTCTGATTAACTGAGATGAATTATATGATATCATGGTATGCCCAGTATGTAAATCACATTCTTGAGCAAAAGCATCATGGTCAAAAGACTTATGCATCCCACCCTTCTTACCATATAAATTAGAACCTATCTCATAAGGAGGATCAAAGTAAGTAAATATATTTTTATCATCAGTTACCATCCTTTCATATGTTAGATTGGTTATAGTCCAATGCTGTATCAATTCTGAATATTCTGGTAGTTTCTCTATGCCTCGTAAACTAAAGTTACTGTCTGAGGCTTGTTTTGAGAAGGAACTCGATTCGGTAAGACCACTGAAAGAACACTTATTAACAATATAAAAACTAACAGCACGTGTAACGAGACTGGCTCCTGCATCGTTAACCAGTTCTTTACTCTCCAAAAAAAGTTCTCGTGCTCTATCTGGGGTGGGGTATGCTTTCTTAAATGCTCTGAGCCTGGTCGTAATTTCATCACCTTCATGTTGTAAAGTTTGCCAAAAGTTTGCTAAGGGTTCATATAAATCATTAACCCAAATTTCTAGGTGAGGATGATACCTTGTCATGTATAAAGCAACAGAACCACCCCCAAGAAACGGTTCTCTATACTCTCTATACATACTCATCTCTGGTAAGAATCGTGACATCTTTGTGATAGCACGAGACTTCCCGCCTGGATAACGAAGAGGGGTTTTCAATGATTTCATTTTTTAGTAGTGTTGCTTCGTGTTCTGTTGTGAATTGCTATAAACTTATCACCAGCAAATGTGCCACCAAGACACACATCAATCTCATCACCATCTAACCAGTTCATATCACCATTCATTTTGGTGTGTAACATGGCTTCTTGAATCTTGTCAATAACTTCTTGAGTTAGTTTCATTATTCATCATGTTTGTGATTTAGTTTACCAGACATTTCATATGCACCCTTGTTTCCACCGTGTCCATGTGCAATGCCTAACTCATGCATTTTAGCATGTTCGTCAATAGGGTCTCTTAGATCTTTTTTACCTGGTCCTATTGTAAGGTACAATCCATACCCCATAATAAAGAACAATAATCCTACGATAATAAAAACTAAAATCATTAGTAAAACCTCTCGTTGTATTGTAATCCTCTTTCTACTTCTACTACAATAGCATCCATAATGCGATTAAAAGATCTCGACATCTGACGATATCCAGAACCAACATATAACTGTCCAGCAAATACTGATACTGTTGCTAGACCCCAGAAGATGTAATAGAATTTAGATTTCACTTGGTTTCTTTGTTTTTCTTTAGTAATCATGATTAAACGAAAGTTGCGACTAGTACTATTCTAGCCTTTGTCTTGGGTACATTGTGTGTATGATACCCTTCAAAGATGATTGCATCATCCTCTTTAGGATCATGGAAATCATTCTCCATAATGGTTTCACCTCCAGCATCTGTTAGATATACTAACATATTTTTATGTGGACAATGATGGTCAACATGTATGAAAGTAGTATCCACATCAGGGTCTGGATAAACCATATTAGCAGCAACTCTTAAAAAACTATTAACTTCTATTCTATTAAAATCCAATATCTCTTTAAGAGTTCTTACAGCTCCTTCTATATATTCTAATGAATTCTGAGGATGAGGGTACGGTTCAGCATCAGTTGGTCTTCCTAAGAATGGTGAGATAAATGTTGAAACATCTCCCATCTTATCCATATTCATTCTTGGATGTACAAACAAAGATTTGGATTTAATATCATAGTTATGATAGTTATCCTCTTGCTGTTTATTATACTTAAACCAAGGCATGTCACTTGACATTACATATTTTTTAAAAGCAATGTAATGTTGAGTCTTAGGATTTTTTATCTGAATGATGTCATTCATTTTCTTACTGGAACCTCAATTGTCCATGATGGTGATTCCAATTTAACCATCTTAAACTGTTGTCTGTTCTTCTCATAGGTAGCAGCAGGTTCATTACCAGCAGTCTCACCGTAATGAGTTTCCTTTACACCCAGATATTCTAAGATGGCATCATCAATCATATAGTACAATGTATCCCATGTTAGAGTATCTCTTAATCCAGATGCAATTCTATCAATATCATTCTCATCAAGGTACTCACCCTTGCTTATCTTACTAGAGTAATCTCCATATTGACTTTGGAGTTTTGCTCTTGCTTCTACCAACTTGTTAAGGTTGATAGTGATTTTCACATCATCATCAATCATTTGAAATCACACTCCAACATAATCTGTGTTAAACATGCTAAGAGATTAATCTCTTGGTCTACCACAAAAGCAGACTTGTATTGATACTCTGCAATAATAAGTACAGCAGCAGCAACACTTGGTCCTTCCATAATAGTAGAAAGACTGTCATATAGTTTCCTCATTATAGCAGTAGGGTCACTATCTAAATTCTGAGTAACCCACTTCTTAACATCATTAAACTTCTTATTCTTTAGATACTCTGTAAGAGAATCGATCTTAGCATCACCTAACGCTGCGAGGATTCCAGTATCGATAGAACCTGTTGAACTATATCTTTGGAGTTCATTGATTGTTCTTCTGAAATCTGGGAAGTACTTTTGGACAACTGTGGCAACCACTTTGTCATTGTACCGTACCTCCTCTCTGGTAAGGATGTCTCTGCATCGCTCGAAGAACTGACCTGCAAGAGCTTGTTTAGATTTTCCACGGACATTGAAATCAATTACTGTTGTTCTACTATGTAATGGTTCTATTATCTTGTTCTTAAAGTTACACGTGAATATGAACCTACAGTTCTTCTGGAACTCTTCAATCGAGGCCCGTAAGAGGAGTTGTACGTCGGGTGTCGTATTGTCTGCCTCATCGATAATGAGAACTTTGTGACGACTTGTAGAAGTAAGAGAAACAGTACTAGCAAAGGTCTTTGCCTGATTGCGTACAGTGTCCAAGAATCTACCTTCATCAGACCCATTAATGACATAGAAGTCAGCCCCCAGTTCGTTACATAATGCTTTCGCAATAGTGGTCTTGCCAACTCCAGCAGTTCCAGAGAGTAGAAGATTTGGTATCTCTCCTTGCTCTATAAAACTCTTAAAGGTGGTCTTCACTTCTGTAGGAAGTATACAGTCCTCAACTTTCTGAGGTCGATACTTCTCTACCCATAAAAAATCATTCATGTATTTAAGACCCAAATTAATCTAACAACCATTGCTACAAATATAATATAGTAAGTCCACATTATAGTCATACCAATTTTATTATGCCTACTCCCACGTACATAGGGATGCACTGCTAGATGAGGAGATCTATCCCAACCATCTACCATATAATCTTTAGTTTTAATTTGTCTCTTAGGCATTAGGTTCCAAAGCGATGAAGTATTTGATACCCTCACCTTGAAAGAGAGCAACGTTCGACTTACTTAGTGTAACATTATAGTCACCAAGAAGCAACTTAAGATTCTCCACCTTAAAGCAATAACAGAACTCATCATCTGACTTACCAACTTCAATTGAATATGTGTTAGAAGTATCGTTCTTCTTATCTGTAAGACACAAATTCATCTTCTCACCATCACCAAACAAACATAGATCTGGTAACTGATATACACTAGCAGCACGTTGCAACTGTTGTAATGCAGTTGACTCTAACCTAAATTTAACATCCTCAGAAGGAAGGTTAATTTCTTTCTCAGGTGGTTGTGTAATGATGTCAGGGTCAGCATAAAAGAACTTGGTCTTAGACCTACCCTTAGTGTCACTTACAGTAACATAATTATCTCTTGAGGTATCAATAGATGGTTGCTCAAATAGAGATAGACCACCGAGGAATACACCCAAGTCATAGATTGATAACTGTGAATCAAATGATTCTTCAACATCAGCATACACAAGAATGTTCTTGTTGATGCTTAGTGTACTCAACTTATTACCAGGATTGATAACAAGTGATTTATTGATAGAACAAAAGTTCTTTAGGATTTCAAGTGTTGGTTTGGATAATACAGTCATTTACTTGTCATAATCAACGGAGAAAGGGGTGGATGTAGACTGGAGAGCATTTGCTGCAGCAGTCTTATCGTTAAAATGTAGAAGGAGTACAGCATAGTGGATAATCTTAACGATGTCCTTACGTGCTGTACCCTTTCTATCATACCTTGAGGCATATTTCAATATGTTAGACCTACAGAATGCCTCTGCGTCACCTACTGAATCAATCAAGTCCAATGTCTGAACATTGTTTGAGGAGTAGTGACCCCTGTAAGTACCACTTATATAATCTGAGACCTCTTTGAGAATCTCATTTTCATTGTACTTCATAATCCTTTTCTAGACTTGTTCTGAATAATAATCCGATCATTTGCATGGTCGGGTATAAATTCTAGCACATCATCATGTGGCCACATCATTTCCTCATACAAAGCGTTGAGGCGATCCATGTCCTCCCAGAGATCATTTACGTATCGGGGGTCGTTATCCTCCCCCCAATGATGTTCTTCTGGTTCTAAATCTCCGTGCATTAAAATTCTCCTTCGGGGGTTTCAGTTTCTTCACCAGCATCAACCTTAGTATACAAGTCCAAGAATGATTGCTTAGTATCATCATCGAATCTGTTTACGCAATTAGTGATAGCAACTAGGCGGTCACCAAATATGCTGTATGCTTGTGCAATGTGTACAAGACGACGTGTTGTGATAACCTCATCCACTCCTCCATCGAAGAATGTTTTGCGTATCACTCCTGCCCATTTTACCAGATTTTCAGCAAATGTCAATTCACATCCAACATTCTTTAGAATCTTCTGTTCAATAACTGGTGATGGATAATCTTGCTCAAAGGTAATTGGAAATCTTTCAAGGAAAGCTTCGTTAAGAACATTGGTTCCTACGAAACGTCCATCATCAGAACCCTTACCTTTTGTATTAGCAGTGGCAATGACAGTGAATCCAGCAGCAGGTTTAACATACCTTCCAGTCTTCTTAAGGAATACACCTTTACCTTCTAGTACTGATTGTAAACATAGAATCTTATTAGATGCTAAGTCGATCTCATCTAGAAGGAGTACAGCTCCCCTCTCCAAAGCCTCGACCACTGGTCCATTATGAAAAACAGTATCACCATTAACAAGACGGAAGCCACCAATAAGGTCATCTTCGTCGGTTTCAATTGTTATATTAACACGTATCAATTCTCTATTTAGATTAGCACATGCCTGTTCTACTCCTAATGTCTTACCGTTACCACTAAGACCAGTAATAAAAACAGGGTAAAACTGTCTAGAATTAATAATCTTCTTAAGAGAAGGGGCATTCCCGAAGGGTACATAATTTGAATCTTTCTCTGGAACGTAAGAAACTTTAACAGCAGGTTCAACAGCAGGTGCTTTATATGCTTTCTCAATATCTAAAGCAGTCAAGTCCCAAGTACCTCTACCCTTCTTATAGGACTTAAGGCGTTTGTTAACTGTAGGATAAGATAGTTTGAATTTTTTACCAGCAGCTCTTAAGTCAATGGTATCAACTTTGGCTTTAGGTCCATGCTTGTCCTTAAGAAAGGAAATGATTTCTTCAGTAGTAACTTCTGACTTGATTGGCATAATGACTCTTTGTTTCTATATGCTTATTATAACAGAACTAAAAAGCATATCAATGAAGTGTGGACACTTAGTTATCTGTCCATATCCTTTTCAACTGCCTTACATCAGATACTCCAAACATTGATTTACACCTCTGTTCAGCATCTTGTCTTAGATTAGATGAACAAAGAAATTCTACTTTAGTTAACCTATTAGATTCTAATAGTATATAAGCTTCCCATTTAATCGGTTTCATAATCCGCTTGCTGGTTCATCAAACAATATATTATCCATATAATTATTTACCCACTCTTCATCAAAATACTTAAGTAAAATGTTACGAGTCTTATCATTCTTTTTCTGACTTTCACAATACCAGATCTGGTCATCAAGTCTTTTCATAGTATTAACCCAGAAGGTATCTTTCTTAGCTTCCTTAATCAACTTACAATATACAACAAGATAATTTTGCACAAGACAAAAGAAGTTTGCCATATCAATATCTTCAGTCAAACGTGTGAACTTACAATATGGTGAGAATATTTCGTCACCCCATAATGGAAGTGGTCTCTTACCACTAAAATTAAAGTTGTTACTAATCTCTCGTATCTCATCCCAATTATCAAAACCATGTACAGGAGATACATCCACAATAGCAGCAGTAACTGTTTTACTATTAGCAACAATATCACATCCAAAGATGGGTATATTATAAGATGGTTCTGGAAAGAATACACAATGTAATATCTTCATATCATTAATCTCTGCCAATTCCAAATGCATCTTCCTGAGACCAGGTGCTTTGTACATTGTATTCTTAATGACTAATCCATCCTTCTCTACTTCAGGTAATGAACTTTCCAATGGTTCTACATCAGGCATATCCTGCATAGCATATGATAGCATTAATGCTATGTCTTGTACTATATCATTCTGCATAACTAAAAAAGAACTCCTTGATTAATTTTTCAGATTCTTCTTTACCAAATTGATGTGAAAGATATCCTGAGATAGGGTCTAATCTTATCATATAAGAATCAAAGTCTTTATAGACTGTTGTATCTTCTTCAGTTGGTTTTGCTTTATCTATCATTTCCTTATAGAGTGACAGATAGTATTTAAATGTTGGTAAGAATGTATCAACTCCATCCATCTCACAATACCTTACAAAGATATTATTAGAGAAGTGATTACCCTTCTCAAAGAAACGATAGGTCTCTGTTGTTTCAGGTAATGGTGGTACATCTAATAGAAAATTCTCCACTGGATGCTGGAAGTCAAATACAATAATAACTTTCTTCTTATTAAATCCCATCAAGTCCATACCAAAGCAAGGAAGGTTATGTCCAGTCTTAGGATAGATTATATTGTTATGGATATCAACAGTACCATCCCATATATCAACGTGCCTAGACTTGATAAAATGTTTACCAGAGTATAGATCTGCAGTTAAATGCACATCTCTTTTATTAGTCCATTCTACATGGTTACTTTCAAATTTTAAATCGGGAAACGTATTGAATACTGCCTCCCGATATCCATCCCAAATGCTCATGCTATTTGCTCCACAAATTTGTTTAAGATAGTTTTGTTTGTCATCTTAGAACCCATGTGCTTTTTAAATGCACGATTAAGTTCTGCTCTAGTTGCAACTTCACCCTTCTGTTTTACTTCAAGGTCTTGAGTGCCATCTCCCATGCCTTGACATGGTATAAAGAATGCTTCAGTATACCCAAGTAATTTCTTAACTGCTGCATACTTTTCTTTAGACCATTGTCTTTCCATTCTCTCAGCATCTTCATAATCTAATATACGAGCACTTCTTTTCAATTCATTCTTAGTACAGATACGAATACCTATCCAATTGAAATCAGTAATCTCCCTAAAGAAACCAACAATCTGTTGTGTTGTTAAATATGGACTTGGTTTAAACTCACGAGTATAACCAGTTTTAGAATCTCTTAGTATATATTTTTTATGCATAGACAAAGTTTTAGTTCTAATCGTTTCATTTTCATAATAATAATCTTGACCCTTATAATTATACTGCATAGGATTTGCTTCACCATCAGTCAAGCAAACTACATTTACTTTCTGAACCTTCTCAACATTCTTCATTTGCTCAACAAGTAATCTGGAGCATAAGACTGCTTCACCAAGAGGAGTACCACCAAGACTGTAATCTTGTACATAAGGTAAACGATGTCCATTCATAGCAAACGCTTGAGTATAAACCAACCTCATAGATTTCTCTAAGGATTGTTTGTTTTGCCTTGATGAAAAGAATTCAAAAAGTTTAAACCCATTACAGAATGAAAGTACATTTAAATCATCTTTAACTGCTGGATGAATGTCATGTCTTTCCCAACCATTTTGAAATGCATATACTCTAAATGGAATTTGTGCTTTCCTACAGAACCATACTAAATTGAAAGTCTGTTTAAGTGTATCTAATAAAATATTTTGCATTGACCCAGACCAATCAAGATAGAATACTAACCCATGATTCTTACCTTCTGGAATTACCGTAACTCTCTTAAAGATATCATCACTCAACTTATACTTGTATAGAGACTGAGTATCAAGAACACCTGTCTTAGATGTTGCTGCTCTCTTATATTCATCAGCAGACTTCTTCATCTCAAACTGTTTTACAAGATAGTTAACACTACGTTGTGCTTCTTTCTTATATGATTCATAATGCTTCTCAGCAAACTTCAAAGAATCAAAATAATAATCATGGTCATCTCTGTCACGACATGCTCTACCATAGAATCCACAGTCCAATTCTTCCTGTACAGTTTGATAAGGTACAACAGTTTCCTTCAAATTAATCTTAGGTAGATCTAAATAAACCCACTCTTTACTATCTTCATCAACTAAAGTTTCTAGTGACTCTTGCAATGCTCTGTCTGTAACACTCTCAGTCTCATCAGCACTACCATCAGTACCACCAATAATATCATCCTCATACATTGCATCCTCTAACTCATCCATTCTCTCTTCAATTGACTTTTGATTGTTAGGTCTTTCTGATTCACCTTCGCCTTCACCATCTTCTTTATTGTCAGTATCAACCTCTTGCTCTAACTCATTACCAGAAGTAGGATTGTCCCAATCAATATTTAACTGGTCAGGTATTTGTACTGCTTTATCTTCTTGCTTACCCTTTGCCCACTCATATAATTCTCTAGAAAGTTCTAAGACATCATCAAATGTTTTAGTTGATGCTACACGATTAACCCAGACTTGCTCCTCATCATTAAATTCTATTGAACTATTACCTTTAAAGAATAAGTTAATGCGGTCAATAAATGCTAGTTCTGATATCTCCTCATCTGCAACACCAAAGAAATCCTTATGCCATAGTTCTCTATACCCTTCAAAGAACGACTTCCTAAGACCAGGATATGTTTGCTTCATCTGACGTTCTATGCGAGCATCCTCTATAACATTCACAAATCCTTTAGGAGCATCGATTGGAATGTTAGGGGTGTATAGAGCATGTCCTACTTCATGTCCCACCAGAAGGTCGTATACGGTCTCTGAAGCGTCCTTCCAGATAGGTAGGGTCAATACACGATTGTTAACATCAAATGAAGCAGTCTGTACCTGACGATGCTCTACAGTCAAATCTTCTGTTGCTAGTAGTTTAGCAAGTGTTCCTTTTACTTCAGCGTTGATTGTCATAGTCCCTCTCAGATGTACCTATCATAGCACTTACAGCAAGAGTGTCAGGTGACAAGGTGACAGTTTCTTGACTGTCACCCCAGTGTCTTATAACCCCTGCAATAATAAAACAGTTAGTGACGAGATAAGATATGAAAATAACAGAACGTACCAGAACAACGTAGCTGTCGTAGGGTTCAGTTTTTTCATCAGAGAAGCTACCCAATGCATACTTCCAAATCCTCCATAGTTTAATCATTCAAATAAATGGTGTTTTGATGTGCCAGCATTATCATTTGATATATTTCCAATGCCAGTCTCTTCGGTTTCATTTAGGTCATAACTCCAATCTTCTATTACAGTGTTTGATAATAGTCTATCAGATAAAAGAAATAATTCATCCTTTGCTGTTTTATAATCTGGTGCATCAAACCAGAAATCAATACACTTACCAATCCTCAACAAATGAGGTTCAAGTTGAGGGGCAACTCTTTTGGTGTTATTCATCACTGCATTACCAGCAGCATCTGATACAGACCCTCTCAACTTTACATATACTGTTGCTTTGAATCTCATTATTCCTCCTCAATTAATTTAGAAAAATCATTTATCTTTTCAAACCTAAGACAACGCTTAAACTTATCAATAAGTAAATCACCTTTATGTGAAATAACAAATAGATTAGTACCTCCACCTAACTTTAAAAGTATAGAAAGTAATTCACCTGTAGCAGATGCATCAAGAGAACTATCAAATACTTCATCAAGTATAAGAAGATTAGTAGCAGCAGAATTCTTCATCCTTGCTACTTCTCTCCATGTAAAGAGAAGTGCTAGATCTATCTTCTGCTTTTCACCTTCAGAGAAAGAAGAGTAACTAAACTCATCTCTAAATCTACTCTTGATAACTTCATTAAACTCTTCATCCAATGTAAAGTTAACAAAGAAATCCATCGTATGAAGATACTTATTAATAAGGTTATTAAATACAGGAATGTATTTCTTAATAACTTGCTTCTTAATACCAGAGTCCTTTAATAAAGATGATACAACTTGATACTCATCTATCAACTTACTTATACCACTACACTCATCCTGAACTTTATGTAATTCACTTGTAAGATTTTCTAGTATCTTTTTCTCTTCATCAATCTTAGGACTCTTCTGTTGGTTGAGTTCTTTATCAATATCTAAATTTTCTTTTTCTAATCTAACGATATCACGATCTAAAGATGATATCTCACTACGCATTTCATACAATTCTGAACAAATTCTTTCGAGTTCCTCAATAATATCTAGTGTATCCTTAATACTTTCTTCATATTTACTTGCATCATTAGTCAATGATACTCCAGTACTAGTCAAAGAACCCATTCGAGTTTCTTTAAACGTATCAGATATTACTTGAGTACATGTAGGACACTCATCATGAGTCTCAAGAAACTTAATTTCTTTAGTTAATCTTTTTAATTCTGTTTTTGTTTGTGTTTGCTTGTCTCGTAAGGCTTGTAATGCATCCCTAAATGTTTCTATTCCACTACATTCCTTTTCCAACTTGGTCTTTTCGGTTATCTTATCTTGTTTTTGCTTTTCTTTTTCTTTCACTTTAGTTACATTTTTCTTATATTTGTCTCTCTTCTCTTTGTTTCTAACATCCTTTAGATCTTTTAAAGAATTAATTAACTTTTGCTGTGATAAAACCCTCTCTTCTGCAATGTTTTTTAAATAAATAGTGTCTTTATTTTTTAAATTTGTACCACGAATTCTCTCTTTAAGAAGAGTATTCATGTTTGAGAAGACCTTGATATCCAATAGATCTTCGATAACTTCTCTCCTGACACTTGCTCCGAGTTGCATGAATGGGATAAATGTGGATGAACCAAGTATGACAACCTGTGTGAAACTCTTGAAGTTAAGTTTGAGGACTGTCTGTTCGAGGTACTTTTGTGTGTCACGTGTTGCTGCATCTTGATCAACGAATTTGTTATTTTTATATATTTCAAAAAGGTTAGGTTTAACCCCTCGAAAAACTCTGTACTCATCCTTTCCTATAGAGAAACATACTTCAACCTTTAATCCTTTTTCGTTAATACTATTAACAAGTTGTCCTCTAGTAATCTTACGGAAAGGTTTATTGAATAAAGCAAAGCACAGAGCATCTAACATAGTAGATTTCCCTGCACCATTAGTACCTACAATAAGTGTAGAAGCAGATTCATTCAATTGGATCTCAGTCCATTGGTCACCAGTAGAAAGAAAGTTCTTCCACTTGATGCTCTCAAAGGTAATCATTCTTTAGTGGGTTCAATAATCGGAGGTAGAATTAAATCTTCTCTAGTGACAATGGCATAAGCATACCCGAATTTATCACAATTAATAGCAACAGCCTCAACGTCTATTTCCATTAATTCTAATTTCTTCTTATAGTCTTGTTCATTCAACTGATACAAATACCTTTTAGCATCATCCTCTTCTTCAAACATGTGAACAGTTTTAACGTTCTCATTATTTGGAAGAGCATATACACCACCAGTATCTTTTTCAGTTAAAATAAACATTAGAGTTCAGATGCTTCCATGTATAAAGACCTCATAATGTTTTTAACATTACTTTTATCAACCTTAAGATCTATATCATCTATGTAGTTATCTAATAGAGTAATGGTGTCTTCGGTCTCTACGACTACATCACCACCTTCTATATCAACACTAAGATCTTCTACAATCTTAAGGTCAGCAAGTCCAATGTCTTGAAGCTGTCTGACAAAATAATCAAATTTAGTATAGTCACCTTTGTCTTCTACTATGAGTTTGACGAAGGTTCCTTTGACTTCTTCCTCATTCGGTAGTACAACTCCATTATTATAATACAACTTATGAAAAGTGTCAAAGGGATTTCTATAAAAAGTAGTTCGTAGAGTTTCCGTATCAAAGACATGGAACCCTCTTTTTTGTCCGTAGTCATTCCAGTATAGTTGATAGGGGTTACCAAGATAATAACAATTATTCTTATTAGATTTAGTATGGTAGTGACCAGAAAATACCTTAGTAAATTTCTTAAAGATATTCATATCAATACCCTTGTCCATCACATGACCTGGATGAGCTTCAAAGCCGTTAAGCTCAAGATGGCCCATACAGACAGGTGCAGTACTTTCTGTGATGCTTCGTAAGGTTCTGTCGTAGTTCTCATCACATATCCAAGGAAGGAATAATATATCAGTACCGTCATAACTACGGGTGGTAGGTTCATCAATAACATCTATATCGTATCCTCCTAATAACTCTTCTGGAGAGTTAATCCTTAATGTGTTCTTATAATATATGTCGTGATTACCAATCAAGGCAGTCATCTTACATCCCAATTCTTTAACAGGATCAAACCACATCTCCTTCGCTGCTTCCAGAGACATGTAATTAATAGATCTACGTTTATCAAACGTATCTCCTAAATTTATAATCTCTTTAATACCTGATGCTTTAAGAAAAGGTATTACAATTTTACTATAGAACTTCCTATAGTGCTCAACAAAATGAAGATTATCATTACGAACACCAAAGTGTTGGTCTGTTATGAGTAAGATTTTCATCTCTTAGTGTTCATCTCTACACGATTCTTTATCTGTGCATAGTCAGCACTAGCCTCACCATCAACTGAGAATACATGGTCATATCCAGACTTCTCTAAAATTTTATCTTTGATATCCATCTGACGTTTCTCTTTAGCAATACGACGTAGAAACGCATAGTACACTATCTGTGTAAAATATGCAAATGGATTTTTACTTTTCGCTGGATCAAAATTATCTATGTACTGTATACAATTCTCTATTCCATCACAAACCATATCATCCTTATACATGTAGTTGATAAAGTTTGGTCTATATGATAGATGCTGTGCTATTTTTAAGAAGCATCCTCCAATGTAATTACTGACACGAGGTTTAGGAAGACCTTTCTCTTGAGCAATAACAACTTTGTCCTTGTACTTTACGATAGCAGCAAGGAACTCAGCATTATTAACATAATGTTCTTTCTTTTTTGCGACTCTCCTCATATGCGTATCCTGTATTGAGTATATTATACTAAGGCTTGACAAGATTGTCAATCGTGAGTAGGATAACCATGTTAAGGGTTCAGGGGAACAGTATTAGCTTTTATATAATTTCTCAAATACCTGTCTAGCCTGATTTATTTTTCCAATGAATCCTTGTGTGTTATCTATTTTTGTCCGTCGTCGTGCGTTTCGTTTATCTTTTACTTCTTGAGGTTCTTCATCTTTAATCCTATCAGCATGTTCATCTACTAAAAATTTTTCATACATACCTATAATATTCTTACTCATAGAAGCAACACTTAAAATATCCTTCTCACGTATAATAAAAAATTCTTCATCAGATAACATCATCCATCGATGAAATCCTAATCCCCTCATAATTTTACCCTTACCTAGATCTTGATTGATAGGTTGTATACAAACTGGGTCTTGTAAAAATGCTATTGACTCCTCACAATTATCTTCCGTAGCCATTACTGCTTTAGCCAATACTTCTTCTCCACTAACCAGTTTAAAAACTCCGTGGAATTCTTCATCATGCTTTACGTAGTTAATTGTCATAATCCTTTAGTTTGATTTCTACAATTTCATATTTAAAATTTTCTTCTTTGTAAATTTTTAATCTCTCAAAGAGATGAAGGAGAGTATAGTTCTTTCCATTATCTCTAGTAATATCGTCAGCAACATCATATAGTGTTGCTTCTAGTTTCTCCTTAGATTGTCGAAGTACCCTCCCGATAGACTGGAGGTTACGCACTCTAGATTTCGATGGACTAGCGAAGACCAAGTTGTGCAACCGCTTGATATTAATACCAGTGCTGAAAGTGCCGTAGCTAGCGACAATAATACTGTTGTTTTCATGTTCAACTAGTCTCCTAATTTCTTCACGATCATCAACATCCACCCCACCATAAACTAAATGTACTGGTTTATCAGTATGACTATTTATCATCTCATACAGAGGGAGACCGTGCTTCTCCACGTAATTGAATAGTACCAATGTATTTCCTTTTAAATCACACGCTAAATTGCGGATAAATTTATTACGTTGTTCGTGTTCACAAAGGTAATCCATTTCATCCTGATACCCTTCAAAGATCTGTTCACTATGTTTAAGTACAATAACTTTTACTTTTAGTTGAGCAACATGTCCTTTCTTCATTAGGTCTGATGTCTTAGTAACCTTTGAGCATCTACCAAACACACCTTCTAATACTAATTGATTTGTTTCTGAACCATCTAACGTACCAGTAAATCCATATCTAAACTTACATCCATGTAACTTAGACATTAATTTAGTAAGAGATTTAGCTTTAAATAAATGAGCCTCATCACCAATCACAACATCAAATCTATCAAAAAACTTTCTTGGTTCCTTATATACTGACTGCCAAGTTGATATAACTACATCATGGTCTGTATATTTTTCTTCACCAGCATAGATTTTATGACAGTGGTATTCAGTGCTCCAACCATACTGTGTAAAATCTTTATACATTTGCTCGACAAGAGAGGTAGTTGGTACTATAATAAGTACATTCCGTTTAACCGTTACATGAAACCGAACCAATGAATAAATCATTAGGCTTTTCCCGCTTGCAGTTGGCGACAATAGGAGTCTTCTGTTGTATCTTAGGCACTCGTATATTGCTGCGTATTGGTAGTCCCGAATCTTTATTCCAGAAGGAAGACGCAACGCCCGAACAAATTGAACTACAGACTGAGGAGTTACAAGATCGTTTTCTTCCTTTGGATGTCCAAAATATTGACTTTCCAAATACTCAACCTGATACCCTCGGTCCTTTGCCCAGTCAGTTAGATAATCTATTAAACCGCAATAGATCTCTCCAGTAGCAGGTGAATATAATCTTACTTTACCGTCCCAACCTTTGTATCTCCTCGTCTTTTGCATGTACTTTGCAGAGGGGATTTCAAAGGTAAAAAATTCTGCTGCCTCTTTGTGGAGATGAGGCTCTGCTTTTACTTTTAAATAAACTTCGTTCTTCTTCTGAATAACGAGATCTGCCATGATTTACATTCCACTTTGAAATCTCTCCCACTCAATAGCATTTTTAATTTGGTAGTTACGTCCATTGATTTGACGCAACACACCATCAAGAAAGAAGATCGTTTGTTCTATATAGTCAATCTTCAGTTGTAGCTTTCTGACCTCATCATCAGCAGCAATGAACATTTTAATTTCATCGTTTGTAGTGAGTTTTAAATCAAACGGTGTTGTTTTGTATATACTTGTTGATGCTTTACCTTTATAATATATCCATTTATCTCTAACCATCATTCTCATTTCAGACTCTCTATCTTTTTTCATTAGAGAGAATGTATTAAAAAACTCCATATATCTCATATGGAGTTGAGGTATTCTTACAGATTCTTCACCATATTTATCAGGATCTATTTCACTATCCTTCTTCCACATTTCTTGTAGTTGTTCAAGATTCATATATCTAAACTCAATTGAACATTAGTAGTAAATTTATTATAAGTTGTACCATTAATATGGCAATAGGTATTGAATACTTTTTTCATATCATCATGAGAGAGACCGCAATGTTTTGCTGCTTGAGGTATGTTCCACTTGGCAGCAAATAACATTTTGATAGCATACGATTGTTCTTTCAAATACCTTGGTCTTTTGTTTTAGCAAAAAACTCTTGCATTGAAGAAGACACATCAGGTGGTTCTGGATGTTTATACCCTTTTATTTTCATCCAGTCATTATGCATTGCTTGCATACGCCATGATTGGGCAAGACTCTTAGGACCATTATCTAGTAATTCCCTTGAACTTTTGCCAAGTATTTTCATACCAGCATACTCTTCTCTCCAATTGGAATCATCCCATTCAGTTTTATATGTCCTTTCTGGGACATGTTCCTTTCCAACTTTTTTTCGCATTGACACTAAGCTACCTCCTATACCACAATATGTATAGACCTTAGTACCTTAGCACAGAATTAAAAATTTTGCAACTACCTTTTGTCTCTGCTTCCCTGATTCCTTACTTCAAATACCGAATAGTTAAAAGTTGCTGTAGCAGTCATGAATTCATTATCGGTTCCTGTAACATCAAAAGCTACAGTGGATAATGATACTGGCCAAAGACTCTGAAATACTACATCAAAGTTTGCAATATTATTATTATTTAAAACCAATAGCGTTGCATCAGACCACTTAGCATCATCGGTTTTAGATCTAGTATCCATTCTATATTGGTCATTCCAATTCATTCTATCAATATAATCTTGAGGAGTTCCTAATGCTCGTATCCAATTATGAATCTCCATATAATTTCTAAGGTCTTCATCAACAATGAAATCCAAAGTCAATTGACTATACTCTATATTACCACTCATAGGGATCTTAGCATATCCAGCAGTAGGAATATCAACTTGCCCTAAACTCATTTCTGGTATTGATGCTCTTTGGCATAGAAAAGAAACCTTCTTTGCTTTATCCAATACGAATACAAATCCTATTGGTGATAGAAAGTTCTTGTTTGTTAATTGATCTTTATACCAGTTTGCCATTATAGCAGTACTATTTTAATTATTTATACCCACCGATTAACAACTAGTTCAACAGCATTACTTGAATTAACTATCTGACTCTCTACTTCAAATCCTTCAGACTTAGCAACACTGGTAAGTAATTGTATACAATACAATTGTGTTATCTTTTCAAGGAATCTTTCTATTGGTATTTGATGAGACCAAGTTTGCCTATCAGTTATCAACTCATAGCATTGACTCTGTTTGTTCCACTTGAAACCCATGTCATCACCTATTGTGACTTCACACATTACTTTCTCGTGCTCATGTCCTATAGGATTTACTAACTGTCTATTAATATCAACTGGATAACCATCAAACATCAATGCCTGTATTAATGCTGGTTTGTTTGTGATCTTCGTTTTTATTTTGCTGAAGTGTGACATTGTAGTATTCAGGTTTGTATTCTCTAGAGATAACGTTAACGTTATTTAGAGCTTTCTCAAATGGTAGTGTAACATCTAAACACTGATTTGATTCAACTCCTTGTACCTCTTCTATAACTGTACCATCCTGTTGGATGATGAATTTAATTTTTTGTTGTTTAGGCATATACTTCTCCAATCTCCCAACAGTTGATACCATCATTTCTAATTATATCCATAGCATACTCTACACGATTGGCAGGTAACACTACACAATATCCTATACCAAGATTAAATACCCTCTTCATTTCATCCATATCCATATTACCTTGACGTTGAATCTCTAAGAAAATATCTGGTACTGTCCAAGAATTCCAATCAATATCTATTCTGAGTCCTTCTGGTAAACATCTAGGAAGATTTTCAACTAATCCACCACCAGTAATATGAGACATACCATAGATGTCTATTCCATCTTTTAATAAATTTTTCACAACAGGTGCATAGATTGTAGTTGGTGTAAGTAACTCAGGATAATTACAATAATTCAACTTAAGTCTACGTGCCAAGTAATTAACTATACTATATCCATTACTATGAAGACCACTACTTGCTAGTCCAATTACTCTATCAGTTGGTCTAATACTCTTACCATCTATAATATCTTTCTTCTCTACTATACCTGTACAAAATCCAGCAAGATCAATCTTCATCTGATACTGAGGATGTTCAGCAGTTTCTCCACCCAACAGTTGCATACCTGCTATCTCACATCCCTTAAGGATACCAACCATAATATCAGCAACATTATCATCTAACTTCTTAGTAGAAATATAATCTAAGAAGTATAATGGTTCAGCACCACATGTGATTATATCATTCACACACATAGCAACTAAATCAATTCCTATGGTTGTATAGTCATTAGCAGCTTGTGCAATATCAATCTTAGTTCCTACACCATCCGTTCCAGATACTAAAACAGGTTCCTCGTATCCAACAGGAACATTAAACATACCACCGAATCCACCAACTTTAGGAACTTTCTTTTTGAGTTCTTCTACAAACTTATTGCCAGCATCTATATCAACACCAGCAGTCTTGTAATCTAATACAATACCTTCTTTCTTAAAATCAAGAGGTTCAAAATCAGACATAGTTAATGTATGTTACAAACTGAATCAGGATCCCAACAGTCAGGACATTCCATCTCGTGTTCATAATTATGAAGTTTATGAATCACTGAATCGTATCTCTTTGCAAGATCTTTATCTTGTGATCTTACCATAGATGCGTAATATTGGCAAGCATGAAGCATCCTTTGTATTTCCTTTTCATGAAATTGCATGATACAGATGGATAAATATATATTTATTTAAACTGTGAGGGTAGGAGTCGAACCTACAAGTCCCGCCAGGAACACTAGTTAAACAGACTAGAGCGTTTACCGTTTCGCCACCTCACAATGATGCTCTATGAGAGAGCATTCATTAGGCGTTGGACTCCTATACCACCACCAGATCTAGGGAAGAAATCAAAAGAAAGAAACTCTTCGAGTTCTTTCTCTACTCTTTCCTTACCAAATAAATCAATAATTAATTGAGCATACTTACCATCTGATATTGTATAGAAGGTATTACGCATCTGTTCTTTGTCGGTACTCCTTTCAGCACTACCGATAGTTTCCATACCACCTAAGATAACATCAATCTTTTTACTAGTACCACTAGGTTCTGGGAACCTTGACATATTCCAGAAAGGTGATGTCCACTCAGGGAAGTCAGTAATCATACCAGAACCAATTTGTCTTTCATGATCATGATCTAATTCTTCAGTATTGAAATGGTCACACCATGCATCATAAGTTCTTTCAACTAATGGTGGTAATCCCATATGCTTACATAGGTCTATCTCCATTTGTTTAAGATCATCTACACCGCCATGCATTTCAAACTCAAACATTGGGAATATTGTTTCATGTCTGCCTGGTACAGGATTAGGTTCTGCTCTATATGAAGTAGATAAACAGAAAAATCCTGGTGCTTCTGGATTTGATAGTAGTTCATATTCCAACCACATTTGACCTGTCTGTGGTAGTGGCCATATATTACCACCGTAATTGTATGTTGCTACTGTTTCTGGGTCTTCACATGCAGCAAGTATACTTAATCTATTCTGAGTATGAACTTCTAGGAAACCTCTAGACAAAAAAAATGACCTTAAACGGTCAAGTGTCGTAGTATATTTTTTTGGGTCTATCAAACTTGTCATTATTTTTTCGCAAAACTAATCTATTTAGCATAAAAAAAGAGACCCCTTTGGGGTCTCTTAAGTTATGTGTTAATCTCAAATTACATGAGGTTAGCAACTTGTACACGTCTGTAGTACTTGTTGCTGTTAGCTGTAAGAGCACCAGATCCCTGAGTAAGTCCCTGTGAGAATGGGTTTGAAACCATGCCGTAACGAGTCTTGAATCCAATTTTTGGTTGGAAGGTGTCAGGATTTATTGCTCTGACCTGCTGTAGAGGTACATATGGGCAATAGAATAATCCAGCATCATAAGGTGAAGTACCTTTGTATCCAGCAACGTAGAAGTGCTTGTCACTTACGTTAGCAGAATATGGGTCAACATAAACCTTAATGCGTCCGTTAAGAGTACCAACAAGTGTGCTTGCAGTATCATCAACACCAGTAAGAGCATTGTTGCCGTTAAGAGCAGGTGTGTAATCTAGAACACCAGCCATTCCAAGAGCAGAAGCCACATCAGCAGAGCAGATGAGGATGTTGCCCTTCCCACGACGAGTTTGCTGTCCGATAGCGTTAGCATCTCTTTCTATCTGGAAGAGTAGTCCCTTGAACTTCTCAACTGACCATCTACCGTTGGAGTCAACGTCAAGGTCAAAGATACCAGCATCAGCAGTATTGTTCTGAGCACCTTCTACTGCGTTAACGTAGATTGTACGAACAACTTCTCTGTTGATTTCAGCAAGGATTTCTGTTGAGAGAATGTTGGACAACTCTTGCTCGGCATCAAGACCATGAATTGCTTTCAAGTCTTGAGCAAGCTCGATGCTGTACTCAGCTTTCAACGCACGAGATTTCGCTGTAACAGTTACTTTCTCTATGCTGAATCCCATCTCACGGAAAGCAGTAGATGCAGAACTGTCATCTAAACCTTCAGCAGTGGTTGTTGCCATTCCAGTAGCATCACCAGTCTGCTCGTAAGTTCCAGGAGAACTATCGTTAAGAACAGCAGGGTTGTTACCTTGAGCGTCGTTAGTTGCGTCTGAAGCGTTGGGGTCGTAGTTAGAAAGACCTGTTCCAGCACCACCAGAGAAACCAGCGTTAGGCTCGTTGAAGAATGCTTCACGGAAGTCAGATGAAGCAGGGCTTCTCTCACTACCATAGGCAGTTCTCATTGCGAAGATAAGTCCAGTAGGACCAGTCATTGGTTGTACACCAGCAATGTCATAAGCAATTAGCTTAGGCATTGAACGACGTATCAATGATATAAGTACGGGGTCGAAACCAGCAACAGGACCTGTAGCAGTTGCACCGCTACCATATCCACCTGTACCAACAGTCTGAAGAGTCTCGTTAAGGATTTGACCTTCTTCTGTGATTGCTTTTTCTTGGTTCTCTAGAAGTTGTGCGACTACGCCTTTTTTATATGAATCTTCGATCTCTGGAAGAGCGTCGTGATTCAGTACAGGGGCCCACTTCTCCTGGAGTTGTTTAATGTCAGCCATTTTTCTCCAAAATTTGTAGTAGTTTAATTAATTATTTTGACCATCTAGAAAGTGCATCTACGTATTTACCCATAGAGCCACTAGAGGTTTCTTCTACCAAAGGAGCAGATCCTTCTTCGGTGGGTTCAGTTGTTTCAGCAACAACTTCAGCCTTCCTAGTGAAGTATGATTCCTTGATAGTTTCGACTTTCTTGCGGAAGTCTGCTTCAGTTTCAAACTCAACCCCTTCTGCTAATGAAACAAGCTTCTCCTTTTGGGTTTCAGCAAGTCCACTGGCACATTCGTTCACAATTTCCATTTTAACAAACTCCCCAATCCTCTTATTCAATGAGACATTAGAGTCGATCTGTTCGTTGAGCTTTGTTTCCATATCATTTAACTCTTCAGCCATGCCGTCAAGCAGGTTGAATTTTTCTTCGGGTACAGTAAAGTTCTGTTCCACGAATAGCTTTTTAAGACCATTAAAGAATGATTCTGCCATCTCTGTCTTAATGCCATGCTCCACAGCAAGTGCGTTTTCTTCTAACCATTGCTTTGCAGCATAAGAGATGTAGTCATCAACCTTCTCGGCCAATTCTGTTTTAACCTTTTCGACCTCTTCTGTAAGAGTGCCTTCAAAGGCTTCTTGCAACGCTTTGACTTCCTCGTTAACCTTTTGGGTTACGACTGCCTCAAAGATTGTCTTTGCTTTAGTCTTGAACTCTTCATCTAGTTCTTGACCAGCGACAAGAGCGTCAACATCTTCACTAAAGTCGTACTTGGCTTCAGTGGTCTCTTCCTCTTTGGGTTCTTCGGAGATTGTTTCACCATCTTTTTCCTCACTGTCAAAGATCTTTCCAGATAATCCAGCACTTACATTACCAGTGCCTGCATCTGAAGGCTTCGTCTTAATAGACTTGTCTCCTTCTTTGGCAGTTGAACCAGCAGCAGATGCACCAAGGTTCTTAGTACCCTTAGCACCCTCTTCTGATTTAGAATCAGAACCACCGATATCAGTATAATTTCCCCCAGAAGTATCGATTTTTTCTCCTGCGGTAGCACCTTTTTTGATTGCTGTAGAACCAGTAGCTGCGTCTTCGCTCACTTGCTCCATATTATCTAGCTCTTTAGTAGAGGTCTCAGACATTTGTTTAAACTCCGATTAAATCTTGCGTTGTCTTTATTTATTTATAAATCACAAACTCTTTAGAAACTTACTGAATGCGGAAACCTTCCGTTCTTGTAAGTTTATTAGAGTTGCTTCATCAATTTCTTGCTTTATTTGAGCAACAGCAGACTCTTTAAGTATACCATTATCCCAAACCCATTCTTTTCCTTCCATAATTCCATCAACAAAAGCATCAGGTGCTGATGGATCTGCTACTATATCAGCAGCAGTTGCAAGCATAAAGTCATCTTGTACTATGTTAACGCCCTCTTGTTGTTTAAGAGAACCCATACCACGACTAGAGACTCCAAGTTTTACACCCTCATCAAGAAGAGATTTTGCAATCCTTCCGTTAGGTGTATCAAGAATCTTTGCACGTCCAATAAAATTATTACCTTCTGCTCTAAGAGATTCTATCTTATGAGAAACTTTATCCAGATTGATGGAAGGTCCATCTGGATGTCCTAACTCACCGAGAGCACGACCCTTGCGAATGTGTGCCTCATCATATTTAGCAACTTCTCTTTCGAGTGTTCTAAATGGATACTTGCGACCATTCTTATTTGCTATCTCAGCCTGAAGGAAGACACCTTCAATAAAGTGTGACTTTTTACCTTCTTTTTCCTCAGCTATAAAATTAACTTCGGTTATTTCTTCAGCTATTAGTCTCATCTGTTGGTTCCTCTATAGGTTCGATAGAATCAACCACCGCAGTATTTGGTGGTAGTGGGTCAGGAACTTCTTCCTGTTCGGCTTCTTGCTTTGCTATTTCACCTGCAGTAGGTGCAACCTCTGGTGGTTCTTGACCATCAAAGACCTTATCCGCAATTTCATCGGCAGCAGCTTGACCAGTTTGATCTTGGTCAAAACCCCACTCTTTTGCAAACTCAACTTTCTTTGCTTGAATTGCATCATAAGTGGCTGCGTTCAAAGCGTCATTAGTCACATCAATTGCTTTAGATTTCTCATCGCTAAAGATGTGATTTACAATAGTATTTGCTATTTCACTAGGCATAATAATTCCCACGTTAGTTTTATTTATTAAAATTCAGCTCTCTTCTGATCACCAGAAGAAATACTAGACTTTGGGTCCGCTGTCGAACCTCCATTTGCTGCACCATTTTCAGCAGGTAATGCGGTTCCATCTGTCATAGGGTCTTCCCCTAATCCCATTTCCAATGCTTGCATTGCCATAGGATCCATAATAACTCCGTCTGCTATCTCTTGCTTAATCTGCTTATCGATTTCTTTAATCTCAACATCAGTTTGCTTAAGAACTTGACGACGGATATACTCAGCAGAGAAGTACTTACCTACATAAGGATCCATTTGAGCAACTTCATTAAGTCTCTCATTGCGGATTTCAATCTCTTTGAGTTCAGTGAAGTAGTTGTCAGCGATATAATCAAACTGAACATGCTCCTTCATCTCCTCCCAATCTTCAAGAGTAACAATACCCTTTAAGATTAATTGAGTCTTTAAAAGATCTACGAATAATTCAGAGAATCTCTTACGCAATCTTGCGACAAACTTCTGGAACTTAACCTCATCTCTTGTGATCTCAGCAGCACGACCAATGTTAAATGTAGTCTCTGTCTCTAATCTTGAGTTAGGAACGTTGAGTGATTTGTATAATTTCTTCTGGAAGTACTTAACGTCTTCTAGTTCTCCAAGGTTCTGACCACCAGGTAATGTAGTAATTTCAGTTCCTCTTCCACCTTCTCTTCTAGGTAACCAGAAGTCTTCCAACATGGACATGAACTTCTTGTCATCCTTTATCTCACCAGTGTTTGCATCGTATACAAGTTTATTCCTGTAACGACCCATTACCTCACGTAGATATTGTTCCGCTTTATTCTTAGGAAGGTTACCTACATCGATATAGAAAATTCTTCTTTCTGGTGCTCTTGATAATCTGTAGATAACAAGAGAGTCTTCAATCATTCTTAACTGATTGACTGCCTTAATTGCTTTATGCAAATGAGACAAGACCATATTCTTATTAAGATCTTGAATACCAGAGTGACAATATGTCACGGAATCAGGAGCAATTTTCATACCCTGATTGGTACTATTCTTTAATCCTTTTGGATTGTATAAGAAATAAGATGCAGCCCTTTGAGTTAATTGTGCATTAAGATCTAAACCTCTTAATTGCTCTGGTTTCTTTTCCTCATACTCAGTGACTTTACGAATCTTACGAGGGTCAATATATCTAAGGTCTATCAATCCACCTTTAGGGTTTTTAGGATCTATAACCTTATGATAAAAAAGTCTCCCATCAACATACCATCGACGGAAGATTTCGTATGACCTGTTTTCAAAATCAAGAAGACGGAGAATTTCATCAAACTCCTCACGTATTAACTTCTTAATTTTTTCAGATACTTTTAAATTTGATAATTCTACGGTGACTGGAACGTCATCAAAGTTACCACATATAGTCTCATTGACTACATCATCTACTGCACTATCACATTCTGGTTGCAAAACCATCTCTCTATAACGAGTGATGAGGTCATAATCATTACGTACAGTGCCATCAAGATCAATAGAATAGCCAAAGTATCCACCACCTGCAATAGGTTGTGAACCATCTAAACTATCCTTTTGAACAAAAGAAGGCCCCTTCGGAACCTTCTTTGCTCTCTCTAGTGAAAATCCAAAGAGCTGCGACATTATTAAAAACTTATTGTTCCTACCTTATTTAGGGAGTTTCCAAACTAGGCGTTTTTAACAATTGGAGTCCAGTACTGAGTCTGGAGTTCAACTGTAAACTCTTCAACCGCATCATTGTTACCGAAGTCTAAGTCTATTGCTGCAATAGAACTTGGGAATACATTGTAGAACTTATAAGACTTAAGAATATTTGGATTGTCATCAGTCTTGATATCACGTGATAACTGGTGTACTTCCATATCAGCGAAGTATCCAACTGCGTCATCTGTATCATTTAGTGCATTACCTGACTCAGTAGTCGAAGTATAGTTCTCGTTATATGCCTGTATTGCTGCTGCCCATGTTTCAAATGCTGTTCTTAACAAGAACTTACTATCATTCTGAATAGTAATTGTCCAAGGTTCAAAGGTTCTGTCTCCAGCAATCTTTAAAACTCGTCCTCTAAAAGGTACTTCGATAACACCAATTTGAGATGCTGGTAGGTTTGCTGCACGAATTGTGAAAGCACCTAGCTTTGATAATTCTGATGATCCTTGTATAATCCCTGTTGGGAATGCCAAGTCAACTTGGAATAGATTAGGTCTTGCGAAATCCGATGTAACAGCCGCCTTAAAACTGTCAAGTGATCCTCTGCTTGCCATGATAGTAAAATTCCTTGGTGGTTATTAAATCCTGTCCTTTATATTTAGTATAATGAATATTTTTAGACATAAAAAATAGCGGAGTTTCCTCCGCTATTTTGAATCCATCTCGAACTCAGGATTATTTATTGAGCAACTTCACTGAATGCAACACCAGTACGTGTAGCAACGAATGTTAGAGTAATGTAGTTGATTGTGCGTGTTGGCTTCACGAAGATTTCTGCGTAAAACTCACCACGATCTATAGCCTCAGCTGGGTTGTTATCACCATCACACTTGATTAGGAAGTCGGTTACACCACGACGACCTTGAACATCACGCATGTAAGGTTCAACAATGTTGAGGAATAATGCTCTTTGTGACTCATCGTTTTGCTCGAAGAGTTGTGACTTAGCAGCACCAGAGATAACTCTCTCGATTGTAAGGAATAAACGACGAACGTTTATTCTATCGAATGCGGAAGCATATGATAGAGCAGTCTTATCACCATATAGAACTACACCCTGTCCTGGGAAGGAAACTATTGGGTTAATTCTGTTGGCATAAAGTGTATCTCTCTGTGTCTTGTTAGGTGTAAATGCAAGTTTGATTGCATTTCTTAGAACACCACGTTGGAAACCAGCAGGTGAGAACCAAGGTTCTGCAGTCTCAGTTGTTTGTAAGCAGAGACCAGCAACGTCACCGTTACATGGAACGTAACGATAAAGATCGTTGTACTTATCATAGATGTACTTATAACCTGAATCAAATACAACGTAAGAAGAACTTGGTAGTAGTTTGAAGAATCCTTCAATGTTCTCTGTTTGTTGTTGTGAAGAACTTACACCAACAACATTTGCTCTACGTGGAGAAACAAATAATAGGCAGTCACGACGCTCTTCAACAATACTTGTTAGAGCAGTTACTTTAGCCTTAGCAGTTCCATCATCAACACCAGAAGGACCAGTAAGAATGTAATCAACGGTCTGTGACTCTGGGTCAGAGATTAATTGATATGCACTCTCAACATCTGTACTTGATACACTGTACTCACCACTAGCAATAGAGTAGTTAGCACCATCAGTAAGTCTATAGTAGAATGTTGCGTTATTCTTAGAACCGATTGTGAAAGAACCACCTGGGAAATCAGTAGTACCAGCAGATGAACGTAGTAGGTTAAATTGACGACCTACACCAGTTAATCCCCAGTTACCATCTGAAGAAGTACCTGTTGCAGAGAACAGTCCAGTCTCATGGTTACCCCAGAAGATGTATTGTGAACGTTGCTTAATTACAGTCTTGTAGTAGTTAGTCTCACCAACAGAAGTCTTAGCATCAGATGCTTTAGACATTCCAACGAAACGCTCAAGAACAGCACCAGCAGTTCCAGTTAGTCCACCATCAACATCAACTACAACAACGTGTAGTTCGTCACGGAATCCACCTTGACCAGCAATTGATTGTGAAGTTCCAGGACGTGGAGCAACATTAATCCACTTAACACCAGGAAGATACTCACGCTCGTTATACTCAACACGAACTGAAGTAATAGTTACGTTAGTAGAGTTTGTGTCAGCAACAACATCAGAACCAGCAAAATCAATGCTGTCCTTATTGAGTGCTACGTATAGTTGACGCTCAATACCACCTGTTGTGATAACAGCAGTATTAGTACCAGCAGTAATTGTTTGACCATCAGCGATGATACCAGTAACACCACCACTAGGAAGTCCTATTTCTAATTTTTTATTATTTGCATCCCAAGCAAGAACATCAACCGACTCTTGTGAACCACCAATATTAATTGTAGTAGTAGCACCAGGAGTGAATGTACCAACAACAGTATCAACAGTTAAAAGTATGCTGTACTTGAATACTTTACCACCAGCACCTGAAGTTGCAGAAAGTGCAGCATCAGCAACAAACTCATGCTCGTTACCTGAACCAGGAGCTGGTAGTACAGCAATCTGATCAGCACCAGAGTCTGTTATGAATATACCAATTGAATTACCTTTATGTCCTGGAGTTCTAGCTGCCCACTTCCAGTTATTATTTGAATCTTCATAAGATGCTTCGTAACCATCCTGATTTGCTATCAAAGGAGCAGTACCACTATCAACACCATTTTTTAATGCAGTTGAGTTAACCCTAATTGCTTTTAAAATACCACCGTAAGATAAAAACTGTGAAGCAGTATACCAATACTCATAGTTAGAATCATTTGGTTTACCAAACTTCTCTACAAGATCTCTTTCGGATGTTACTGTGACCACTTCCTCAACAGGTCCGAGTTCAAACGGTGCAGCTAATACACCCAAGTTTGCTGTTGATAAGCTGGTAATAGTTGTCAGGTCTCTTTCCTGTACTACTACACCTGGCGATAATTGATTGGCTGCCATGTTTATAAACTCCTAGAATATCCCGTGGACGGTTAACTAAGATTATTTATATTTTTGAATACTCACCTGAAGTCTAACATATGTTGCACATCACCATATTCCGCAAGTTCCCATCTTTCTCCTTGTGCATCTATTATATGGTCATCCTCTAAACCATCGCTAACAAATCCAAACGGAGCCATATCCTGTTCTATAGATTCTCTTTGGTCATCATATATTCTTTGTCTCACATCATTATCGTGCATCTCTTTAAAGTATTCTTGCATAGCCATCCATGCAAACATTACTAAACACATAGCAAGATCATCATGACATCCATCTTCCGCTTGAAATGAATTACCCTTTTGAATAAAGGTTGTTAATTCCGCAATCGTATCATAATCTTGTATGATTAATTTATCATCTTCTATTAATGCTTTAAGATTAGAACATCCAACCTGCTTTACAGCAGTTGACATCTTAACTCCTAACTGAGTCTTCTTACCTGAGAACCCCTGTCCTAATTGTTGTCCTGCTCTTCCTCTCATAGCAGCCATTAATAAATTCTCATATTCCAAATCAAACTGGATAATGTCTGCTACCTGTCCTCCAATATCATTTACCTCACATAAGATATACGCATTATTATAATTCTTAGCAACATCGACTATTATGTTAGGTAAAACTATAGGTTTAATTTCGTTGTTCTTATACCGTGCTACCATCTTATAAGGTAAAGTTGTTGTATCAATGACACAAAACGCAGAGTAATCCCCACCAATACCACGTGATACATCAACAGTAACAATATAATTACGATCTTCAATTGCTTGCTCATATACTGCTAAACCTCTATTTTGTCGAACAGGTTCTTCATAAGGCATAATCCTCAATTTACTTGCTGATATTAATGTGTCAACAGAACCTAAGAATTCACATTCAAACTCAACTTTGAATTGTGCTTCTGATGTATTTCTTATAGTTTGTTCTTTCCATACCTCATCTCTACCAGGTATTTGAGACCAATGAACTTCTGTAGGAATATATTCATTCGACTTACGTTCTGCATCATGCCACAACTTATAGAACATGTTCATTCCATGTGGAGTGGAGATGATAATTACTTTCGTTTTCTGACCAGAAGATATAGTAGGATATACGGAACTAAAGAATTGCTCTGCGATATGGTTCGGGACAAAGGCGAATTCGTCGAGAAATATAATGTTAAACGACATACCTCTAACAGCACTTGCTGATGTAGAAGCAGCCAAAATTTTACTCCCATTCTCTAACTCCAAACTACCTTTATTCCACCCTAGTATACCTTGTTGTAACCATTTTGGTAAGTTCTCATAAGATAATTGTAACCTACCTAACATCTCACGAGCAGTTGCTGCTTTGTTAGCAAGAATTGCTACGTTAACATTATCATTAAACAGTACATACCATAGTAGGTATGCAGTAACAATAGTAGATTTACCAGACTGACGAGGAAGTTTTGCTATATTAAATCTGTGATCATGGAACTTCTGTACCATGTCTTCCTGAAAGTCATACATGGTAAATGGTATGATACCTTCATCAAGAGAAACAATCTTAATATACTCTCGTATAAAGTGTACTGGATCTTGAGCACACTTTAAAAATTCTGCAATCTCCTTCTTAGAAAACTCCTGTTCTACATTTGCTTTCTTAAGATTGGGATTACCTAGATAAATCTCTTGTTGTTTACTCATGCGTTTTCGTATTCCTCTGTTGGTATATGCCAGTCAGCGTATACACGTCTACCTGTCATACCCTTTGAATCTATGTAGACTTGATCGAGACTAGACCAGTGTCCCAAACGAACGCCTAATTTCACGTAAGACCTCAAAATCTTTCTGTTTAGTTCCACCATCATATTCCCAAGCATAACCTTCCTCAATCATTTGTTCATTTAGTGAAATAGTAGATTCGCCAACATAGAGCCAACCAAGAAGCCTACCATACTTCCCAACGCCACCCTTAAGTTCTGTTCTAATAGTGAGCTCATCATCTCCTTGAATAGTCTCAGTAAGTTTTTCTTTTAACCAATTAGTAGCATCTATTCCCAGTGCCTTCTCTTCCAAGTCTCTTGTTCTTTTCTCTGGCGTATCAACGCCTGCAACTCTAACTCTTTCTTTCTTGTATAGATCAAAACCGAGGTCAATAGTAACATCGATAGTGTCACCATCAAGAACCTTGTTTATTTTCGTCACTCGGAAGTTGTAACAACTCTTCCGTGACGGTGGTGTCATCGCTCCCATTTGGCCAAAACTCATCGTACTTAAATATGTAGTAGATTACTATACCTACTGCAACAAGTAAGATAGCAATCATTATATTAACTGAATGTACTACTTGACCCATACAAAAGTCTCATCATAGGCAGACATAAGATTATCTATATTATTTTTTTCTCTAAACTCAGCGACTGCCTCTCTAACCATTGGAGAGAAGTAATCATGTCCAGAAAATAATCCACCCTTCTTAACCTTTGGATACCACACTTCAAGATCTTGTACTGCTTGCTCCTTTGTTAGATAAGCATCTAAGAATATAAAATCCAATGATTCATCTTCAATCTTTTCAGCTGCAGCATTACTATCCATTTCTAAGAACCTAATCTTATCTTTAAGTTCTGGTGCAATATGATTCAAACGATGAAAACAATATAGTTTAACAAACTCTATATCCTTTTCATCAAATTGCATAGTAGGTAAATCTTTATTTGTAGTAGATGCATTCATATAATCATCAAATGGTTTATATGCATCAACACCGTATAGTGTTTTAATATTTGGACAATTAAAAAGCATGGTCAGAAAAGAATCTCCTCGTAAAACACCGAGTTCGAGACCTACTAAATCTGTACCATGCAAATTAATTACAGGAACCATAGACCTTATGTCGGCTCCTAATGCACCAGTATAATTGTAATAAGGTTCGGCTTTTCTTCCATCTTCTCTAAGATGTTTTGGAAAACCAATTGGATACGAATCCGCAATATCTGTAGCAGCAGCTACATCAACCCAAGCCATAATTTAAAGTTTAATTATTTTTATTTATCTGCTATAAATTCTCCTCTTGTTCAGCCAATAATGTTAGGTCTGATGTTGGTAAGGCAACACATGTTAAAACAAAACCTTCTTCAAGTTGGTCATCATCTAAAAAGAATTGATCATCTTGATTAACAGTACCTTCTACTATCTTCATACAACATGAAGAACATGAACCTGCACGACAAGAATAAGGATGATCTAAACCAGCTTCTTCTAATGCATCTAATATAGGAGTCTCCTCATCACATTCAAAAGTACTAGTTTCACCATCTGGTGTCTGAAGAGTTATAGTGGCCATTTAATTTTAACAAAGCACTGTTATTTATTATACATATGCCTGTGCAGCAAGCCATGTTGCCATACCCAAAGATGTTCCCATGATGGTGAGTCGGCTCATCCACCACATTATTTCGTGTTTATTCATCGACCCATTGGGACTAATCCCATCAAGTAATCTAAACCTGTTTCGTTTGTACAAGAATCCACAAAAGAAGGATGCTCCTTTAAAAAGGGAACATCCTCTTGTGCGTCTTTAATAGCTTGATACGAGTCTGAAGCGTACTCGCAAATGTAATGACGCTGTTGATCAGTGTCATGATACCCTACGGTATAGTGTGACAGGGGCATGATCTTTCAATCCCTAATGTGATACTATTTAGTATAGCACATAAGTACAATTACGCAACGTGAGGAATCACTTATAATGATACGATGCCTTATTAGTCTTACCTAATTTACCACTTCTTACCTTAGTACCTGAAGTTTCACCATCTCCTTTAGGATGTTTACCTGCAGCAGACTTACCTATATTAATTGACTTTTCAGGTTTCTTAGACTGGGTATCATGTAACCTTGCTGGTTTCTTTTTGTCTTTTGTGATAACTGATTCTTGACCGTGCTTTCTACCAAGACGACGCATTGTTTTACCAAACCTACGTTTTGACATCTTATCGGGTTTGGAAGTTTGGTAAGAGACTTCTCTACCAGTACCTTCCTTTCCGTCATCACTCTTGTACTTGTATTCACCAACACCTTTCTTATAACCTATACCTTTCTTTTTCAGATCCTTCTCAAGACCTTTTCTCTTTTCACGATTCTTTTTCTCATCACTACCACGGTCAGCAGAGATGTTACCTGTAACCTTAGTCTTAGACTTAGTTAACATTCTGGTTGTTGGGTTGCCCTCAACTATGTTGATAAAATCTTTATAGTACATAACCTTTAATTGTGCTTCTTGTGCTAACTTATTTGCCGTAGCATACATGACTTCCTTGTCACGTTTCCCATATAGTTTCTTAAAGCGATGAGCACTTTTGTTCTTCATCCCTCTAACTATACGTTCTGCTTCTTGGTTAACGGCTGGCATCTTAGCCTCCGACTACTTGTACTTCTTCTACTATAACTGCACTAGTTGCTGCAGTAATTTTAACAGCACGTTGAATTTTTGCTTTTCTACCTGATGACCAAGTGTAAGTAGAAGTAGCAGATGAATCAATATCTGTACTCAACATACCTAAACCATTATCAGCAGTTATTTTTTTACCAGCAGTACCAGCAGATAAGAAAGCAGCATTGATAGCAGTATCTGTTCCATCATCAACTACTGCAATATAATCTCCTACAGCAAATGGATGATTACTAGATGTATCTTGAACGTGTTCACCAACATAATAATCGGTAGTTGCATCAGCAGTACCCTTTACGATATTTGCTGTACCTGGCTTACCACCTTTGATAAGAACAAATTCATTTTGTACTAGAGTTATTGCGGGTCCACCATTGAATGAAACTGTGGCAGCACCTGCTGTAGAACCAACTCTATAATATCCTGTTTGTACTGTTTGATATTCAGAAGCACCAGCAGCTACCGAATTAGTACTTAATACATTAAGAACTGTCATTGTCGTGTTATTTAGATTCCTCTTTATTTATATTCTTTAACATCTTTTGAAGCTCTGCAGTACTACCAACAAACATAGCATTAGTAACATTTGTCGGACCTCTCTTTTCTTCCTTATCCAATTCTTTCATCTTACCTTGGAGATCTATTAATTTATCTGTTACATCTCCGACTGCTTTAATTGTTGTTGCAGCAACTTCATAAGCACGAGGATGATCTGAAGCTCGTGCCACATCAAGTATACCATCTACTGCCTCCTGTCCTTTCATTACTAGATTATGTAGTTGAGCACGAGAAATCTCATAGTCCTGTTGTATATCAGGAGCCTCAGATTTCTTTGTGAGTGCTTTAGTTTCCTCTACATGCTTTTCAAGATCTGATGGTTCATCACCAAATGCTTTTGAAAGTCCATCAAAACTCATAATTAAATTGCCTCATCTTGACCACTAATAGGATTACGTTTCTTATTATCTGTGTATTCAGAATACAACTCACCAAATCCAAAGTCATCACTAGAATCTAGTAGTGCTGCATCATCTTCATCTATCTTCAGAATAGCTGAACCGTTTGCATGTCCAACAATCGTTGAACCATTCCATCCTCTACCGACATGTAAGGTACTACCAACAACTCTATTGACATGCATTACCTCAGTTCCAATCTGAATGTCATCTCCTTGTGCGAAAGCTGCTACACTAGCAACAGATATAATTCCATCATTGACATCCATTGCAGCAGTAAGAGTAGTAACTCCTACTCCATCCTGATCTGTTAATGCTTCAGGTGTAACTGTATATCTGCGTTCTCTTGGTGCTGTAGTTGTATTGACAGAACTGTAAGTATCTGTAATAGCCTTCTTGATAACCTTGCTGTCTGTAATAGGACCGTATAGATAAGTCTTTGCAGTAAATGTTAGAGTGTATATAATTGCTCTACGTTGTGCGAAATCTCCTTCGTAGTCATCCTCATAATCAATGTTCTGTAAAACTATAGGAACATCTTTTGTTTCTCCTATTGTTGTTTGTAATTTAACTGAGAGATTATAATGAGGTTGAAAGTACGGAAGAATCTGTTCAATGATCTGTAATCCGTCATCTTGATTTTTTGATATAATTGCTAATTCAAACCCAATATTATAAGGGACTGGCATGAAAGCATTCTTATTTTCATTTACGTCCTTTTTAAATTTAATCTTCTGTGTTGGTGATACCTTTCTAGTAGGATCATATCCTATACTATTAATTTCAAATGAAAGTCTAGGTAAAGTTATCTGAACCCTCTTATTAGTTGGGTCTGGATTTTGGTCTAACCTTGCTAAAAATTTTTGCTTTGGACCATATGCCAAAGGAACTTTCATCACTTCATCAGAGCGACGAATTTCTATGTTATTAAATAACGTTCCGAAAGCCACAATGGTCTTACGAAAAATTTCATTGTATGAATAAGTTCCTAACATTAGATTGATACATCAGTTGAGCTTCCGACTGTTCCGAATGGGTTTGCCTCGGAGAAGTCTATAATATCGTTATCAGCAGTCTCAAAGTCATTGTTTTGATCGTACTCGATATTTTTATTATCTATTGTATTATATGTAGCAGTTGTCCAAGATGCACTAGATGTACCCCCTGTAAGTGTTTCTGGTACAGAGAATGTACCAGAACGATTGATAACGATGAGAGTCCTAGAAGCACTATCCCAAGACTTAACCTCAGCCGTAACATTTGATGTCCCTCCAGTAACAGTTTCCCCAACAGTAAAGTCTCCACTTCCACCAGCTACAAGACCAACTGTAATAGCATTAGCAAAATTAGTCTCAATAGCATCAAGATCTGCAAGACCAGTATCAATCTCCTCGTCACTGTACTCGAAGAGCTCACACTGACATTCCCAAACATATCCTTTACCTAACTGATAGAAAGGACGTTCGACTTCTACAAACTTAATTTCAAATAAATGTTTTGTTATAGGGAACCAAATTAAATCCCCTTCGTTGGGTCTTCCTTCGACATTGAGTACAGTCGAGTCATCAACCTTTTCTTTAAATTTTTCACGGGAGAATATAAACGTTGTCTTATCCTCGATGCGGATTCCAAACTTCGTAAGAAGCTCGCCTTGTCCTTCCCATCCTTCAACATTATTGACATAGGCACGAATCGCTTTGGCACTTTCAAATTTGCCATCAGAGTCCTCTCCGAAGACGTTATCACGGTTGACAATAGTTCTCGGCACGTAGTAAATATCTTGCCCGTAAATTTCAATGCTTTCTACAACTAGGTTTTCCATAAACTTCTGCTCTTGAGCAGAACCATTAATGTTTAATCTAGCAGAATTAGTATAGTCAGACTGTACGTAATCCTGTGCTGGAGTATTTGAATATGCCATATTAACCTATTAAATCTATAGGTGGAAGTTCATAACGATCACGGAGTTCTTTCTCCATGTCCTGTTTAAACGTAGATGCATCTTCTAAGATTTGACGACCATTAAGTGTAACTCCACCTAACATTTGTATGCCATCATACTTACTTAAGTTGCGACCCCACTGCTGCTGGAAAAGTGCTTCCACATAATCTTTTAACCAGTTATCATTATACATTCCTGTATTTGTTTCTGGATCTTGACGCATTAAACAATCAACCATAATATAATCACCAGTAGTAATTTGGTCCCAATCCATATCAAGACTTAACTTACCACCATGTTCATTCCATCCAATTCTACGATTGGCTTGAGAATTGGTTACCCAATCTAAAGTTTCAAGATATTGGGAAGTCATATAATAATGTAATATCTGTCCATGAGTCATGGCATAGATATCATTTAAAAATATCTGATACTTAATATTAAATATATTACCAGGAACAATACTAGATGCACCAATGTTTGTGTAAACATGATTAATCCCTAGCATTCCAGGTGGTGTAGAAACATAGTTATTAACACCATACCAAGCAGTAGAACCTTGTTGAGTTTCTGATTTTGCAGCAGTTTTAATTGCATCAGTAACTTCAATTTTCATCCAAGATTTATAACTTCCGTTATAATGATACTCTTGATAGTAATCAATTGCTTCTTCCACTAAGTCATCTAACTGCTCAGTAGCAACGTTAATGTCTATCGTAGGATATCCTAACCTACGTAGAGCATAATCTTTTAATTCAGTTTTAGTAGCTGGTCTTGTAGCAGACATTTATCTTTAAGCGAATGATTGGATAGTCAAGTTAGTAACATCATTAGCACCAACGGTTTCTCCCTTCTTGAAGAATCCATCAACATTATCAACGGTGACTGAAGTAGCACCTAGAGCAGTGATAACTCCTGTTGAACCTGAAGTACCACCTGTAACGGTTGCACCCACTTCCATCGTTGCGATGTCAGATAGTGTGAAGGTTGCATTAACAAATACTGCAGCAGTGTTCAATGAAGAACTATTACCGTGGATGGCTGATACTGGAATTGTGCAACTGTTGCCATGTATAGCAGCGACTGAAGTCTGTGCATCATCATTACCACCTACAATACTTATAACTTCGGAGTTTGCATAACCAGAACCATCAGTGTTAACTGTAACAGCAGTAACATTTCCACTTGCATCAGCAGTAACGTTAAGTGTCAATCCAGTTCCTGAACCAGATGATGTTGTTGCAACGTTATTGAATGTACCCTCAGTCCATCCAGTACCAGCATTACTAATAGAACCAAGTGTATTAACACCAGTTGCATTTGCATTGACAATAGTAACTGTATCAGAAACAGCATAACCAGTACCATCATCATTAATGGTTACTCCAGTTACAGCACCGTTACCATCAACTGTGATATCTACTGTTGCAGATGTATTAGAACCTGTTGTTGCAATACCACTTCCAGCAGAATAACCTGTACCAGCAGTAGCAATAGAACCAAGAGTCTTAATACCAGTTGCGTTAGCGTTAGTAATAGTCAATGTCTCACCAATAGCATATCCAGAACCAGCATTATTAACAGAAACGTTAATGATTGCTCCACCAGATGCTGTAATGTTAAGTGTAGCACCTGTTCCTGAACCAGATGATGATGTAGCAACACCAGTTGCTGTAGTGTATCCAGTACCACCAGCCAATGTACCCAAGTTAAGAGCAGAAACACCACCTAGATTTGGGTTGGTTAATGTTAGTGTATCAGTTATTAGATAGTCACTACCAGCAGCATTAAGTGCAAGACCTGTAATAGCACCGTTTCCATCAACAGTAGTATTAACAGTTAATCCAGAACCAGTACCACCAGTTGTTGCTACACCAGATGCATTAGAGTATCCTCCAAGACCACTAGCAGTAATAGAACCAATAGTTGTAACAGAACCTGGTGTTGGATCTCCAGATAGATTCAATACTAATGTAGTTGAAGTTGCAAGGTTGTTAAGCATTGCACTAAGTTGTTCAAAAGCATTATCAAGTTTTGCTTGTACTCTTGCTTCTGTGTAATAAAGATTTGTACCTTCTGCAAGAGCAGCAGTATTATGATTATTAAGGTTGGTTGCCTGTGTTGCAGAACCAGCAGTACCAGATGTATCTTGGTTACCTGCTGTATTAACACCTGGAAGACTGATTGATGCAGTACCATCAAATGCAACTCCACCAATATTAACTGAAGCAGCTAAGGCAGTAGCAGTAGCAGCATTACCAGATGTATCCTGAGTACCACTAATGTTAACACCAGCAAGATCTATATTTGCTGAACCATCAAATGCAACTCCACCGATTGTCTTAGATGAATAGAATTTTGTTGCTGTATCAGCATTACCAATAAATGCACCACCAAAACTAGGTGCAGTTACTCTTCCGTTAGCAGCATTAAAGAGGAACGTAGACCTACTCTTAACTCCTAGATTACCAGTTGCATCAGTGGCAAACAGTACGTTGCAAGTTGTATCAGTCTGCTCATCAGCAACTGTAACTGTTGTTGCTATGTCTGCTGTACCTGTAAGGTCACCAGTAATAGCAGTTATGTTTGCAGCATCTGCATATATTCCTTGCCATCTAACTGAAGTAGTACCTAAGTCATATGTACTATCAGCAGCAGGATTTAAATCTTTAGCAGTAGAAGTTGCAGCAACTAAGTTACCAGTAACATCTCCTGTGAGTGATGCTGTAATTACATTAGCAGCAAAGTTACCAGAACCGTCACGTAGAACAAGGTTGTTTGATGCGTTAGTGGACGCTGAAGCGACGTTAATCGTTGTATCACCTGATACACCATCTGCGTTGGTAAGAGTGATTCCAGACGATGCTGTCGCCTGTAAAGTACGTTGTGCATATGTACCATTTCCTGTTCTTACAACATAACCAGTACCAGACTGTGCAGCAAGTGCAGATATATCTGTATCATTAAATGTTGTTGTTAGTGTAACAGCAGCAGAACCATCAATGGATACATTACCATCAACTACACCATCAAGTGTTAATACTCTAGCAGTTTTCCAAGCATCAGCAGAAGTTGCGTTACCTAAGAATCCAGCACCAGCACCAGCAGCACTAGCAGCAGTGATTTGATTAGCAGCAAAGTCTCCAGAAGAATCTCTGTTAACAACTGTGGATGCAGTGTTTGCACTTGCAGTTGTCATGTTATCTAAACGGTCAACGTTTAGGTTATTAACTTTTGTTGTAGATGTAATAACAAATGGAGCAGTACCATCAGCAACTTGGAAAGTACCTTGACCATCAACTGTTAGAGTACCGTCAATATTTACGTTGTTATCTACATCAAGAGCAGTACCAGCACCAGTAAGATTTAAAGAACCAGCTCTTAGAGCACCGTCTGTACCAGCATGTACTTCAGAAGTATTTGTTGCGTCTGTTAAAAATGCGAACTGGTTTGATGAGTTATCAAATCCAAAGAAACCAATCTTAGCAGAACTATCATAGTAACGGAACTCAACACCACGGTCTTTAGCATCATCACTTGAAGGTGCAGTGTCTCCACCAAGAGTTATGATAGGATCATCTAGAGTTGTTACTGTAGAATTAACAGTAGTGGTTGTACCATTAACAATTAAGTTACCACCAACAGTAAGGTCATTATGTAATGTTGCATCACCAGTAGAATTGGTTATCTTAAATGCATTTCTTCCATTACCTGCATCGTAAACTGTAAAGTCTCCACCAATCCAAGTCTTCTTCTGAACAGTTAAACCACCTTGAGATTTAAGAGCAGATGCTGTAGCATTTAATGTAGCTGCATCTTGAGTACTACTAACATTGAGTAAACCAGCAACATCAACACCACCATTAAAATCACACTCCTGAGTTACTATAAGATCTGCATAACATCTTACATCAGCACCAAAAGCAGTTTGCTTAGTAACACCAAGACCACCATCAAGTCTTACAGCACCATCCATGCTGAAGGAACCTGATATATCTTGTTGTGTAGTATTATCAAAGTTTGCTACTGGGTCAACACTAAATGAAGTACCAACTCCAAGTCCACCACTACAAGATGTATTTCCTGTTAACGTTGCATTCTTGTCATTCATATTGACATGGAAGGCAAGGTTTCCACTTGTATCATTAACTTGGAAATAGTCGTTAGTTAGATTACCACCAATTAATACACGACCTATAAACTCTGTAGTAGTTCTATTACCTACAGAACCTACAGTCAAGTCTCTCATTATGGTAGTGTCACCATAATCATAATCAACAGTAAAGCAATCTGAACCAAAACCATTCTTGATTTTGAATATCTTATTGTTATCTTGGAACGTTACATCATCACCAAAGGTTGCTGCACCATCAACATTAAGTGTAGTATCAAAGTCAGCAGCCAACTTAGTATTAAGTGTACCTTCAATAACTGTGTTACCACTAGTAGAAGCAACAGTAAACTTATCAGTAGTACCAGTACGAACAGCAAAGTCTGCATCAACATCAAGAGTACCATTAATTTCTGTATTACCAGCAACGTCAAGTGTACCTTGAATATCTGTATTACCTGTAGCACCTAGAACACTAAACTTAACTGTGTCTCCAGATGCTTTCTTACCAACGAATAGACCTTCACCAGATCCAGTACCACCAACGTGTAGTGTTGTATTAACACCAGCACCACCAAAGACTCTTAAGTTAGAAGTGTTATGGTTTGAATAACTTGGAGTGTATGCACCAACAGAACCAGCACGTAGTTTATATCTGACAGATAGGTAGTTTCTTAAACCGTAGTTCTCAGTTGCGTCTTCTTGCTGGTTAAAGTCACCGTTAAGATACAGGTCACCGTTGAACAATACATTCTTATCAAAGTATGCACCACCATCTACTCTTAATGCACCATAGTCACTATTTTGAATTGTATGTGGAGCACCAGATAGAATATCAGGATTGTCTGTAGACTCAAAATGTACTAGGTCAGCAACATTTAATTTACCTGCACTATCTGTATCACCATTATCTGTATCGATTGTAAACTTATCTACTGCAGCAGCAGTTTGAATCTTGAAGTACTTAGCATCAGCTTTAATAGTAGTGGCATCAGATACTGTTAAAGTACCAGCAATAGCAGTGTTACCAGATGCTGCTACAACATTAAACTTGTTAGAATTAATATTAAGGTTGTTAGTTATATCAACAACACCATAGAATGATGCATTACCAGTTGTTGATTGTAGTTCTACTCTAGTAGTTCCACTACCATTGTTTAATTGAAGTGTCTTAGATGCACCTTGAATAGTAACACTGTCATTAAAACGACCTGTACCATGAGTAACAAGGTTTGTATCTATATCTACTGAACCACCAATATTAACATCATCTCCAATACCAGCACCACCAGCAACTACCAAGTCTCCAGTAGTATTAGATGTTGAGTTAGTATTAGTTGTAAGTTTTAAGTTTCCAGCGATGATCCCTGCATCTGTTCCAGCGAATACTTCGGAGGTATTTGTGGCATCGTAGAGGAATGTAAACGTTCCTGAATGTCCTCCAAGATCGTTGGCTGAATCGTCGTAACCAAAGAATCCAACCTTTGCCGAAGAGTCGTAATATCTGAATTCAACTCCCCTATCTTTACTGTCATCTGACGCTGGAGCAGTATCACCACCAAGAGTGATAATAGGATCATCCAACGTAGTAACTGTTGAATTAACTGTTGTAGTCGTTCCATCAACTTGTAAATTACCTCGTATAGTTACTAGTCCAGTAATATCCCTATCATCATTAGGGTCAATTAATATATCACCAGTACCACCCAAGTAGTTACCTTGGAACCTCAAGTTCTCTACGTGGACTTTACCATTAGCATCATTAGCATTAATACTAACTTTATCTTCTGCACCAATGATTACGTGACTCTCACCAGTACCTAAGTTAGTTGCAAAAATACTTACTGTTCTATTCGATGCAGAATCTTGTGTAGACTGTATGGTTAAATTACCATCACCAGTCTTGTCTATAGTTTGATTAACTCCTCCATCCAGAGTGATGTCAGGGTCTGACCAATACTGTCTTACATTAATATCAACTTCACCAGCACCACCATCACCAGTATTATTAGCACCGAAGAGAAGATTGCCTGAAGTATCGTTGACTTTAGCATAGTTTAAATAATTGAAACCTCTGTATCCAGTTGTTGCTGTAAGTTCCTGATCTAATTCAAAATTCTCTACAGAATTTCCATCAGCAAAACCGATACGTTTGTTTTGTAGTTGACTATTATCAACACCATCAGCAGCAATAGTAACATGACCTGTTGCTGCAACATCAAAATCTTCTTGTGCGAAAGATGCAAGTCCTTTCTGCTTTGTACTAACAGCAGCTAAGTATCTCCAAGATCCAGCATCAGTAGAATCAGTATGTGTAGGTGCTCCTTGTCCAGCAGCAATTCCTAATATTGCTTGATAGAGATTACCACCATTAGTAATTTTATCATCACGAACATAGACAGTAGCAGCATTATATGCTAGTGCTTCAGTTCCTTCTACAGCAGTTGCAATAGGAGCATCAGCAGATGCTGTCAATCTACCATAATCATCAACCGTATAAGTGGTTGTGTTAACTGTCTGTGAACCAGCTACTGAGGTAAGTGATGCTGTATTATAATCAGCAGGAGTTACAGCAGTTGTTATTAAATCAATTGTTGGGTTTCCACCTATACCACTACCATCTGTAATAGCAATTCTTGAAGTACTACCCTGAAGAGTTCTAGTTGCCATCACATTGGCAGAAGTTCTAGCAATCAATCCAGTTGTAGTAATACCAGCAATTGCAGCAAGGTCACCATCGTAAGGCATAGCAGAAGAACCTTCTACAGTACCATCTAGACCATATGCAGCAAGAGTTGTTGGTGTTGAAGCATTGCTAATTCTACCTTTAGCATCTACAGTTACCTTAGTATAAGTTCCTGTAGATGTTGATGTACCATCATAATGAGGTAATGTTGTAACAAGTTCTAATGATGTTACTAGGTTTAAGTTAGAAGAACCATCAAATACACCAGAACCTTGAACGTCATCAGAGAGTTGAATCTGACGTGTTGAAGCAAGTCGTGTAGCAGTAGAAGCATTACCAATTAGAGTTGATGTAATAGTCGCTGCAGCAAAATTACCATCAGCATCCCTTTGCACCAATGTATTTGCCGTATTAGATGTTGATTCAACAGGACGCTCATATCTCAAAGAGTTCCACGCTGAAACGCCATCACCAATTTTAAATCGACCAGTGTCTAATTCTATCCCTAATTCACCTTGAGCAAGTGTTGGGTTGGAGTTTGCCCATTCCTGAGCACCACCTCTTCTTAACTGTATTCTATTTGCCATTTTATTGGAACAACTCTATAAAACATGCTTCCAAGTTATTTATGTCATTAAAAAGGGGGAATTTAATCCCCCCTTCTTTATTCTTCAGTTGTTAGGTTATCTACTTCCTCTGGAGGAGATTCTTGATAGTACTGAAGTGCTTCTATAGCACCTTGAAGCTTTAGTGCTACTATTTCATTCTCTTTAATTTTCTTTGCCAGCTCTTCATTCTCTTTAACGGTATTGTTAAACCGTTCTTGAAACTGTGCCAGCATCGCTTCTTGGGACACCTTTTCTACAGGTGCGGTTGCATCATCTGTCATTTTTTGTCTTGGACTAACGTTAGTAAAAGTGATTTGATGTCACTCATCTCTGATTTTAACTCAGAAACTTCATTTTGTAAAGCTATCTGCTCACCCCTTTGCCTCTGTTCAGCATGATAAGATTTCATATACTTATCATACGCTGCCTTATCAGAAGACTCAATACATCCAGAGGTGGTGTCTTTCCACCATCCATCTTTATCTTTTATAGGTAAATAACCCATTATATAGCAAGAGCAATTGCTCGTAGATCCATTATCTTAGGTACACTAGCTTGGTTTTGAGATACAAACAATATCTTAATTTGATACTGTGTAAAGTCTAATCCACTAATTTCATATCCATAATCCCTATAAACTTCTTCATCAGTAGTTGCTGGAATTACAGAATCACCACCAGTAGGGAAGAATTCCCATCCTAAAGTCTCTATGTTATCAGTAGAACCTGCAGGTAGCACTCTATATAGAGGCTTGATATGTGTATCTGGTGGTCGGGTAGCACTAAACATTAATTTAATAGCACCAGATGGATTAGTAAGAGTAGCAATCTTAGTGATGTAAACCGCTTCATGCTCATCACCAACTGGTAATAATGCAGAATTAATATTAGTTGGACTATTGATTCTATTAGATGTTAGAATAATAGACATCCTATCTGTATCAATTATAGGTGATACATTTTCCTTTTCACTCTTAAGTGTTAGATCTAATCTAAATGACTTAGAACCTGACAACTCAGCAGATTCATTAATCTGTGAACATATTAATTGTGGAGATAGGAACTCATTATAGTCATTTAATACTACATCAAAAAACTCACCTGTATTTGAGAATGAATTTTGTGATAGTGCTTGTCCATCCCCAATAGATGTTCCACTAATAGTATTAACTGTACCATCTACTGAAGTCTTAGGTAATATAAGTTTTTGAATTTGTGGTGTCAAAACTTCATACTGAATATTTTGAGATGCTTCAATATGATTACCACCAGATTTAATTCCCAATCTAGCAATTGAGTTTGTTGTTAATTCATAAGAATCTAATGATGGTGCTAGAATTGCAGCATGAGTTTTATTCAATTCTGGTAATGGTATACCATCTAAGTTGTAGCAATGTACTGTACTATCATCAGTATGAGTAACAGCAGTAGTTCCATCTACACCTCTTTCATAAGCAGTAATAGTTTTACCATCACCACTAATAGCAGAGTATGAAATAATCTCATCATCTATTTTAATATAACCAACATTTGCTGTTCCAACAGTACCACCATTAATGATAGTATGGAATGCAGTACCATCATTAACTTGAATACTTGTATCAGCAGCAGATATAGATGACGTTAGATATGTTGTAGAAACTTCTGAAGCAATATCAACAAGAGTTACATTATTATCATTATCATGCATTCCATGATTTGAATGGAATACTTTAACCTTTCTTTGAGCACTTGTATATGTTGGAGATGTTGAAGGATATGCATCACTAACAGCACCTGTCTCAATTACATCACCACTATATGATATAGCATTAACTGTTGCAGTTACAGAAGATTCACCACCTGTAATAGTTTCAGTAGATGCAGTAAAGTCAGTAGAAACATACTTAAGTGTAAGTGTATTAGTTCCTGGAGTCCAAGTAACAACTTCTGCAGTAGGAGATGTTGCTGAGTTACCAGTAATTGTCTCACCAACACTGAAGTCACCAGATGCACCTGTTACAGTCATAGTAGCAAGTGTCTTAGATGATACCAATCTATTAGAAATAACACCACCAGTATTAGAACCAGCAGACCATGTTCCTGAGATATCATTAATTGTTAAAAGAACACCACCAGCACTAGAAGCAACTGATTTAATAGTACCTTCAGCTAATGTTGTCTTTTGATAAACACGAGCACCAGCACTGAATGGTAATGTTGTAGAGTTCATAACCAACTGCAATTCAGGTTGGAATGTTTGAATTGCATCAGGTTGTAATATAATCTTACCTCTATTACCTCTATCCAATGGAGCATTATTTAAAGTAACTCTAGAAGCAACAGATGTATTAAATACTGCTCTGTTAACAATGAACTTCATATCTTCATATTGGTCAGCAGTCCATGTTGTTGCGTTCTGTGACTTGAATAGAACACCAGCATAAGGCTGTTCAGATATAGTTCTGTCTCCAGTAATATCCAATTCACCCATTCTAGAAATCCAAACTTTATATGTATTGGAATCAGAGAATAGAACAAAACAATGTTCTTGAGATTGAGGAATATAAACTGGTGCTCTAAATGTAAATCTAGTTGCAACAGCACCTGTCTCAGAGATCTGTACTTGTTCTGGAGTTAATGTTGTATCAGAGAAAGGAAGAATCGTAGTTGTAGGATATCCATTCTCCATAGTTCTAACTTGCATAGAGATAGGAATATTAACATCCTTAGTAGCAAAGTAAATATCAACTGAAGTAATAAATGTACCACCTTCTTCATCAACCAAGAATGATTGTGCTAGTGGATCCCACCAACCAACCTGACGAGTTTCTTCTCTAATAGTTGTAGTAATACTCTGACTTTGAGTTTGAGTATCTTGAGTAACCTCTGCATTTCTAATAGAGAGGATAACTTCTTGAACTGTATTCAAAGAACCAGTTGACCTATATTCTACCTGTGCAGCAGAATCTACAGTTCCTGGAAGTCTAGAATCATTTTCATTAGTAGTAAATCTTAATAATCTTGTACCAGTAGCCCAACGAGGATTAGTATCAATTCCAGCATCAGGTATATAGAATGATGCTCTATACTGTCCTCTTCTGTCTGAAATACATCTACGATCTTTAACAACTGCTCTAGCACCTGAAGCACCTTGAAGCACTTCTCCAACTTGAACATTACCAAAGTATTCACCTACAGCTTGAGCAGCAAGAGACTCTGTGTTGATGTTAATAAAGTTAGTTGTTGATGCATATGATGAAGGAAGTTCCGTATCATCATAAGGATTGTATGTGAAGTAATCGTTAGGTGCAGCAACTTGTAACTTACACCCACTAGTTAAACCAGTTACAGTTTCACCTTCAACAAATGGTGTAGAGTTTGTTCTGGAATCAGTAGTAGAATCCTTAATAACCTCAATAATTTTAGGTGTTAAATAAGCATCAACTCTTTGTCCATCAAAGAATACAAAGAATGATGTTCTAGGCTTCATACGAACAACATTAACATCTACGTTTCTAGAACGAATCCAAGGAATTGCTGTAGATGAAAGAACTGAATCACCAGCACTAACTCTATCAATCCTTGGAACAACTCTTGTTCTAATACCAGATCTAGTTTGATTAGTTACAGATTCAACTCTTGTTGTTTCCATAACTGCACGACCCCAACCACCTGGAAGACGGTTAGGTTGTCCTGAATTCCAACGTCCTGTACTTGTTGTCTGCTCTCCAGTCCAAGTAGTCTGCCAACTACCCCATTGTGTTGGTGCAAAACCATTTTGATCAACATTAAAGCTAGCAGCAGTTGACTCAAAATCACCTTCTAAGTTCTGTACATTCTGTGGTACTCTATTTGTTTCAACCCAGTCATCAGATGCTGGAGTTAAATCAATACGTCCAATATAAGCAAAAACGTTAAATGGGTTTACATTTTCAACTCTTGAAGCATATGGTTGTATAATTAATGGTTCCTCTTCATATGGTAATGTTATAATAGGACCAGTCTTCTGATAGTTCTGAGATAATGAATCATTAACAACTAGAGAAACATTTGTTGTATAGTGAGAAGGACGGCAAAGACCATATGAGAAATCTAATGCTGCAGCCCAATCTTGTGACTTAGTAAGAGACTTAGAATGATCTGTAAAGTCATCTACAATGAATCCATTCTTTAAACGATTCTTACCAGAAGCATCAGTTATCTCAACGTTGAATGTATCAGTCTCTAACATATTAAGAGAAGTATAATACTCAACACTACCAAGGCGTTTTTCAATAGCCCCGATATCTCTCATAGTAAATCTCTTATTATCAGACTTGATAATAGTTACATCATCAGCAGGTTCAAATCCATAAGGCTTGTGTCTTAAGACTGCTAACTGCATACCATCTTGTAAACCTTCTGGTTCAAGTGGAATCTCTGCAGACTTACCTTTAATTATTTGGAATTCACCATTAGGTAGTATATAAATTTTATCAATTCTTCTTAGATACCAATCAATATCACACTTAAAGTTACTATTGATTTTAGGTACATCAAATAACGTAGCAGATGGTGTTCCTGAAGTTGGGAATACTCTTGACTTAAAGTCAAATGTAGAACAGTTTACAAATGCTGGAGAAGAAACTGATCCTGTTCCTGTATAAAGATTCTTACAACCTGGACGGAAGTCTAAGTAATCTGCTAAGAACTTCTCTCCATATATTGTTACATCCTTATAATCAGTATTCAAGTAAGACTGTCCACCGAAGTAATCTCCAGTAGCAGAATGACTATAATAATCTAATACGATTTTTAATTTTCTAATAGGAGTTGCAAAACCTTTTCTTCTTACTAACTTAGAAGGTCCATAGAAGAAATCAGTTTGACCATTCTCCAAAACATATCTGTCAGTAATTACCTTTGAACCTTCGATAATAGATCCAACAGCATCATTAATAATACCACTAATAGCAAGGTTATTACTATCAGTACCCTCAACTGTCTCACCAGATACAAAATTACCATCAAGATATATGATAGTTAATTTTAAAGTACTTGTATTAAAGTCAACAACCATCGCTCTTGCTTTGGATGTCTTACCTGTAACTACAGTACCAGTAGCAAAGAAAGTTGGTTCAACTAATGTAATAGATGGTACTATAGGATCGTTCTGGTCTAAAGATTCGTATATTGCATGAATCTTATATCCATCCATCAATCCAAGAGAAAGTTCTCTATCCTCAATTCTTGTACCATAAAGGTTTGAATATGTTAATCCATAATTTAACTTATCTTTATTAGAGATAGTCTTATTAACTTTCATAACAAACATCTGTTGTGCTGCTTTTGTCTTTCTAGCAGTCACGTTCTTAGAAACAGTTGCTGTTACTTTAATAGATGTAATGTTTGTTAGGTTATCAATCTGGATAGTTGTTTTATCAGCAGAAGTAAATGTTGTATATCCTAAAGCACCAGAGTTTGCAGTATCAATTGGAAGTTGATCACCAATAGGATAAGTACCATTAGTACCACCCATTACAGTTAATGTGTAGTTCTCATTAGTAATTGCTTCAAACTGTTCATTCTCTGGAAGAGTGATTGATACAGAATCTGATGCAACAGTCTGAGCATCAAATGTTCTACGACAAACCATTGATTCATCAGAGATACTTTTGATGTATGGCTTAGGCATTTGACTCAATAGAGATGAATCTAAAGTATCAACTAACTTAGACCTATAACGAATTAGAGTTGTATATGTTCCTGCACTAGGATAGTTAGAACCTGGAGGAGTTACATTAACTGTCTGTGCTGAATAATCAAAAATAGTTAAAGTATTACCACTACCTAAAGCTGATGGTGTTATAAAATCAACAGTAACATATGTTGTTGCAGAGAAGTATATTCTATCTCCTGGTCTTAGGTCAGCAGCAAAGTTTGATTGTAAACCTGTAATCTTTTCAGAACCACCAGTAGCATCATAAGTAAATGTTGCACCCTGAACAATCTTAGCATCATCTAATCTAAGATCTGATGTAAATTCTATTGCTTGAGTACTCTCATCTCTTGCTACAAGTTGTCTTGCATCCGAATATTGATATACATGTGTATTACTAATTACATCTAATACTTCACCATCAAGAAGTAATGATTCACCTTTTTGGAAAGTACCTTCTACTTGATATAACTGGAAATGGCTACTAGTGGTAGCAGATATAATATATCCTTTAGCACCTGATGTCATACCAGTAAGTACTGAACCCTGAGAAACCGATTTAGATGAAGCTATTTGAACTACAGTAATCATCTGTATATCAAATAGATTTAATTTATATCTATCATCTGCATCACCAAATGTACTATTAGGATCCTGAACAAATTCACATGAAGAAACTCTAGCATAACCAATTATATTACCTTGAGCATCACCAGGAGTTGCTGTAAATTCATCATGCAATTCTACAGTCTGATATGCATTACTAATAGTAGAACCAGAAACATTAGGGAATCCATAGAGATTACTAATATGTGAATAGTTACCTAACGTAAATCCTATATTAGTATTCTGTTGTGAATTAGTATCTCTGGGCTTCTCCAAATCAATATAAGTTGGAGCCATAGTTTTGATTCTATAACCCCTAACATATGCAGTTCCTGGACCTATCTCAATAGAATAAAGATTTTCTGCAGCAGTAAATCCACTACTGGTTGTTTCTCCAGCAGTATATACACCGTTATTAAACCCATCATTTAGGTTATCTCTCATAGAGATCTGGAAGTCTTGTACAACATAGTCTCCAGACTCTTCATATGTTCTTAATGCTAATGATTTTTCTAACTCACCAAAAGCAGTACGGTCAACAAGTTTCTCAATCTTATCACCGTTAATACGAAGTAATTCGATGAAGTCTTTATCAGCATCATCTGTAAGTAATTTCTTAATTAAGTTGGTTGTTATTCTGAACCTATGAGCACCAGGAGCAGCATAATTAGATGTGCCTGCAGCGTTATCATTGAGTGATAAGTCATCTTCTGGGGTGACGATTGACTCAAGGATTTCGAGTCCAATTCTATATTTTGGAGAGGTTCCATATTGATCAAGAAGGATATACTGATAGGGTACGTCAACAAAGAATCCTCTGATGAAATAAACACCAGGTTGCACATAAGCAACAGAACCCTTTAAAATTGAAGCAGTAGGTAGAAGTTGTGCGAATGGTGAACCAACCTCAATCAAAGTACTACCAAAGGTAATGTCAGATTCAGTGACTAATTGTTCGTTATTTGAGAAAGTAGTTTGGTTATTTGCTGTACCACCAGACTCAATATACTTCACATATATTGTGATATAACCTTTCTCAGATTCTGTTGCAGATATACTATAAAGTACTTGTGCTTTAACACCAGAGGCTAGACCTGTAATTATCTTACCGTCAAGTTGACTACGATACGCTTCTACGTCAGCACCCAAGAAACTCTCTTGAAGTAATATACAGTCAACTGATTTATCATAACCAATCTGGCCAGGTATGACCATCGCACCATCTTTAAAATTGTACGACCCCATATTCTCAATCTGATTCTGCATAAGAGATTGAGAAGTCGTAAGTTCTCTTGCCTGTATAGGGAAGCCAGGACGGAACAGCACTCGATAAAAGTTTTTACTCTTATCAAAGTCGTCGTAATACGGTGTTACGTTTAAGTTAGTATTTTGTGCCATTCGTTTAGAACTCGATTACGATTTTAATGTCTTCTACTTGGTCGTTTGCACGACTAATTGCTCTCCTATTATCTATGTAAACAACCTGACCGCTATTTGACTTAATCTCTGGTTTTGCATATCCAGAATTAAATCTCATACCCAAATCATATTCAGTATTGTTAATAGTTCTAGAAGAAGAGTTTGGAACAGCAGGGAAGTTTACATCTGGTTGCCCAGCTGCACCTGAAGTTGCACCACTTATAACGTTAGATCCATCAAACTCATTCTGTGTACCAGTAACTTCTGGGAAGATACCATCAATTTCATTTTGATAATACTTCAAGACTTTTGTTGTGGCATTCCAGGATATAACCCTTCCACGTGCAGTAACGTTTGTACCACCAACAACTCTAGTTTGAGTGATAATTTCGTCAGGGACATAGTTACCTTGGAATGTTGGATTGAATATAACTGCTTTAGTAGCAGAAACTGTAAGATCTGATATCAACTCAGTTGTACCAAACTTAAGGGGATTGGATATTAATCCAATACGACGGTAGTCATTATCAACTGGGAAGTCACCAGCACCCTCATCATATGAGAGTTTAGCGTTAATCATAACTCGGAATGCACCAAGTTCGATAACAGTGTCGCTACCATGACCACCTGGAGGTGGGATGATTACATCGACTTGACCACCTTGACCAGTACCAATACCAGTAATATTGTCAACAGAAATTTTACCAAAGGTATATCCAGTACCACCACTAGTAACAGTAGCAGAAATAATTTTACCTCCATCGACAACAATAGAGACCCTACCGCCAGTACCGTCACCGTTAATAGAAACATTATCGTAAGTACCGTTATTGTAACCTGTACCTGCAGCATTAATAACTACAGTATCAACTTCACCCTCAACAGCATTTGTCTTCACTGCATCATTAGTGAATACAGGCATATAATCGTTCGAGAAGAACTTAAGAACAGATGCAACAGGGATAGTGTACATATACTTCCATCTATAACCATCACCAGTAGTAACAATAGAGGTAGAAGTACCAGTAGGTTCAACCGTAGAAGGTTTTCCGTTAGGATCGCTAGGAGAAGTACCGTTATAGATGCACTTATAAACTTGATACTGAGAATTTACAACGTAAAAGTCAGAATCATATAGTTTAGTAGCACCAGAAGCAGCAGTTTTACTTGGAGAATAGTCATGTCTATACATGTCATAGGTGAAACCTAATCCACCAGTAGTTTGTTCTGGGGAAACCCAGTCAATTCTACGAGAGACTTGAACAGTATCAGAAGCGAGGACTCTCTTCAACGATATCATGTCATCGTAAGAACCCGAAAATTCGGAGAATGAATCAACTGCCTGTGGAGGCGAGTTTTCATTATCCCACGATTGTGGTCTACCTATAAAAAGGTATACACGATCTCGTGTAGCACCTGCATCCGTATCGGATTGCGTTGGGTCTGGACCTTCGAGAGCCTTAATAAATTTTAATGCTGAAAAAATCCTAAATTGATCAGTTAATAGAGCTGCCATTTCCTAGTGACTATTGTCCTCTTGTTTATTTATGTCTATTTGGAACGAACTATAGTTGAATACTCAATTCGTTGAATTCTATATCTCGCTCCACTATTACCAACTGCATCTTCACCACCTAATATTGCTTGAGCAGCCGCTCCAGTTCCAGTGGTATCACCAGCAGCAGGAGTGAATGTTACTGTAGGATGAAGAGCATAAAACCCATCAACACTTTGTACTATTCCAAATCCACCACTAGTAAGAGTAATATCTTTTACTTGGTCACCAGCAGTTGTCATATTAATAGTACCTGTTGCTGTTATATCTCCAATATCTTCAACAACTAATGTTGGTGGTGCAGTATAGTTAGTTCCTGGATTCTGCAATACAAAATCTACTACAGTTGTATTGTATGAAAATTCATATAAGTAACCATTCACACCCTTATTAACATCACCAGTATTATATGGAGTTATATCTTTAAGTTGTAAAATACTATTTACAGGATCCCAAGAAACTACTGTTCCTCTTACACCTGAAACAGAACCAGTTACAATTTCATTAACACCAAATGACAAATTATTTGAAACACTAGGATCTAAGAACAAATTGACAAGTGCCTCATGTTCTACACCATCAGTCAATGTTCCAGCAGCACTAATGGTTGCGTATTTAAACGGAATAGCAGCATCTTTAATCTGGTCACCAACTTGGAATAGAGTTGTGTTTTGTCCACCAAGAGTTTCTTCAATACCATATAATGAGAAATACATACCACCATCAAGACTAATTTGATTTTCAAAAGTTGTGCCAGTATTAACAAGATCTATAATGCCATCTCCAGCACCATCCAATTCATCATCATCTTCAAACTTCTTATCTATCATAAGACCAATAGGAACCGTTAATGTAACAATACCTGGTCCTCCAAGGTCATCTAACAGAACATGAGGGTTAAATCCACCAGGAGCACTATTAGCAACACCAGCATCAAACTGAACAATAGCATCTTCAGTTGATGGTCTACCACCATCAATAAATGCTAATTCATCTACTTCAAATGTAACTAGAAGTTCTCTCGTAAATTTATTAAAGTCATAAACTTTAGCAACCTTATTACTAGCATTCTCAACTTTTCTAATAACTCTGTCACCTACATTAAATTCATATGCTGATGAACCATCAGGATTATTCTGTCCAATATCAAGAATAACTCTTTGGTCATAGTTAAAGTTTACACCTCTGGTTAGTCCTGAGAATTTACCAGGAGCTTTATTTGTATATGCTATTGTTTCCTTATTAAGGATAACAGTACCAGAACCAGGATATGCGTCTGTAGAATCAACATATATTGTTGTATCTGATGGAGCAACATCTTTAACAAGACCTGTAAGATAATTAGCACCTGAGTTGTATGCCTGTCTTGCTCTAGTCTTACGTTTAAGGTTAACAAGTTTAGTGAATATAACTGATGGTGGATTAATATATCCATTACCAGGGTCTGTAACTACTATTTCACTAATAGAACCTTGAGCAATTCTTGCTTCTGCTTTTGCTCCTATACCTCCACCACCAGTAATTAAAATATAAGGAGGTTCTTCATAGTATTCACCAGCATCAACTATAGAAATATCTTTAATTTGTCCTAATGTGTCAACAGCTGCAGCACCTTCAGCACCTTGTCCACCACCACCTTCAAATATAAGAGTTGGTGGAGATGAATACTCTCTACCACCATTCATTAAAGAAAGACCAGTAACTGTTTGTACTATAGGACTACCAGTACCACCACTACCTTCTCCACCTAAAATTCTTGCTGTAGCAGGACCAAAATAATTATCTCCCATTTTGGTCATCTTAACATAATCAATCTGGCCAGGATTTGCAGCACTTAAAACAATTTCACCTTCTGCTCCACCTGGAAAAATGTCTGCTGCCTGTGGAAGAGTGTCTCCTTCAAATATTGCTTTACCATAAAATCTAGAACCAATAACATATGGGTATACAGGATTACCTGAACTATCCTCTGTCATAAAGTAAGCATATGTTCCATTTGGATACTCTGGAGTTACAGCAAACCTACCATTATACTCATCAAGAGTACCTTGATTATCCCAAATATTATCTTCAACTAGATCACCCATCACATAACCATCTTGAACAGTTCTTACCCCTATTCCAGCAGATGTATAAGCAAAGAAATATAATGCTAATGGTGCATCTACAGGAACTAGAAATCTTATCTCTCTAGAAGAAGCCGCATTAAATCCAGAATTATATGCAGCATACGTTACTTCAGATCCTTCTAACCAATAACTAATACCAACTCCATTATACAAATATGAGGAATCTTGAGGAGTAGAAGATACATGCCACCCATCTTCTGTTCCAGATAGTAACATCTGATTATTAATCATAGATGCATCATTCTGTTGGAAGATATATGTATTACCTCTTAATAGATTTAAGAATGAAACCTGACTACCATCAAAATTGTAAGTACCATTAGCAAGAGTTACTGCATAAGTTACAGTTGTTGGTGTAGTGATTTGTGGTCTTGCACCTGCTATTTCAGCACCTGTTTTTAATCTATAACCACTAGTTTCTCTTGCAACTGAACCACTACTATTATATCCATAAGGACCATAAATTGGATAACCATCATAAGACATACCTAAGATCTTAGAGTGTCCATCAGCATGTCTACTGTAATCTGGTGAAGCACCACCAGAATAATAATCAGTAATATAATAATCATTAGTTGGTGTATGTGCTTCAACTGTAGGGTCTAAGATCATATAACCTTCATGACCTTCATAACCAGACATATATCTGTGATTCTTACAATAGTAGTAAATACGATTAGTCTCATCCTCATTCATTATGAACAGAGGTTGTAACTCATTCTCATAATCTGTAGATGGTGCTGCACTTGCACCTGTACTATTATAATAAAGTGACCCACCATTCAATAAACCATCCTGTGTAGTACTGAACTGCATAGGATGACCATCTGTATGATGTTCTCCAGGAGAATTGGTAGCGTCTGATTGATTCCACTTAATTAAATAATTTCTTTGAACTTTAATATCTTCGGGAGAAAGATAATATTGACCTGGAACAAATGGTCCAAACTCTGCAGCATCCGTTCCAAAATCAATATAAAAAATACCATTAGGGAAATATGTTACTGGTTCTGCAATTCTAAAACTAAAACCAGTAGAACCTAAAAGTACATCATCTTCAGTAAATGTATTTTTAAGATCTCTTAGATATACATGTGTAATTACTCCTAGATTATTCTTTACAATCTTTGCAATTTCTCCTCTACCATTACCTCCAATTTCATCTACTGTTCTACCAACTTCAACAACACCTAAAGTTTGATCAACATTTTCAACTTGCAACATTACATTATCAAATTCTACCTTAATATTCCAAGTAAATTGTTGTTGCTTACCCCACTCAAAAACACCATTTTTAGAAGCGAATTCACCAATAGTTTTACTAGACTGATAATAATAAACTGCATTATCAACTACAGTATGATGCACACTACTATTTTTAATATGAGTATGCTTTACAGCATCTATTGTAAATCCTGGAGGTGGACTTCCATCTGGACCCCATTCTGGTGTATGAAGTAATCCACCGTTCGCTAATATACCAGTAACTTTATCTAATTGTTCTTCTCTAATACTAGGGTCTGGTACATCTTTACCACCCCTGAATATAAATTCTTGATTAAATGGTCTATCTACTAAGTAACTTTGACCACCTGGTTCTCTTTCTTGATCTATAATAGAAGGCTTAGGACTATTATCAGAAGTAATAGTAATCCTATCCGAGTTGGCACTAAATGTTCCTACAGTTGGAGAGTTTGGATGAGTCTGCCATATCTTGTTAATATCAAATGAACTAACAACATTAGGAGTATCCTGAGATGGAATTATTTGTAATCTTAAAGGATCGTATCCTTTACCTCTTTCTAAGACTCTAACGTGTATTATCTTACCAGATTCTTCATCAATAATAGGATACAGTAATGCTGCCTGGTCAGGTGTACCACAACCAGTAATAGTTAAACGTGGAGGATCCTCTTGAGAATATGAATCCCCTCCTTCAACTACTCTTACTGCACGAACTCCAAAAACTTCATCAAATATAGGTTCAATTACAGCACCACTTCCAGGAACAGTTCTTGCCATATTTTATTAACCGATTACGTTGATTACGCCATTCATAGCAGCGTGTAATGTACACTGATAATAAAGAATAGCTGGAGCATCCATAGGAACAGTCCAATAAAGAACAGCAGTTCCACTACCAGTTTGACCAGCAGTATATGGGTTACCACTCAAACCTTGACTACTCTGTATTCTAAATGGGTGTGCAGATGCTTGAACAGTATTATCAAAAGCATATGTCATACCCTTCATAACAGAAAGAGTTGCATCAGCAGTTGCAGATGAAAATCCAGGTCCAGCAAATGTATAGTCAGATGAACCAGAAGCATTTACTTCCCACCAAGTAATAGGACTGCGTGTAACAACCCAATTAGTACCATTATAAAATAATGAATCTCCTTGCACTAAACCACCAACATCAGTATCTGTTAAAGCAGCAAATGTGGTAGTAAGAGTTCCAGAAAAATCTACTGTTAAAGTATCACCAACAACTGTTGTTGTTATATTAGTTCCACCAGCAACTGTTAATGTATCAACTTGACTATTAGCAGTTGTAGACCCAGTATCACCAGCAACAGTAGCAAATAAGTTTACAGAACTAACTCCAGCAGCATCATCACCTGGTTTCCATTTAGCAGCAGTTGAATCCCATTTAAGAACTTGGTTATTTGTAGGAGCAACAGTAGTTGTATCAATATCTGCTAATAAATCAACACTAGAATACTCAGTAATAAGTTTTGCTCTTACATCACCAACACCACCTGTAGTAATATTAATGTTAACATATGGATTATCATCACCATCTACAGTAAAGAAAAATCCACCATAAGCTGCAGCAGAAGGTGCATTACCCAATGCTGGAAATTCATTTTTGTAACCTATTCTCGTGGGGAAGTCAAAATCTCCAGTCGCACCATCAAAAGTAGCAGTAACACCGCCAGCAGAGATAGTAACATCTCCTGTCCCATTGGGAGCGAGAGCAATATTTCCATTACTTGAGGATATGATAGAATTTCCATTTACATCCAGTCCCGATGTTAAAGTTGTAAGATCTGACGGTAAAAAATTACTACCATTATAGCGGAGAACTTGACCAACAGCAGGGTTTATGACACTAAGTTGTATATTAGTACCATTACCAATTGCGGAATATATCTCATTAAAATTGTCGTTAATCTTGTCGCCTCCACCACGCAGGGTATCCCCTGTGTTATCATTAGCTACCGTACCAAGATTTAGTGATTGTTTGGCCATTACTCGCTACATTTTTTAGTTATTTATGGTGTTTCAGGGTCTACTAACTCTTCACCATATTGTGAAAGGTCAGGAGCAGTCCAATCATCAGGAACTGATGTCTCAACCTCAATATTAGGATTTTGATATCCAGTACCTTGGTTATTAATAACAACTCCACCGACACCAACTAGTGCGTTAATATCTCCTTCAAAACCAGATATAGAGTCAACTCTAACATTTGGTCTACTTGTGTATCCAGATCCACCTGAAGTAACCTGTACACTATTAATAAATCCTGAAGTTAAATTTGCCTGTGCTTGTGCGTTCTGTCCGAACACAGAACCAAGATAGTCAAATGTAATTAGAGAGTTTGAAGACTCAATAACAGCAACCTCTCTGTCTGATGTCTCACCTTGGATATCAATAAAGTCACCAGGTTCGATAGGTGGAATAACTTCAGCAGCATCAACGTCTGCCTCAGAACCAACGTAGGAGAATCCAACAAATGTAGAACCTACACGAGGAATCTCAGAGAAGATGATACGTGAACCAACCAATTCAAAACCAACGCCTGGTTCCTGAATAACACCGTTAAGTGAAACGATGATATTATTCTCAGGTCTGATAGTTGTGGACTGAACACCATCCGTAAGCGTTAGTGAGTAGAATACATCATTACGCTTGAGGTTGAATGACTGACGTAAGGAGTCAAACTCGAATGAGATATCATCCAACTGTCTCAACTTACCTACGTAGAATCCTGTAAATGATGCTCCTAAATCTGGTGGTTCTGTGAACTGAATAGAATCAGAGAACGCTGTATAAGCAGCAGACGCACCAGGTGGTTGAAGAATACCATTAACAAATATAAGAAGATGCCCAGCTGGATCTGGTAGGTACTGAGTACCATTACCAGTAGAGAGTTTGAATGTAGTTTGAACTCCATCAAATCCCTTAAATGCTCTCTTAACACGTGCGAGAAGTGGAACTTTATTTACCACGATTGCCTTATAATCATCAGCACTGATAATTGCATCCTTAGTAACAAATGTTCCTTTGATATTACTTAGATAAACTCTCTTAAGAGTACCGCTATCACGTATATCCTGAATTAAAGCTGAACCAGCACCAGGTGTGACAACCCTTGTAGTTACAGATGCGTAACCAACTGGGAAGTTATTTCCAACTCCATAATCACCTACGAGATCTCCATTTGTAAGAGGTGTTCCTTGGAAATCAGCAACATATAAGAAGTTGTTATCTAGATCAACTTCAGAAATTATTGCATAATTATCAAAGTCCTGTATACCACCAACAACCTTATAAAGTCTACTACCAACAGTAAATTCATTCAATCCACTAATGACTGAAATACCCAAGCGTGTATATCCAGCAGATGCGATTCTATCACCAACTGATATATCAAAACCATCAAACTTACTAACTTCAATATATTGTCTAGAAACTTCAGGATAAACAACAGAAGTTGTTTCAAATGAACCTAATAGAGTTTCAGTATCAACTGTTAAAGTACCACCTGTATTATCAAGTACAGCAGCTTCTGTACGTATAAATTCGGTTGGAGTAGCAGTTGCACCACTAGTGTATGCCTTAAATGGAACCGATGCCTCAAATGTACCCTTAAGGTCTATAATTTGAAGACGATCTGTAATTACACTAATCTGTCCTGTTGGTGGTAATTGTGCTCTATCAGATTCAACTATATCAAGAGCTGCAAATGTACCAGCACTCATTATCACATCTACGTATCTGTAGTTCTCATCTTCCCATAATCCATGAACAGTTCCATTTACAGCATTATCAGATACCTTTCTAATAGTCTCACCTATCCAGAATGGTCCATCTGTTATCTCAGCATCAAATCGTAATCTCTGATAGATGTTAACAATCTCACCTTCATTAACAGTCATAGTTTCTAATTCTGCATATGCACCACTATTAAATCCATACAAGTAATCAGAATCATTTAATCCACCACCTAAACCAATTGGTACTTCTCTAGTTCCATATGTGTAGGTAGGCATACTAATACCATTGTTAACAGTGATATTAGTGTAGAATGTATCTAAACCTAGTTGTCCTTTTAGAATATCTAAGTTACTTCTGATACATCTAGTTACTGACTTATCGTTATAGTATGCAGAAGAGTTAGCATCAAAGTACTTAATATAACTTGCAGCAGGTGAAGGTGATGTGAGTGTATCACTTATTGCCTGACTTGCATAAGTTTCTAAAGCACTTAAAGCATAGGTCTTAACATTATACTCTGTGTCTGCATAGAATATTTCACCAAGTTGAGAAGTGTATGGGTCAATAGTACCAACAGATAATTTAGCACCCCACATAAACATACCACTTGCACCATCACCCAAGTATGATAAAGAATTAGTAGCATCATACATTAAGAATTGAGCACGTAATTCACTAAATCCAAAGGATATGGTTGTTGTAATATATGCTCTATACCATCCATTACCATAAGGAACAGAACCATAATCATCACCACTTATACCACCTTGAGGTTGGAATAATGTTCCAGCAGTTCCTGAAGCAAGATCTAAATCAAAGAATACATCTTGCTGACCAACTGTACCAGCATCCATAACAAGACCGAATCTAACTTTATTAAATTCATCTCCTTTAAAGAATACTGAGAATGTATATTGCTGATTATCATCTTCAGTAGCTGCTCCACCTTCGTCAAAACTATTGTTAGTATCATCAAACTTAATAATTCCATCATCCCACGTATCATAAGATGTTAAACTATAGTTTCTACTAGTATAGTGATAACCATTACTTTGATAAGCAATTAATTTTTCTGCAGTTTGTGTACCATCTGGTGCTTGTGCAAAATCATCACTAATAACAATATAACCAGGAAGCCAATTAAATCTTATTTGCTCTGGATTTGAGAATAAATTAGGTGCAGATACCTGACCTTGGATATTAGATTGTATATTCTTAGCAAAAGTAATAGTTCTAACATTTGCTGGTTTGTTAAACCAAGTATATGGATAACCAACTCCACCCACTTTAACATTTGCTACAACACCAGAACGTGTTCCTTCTAGTCTATCGTTTGCTTCCCAAGGAGAACCATACCATTTTCCAACAACTAAGAAACTACCTTCACTCTTATATTCAAGAACTACAGCAGATCCACCACCAGCTCTTTGACTGAATATCATCTCACCAACTTCAAAAGCACCAGTAACATTTTCAATTTCAATATTATGTGCTACTACTGTATCAGTAATATCAGTTGTAATTAAATCATGTACTAAATTAGTAACAATGGTATTGAGCCAATCATCATACAACCAAACAGAAGCACCGAACTGCTGTGTTACAAGAGTTGTAATCTCTTCTTTATAGTAACTCTGGTTATAAAGTAAGTTCTTAGCAGCACCTCTCATTGCCAACTTACCAGGAGCAAGTATATTAAGAGCAATATCAACCAATTCTTTAAACCTAGTAACAACTGGGCTCATATCAACTGGTGTTAATCCATCTCTATATGCTTCTATAGTAGTATAGTTAAAGTTATATGATGGAGGAACCTCATTAGAATCTTTAGTGTACAACCTATTAAGAATTGCATGCTCACCTAACCACTTCATCTGCTCAATAGCATATGTTGTTGCTAATAACTCATCTTCGATGTAGTTAATTTGCATTGTAGTGGATAGATAATTTTCCATTGCAGCAATAGTGCTATTATTTCCACCTGTTTGTAAGTCAGAAATAATACCCAACATAATAAGAGATAGGTCACGTTGACATGTTTGAACACCACCTGGTTCTGGATATAAGAATGCATTGTAGTAAGGACCACCTTCTGCTAATTGGAATTGGAATTCATTAGTTACTAATGTTGTTATTTCATCAGCAATTGATTTTCTATTAAAGTATAATCTATCAGCAGATATTGCAAAGTCATTATTTGTAGGAGCAATGATATCATTAGCAGTTTCAACTAAACTATCAATTGCTTCCTTAACATCAGCACAATCACCAGGAGAGACTATTCCAGCAGCAACTGCACTTACAAATGTATGTGCTTGAACATTAGTTGTAGCACCAACATTAAGTGTAATTGTTGTTGCATCAGCAGCAAGGATTTCCAAATTACTACCAGACGCAGGGTCAGTTGATCTTGGATATGCAGCCTGAGATGTTGTAACTGCACTAACGTTAACTGTAATTGTTGTACCAGTTACAGCACTAATTGCTAGAACACCATTATTCATATCTGACGTATTAGTAGACGCAGGGTCAGTAGGACGTGGATATGGATGATTAGAAGAATGATTATCAGCATCACAAGTAAATGTAATTCCAAAATCAGCAATACTAATTGTATTACTTGTAGTCAAACTATGTGATCCAATTTCTAATTCTAGATTACCATTTGAAGGATTATATGTTGTTCCTGTTGCTGCAGTAAATGGTCCACCAGAGTCTGCAGTAATGGCATCAGTAACACCACTTACAAAAGTATGAGTTCCTGTACCACCAGCACAACTGAATGTTAAAGAAGCATTTGCGACATTAACATATCTTCCAACTTCAAGACTATGAGTTCCGATAGTTGCAACAAGAATACCAGTTGCAGGATCATAAGTTGCTGATGAAGCTGTAAATGTAGATGATGTTGATTGTGTAATACCCCAATCACCAACTATAATTTTATCAGTATTATCATAAGTTAAATTACCAGTTATCGCTTGCTTCATGTAATGTGCAAGACGTAAATGTGCATATGCAGATTGGAATAACTGTAAGCGAATGTGTAAGATTACATCATTAGCACCAAGATATCTCCTAGCAACGTTAACTGTATTAAAGTTACCACCTTGTCTAAGGTCTTTAATAAATTCGGTAAGAATTAATGCTAAGTCAGTCTTACACTGTAAAGTACCATTTCCACTACCATCAGCATTTCTAGGCATATCCAAAACAAGATCTGGATATAAAGTCAACATATCATAAGATGCTTTATCTACAATAGGACCAGCATTTGCTTCTACTAGATCTGCAGCATCTTGGAATCTATACTTACCATTACCACCAATTTGATTTGCATATATTATATCATCAGTAGAATTGTGTAATGAAACTGGGAATGTTTCTTCCAAATATGCATATACACGTCCACCAAGGAATTCATTATTTGGATCTGAAGATAATTTTGATACAGAACCAAGATGATCTATAGGTGATGGATTATTAGCATCTTCTAAAGTATCAGTAACTATATCAATTAAGTTTTCTACAGTTGCTTGAACATCTACACAATCACCTACACTATAATCCATAACAGTAACACAATTAGTTTCTGCAGAAACAAAAGAATGCTTAGTTAAGAGCTTCTTAACTGCACCAGGGTCAGCACTTGAGAATGTGTGAGCACTTGCTGGTTCATAAGAAACATTATTGCTACTTGCATTACCAGTAAATGTATGTGCATAATCACCACCAGTTACAACTGCTGCTCTCTTAATACAGTTAGTTGCATATGTTTTACCAGATACGAATGTATGTGTAGTAACGTTAGTAGAAGGTGATATATCTAAAACTTGTACTTGGAAGGTATATGATGTCAATCCTGTAGATAGAACCTTCAACCACTTACCACTTGCAGGGTCAGTTGCTCTAGGATATCTGTGCTCAGTAGCATTACCGTCTTTAGTACATGTAAATGTTAATGAATTATCATCAAACTTAATGTACTCACCTGCATCCATATTATGAACAACATTAGTTGTAACAGTCATTATTCCTGTCCAACCACTATATGTTATTCCAGTTGGTGTGTACTTATCATATACTGTATAGAAAGCATGTTCTGTAGTATTACTAATAGCACCATTAGATATATTAACAGTAACAGAAGTTGAAGTTGTAGCAGTAATAGGATGAGATTTATTATAACCCCAATCACTTGTACGAGGATAATAGTGAATAGTATTACCACCATCCTGAGCACAAATAAATCCAAATGATTGTTTAGCAATCTTAATACCATCACCAACCTCAAGTTCATGAGCACCAATATCAATGGTCAACATTCCAGTAGTAGGATCATATGCTGTTGTTGAACCAGCTGCTAATGAAGGATTGTATCCTTTGATAGGAGACTTACCAACATTAACCTTAATCATACCATTCTGTGCTCTAACACCATTAGTTGCAGCACTTAAGAAAGCATGAGTAGAAGTATCTGAAGATATTCCTACATTAACTTCAAATGTATCATTGGTCTTATTTGAAATGGCTAACCATCTTCCACTTGAAGGGTCAGTTGCTCTTGGATACTTATGGTCCGATGTATATCCATCTAAGTTACATCTAAAAGTTAATGACTCATCAACAAGTTGGATGTAATCTCCATTATTAAGTCCATGAGCAGTCAATGTAATTGTCATTACACCTGTTGAAGGAACAAATGCAGCGTTACTAGCAGTACCTGAACTATAATATACGTCAGTTACAGGAATTGATTTCTCAGCACCATAAGGATCTGTTGCACGTGGATATGTCTTAGTGGCAGTATTGCCATCCATATCACAAGTGAACTGTAAAGTATTATTCTGTATAACAATACTAGAACCTTTACGCATTCCATGTTGACCAATCGTTAAAGTCATATCACCTGTTGATGCATCGTAAGTAGCAGCAGATGGTGTAAATGTCTGATTAGTTCCAGGTGTACCTACATTAACTGTTATTGAAGTAGCATCTGTAGCAATAACTGGTAATTCTTTACCAGAAGTACGAACATCATGTCCAGGTCTAGGATAAGATTTAATGGACTGGTTATTGTCCATTGTACATGTAAATCTAATTGACTCATCTTCAATGATTACGAAATCATCAGTTGTAATATCATGAGCAAGAAGGTTTAGCTGTAAATTACCATTACTTGTATCGTATGTTGCAGCAGTAGGATTGTATGGTTTATAATTTTTATTGAATGAAGTAGGACCAACATTAACAGTAAATGAGTTTGTATCAAACTTAGTAATTGGTAATACTTGCTTAGATGAAGGATCTGTAGTACGTGGATACGTATGATTTGAACCTCTATCATCATATTCACATGTCATGGTCAATCCATGATCATCAATAGCTATTGCTCTACCTTTCTTCTTAAAGCATCCACCCTTAGCACCTGTAAGAGTATGTGTATAAGCACCACCAGTTCTAATTACAGCACGAGTTAATCCATTTGTTACAGCAGATTGGAATTGGTGAGTGGTAGTATTAGAAGAAGTACCGACATTAACAACAAAGGTATCTTTAGTAACACTAGATACTTCCAAATATGTGTCGCTAGCTGGGTCAGAAGAACGTGGATATGTATGGTCAGTCTGATAGTTATCTTGTAAACAACGGAATGTTATTGAACCATCGTCAAATTTAACCATATCTCCATTGTCAAATCCATGATTAGGAACTGTTACAGTCATTAAACCAGTTCCAGGAGTAAATGCAGCAGTAGTTATAGTAAACTTCTCACCACCAGAAACAAATTCGTGTGTATAATCACCACCAATAGTAAATGCTTTATCTACTGTTAGTCCACCCTTCCAAACGTGAGTGTATTGTCCACCACACTTAATAGCATCTGCACTAGCAGATTGGAATGCGTGAGTTGAAGTATTTGAAGATATACCAACATCAACTGTAATTACACCAGTTGGTCTCTTCATGCTGTTTGCAACAAAGTTTACAAAGGTGTGGGTTGATGTATCACTAGACTTACCAATAAAGACATCAAATGTATCTGTCTGAACATTATCTAATGGTAACCACTCAAAGTAAGATGGGTCTGTACGTCTTGGATATGAATGGTTTGTAGCATCACCGTCTTTAGCACAAGTGAATGTTACTGCATTCTCATCTAATCTAACCTTATCATTTGCTTTAACCAATCCATTAGCAACTGCTGATACCCATACGTGAGTTGTATTATTGGAAATAGGTTGATCACCGAATGCATTACCAACAGTCATACTGAAATCGTTAGCACTTGTACGAAGTATTGGGAAGAATCTTCCACTAGCAAAGTCACTAGGTCTTGGATATGAATGATTAGTAGAATTACCATCTTCAGCACAAGTAAAGACTAAAGAATTATCAGCAATCTTAACCATATCACCAGTTACAAATCCATGATTAGCAGATGTTACAAATAGTTCACCTGTTGCTGGATTAAATGATGTACCACTTTCTGCAGTTTTTGTAGTTGGAGCAGATAATCCATGACCAGCTAGAGTTATGGTCATCATACCTGTGGTTGGAGTGTATGCTGCTAATGTTGGAGTATGAGTTGTAGTCTTAACTTCCTGAACATAAGTTGCAGTATTGTAGGCATAGTCAGCACCACCAGGAGCATTAGAACCAGATGAACGAGGATATGTCTTATCTGTTGTCTGTCCATCAAGATCACAACGGAATGTTAATGAATCTTGCTCAATGTATACAGAATCACCAGCTCTTGTAATACCATTTTGAACACAACTTACAAATGTGTGAGTGTAATCACCACCAGTAATTACAGCACCTGATAAAGATGAATGATAGTTATGAGTACCAGCATGACTAATTGCAGTATCTGGTGCTTCGTTAACGTTTACCGTAATGGTTGTTGCATCCTTAGCAATAATATTCAGTGAAGTATTGTATGCATAGTCTTGATTATCACTTGTATTAGCACCATATGATCTTGGATATGACTTCTGAGTACTGTATCCATCTCCACCATAATCACAAACAAATGTAATTGAATTATCTTTTAATCTTATACTAGTTCCAACTGAAAGACTATGTGTACCAATGGTAAGTATTAAGTTTCCAGATACAGGATCGTAGGATGCATTGGAAACATCAAAGTCTAATTGTGGTGAAGTTCCTACGTTAACATCAAATGTATTATCAGTAACGTTAGAAATTAGCATCCACTCCCCAGATTTAGGGTCAGTAGATCTTGGATAAGTATGCTCACTACCGTGTTGGTCTAATGAACATGTTAATGATATTGCATTATCAGCAACCTTAACTTTATCTCCTATCATGAAACCATGATTAGGAATTGTAAGTGTCATTACACCAGTTGATGCAATGTAATTTACATCAGTTGCTGTATGAGTGGTAGCATCCTTAATCCAATGATTACCAATAGTCAAGTCCATAATACCTGTCTCAGGTACATAGGTAGCAGCAGAAGGTGTGTATGCTGAGAACTTACTCTTACCAACATTAACAGTAAAGGCATTATTATTCTGCCTAATACCGTCAGCTAATCCAGAAACGAAGCTGTGTGTATAAGCACCAAATATAGTTCTACCAACAAATACATCAAATGTAGTGTTAGTTGAAGCTTCTACAACACTCCATCCTCTTCTAAACACTGGGTCAGTCTTACGAGGATATGCATGGTTTGTAGCATTACCATCTTTAGTACAACTAAAGGTAATAGCACCTTCTTCAAATCTAACTAACTCACCAGCAACTTTCATGCAAGGGTTAGTAGTTACACCAACACATGTATGCTCACTAAGGTCTTGAGACTTACCAATAAACAAATCAAATGTATTTGCAGTTCTATTCTGTGCAGGTAACCATTCATCTCTTGCAGGGTCACCTGAGCGTGGGTAGAAGTGGTCTGTTGTCTCATCATCCAATCCACAACGGAATATAAATGCACCATCATTAAGTCTAACAAGGTTACCATTGTATACCTGATGACCAGATGATGTAATAGTTAACATTCCAGTAGCAGGATCATAAGCAGCACCAGTACAATTTCTAGTACTTGGTGGGTTTAATAATGCACCGCAAGTAACAGTCATCATACCTGTTAATGGGTTGTATGATGCATCAGTTGCAGTCCTATTAATTTCAGAAATATTAGTAACTTCAACAGCAGTACCACGAGCAGGGTCAGTTAATCTTGGATATGCATGATCGGTTGCTTGACCGTCCATATTACATGAGAAGAGGAATGCTCCATCTCTAAGTCTAATGCTATCACCAACCATTAAATTCATATTTCCACCTAATCCAGGAGAACCAGGAGCAGAAGTGGTAATTACTAATGCACCAGTTACAGGAGTATAGTTTGCACTAGAAACATCATATGCAATATTATGTGTCTTACCAACATCTAAAGTAATGGTATTATCCTTATGAATAATGCCATTAGGATCTGCAGACTTAAATGTATGTAATGAAAGGTCAGGAGATATACCAACATTTACATCAAATGTATTAGTAGTTACATTAAGAATCTTATGTAACCTACCGCTAGATGGGTCTGTAGAACGTGGATATCTATGTTGAGTTATGTTGTTGTCCAACAAGCATTCAAATGTAAGTGATTCATCAGCAATACGAACTTTATCACCATGAGCAAATCCATGACTAAACACTGTAATTGTTAGTAAACCTGTTTCTGGTGTGTATGATGCACCATTTGCAGTATGAGTAGTTCCTTCATATAGAATAGGAACACTATCCTGATAAATGAAATCATTCGCTCTTGGATATTTCTTAACAGACTGCAATCCATCCATAGTACATCTGAATGGAAGACTACCTGTAGCAACCTTAATATTTGTACCAGCTCTCAATCTATGCTCACCAATAGTCATCTTAAGAAGACCTGTTGAACCACTGTATGTTGCAGCAGTAGGATTGAAAATTACGTCTGGTGTTTTACCAACATCAACTTGGAAAGTTGTTGAGTTAACAACAACAACATCTAACCAACCTTGACTTGCATGGTCAGAAGATCTTGGATACTTATGCTCAGACCTATTCTGATCCATAGCACAAGTAAATGTTAGAGACTCATCTTCAATTTGAAGTTTAGAACCTGCTGTAAGATTATGAGCACCACTGGTTGTACATGTAAGCATACCAGTAACAGGGTTATATCCACCACCATTAATTGATAATGATGTTTCACTAAACAAACCATGTGATGCTTTTAATATTTTTAATTCGCCAGTTGCAGCATTATATTCTGCTCCTGAAGGTGTGAATTTAGATGCTGCATTACCACTAGACTCTGTAATACTAGTATCAAATTTCTGCTTGTGTCCATGATGACCTTGAACATCCCAAGCATCATTGGTTATGATATATCTTAAAATTTGATTTAATTTACCATATGTCCAAACAGTTTCTACAATTTCATTTTCAACGTTGAGTAATTTAACATTGTTTATATCTTCTCTATCAACATAGTATGATGCAGCAGTCCAAATCTTTTCATTACTACCATTACGTAAATCAGATGCAATAGACTTACAAATATCTTTAACATCATCTTGACAATTTACACTACCATTAATGACAGTGAAATCTGGGAATTTCTGTTCTAATAGATATACTGCCTCTTGAGCAATGAAGTCTAAGTTGGATTCAATCAATGTAGCAGCATTGTAATACCTGTTAGTATTTCCAACAAAACCTCTAGAAACTGCTCTACCAACATTAACTGTAATTGTAGTACCAGTTACTGAATCAATTGTTAATGCTACTCCATGTGCAGGGTCAGTTGGTCTTGGATATCTATGCTCAGTTGTATGATTATCTTTATCACAAGTGAATGGTAACTTATCAGTACCAATAGTTACAGTATTAGATGTTGTAAAACTATGAGATCCAATAGTCAATACTAAAACACCAGTCTCACCATTATACGTTGCATCAGTAACATCCTTTATAGTTCCATCGTTAAATGTAAGAGCAGCGTTTGAAGTACCAGCTACAAATGTATGATCACCAACATAACGAACAGTAGAAATTATAGCATCGTTATTGAAATATTCTCCCTTTGTGAATGACTCAGAACCAGACCAATCTTGTACCCATTGCTGACCATCTTTACCATCAAAGTGAAGTAACATCTTAGTAGCACTATCACCTTGGAATATTCCAGCTAAAGGTGTAAATGCAGCTGCATATCTGACAGTATTAGAGATTCTTACCTCATCAATATGACCGATAAATCCAGTTCCAAATGCATAACCAACACCAATAAACAGTGGTTTAGCAGTATAAGTTGTATTATCAGTTCCAGTACCAACCTCAACACCATCAATATACATCTTACCAGATGTACCTGTTCTAGTGTAAGCAACATGAGCCCATGTATCAGCAGTTAGAGATGTTCCAACAGAAGTTACAAGATCTGCATTATTAACATTCCAACGAACTTGACCACTTTCGAGATATACTCTTAATGCAACTTCATTAGCACTTGAAACTCTTGTATCAAAAACATCGATAGTTCCACTTAATGAAGAAGAATCAGGACGTATATAGAATTCAAAAGTAAAGTCACCACTACTAAATGCAATTTCATTAGTTGTTTGACACCAGATATAATCTGTTGTTCCAGCAGTTAATTGTAATGAAGCAGCACCATACTTTTTCTGTGTAGTATCAATCTGAGCACTACCAGCAAAAGTAAAATCAAAATAGTCTTCACCATTAGACTTAGTTCTACCAATCTTACCAAGATATACTGTATTACGTGCTTGGTTATATCCAATAACTTCAGCCTTAGTATCTCTAGATCTTATAACTTGACCAGAACTAAAGAATCCAGTTCCTTCTCTATCATAGAAGGACATCTTTCTAACTTTACCAGTTTCACCAGTTACAAATTCATTAGTATTATTACCATATTCAATCTTATAATTGCGAATATTTTCATTAAGTTGTAACGTTCCTGTTAAATTATTAAATGGAACAATATAATTATTAATCTGTTCATTAGCTGGGAAGTTACCATTATAAGGAGTTAGATTATCGGTAGCATCAACAATACTTACTGCAGATGATGCAATATCATCTAAAACAACATTTGGATAAGTCTGAGATGTAATTCTGTTGAATAATAATCCAAAGAATGAAGAACCAGGAGAGATATCAACCTGACCAATAAATTCTTGAGTTATAGGATCTTGATAAGCAGATGTTGAAGTAATTCGTGCTATAACACCAGACTGTGCTCCATAGATAACATCATTCAACTGAATATCAAATAATCCAGGTGTTGATGTATATGTACCTGCAGTCTTACTTAAAGTTAGTTGATCAGTAACCTCAATTTTAGTACTATAAAGTGGAGTACTATCTTGCTGATTCGCTGCAGTTGTACCAAGAACATTTCTTACAACTGTAAGTGATGTGGACTCTGCATTATCTACAGTGCCTATAAGAGTAAAGATTTCAGATCCTACTTGATAATTAACATTAGCAACAAATGTTCCTAAAGGTACTGGTTGGTCAGTAGATGCAGTTGGGTCAACAACTTCAAATACAGTTGTAGAAGGACCAATAGAATACCTTAATTTAGCAATAGGCATCTCTTGTCCAGTTTCTAAGTTAACTGCTTCAACCTTTGCAGTATTACCTTCTAGGTTTGTAATATTTTCACCAAAAGTAAATAGTCCAATACTTCCAACTGGAGTTATAGATGCTAAGTTTCCAGCAAATCCTGTTGCTACAACGTTACATAATTCACCAAGTATAAAACTACCATCAGTTATATAACCAGTAACTACATTACCAACTACTTTCAATACAGTAAATCTAGCATCAGTAGAACTACCCTTAATCTCATTACCAAGACCAGGATAAATTCCACTAGGATTATTGAATATCATTTCATATCCTTGAATAGCATCAATGGTAACAGAAGCATATTTAACACTTGCTGGTGGTCTTGGTGGTTCATTGAATACTATAGAATCCTGTTGGATTGTAAATGCTGTCTCTGGGTTTTGTACAACACCATTCAAGACAACCATTAACTGATTTGCGTTAGCAACAACAGTACCACCATTAACTGTTAATGGGAATGAAGTCTTAATACCATCAAACTGGTCTGATATATCATCAACTCTCTGTACAACAGAAGTTAGAATGTTCTCAGAAGATGTCAATCTCTTCTGTCTGAATAGTACTTCTGTATTATTAAACTCAGTATAAATTGGATCTACAAGAGCAAAGTTTTGAATATTTGGAACAATTGCTTCTTGAGCAAGTTCTACAGACTTAGTAAGTTCAAAGAAAGTATCTTTATTAGGAATCTCTCCATACTCATTCAAGTTCAACTCACCAAACACCTTAAACGATGCAGGGTGAACGTTTCTGATTAGAATTTCTTTCCACTCACTGATAGAAACAGCAGACTTAACAGCATAAGAGAAGTCCTGATAGTAGTAAGAGTCTTGAATCTTTTGAATAATTTCAGATGGTTTACCAACATCATCAATAAACTGACCAGTAGTCTTAGTTATAGAACCAATATCTAGAACACCACGAGCAAACTTAAGGTCACTAATAGTACCAGAAGACTTAGAAATAACACCAGTTATTTGTTCACCTTCTGAAAATACACCATCATAATTAACAATCTTAAGAATTCTAGGTCCAATCTGCCAACCAGAGTTGGTTGAAACATATCCTTGTGCTGTTGATGTCTCTAATGAATCACCCTGATAAACAAGTTCACCTTCAAGGAAGGTAGAAGTAATAACGTTAGCGGTAGCAGCACCACCAAATGATTCAGTTAAGATACTCTGACGACCATCACCAGCGTTAACAAATGATAATGCATCACCCAATTCTGCGTTTTGAGGAGTAATAGCGATCTTTAATTGATCATCTTCTAGAGAGTTTGCACTACCAGAAATTGCATAATAAGTAGTATTTGGATTAAGACGACCTGTTGCACCAGCAGCTAGAGGATAATCAGCACCATCTCCAGTATCTGTTACAGCAACACTAATTTCAGCACCATTAGTAATACCATGTGGATAAGCAAACTGTAATAAACCTAAGTCAAGGTTAACAACATAGTTAAATGAAGACCTAAGACTTACAGAAGGAGTGGAAGAATATCCAGCACCTGGGTCTTTAACTTCAACAATATCCAATCTACCATTCTTAATAGTTGCTTCAGCAGTTGCTCCAGATCCACCACCACCTGTAATAACAACAGTAGGTGCTAATGAATATCCAGAACCTGGATTCGTAACAGTAATACTTTCAAGAATACTTGTAGAAGTTAACTGAGCATTAAGTGGGAATGTAATCTCAGGACGTAAAGTATAGTCATGAGGATAATCATAACCAAAGTTATTATTCTTAAGTTTCTTAATCTTACCAACCTTATCACCCTTAGTGAAGATAGATGCTTCAGTACCGAAAGGTGGAATAACAACTGATAAATCTGCACCAGATCCAGTTAAACCAGCACCAAGAATACCAGAAACACCTTCAACGTCAATTGTAGCAGAAGTGTATCCTTTACCTGGAGATGTGACAAGAACTTCTTGAATCTGACCTGGAATGGTTATACCTTCATCATCTTGTCCGTCTGCAACAGTAATTTGAACAAATCCACCTTCACCATCACCAGCAATAGGTACACCATTATATGTTCCTACAGCATATTCAGTTCCTGGTTCAATAATTTGAACTCTTTCAATCTTTCTTGTAGATGCAATACCAGTAACAATAGGTAACTTAGTATAGAAACCACCTGGATTAATGATACGGATATCTCCAATAGAACCAACTGCCTTTAATGAACTTGTAGTATATGAAGTTCTTGAAATATCACCAATACCTTCTGGCTCATTTAATAATGGGAATTTAAATACATCAGCACCACGAGTAATTGTTTGACCAGAAGTACTGCTAATTGTAAATGTACCAGTATAAGGTGAATCTGTTACATCAAGATAACTATCAGAAATTACAGGAGAATCAGCACCAGTTCTAGAAGGATCGAAATAGTAGGAAATATTAGTAACTATATCATTATCAACTTTCAACTTAACTGATGGATTTGGTTCTCCTTGACCAGTTAAACCAGGAGTTCCAATTCTTTCAATAGAGTTGAATGAATATTCCAACTTATAAAGATTATCCTTAGCAAAAGATAAATTACCACCAACAAGTGTAGAATGAGCTAAATCAAAGATATACTGATGTCCATAGTACATCTTTAGAGTTGGAGACTTAACAAATATACCAACACTAGCAGCATTAGTTGCAGGAGCAGTTATAGCAGTTTGTGGTAATTTGTAAGTAAATTCAAGTGGACTTACAACAGTATCAACAGCAAATGCACCATCATACTCATCGTAAACAAGACCACTATCTGTTTGTGATGGGTTACCATCAACATAAACAATTTCACCTTCAGACAAGTAATGACTTGTTCCTGTAATTACATAAACTTCATCACTATTAGCAACAGCAGTTATTTGAAGTATTCTTTCTAGATTAGAAATCAATGTAATCTTAGTAACACCTATTAAATTTGTTATCTCACATGTATTGTAATTAGCATTGAAAGATATATCGTTAGATGTAAGTGAAACTACAGATCCAACAATAAACGATGAACTACCACCAATTTCATCAATTCTAACTGAATAGTCACCTACATTAAATGGTTTAAATCTAGCAAAGTCATCTAAGTTATTAGTACCACCAATATTAGCAGGAGCATCATAAGTGGACATATCAATATCAAATGTTCCAGGAGTTGTATTGTTTACCTGTGCGAAGGTATATGCCTTCATTTCATTAACATCATTTGGAATAGGACCAACTATTCCATAAGTATCTTGTTCATTAAATTGCTCACTAACTAAAATACCAGTGTTTAAATCATTACTCCAAGGATTATTCTGAACAGCAACATAAATTTTTCTGTTAGGTATATCAGATTTAATGATATACCCACTATTAATAAAGTTACCATTAGAAAGATTATTAAGTCTTAACTTAGCACCAGTAGTAAATATGAACGGTTGATTTATAGTTAACTCTTGAATATTATCAATTTTAACTGTATTAGTAACCTTAAAGAAATATCTATCCTTAACTACAGCAGATACTTGTAATTTTTGAGAACCTGGAGAAGGAACAGTCGCTGTTCTAGAACTCCAAATATCATTAGTATAAGTTAATGTCTCTGTACCTGGAGTCATTGTTATAGTAGCATCATCAAAGTCTAAAGTTTGTAGACCTGCATCACCTAACGCAAAATCAGCTTCACCTATTGTCATTGAAGATCCAGTAACAGGAGTTACAGAAGTTCTGACAAATCCTAATTGAGTATTAGTTTGTACACCTTTATCACCCAATCTAGTAGAATCAGCATTCTTATCTACTTTTAAATTCCATCCATTATGGTCAATATAATCATACTTGGTTAAATTATTAGTAAACCAAGCAGTGTCTGTCCAAGCAAATCCTAATGCAAATGATGCAACAGGAGGTAAACTCGAAATATCAGAAGGTACAGTTACAGTAACTGCTCTATTTCTCAATCTAATATTATCAATGAAGAATTGACCTTGATAATTTTGACTGAAATCTGTAGCACCAGCACCAAAACCAACCTGGTTACCAAAGTACAAGTCCTTAGTAGCAAAAGAAGTATTTGATAATGTACCACTTATTACTTCTATACCATTAACATATGCTTTAAATACATTCCCTTCTTTCCTTACCGCAATGGTTTGCCAACTATTGTCAGCATACATTGTTGTTTGTGTGGATGATTGTCCAGAACCATTAATTAACTGAGTTGTTTGATTGGTAATAACCATCTGCAACTCACCAGAGGAATTATCATATCCTAACCATAGTCCACCAGTAGCATCTCTAGCACCACCGATACCCATTATAGTTTGGACATTTTGTGATAAAGTCTGAGATTGTGACCCAGATTTGTATATAAAGAACTCTAAAGTCCAATCATTTGCTAATGTTGTACCTAAATCAGATCCAGCAACCTTAAGATAAGAATTTTCCCATGTAGAACTAGACCCAGCTGGTTGATAACCATAGATCTTTGCCATATTATCATCATAAGTTATAGCATTACTTGCTCCAACTGAAGTTAAAGTATAGTTGCTAGTTAGATCTGTTTGCTCATTAGCAGCAAAATCGAATATAAACTCATTCCTATTCCATTGAGTTTGACCAGAAAGGTAAATATCACCAGAATTATCAGTATTAACTGAATGAACGGTTATACCTTCAATACGGTTTTTATTAAATTCATTAGTTGTATGATTCTTAATAATACCATTATATCCAATCTTAACTGAATCTACAGTTTTAACACCAGTTGTAGTATTGTCTCTACTAAATGCAACGTTTAAATCTCCAAATATATCGATAGAACTCCTATCTGCCATAGTGATATCTCTACCAGGAGCAACATAACGATAATTCCAAATTATATCACCAGATCTACTAACTTTACAAACCCAGAAACTATCTTTCTGTGTAGGATCAGACTTAAATCTTAATGAACAAGAAATATAACACTCATTAAATTCGTCAAAGACAAGACTACCATCAACTAATGAATATACAGATGTACTATACTCTTTAATAAAGTCTATATTAATTGCACTTGTAGTTAAAGTTGCTTTACCAAATGCAAGATTAACATCGGTAGTAGCTTGATTTAACCCTACTTCCATTATGAAGTATAATTCTGTAGCTCCTGAAGTAGTAGTTATGACCTTCATATCTACAATCTTTTCAGATTTACTAGTAGATACAAGCTTTCTCTTAATAGCAAAATTACCAGTACTATCAATAGATGCTAAGAATGCATCATATGGGTTACTGGAATTTGTATTAGTATAACCACCAATAATGAAACGAGTATCACTCCATTTTTGAATTGAAGATACATAGTCAGCACGAGTAGCACCAGAGATACCAGCATATCCTTTTTGGAACTGTAATCCAGCACTCAATCCATTTTCTGTCTGAGTATACTTAGCAAGTATAACATCTGGATTATATGCATTAAGTAGATTAGAATTTGGCTTATTATTACCAACCACCCAAACATCAAGACCATCTACATAAAGTTTTTGAAACTCTGTATAGTATTGTCCATCAGTACTCTCTAGAGTATTCTCCCACTCTTTAACACCTGTAGCAGATAATTTAGCAACAAAACCTACTGTATTTCCAACAGCATCTTTTGTTTTACCACAAATAAAGATCTCTTTATTATCACTAACGTAAGTATCATTAATTTTAACATAATTCTGATTTTCAACTTTAGAAAGATAATAATCCGCTTTCTTAAAGACCTGTGGATGAGATAATATAACACGAGGATTAGATGTATATCCAGAACCAGAATTTAAAATATTAACTTGATCAATAGCACCAACAGTTGATACAACTGCTTCTAATTTTCCAGAAGTACCATCACCATCAATTGTAATAGTTGGTGGAATATCTGTATTGTATCCAGAACCTCTTTGGTCAATAACAATCTCTTCTATACCTTTATATTGACGAACTACAAACGTTTTGTTTGTATTCTGCATTATAGGAGTATAATCTATATAAACAACATCACCAGCAATTAGATTATGAGGATCTGCTGTCTGTAAGACACCATAATTAGCACCACTAATATTCTCGAAATCATATGAAGCAACTGCTTCACCCTTGATTTTTGAAATACGAGCAGATACACCAGCTCCATCAGTATCGGTATTATCAAATATTAATCTATCATCTACCTGATAATTCTTACCTGTGTTCTCAACAGTAAATCCAGTAACAGAAGCATCTTCAAATTTAGTTGTTGTTTCAACTTCAATATCAACTTTAGAGTCAAATTTAACTTTAGGGAAGTAATCAAATAACTGTAAAGGTGACTCCTCAAACATTTGATCGGGGTCAGCAGTCTCTTCTGGACCTATAATTCCATCTCTATTTTCATCCTCTACTTCAAACAACAAGATCTCACCATCTTCAGTTGTTAAAGCAGCAGTAGAAGCATTAGGAACCCTTTCAACATCAATATCAACATTCTCATAAGGGTCTCTATAACGTACAACTCCAGTTGGTATATTCTGCTGAATTGCATTTGCACTAAGGTTCCATTCATCAACAACAGAGTTGAAACTTGGTCCTATAACATATGGGAAAAGTGGACTACCTGCATCAGTAGCATCAATAGTAACGAAATAAGCATAAGCACCATTAGGGAAGTCAGGAGTCTTACAAAAACGACCATTATACTGGTCTAAGTCACCTAATCCAAAACTATACTCATAGTCTTCTACAAAATTACCAGCAGGTTCTTCTGTTAATAATGGACCAGCAGTTCTATTTGGATTTGGATTAATAGTATCATCATAAATTAATTCATCCTTTAATTTGTAAGAAGTTCTAAGTCTTACGGTAGCAGAACTTTGGTCAGTAGGATCAACGTATCCATAAGGACCGTAAATTGGATTACCATCAAATGCCCAACCGATAATTGGAGAGTGGGATAACTGCTCTTCTTGTTCTAGAATATTTCCTGTACCAATTTCTTCATAAAGGTTATCTCCAAGGATATATCTCATCCTTTGAGGATTGGATAGGTGAGCATACTCACCACCATACTCATTATTGTAACCAGTAAATACAGAACCTTTAGCAGTATCAAACTGTGAAGTTGCTTGAAGGTTATAATTCCATTGGAATACATTTGCAGTAAAAGTAGCATTTTGACCAACGGAAGTCAAATTGATAATAGTACTACCTTGGATGTAGTTAATACCTTTGTTAACAATCTCAATATTGGTAACCCTACCAGCATTTTCACCGTCTGTATCAATAGTTGCTCTTGCAATTGCACCAAATCCAACACCTTGAACAGATACTTCAGGTGCAGTAGTATATCCAGATCCAGCAGAAATGATAGCAATAGATATAATTCTACCATCATTAACAATTGCTTGTGCAACAGCACCTTTACCAGAACTTAGTGTTACTGTTGGACTTGAAGTGTATTGAACACCACCATTAGTAATACCAATAGACTGAATAGGTCCACGAACAGATGCAGTACCAGCAGCACCATTTCCACCACCACCAACAATAGTAATAAGTGGTTGTGAAGTATACCCAGAACCGCCTGAGTTGATTAGAATACGTGAAACTGACCCTTTAGTGATAATAGCAGTTGCAGCAGCACCAGAACCACCTCCTCCAACGATTGACACCAATGGAGATGAAGTATATCCAGAACCGCCATTAGTTACAGTAATTTCACTAAGAGAACCGTTAACTACAACACTTGCAGTTGCACCTTCTCCACCACCACCTGTCATAGTAATTGCAGGAGGAGATGCAGCATCATATCCAGATCCAGAATTAGTAATACTAACATCGGTTACAGCACCAAAGGTTTTTGCTTCGGTTGACTTATAAGACCAAATTGATACACCATTTACCCAAGTACCAATCGGACCTGAAGAAATAGCATTCTTAGTTGAAATTGTAGTAGGTACTTTAGGGAACCTATTTAATTTACGTTGATTACCTGGAAGTAGAGCAGAACCAGGGAATGGACCTATCTCATAGTTAGGAATACCTGTAGAAGCAACATAAACGTAATTATCATTAAAGAATGAGTTTTGTATGTTAGTGGTATAAGGACTAACTGCATTATTAACAGCAGAGTTGACAGATTTACCTTTATTAAGGTCAACAGATACTAAAATATTACCCTGTGGTATAACAGTAGCAGGTTGAGGTAGATTATACTGGAATATAAGGTCGCTATCCCTAGAAGTTACTAAGAATGTTCCGTTATAGATGATTGGGTTAGCACCATAAATGGTAACCTGATCTCCAACCAATAAACCATGAGGATTGGTACAAGTTATAGTAGCAGACTGATTATTAACACCGCCATAAGTTACAGTGTCAACATCAATCAATTTTTTGACGTTATACAACCAAGTAGTAAGATCTGGACCAATACCAGTACCACCAAGCTTGGAAACCGTTAATTTATCTCCAGGTAAGTAATAAGAACCTGTATCTGTTAATGTAGTTTGTTGAGCATCAACAATACCAACAATATTCATTACAACTTCTTGAGCAGTTCCCTTATTAAGATAAACTCTAAAGTTTGATGTTACTTCAGTAGCAGAATCCCAATCTTCAACTACATTATTGACTGAACGAGTACATTCAATAAACTGGTTAAGTGATTTCTCCTTATACTGTACAAGTTCTGAACCAGTTCCAGTACCGATTAAAAATTCACCGTTTCTTTCTGGCCAACCGATAGTAGAGTCAACTGTAATAATACCATCGGTAAAATTCAAAGGCTCTGCAAGTTTAGTCTTATATGGAACTGTAAACGTACCATTAATGGTTTCTTCAGAAAGAACCAATTCATATATTGTTAGTTCTGAAGTTTTAATAGAAATAAAGTTTTCTACAAGAGCACTTGCTGCTTGAACATTATCATCTGCTATATCTCTATCTTGTATTAATAAAGCATCTTTTATATTATTAGAATCACCACTAACCAACGTTGCCCTAAGAATTGTATCAATAGACCAAGTAGCATCAGAAGGCTTAATTATTTGGTCTTTTGGATATGAAATACTTACAGTTTCACCATATAATAACTTAAAGAGATAAGCAATACTATAAGAAGTACCTTTAGAAGCATAAAAGTCCTTAATAGTCTTAATTGCTGTTCTAACGTCAATTTGAGAGTAATCTAGAGAAGGTACATCAGGTAAGAACTGTTCTGTATACTTATCAAGCAATCTCTTGATGAATAACGCATCCAAACATTTAACAGGAGTATTTGTAACTGCTGTAGCTGCTATTGTAATATCAGAGAATACTGCATTACCATCTTCAGAATATTCTTTAATACCACTTGCTGCTCTAGCACATCCTTCAAATTTTGCTTTACTATATCCAGTACCATTTTGATTTACTGTAAATCCAGTAACTTCATTAAGTCCAACTGTAGCAGATGCTTCTGATGAAGGTGGTTCTTGAATAAAGATAGTTGGAGGTTCAGTTGCACTATATCCAGAACCAAAATTGGTTATATTAATATCAATAATCTGACCATTGAAAATAGATGCAACAGCAGTAGCTCCAGTACCACCAGCATAGTTACCAAGTTGATCTACTCTTTCATCAACAATATAAACTGATGGAACATCTTGATATCCACTACCACCATTTAAAAGTTCAATATCTGTTACTCTTCCATCACCATCAACTTTTGTTTGGAGAATTTGTGCTCCTGTTGGATCTACAACAGCAACTCTAGGAGTTCCTACGTACCCTTGACCAGCATTTAATACCTGAACAGAAGTAATTCTTCCATCTGTTAATACTGCTCTTAATGATGCTCTAATACCATCTTCTTCAGTAGGTTCATCAACATAAATGTCAGGTACAGTTGTATAACCAATACCACCATTAGTTACAGTTATACCACCACTAATAGAACCGTTAGATATCGTTGGAGGGGCAATTTTACCGCCTCCAGGTTGCCTAAAGCTAAGTCTAGGTGTGAATGTATATCCACTACCTGAATTAAGTACTTCTAGTCCACTAACAGCACCATTTGTAACAGTTGCTCTAATACTTGCTGTTGTAGAACCTGGTTTTGTAGGTGATTGAACATCTACTAGAGGTGGGTTTGTATCACTATACCCATATCCTCCATCAAGAAGAGAAACACTCTTAATACCATTAACTAATGCTGTTGCAGCTGCCCCAGATCCATTTTCAGATTTAATAGAAACTTTTGGTGGATATTCAAACCTATAGTTACTACCATTAGTATTTGTAGAAATACCAGTTAAAGTACCAGCATCATCTATACGTGCATATCCAATAGCACCTGCACCAAAAGAAGGAATTGGTGCTTCAACAGAGTATAATGATAAGAATCTACCATTTAAAGGTGCGTCTTTAAATATAAACTGATTTCCATCAATAAAGAAGTCTACTTTTGGAATAAGAAGTTCATTATCATAAATCGCTAAAACATACTCATCTATAACAGGTTCGTATGAAGCACCATCTCTTGTTATAGTAAATTGACGCTTACCTTCACCAAAACTATTAGATAAATTATCAATTGCAACAATATTACTTTCAACAAAACCACTCAAATATGTAATGAAAGTTAAATCTGCTCCATCAGCATCGAGTTTTGTTCTAGGAGCAGTTGTGAAGATTATATCAGTACCTTCTACAGTATAATCTATATTAGGAATTAGAATCTCACCATAAGACTGTACAATCAAATGTTGTGCAGAAGGTGGAGCTACGGGATTATTTTGAGAAGTTAACGGGAATTTTTGAGTAGTTCCATCAAACAATGCCAATGGACTTGCAAGACCCAACCACTTTAATTTAACCTGTTCGTATGAAATACCTGGACTTAAAGCAATATTAGGAGCATGACTTACAGATTCATAGTAAATTACTTCATCACCAATCAGAATAGATCCATCGTTCTCTAAAAATGGGTCTACACTCTCTACAACTACTGTATCAGTATCTACTCCAAGAGGTTCTACTATCTTCGTTGCACCATCAAGTATTCCTATATCCAGTTTATCAATATCCAGATATTGTAAGAAATTGTTTAAAATATTTTGTCCTAGTCCAGTTTTCTCCTGCGATCTATAATAATATTCAATGAATTTATTAAAGAGAGGATACTCATCCTCAACGAACGCTGGAGTCAGTGACTTAACTGACTGGGAGACTTTATTGATATTTGCCATCTAAGTTAGAAACAACTAGAAGTGAGAGAACCTGTATTATTAATTGAAGTAACTTCAACTAGAGTTGGTGCTTGATTAAACACCTTTGGTGTCAAACTATTTAGAGGTACAGTAGGAGGTGGTGTTGTACCAACTGGAGCTACTGTGACTTCAGGATTAATGACGTTGATTATTGTTCCAGGAGTTGATGCTGGAATAGTAGAACTGTTAGAAGGTATAAACAGAGTTGGCAACTGCAAATCTGTTGGTAATAAAGTAATGTCAATTACACTACCTGTGCCAGTAACAGCATCAGAAAGATTTAAATTGGTAGTTGCTGGAACATTATCTCCAGCTCCTATTATATTAATTGGTCCTATGCAAATATCACCAGTTTCATAATTTATAGAACCTGCGGAAGTATTGGTGTATACCTTCTTATTTCCAGTATTATAGAAGGTTCTCAACTTACCAAAACCATCATCTTCAAACTGTTGATCAACACCAGGTCTATCTGCTGTTCTAAAATTACCAGATAGTATCACTGGTTCTTTCTTACAACCAGTAGTATCACTATCAACGTTACTTGGAGCACTATCATATAGGGATGAACCTGTTGATATGCAATAAGTATTAGTTTGATTTGTTTGAGGTTTAATATACTTCAAAAGTGATGTTTGCACAGAAACATCACTAATTGCCTTATTAGATAAGGTAATTGCTTTCTGGAATTGTTGATTTCTAAATGTTGAGTTAAAGTTATTGATTTGAGTTTGAGTTGCCCAATCATTAACAGAACTCTGTATATTAGTCTTAATTTCAGACGTATTGTTAGTTACTCCAGTATCATATAAAGCAAATACTTTAGGATATACATAAAGTTCATCTGGGTCAATAACTACAGGGTCAATAGATGCCATTGCATAACTTCTAAGATCTGAAGCAATAGTCTTCTTAGTAGCATCATTTAGAGATGAACCTGTTTTAGTCTTAATTGCAATATAAACCTTACCGTAAATTGGTGGATTTAATGAGTCACCACCATAAGCAATAACAGAATCTGCATTAGAATATATTTTCTTAGTAATTACAGCATAATCTTGTGCTGTAACTGCTCTATATTGAGAAGAGTAATATCTAGGAGCCATATACTTGATAGACTCTACAGTCTCAGAAGGAGACCCTTGTTGCGATTTTTCCTTTGTTGTTAAAGTAACATCACCATTTGAGGGTTTAATTCCAAGACTATCTTGTAGATCTCCAATAAATGTAAATTTCTGAACTTCATTTGCTTCTTGACCAGAAGTAACTAAGTACTCTAAATTAATTATTTCACCGTCTTTAAGTTTTCTACCAACACTATCATCACCAAACCTTATTTCGTATCTTTGGTCTTCTCCTTCAGCAATAAAGTAAACCCTAGTTGTAGCAGTCAAATTAGTAACTGTATCAACTAAATTGTACAAATCTGATGTAGTAGATGCTTCGTTTGGTTTAACAGTAACCGTTAAAGTGTCTATATCTGCATCTTCAGCAGGAACTATGTAATTTTGACTCTCAAAACTACTTACAGTATATGAAAAGTCTACAATAGATCCTTCACGAATCATTAGATTATCAAATATTGCAATACCAGTGGTCGTATTAACCTCTACAGTAGTATCAGCAAGTACATTCCATATGTAATTACCTCCACTTGCTACAGGCCCCTTAGAAAGCGTTAAACTACTAGGATATGCACCATTTGTTTGTGAAGTTTGTACCTCTAAATGTAAACATCCCTTAGAACATGTAATTGACCTTGGAACGTAGTTTAAAAGCTTTGCTATATTAACAATATTATCTCGCAATGTCGCAGAAGGAAGAAATGCCTCATTCATTGACATATTAGCATTAAATGCACTATAATAAGTGTTATATGCTAAAGTATCGATAAGATAGGACAATCCTGACCCTTCAAAATCATAATCAGAAAACTCATTTCTAGTTCTCAGATAAGTTTTGATAGATGATTTAATATCCTCAAAATCTAATGCTGTCAGATTATTCGGTTGCATTATCCAGCTCTTTGTAAAACAAATTTAACTTCTTCAACAATAGGTATACCTACAATTTGATATGTTATAGTTACTGCTAGTTTATTATTTCCCGAAAAAGGAACAGCATTAACTTCTCTAAGTTGTACTCTACTTTCATGTTGATTAATGGTATTTATTATCTCACTCTTAATTGCGTCTACACTAAACGCATCTAGAGGTTCAAATAACATAGCATATACTTGGCAACCTATAGTGGGTTGAAATAATTTCTCACCAGGTGATGTCATTACCAAATTTCTGATAGACTGTTTTATAGCATTATCATCTTTGACGAGAGATACATCGTCAGTAAATGGATTTTTGCCAAAAGCCATACCAATATCTTTAAATGATCTAGACTTTGCTAGATCTTTACTACTAATCGGTTTCAGTGCCATTATCTTTAGGTGACTTATTATTAATATCTCTTCTCATCAATTTATCACTTCTGGGGTCTGTAATCAAATACTTACAGTACTCCCACCCATTCTTTTTAAACTCATCGCTCATATCAACTGGTCTATTAGCAACAGACATAATATTAGGAGATATCCTTTATTATTTATCGTGGATAACAGTCCTTTCAAAAGAGATATTAAATGAGAGACTTATTCTTTCATTATCAGTTGTATTAGTCTGAATACCATGCATTAACCATCCAGGAAATAGCATTAGGTTTCCTTCTTCGGGTTTGTACTCATGACGAGGAGTTAAATTAGAAAATAACTTAGATGTGCCTAAATGAGGGTTTGGAGTTTCAAAGAATAAATTTCCATCCTCTCCATTGGTCTTAATATAATAAACACCCGATATATCAGTTGCACCATGATGGTGTACATGTCCGTAATTACCTTTTTTGAATAAAGAGAACCAAGATTCTGTAATTGAACAATTTCCGTTATAATTTAAATATTGGCAATAGTTTATGATATGTTTTGATAGTTCTTCAACAAATACATTCATTTGATGATCCTTAACTACATTCAATTCAAACCGTATGTCAGACAAGTAATGACTAGACCAACAAGGATTCATTTCAAATTCAGTCTTTTTCAAAGCACTGAACATTTCATGTTGAATTGCATCAAAATTACCCACCTTAGAGGAATAGATGGGTGTTGGATATAGATTTTGGATTACATCATCATTATTGAGGATAAACCTATCACTCACATGAGCTGGATTTACATCAGGCATTAACGAAACCTTTTAGAGAATGTCATTTCCTCAACAAACCCTTTAAGAGCACTAAGAACCAACTTTCTAAAAGATACACTTGCTTCACCCTGTATTTCCTCAAACATGTACATATTCAAGCGAAATGCGTAATTTGCTTCTACTACTATAGCATTAACATCTCCTTGGTCAACTTTCATCATAGTATCAAGAACTCTTCTATAAGAATCTTTAAATCCTTTCTTATCTGTTATCTCAGGGAATTCATAGAACGCTAATCCTTCATCATCTAAATCTAAAGCATTTTTAGCAATACCACCAAGAATAACACCACCAGACAGATCTCCCATGTATCTTGTGTAATGATGTGCTATTAACAATTTTGGATTGTCATTTGCTACTTCTTTAATGCGATTTACGTACTGTTGGGTCGCTTCTGTCGGATATATCTGCTCTTTCCAGTCATCACCCCAAAAATACTTACAATCAGCAATTAATGCGTCTTTTCTTGCCAAACCATTTAATCTAATAGGTCCAACATAAGGGTCATCCTTAAGTCTTTCCATTTCAGACTCCATAGCCTGATATACAAAGTAAAAATTAGCGATTAATTGACGATAGTTGCTCTTATTAACAACTCCTTTAAGAAATTGCTTGACAAAGGTAGTATTCTCTGCCATAGTGTGAGCTTTCTTTGTTCCCATCTTTAATTGTAGGGAAAATGGACCTTCTTGTAGTGTTGTCATAATTATTCAAAAAATAAATTGCCTGAAAGAGCGTATCTACCATCAATAGGTGATTCTGGTACTTTATGACTCATTCTGCCATCAAATAGAATCAATTTACCCTCTGCTGGTTCAATTACCGCACCATTGTCTTTAAACATAAGTGGTGGACTACCTTCTGGACATTTGATGTAGTATGCAAAGGAACGTGTAGAAGTTCTATGATTATGCCAATCAATTCTTGTACCTTTATCATATCTAACACCCCAGATCTCCGCATTCACTGGATATAAACCATTAACTGCAGACATATAATTTTCAGGAAATAGAACTAAACGCATCCAATTCCACAACTTCTCCACTTCAGGACATTGAACGTGAGCATCCCAACCAGTCATATGAGCTTTACACGCTTGTGGTGTAAATTCAAATGGTGGTTGTTTATCAATCCACTCCTTCATTCCATTATTATCTCTTGCCCAAAATGGATATTCCCATTCATCGAGTACAAAATCATAATTCTTTGGCACTTCCTCTTTTCCTCCTCCTAATACGGTTTTTCCTCTACGATTCTCATCAGGTGAGAAGTACTTATCAAAATCTGGTTGTTTAATCTGTATTTCATCAGTATGAGCAAATCCCTTTGAACTATACTTCATTTTTGGTTGAAATGATGAAACTATAGGTATAACTTCCTTTGGTTCCTTACCTTTAATCTCAACCTCATGTGCATATGTTATACATTGGGATATATCTCTACCTGAAGGTACTTTTCCATGTACCTCTCGTTTAAATTGTAATTGTTGTTCACCATTAAAATCAACAATACGATTTAGATCTGTCGTTCTATATTCTTCAAGTTCAGGCTCTCTATGACTAATACTTCCTAAAATGGGAGGAGTCTCATAAAAATCCGTTTTAGTATCAAGAAATATATTTCCAGATACTGTAATTCTATCTTCATCGCAATTATAAAACGGATATACTCCATGTTTTAAACCAGAAGGGAAGAATAGCATAGTTCCTTCTCTTTTTTGATCCATTTTATAAACATATCCTTGAAGTTTACCTAACATATCCGTAAAGGAAAATTCAAAGTCTGATACTACATTACCATTTCTATTCTGACCAATATGGAGATCATTCTGAACTTTTGAATCCGTAGGTATCTTCAACCAAATAACGAAACTATAAACACCAGAATGATTGTGTACTGGATTAAATTCGTGTTGTTTTTGATAATTTACCCACCAATTATTCAAATAATACGGATGTTTACCCTCAACAGGTATATGACGACCCATATTATCAAAAGAATCACCATACTTATCACATAATGGTGATAAAGTATTCTTCCAGAAGATATTATCAATATCTTCCAATTTATAACTGTTGTTTATATGACCTACTAAGGTTTTGTTATGAACTTCTCCTTTCTGTTCAATACATTTCCAAATATGGTCAAGTTGTTGAGGTTGTAACTCAATTTCTAACCATCCTCCTACACTAGGTATTACCGCAGTAACACCTTCCCAGTCTGTAGGTATTTTATGTGCATTATCATCATAAGGGTGCTGTTCCATTTAACGTCCTTGCCCTCTATATCTTTTACCCTTCTTATTACGAGAAGTGGCACTTATTACAGTGTTTTGACTTCTTCCTTGACGAGTCTTTTTAGGTCTTGCTGGAACATAGTTACCACTATCGTTCCATGCTCCCGATGATTTTGCCATAATTAAATTCCAATGTATACATTTGCACTACTGCCTGCAATTACTGATTTACAGGGATATTCAGTAGTTCCGTTACCTAATGGGTCACCTATTCTTGCTACGTATTTACCGTTAATTCTAACGGACTTTGATGAAGCAAATGCCTTACGTTTATGCCCTGTAGAGGGTTCACGACCAGCTGCAGTACCTACTACGCAATGATATGCTGGAGTTTGCTCTGTATTAGTGCAATCCTCATTAGCAGACTTTGTAGTATGTATTGTAGGTGTAGAATGAGGAATTAACTCATCTCCATCTAGTATTGGTATTTTACCATTAATTACCACATTTGTCACCTGCGTACTTGAATCTGGTAATTGTCTCTCTGGTGGCCACCAAGTAGTAGGATCCATCTCCTCAACAGTCTTTGGAACTATATTAGCATCCAAAGGTGAATGTGGACAATTAGAAAGAGTACCACCACCAAACCCAGGATGGTGTATTGAAGGTAAAGAAGTACCGTGTCCAGTACAACTTCCGTTATATGTTGCAATAGATTGTGTACTCATGGTAGATATTCTCCCGTATTGAATGGATTTCCATACTCTGTAATTGCGTCACTCCATACATTAGCGGATTTAGTCAATGAATTGTACATAGGTAGTGTTCCTACAGCATTCCATGTCTTACATCCAGATCCAAGAAGCGGTGACATAGTATATGTTGTAACAGTATTTCCGCTACTACTATTGACATTACCTGTATTAGGAGCACTACATCCTATATGTCCACACCCACTATTAACAGGTGTACATGTTAATGTGACATTAATGTCTACTTTCTTGGTTGCATCAGCTCTATATTGACGCATATGGTATTTAGTATAGGTAGAAGCATGCGGTAAACCGCTAAAACGACCTTGTACAGTAGTAACCATGCGTTCACGGTTAACAGCATACGCAGGAACTGCCACTTGTGTTATATCTTCTATGTCTTGTAACCGCATTTCTTTGTTACGATCCTTTTCATGTACCAATACATCACCAAACCAAGCTGGATATACGTCACCTACATGCAATAATGAGTAATTAACTGCGAATTTTGCGTCAAATTCTTCCATAGTTGCACTCTTATAATGATATTGAGGCACTTTTTGCACTCTATTTAAGTCTGGATCTTGTTTTAAGTCGATTCTTGGTGCAAAATCAACATCAGTCTGCTGTCTAGGATGCCTTAACCAACAATCTGCTACTTTACTCAACATTTCTGCGTCCGTTCCACCAGGTATTGAGTTAAGAATGTCCTGAAAATCACTAACATCCGTATCTCTATACGCTGCATTCTCAATAATATTAGTTTCTTCCTTAAAAACGTTCTGTACATAAATTTTTGGTAATTGTCCACCAACATGAGAATATCCTGAACCGCCACGACTTACTTTAACTCCTGTAAGTACCCCATTAGTCCATGCTGCTTTGACTTCTGCTTGTGTTCCATTAGCAGCCTGCGGTGGAGTTACTATAAGTTCTGGTATTCTTCCATATTCATTCCATCCAGATCCACCATCTACAAGTTGCACACCAGTTAAAATACCATTAGTAATAGTTACATCAACAATTGGGTTTCTAAGTACATTATATGTGTCTGGAGCGTTCTGATCTACGTCTGCAGGGACATATTGGACGGATTTATCCAAAAATTCGTAAAATCCGACTAAAATTGCCCGATCTGGGACTCTAAAACCCGCTTTTACCGTAATAACATGGTTTCTATTGCTAGTATACTGCGTTTCTTTAGCAAAATCGCTTCCATTTCCATCAATATAAGCAATATGGTAAGGAAAATTGTCTAAATCGGTGTGAAATACTCTCTTAACTGTATGTCCGTTAATAGTGTCTCCAGCACGTAAAACATCGAACCCTTCTTGCCCTTCCGTAGCTTGGTACGCTTGTACTGTCTTTACTCTTAAATTTAAATTTAGTACGGAGGTACTATTATTAGGATGCGTATGTGTATACTCTAAAGTAAACGTTTGACCAGCACTATAGTTCACTCCTGGTGATAAGATCTCCGAAATAGTCCACGAAGTACCTGAAAATGTTGTTGTTGCCCCACTATCGTCATATACTGCCTTAATTCTTGCCTTTACACTGAAATTTGTGGACGCTCCCGAATTTAGGGTAAAGATTTTAAAGTCATCAAAGAACTCATCCCCTGCCATATAAGGATTATCACCAGAAATGTACTCTGTACCGACTACAGTGTTCTCGTTCCATACGTCAGTCCATGTGGTTCCGTCGTCAGAGACCTCAAAATCAGAAACTCCATTAGGTAACGTGGTTGAAAGCGAGTTATAACTGAATACAACCTTCTTACTAAGACTTCCTATTGAAAATAGAGTCGGATGAGGGCAGTCGGGGTCGGCACACCCACATTCAGCAGCACCAGGTACATCGTATCTTATTGTGGTTGTCGCAGGGGTGCATGTAAACGCCCCACAAGGATAGCAAGTGTCTGTAGATGAACTTGCACCTGTCTGGGTATTTGTAACGGTCTGAGTCTCTATATGGTAGCAAGGAGTACCTACTACACCTGCATCGTTTGAAGTGTCATACAGATAGGAGAACCATGTATCTGAGAAACCGTGGTCATATGATAGACCATCTGGATAATAATCGAAATATAATGTCTCACCACATGCTGACTTAGTATACTTACCACAATTCGCTACACTACTACCACTTAATGCGATAGATGGGTACATTATCGTACTACCATCCCTTCCAGGGATATTATACGCTCCTCCCCTTATCGCATTACTTGGATATTCCTTAAATTCTACTAATGTAACTCCTTCTCCTGTTCCAGGCTCAAACCTTTCACAAGAAGTAGAACTACAATCATTCTGTGGGCTGCACCCCATTGGTTTTACCTTCTAGTTTATCAACTCTCTTGTTAAGTGCTCCTATAAGGAAACTTAAACCTTGAGTTTGCTGTTCCATACTAATCACCCTTGATTGGATTACACCATCAAGTCTTGTCTCAAATGACTCCATTTTAGTATGAAGAGCATCAAAGTTCTCTTGTAAAGTCATAAACTTAGATCTGCCTTCAGGACTAATCATAAACTCTTGCATTATCCTTTCAGGTCTTTCCATTTCACCAAGATACTTCTCCATACCCTCTAGACGTTTATGAAGTACCTCAATACACTGATTAAGTGCAACGTGTGCTTCTTGGTTATCATCTAAACAGTACTTAATCCATTCCAAATCTATCTCACCGTCTTCTGCAGTATTAGGAATAGGTACGTCTACTCTAGCATCTCCTTTCATAAGATCATCTAAGAAATCATCAATTTTATCTCTCTTATCCAACTCCATAGCAGTACCTATACCACCCTTCTGTATCTTATCAATATCTGGAGGTAGGTCTTCATCTGTTAGTTTTCTTTCATATGGCTCTGCCATCTCCTTCTTTGCCAATTCTATTGCTGCTAGATATTCCTCATTATCTTGTTTATCAAGTTCTGTAGGATTTTCAGCATCAAATGGTGATGGATCAGTAGTAGCTACTTTAGGTAGTTGTTCTTCAGTCATCTTTCAATAATTTAAGAGTGTTTTCATCTATACTATAATTTAGCACTTCACCAACCTCCCAATTTAGTTCGGAGTATACCTCCTCTGGAATGTAGATGATAGGATCTCCATATTCATCCTCTTCTATATTTAATGTGAATCTCTTGGACATATTTCATAGGCGATTAATTTGGTTATTTGGATCAGGTGTACTAGTCTTCCATCTTTCCCATAAGGTATATAGTTCCTTCAAATCTTTAGTTATACCATGTTCTATGGCATGGTCTGCACATTCGTACATCCGTTGTTCTAAATGACCTTCCTTTCGTATGAGTTGCTCTAAGCACCACGTACGGTCATCTTGATAATCTTGAAAAAACTCTGGGGGCATTTTTAATACTGGGAAATTTTTTTAAATATTTTTATATATCACTTGCGTTTGGGAACCTTTGTAGGTTAGGGTAGTTTGCTTTTTAATATAACGGCCCCATCGGACATCGAGAACCCCCATCACAACTGCGATTTGGGCGGAGTTCTTTACATTTAATAACCTAATTTAACTGTCTGAGTGTTACATAAGCATTAAAAAGGGAGTGCTGTTTAACACTCCCATTCTAACATTATGCTGCTAGATTGTCAAGAACTGACTGGTCAATCTCTGTCACGTTTGTAACATTTTTCAACCACTTATTTATGTGGCGAGATGTAGTAACTGACCAAAACTTAGAGGTTCTAACATAACCCTCAGAGGGTAAATATGCTGCAACTGGTGTTCTATAACTGAAGAAGATTTGTGTTCCGTCGTTGATAGTAACTTCGTTCTGATTAGCAGCGATAGGTGTTAGTTTCATTTAGGATTAATCCTTTGTTTGTTACTCTCTTATTATAACCCCTCAGAGGTAACTAACAACAACCTCTGTGCCACTTTGTTCACTGTCACACCTTATGTGTTACTTAAGGGGGCAAGATCTTACATGGGTTTGTGTTACCTCTCAAGGTAAATTGTACCATAATTTGTGATACTTTGCAAGAAATGTGTGATTTCTACGATATACTTGACAGTCGGTAGATTACGTGCTAAGAGTACATTTTCTCCACAGGTTTTCCACAGGTAATTAACACTCAACATAGTTTATTTAACCATTTAATTGTTTTCCACAAAAACACGATTAACTGTGGAAAAGTATCATTTAGTGACCCATAATCTGTTCTCTCTAATGTATTCCCACTGTATGATAATTAACTCCTTAAGTGTTATAAACACATAGTTAATCTGTTCTCCGTAAGTAACATTGTAGTGAGGGTAATCGTTCTTGTTAGATGTCATTGTATGTCCTCATATCTTCCCTCTTGTGATTTATAACTAGACGGAGTAATTACATCCTCTTCCGTGTTAGTTTGTAATTCTAATTCATCCCAGTATTTGTTATTAACTAAGAGGTTAACTTCATTATATGGATAACAACTATGTTTTGCAATTTCAGGGTCTTTTTGCCATCTATGTAAGGTAAGAGTTATATACATTTTATCAATGAAATTAACCTCTCCTATTTCATCTTTCCATTTGACAACTTGCCCCTTCTTAAACTCATTGAAACGCATGTAATCCTCCTTAGTGATTATCAACAATGTCCCAAAACCATCCGATTGATTTGATATAATCAAAGCATGAAAAACGTGGGAGATCTTTATATCTATCTCCCCTAGAGTTTCTAACACCGTCCATGTACAATTCTAGGTCACTAATTGTTTCAAACGTACCATGTAATTTGTCGTCTGAATCATATACTTTATACTGCATGATTAGATGTGTATATAATATCTTAGGTCACCAGATATCTCACCATGAATGTTATTTTCTGGGTCATCTTTTAACCTACAAAATCTTCTTACTGGCACAACTGCGATACAATCTTCATCCCAACATAGGGCATCTTGTTGTAACATATCGTCAGAAAATGATTGTAATTCTGTTAACAAATCAAGGTAAGTCATAGTGTCGTTTGTGTTAAATTGGTGGACATAACTATCCCATCCTGTTGTTAATGTATTCCAAGGGATTAGGATAGGGTGCATTACTTATAGTGTACCATATTGTCGAGGTTGTTAACATTTTCACTCGGCAAATCTGTGCCACTCTTAGTAACATACTCCTTAATAATTGCGTATGCTTGATTAAAAATAGGAGTGAAATCTAATTCCCCTCGCAAACAATGAGCGAGTTCATCTATCTGCTCTGATGTTAAACAATGGTCAGGATGTCTAATATCACATAGAGGGATAGTATGCTCTACTAATTCATTTAAATTAATAGTGATTTCGTAGTCACGATATACTGGCATTGGAGGATTTGGGTGTCGTTGTTGATAATCAGGAGTGATAATTACATCCATTCGTTGTTATTTAGAGGTAAAAAAAATCGGGGCGTGGATAACCACAACCCTGACATATTGTTGATAGATCTATACATTATTGGCATAAATCTTCAAATCTTGCATAAGCAATAGACTCACATTGTTCTTCATCAAATTGAGGATATTCTTCTAATACTTCCTCATAGATTGTTTCTAATAGTGCCTCGTGATGTAAAACTGACATAATAATTAAACTCCTACTAATGATACTGAATTTGCATAATCTTGTTTTAGATGTAAACAAGTCTTATGAATTTGGAAGAGTAAAGACATATCTACTCCCTCCCAATCTGTCCACTCTGATACATAATCCCACTGGTCAAAATCGCCTGTATTATCAACATTTAATGGGCAAGATTTGAATTCTAAATCTTCATCAATCCAGAAGATTCTTCCAAAAGCGTCACTACTATACATTGTAAGTAACCTCCGTTGATGATACAAACTGATGACAGTTTGAGTGGTCTACGTTGTTATCAACGTACTTAAATGTATGAATTTTGTCATACACTTCATTGACATACTGTTGAGTAGTCATAATTCTTTTGGACATAGTTTGTCCCATAAATGTTAACACCCTTAGAACTTTGTCGTGATGTTTAACATTATCCCATGTTTTTACAGGATAGTAGTCACTAACCATGTGACCAGATTTTGAAGAAAGTTGCATAATAAACTCCGTAAGTGTGTGAATTAAATGTTATTAAACTTGGGACATTGCCAAGTCTTTGAGATAATCTTCAGCACAATCTTGTGCGTCAAGAATGTTATCAAAAGAACCGAGATGAAACTCAGTGCCTATGATGCAACCTTTTGAGTCATCATAAGACATTGTTTTGACCTCGAAACGGTCTCCACCGTAGTGGTAGATTGAAAGACTAGGGTCTAGAGTGTTCTCACGTCTGTAAGAATCGAAGATAGAGGTTCTAACCCCCTGAGACCACTCGAAACCTAGATAGTCGTCACATAGATTGACGCACTGTTGAAAAAGAGTTTTAGAATTTGACATAATTTTGAAATTGAATGTTTGTTGCCTTTATAATCAAGTGATTTTGCTCTTCCTTGATTATGTACTTAATATAGCATAGATTTGAGCAAAAATCAAGCGACCTTGTGCCACTTTGTATGCTGTCACTGGGTTTATCTGATGTAACCGTTTTCGGTTACCATGAACTTATCAAGTGTTGGGATGTCTAGGTCAGCATCATCAAAATCGATTTTAGCACACCCATAAACTCCCCACTCTGCTAACTCCTGACAGAACTCCATCCAGTTAGCACATACGCAAGCAACATTCTGGAAGTTCTCAACCTCTAGAATTCTGTTGATGATGATTTGAGTTTTTGACATAATAGTTCTTTCGTGTATATACTCATTATACACACGCAACTACCCCAAATGGGAAAAATATGTGCCAGTTTACCCACTGGCACAAGATCTGTTGACTGTTTATTTAATTACATTTAGTGTTACAGATGGTGCTGTTACGTTATCAAGTAACTCATCAAATAACTCAGGGTCATAATCATCTATGTTCTCTTTTAACTCTGTTGATGTAAACTCTCCGTATGTAAATACGAGGTCATCATACACATATTGTGCAAGAGTTTTAGTGTCCATGTTATCAACTAAGAGTTCAGCATACTGCTCAATTAGTTCTTTCTTTTGTGCTGGTGTGAATGATACTTTAGTCATGGAATCCTGTAATGAATGGTTCGGGGTTAATGTTAGTTAGTGCATCTAATTCCGCATAGTGAATATCAACTGCGGTCTCTAACTTCTCAAAGATGTTATCAACATCTTCATTAAACTGTTCATCATTAGTATCATCTGAATTTACAATATATCCCTCCATGATATAAAGAATCGTGGAGATTTGTTCTTCAGTTAGTGATACTAACAACTCAGGAGTTTCAATGCCACGTTGTAAAATAGTCTTGGCATCTAACTCACTATTTGTTGCATTTGGATTTGCTGTTTGTTGATACTTAGTCATGCTAATCTCCATGAGGTTTTTGTTACTGAAGACCTACAACATTGGCAGGTTAAGGCACTCCAACTGAAGTGAAATACGAGTGCTGTTTGTGAACAACAAGGGCATTTTATCCACTTGCCGTTATCACCAGCACGAGTGTATCTTGTGACGTTATTTGTCATTTAACTCTCCCAATAAAGTGCATTGAACTCGGCAATGTTTAGGTGTTCATCATCATGTACACGACCTAATTGCTCATCATCACCTTCACAATCAAAGATGAATTCCTCACAGAAGTATTCAACTGAGCAACCTAATTTCTCTGCTGCTCTTAAGAATTCTCCTATATGTTCATCACTTAAATCTAACTCATCAATGCAAAATGCAATGTCACGTTCTAATTGAGTCATGGTTAATCCTCCGTTGGTTTGATGTACTTAAGTGCCTTATCATCAGTTGTTTCTAACAATTTACCGACCTTATATTCAAATCCATCACAACGCTCAACCTCTTCATAATGTTGGCAATGTTCAAAATCAGATGCAATTCTCTTTGCTTCAGTTTTATTATTTGCACCAACTGTTACTGAATAGTAAACAATTTTCTTTGCTTCAAATGTGTAACTGTCTAATAATGCCATCAGAATTTACCTCCGTTGTTGTTAGTGTCAAGTACAGTTTCGTTAGTTACGTTATCAATTAACTCATCCAATGTTTCCTCATCAAATGTATATTTAATCTCATCACATAACTCTTCTCTAGATTCAATTTCTCTTAAATCTTGTGTTAGAGTTTGTGTTACAAATGAAATCAAATCTTCCATTTCCATACTATCAACTTGTAACTGAACAGTCTGTTCAATTAGTTCATCCCATTGAGGTGTAGTTAGTTCTCTCATTGTTATACACCCCACTCAAATCTTGGGTTCTCAAGTATAATATCTCTTACTCTTTCTCTGTCTAAACTATCACCATCACCCCAAGAATAATGAACATATTCTAAATCACCCTTCTCAATTCTTCTCTTATATGTAAAGAACGCATCATAAATGTGTCCCTTAGTTAAACCTTGAATAGGGTACAACTCGCTGTTAGGTGCATAGAATGACCAAACATAATTAACGAAGTTGTTAAGTTCTTTGATAGTTGGCATTACTTGTTACCTCCCTTTGTAGATTTGGTTGATAGATTTGATAAGAAGTAATAACGAATTACAGGAGTTGGATTCAACAACTGTTCATACACTTCTTTTGAAAGACTTGTTTTGTTCATTGGTTGAATTCGTTTGAACATTCTTATTATAAGGGATATTCAGGGTGAATGGGAAAATAGTGGACAGTTTGAGATCTGTCACGCCTTAATTGATATCATTACATCAGGTGCTAATGTAAGATATACTAGAGGTGGAAATGTTGGTTCAATATCAATAACCTCTAGTGAATTAGCAGGATAATATCTACCATTAGAGTCATCATAAAAGGTGACTTCAGTGTTACTTTGTTCATCATTTAACTTGTTTAAATGTTCTGCTAATTCTTTATATGTCATAATTAGTATAATTTAACCTCTGCTCTTATATTTAAATGTTTAAAGTTTTCAATACAATCTAATGCTAATTGATATGTTTTAAATGATAAATGTCTGCACATAGTTTCATTTTGAAACCAGTATCTAACAGTTGTGTTCATAATAAAAAGGGGGGATATTATCCCCCATAAGTGTACATTTAGAATTAAGAGTTTGCTATGAAGTCCTCAATGATTTGAACAACTTCTGCACTTGTTTGTGCATCTTCAAGTAGATTGAATAGAGCAACTTCAGGATTAAATGCCATGATTGTAGTAAGTTAAGGAACATCAAATAGCAGTTTAGAGTCATACTTAGGACTAAGGATTGATTACCTTAAGTATAGGTAACCACCTGCCCAATCTGCATTTGCTAAACACTTTTCACGTTGATTAATGATTCTTAAATCATATCTAACGTGCTTTGCTGGTGACTTCCAAGATGCTGGTTTGTAAACTTCGCCAGTGTTCTTATCAATGAAAGCATGAACACCTCCATCAACTTGAATAATTTTGATGTACTTCTTACCTACTTTAGTTTCAAACTTTACAGGACTATTTGAGTCAGGGTAACGACTTGTGTAGTTTGCTTCAAGAGCATCTACCAAATCCATTGCCCACATTTCAACTCTTGTTTGTAATTGGTTTGAGACTGTCATAAAGGTGTCTTTGTTTGGTACTCTGTTATTATAGGTCATTTTAGAGGCAGTGGGGAGAATAGTGTGCAGTTTGAGATCTGGCACACTAAACGTATGCTCTTGGTGGAATACCCTCTATAAAGATATATGAGACAATAGACTGTAATCTCTTTGCTATTCTCTCACCATACTTACCAGTCATAGGTACAACTATTTGACCAAAACTTTTATGGTATAAGTTATACTGACCAGCAGGTATTTTACCCTCCTTCATTGATACTCTATCCTTCTCATGTATCCTGATAACTCTACCTATTGTCTGTGCCATTTCAATGGTAGGTAGATTTCTAAGCATGACTGAATGAGTCAAACCAGGAACATTTATACCCTCTGATAGTATAGAATAGTGGAAGATTACAAACTTCTTGTTATCATCTTTGCCCCAATCTGTAAGGGTTTGGAAGAACTTTTCTCTACCAACTTTCTTACCATTGATAACAGCACCATGCTTAGATGTGATGTGCATAATGTTATATTGCTGTGAATATAACCATGACCTGATATCAGTTTGTGTGAGCATATTCCACAGTATTCTTGTTGTTGGAGCAGACACAAGTACCTTTGGATTGTTATCAGTTAAGGAAGTGATTATGTCCTTTAAGTTATCACAATCAATCTCATGTGCGTTTAACTTAGTACGCTCTCTATCTGTCTTAAATGGTATAACTTTAGGGTACAAGATAGTGCCACTATCTATTAACTCCTTAGCAGCAGTTTCTTCTAACTTCTCACCATATATCTCCGCATTATTCATACCACGTTCCGCACTAATACTATTTTTAGAACGTGAAATGCGTGGAGTAGCAGTAAAGAAGTAGCGTGGTATTTGATACTTAGCAACTCTCTTTACTTGCTCAAAGAATACTTTGCTAGTACCATTGTGTGCCTCATCAAAGTATATTCTATCAATATTTACCATGCTATCTAATACTCTGTGGAGTGAATGATAGGTGGTAAAGATTAACTTATCATACTGAGGATTAGTGCAACTCCAATGTGTTAATTCTTGATGATTTGTGGTGCTAAAATGATGTGTTTCACCACTATGTACATGTGCTATTTGTACATTTGGAATAGCAGATTCAAACTCGTTAGATAACTGATTAGCAAGCAATATGCGTGGTGCTACTATAACAATCGTCTGTGTTTTGCGTGGAGTTTGTGATAATATTCTATCGCAATCTGCTATCATAATGAATGTTTTACCACCACCAGTAGGTACAATAATTTGACCAGATTTCTCTGTGGTCATTTTATCGTATGCTCTTAACTGGTGTGGTCTCAATGTGTCTTTCAAAGAATCCATTTTTAAAGGACATAATCATTATAAACAAAAAAACCACCCTCGTGGGGTGGTTGTGTGACACAAGATCTATTGTCACACTGTTTCTAATACTCCTGTCTCTTTTAGGATTAGTTTAACAAATCCCTCAAGATATACTAGAGGAAGTATTACTAACTCAAGTCCATTTAACTCGGTTAGGTTTCTTCTTTTCACATCAACTTTCACTTCTTTGTTAACAGTTTCAGTCACAATAGGGTCTCCATTGAGTTTAGTTTCGACTGTTGTATTTAGTGGAGTTGGTGTTACTTTCTTTGCAGTTGCCTTGCGTGTTCTTCTCTTGCGTGGTGTTGCAGGAGTTGACTTGCGAGCAGTTGCAGTTGGCATAGATTTTAAAAATCAGTGTTTATAAAGTGTTGAGGAAGTAATCATATAAGGAGTGTACACTATGCTAACTGATTTACTCAGTCTAATTAAGTGTATGCCGTATCCAAAATGATTGAACCCTTGCCTCAACATATCTATTATACATCATTCAGCAGTGTTGTCAGTCCATTCTGTGCCACTTCCTCAGTTGGCACATGATATTCACTCACCCTCTGCTCTATTAATTTACCATAATCCTCGTGCAATTCACACCCTAAGTAATACCTACCTAATGATTTTGCGACTGCTGCTGTTGTACCACTACCCATAAATGGGTCGAGGATAGTATCATTTAGTGCTGAACCTGCTTTAATACATGGGATGATTAATTCAGGTGGGAAAGTAGCAAAATGAGCACCCTTATATGGTCTCTTAGTTATACTCCATACACTACGTTTATTCTTCTTTGGATATGATTTAGTGAGACCAGTATGAGGTGATAAACCTGTACCCTCATTGTGATATTTGCCTTTAGTTCTATCTCTTGTACCCCAATCTTTAGCAGGTTCTTTAATAGCATCATTGTCATAATAATAGTTCTTACTTTTACTTAAGAGGAAGATATATTCATGTGCTTTAGTACATCTATCTCTCACACTTTCAGGCATTGGATTAGGTTTATGCCATATAATATCTTGTCTTAAATACCATCCATCTGCCCTCAATGCAAACGCTAACATCCAAGGAATACCAATCAAATCTTTCTCTTTATATCCTTTTAGTTTGTTAGATCTACGAGGTGTAGTTACAGGTAAATCTTGTCTATTAGCAGCGAATGTTTGTTTAGGGATACATCCATCTTTCCTGTAATTATAATAACTATCACCAATATTCAACCACAATGTACCATCTTCAGTCAATACATTTCTAACTTCTCTGAACACATTCACCATTTCGTTAACATATTCTTCTGGTGATTGTTCTTGTCCTATCTGTTCATCTTCTCCTCCATAATCACGCAGTCCGTAATATGGTGGTGATGTTACACACATCCTCGCACTATTTGGTAAGAACGCTGATAACGTCTTACGACAATCTCCAAATAAAATTGTGTCTTTCATGTGCATATTATACATTAAAAAAGAGGGTTTGTAAACCCTCTTTTTATTTAATTGTGGTAATTGTCCGTTAAACTAATAATTCTGAACATACCCTCCTACAACTATTGTGGTCATCTTCGCAATCAATTAAGCACTCAAAGTATTCGTCTATTTTATCATCTTGTGATGATTGATTGACACCATGTTTCCAGTGTGCCATTTGATTGAATGTTATTAAACTGTTGGACAATTAGACCTCCTTGTAAACTATTGACTCATAATATATGAGGTTTCAGTTCATCTTGTTATCTCCTAATTGTACCTTTCGGTGACTACCATTATTTATACATTTGTTATGATATTAACACGTATCAGTTAATACAAATTAACCCAATTTCTATCTTCAAAGTAATCCTCATATGAGTAAGTTCTATGATGTGCTAATGGGAAACTTACAGATAATCTAACTGTATTAGATGTTGCTCTATGAGGATAATTCTTTGGTATCCATATTGTATCTCCTGGTTTCATATTAACATCTATAATTGGGTCATCTTTAATATCCATTAAGTATCTTTGTTGTCTAGTATCTGTTACTTCATCCCACACTTTCCAATTAGTTTCACCTTCACATTGAACTATAACATTATCATTATAGTCAAAATGTGTACCAAAATGATGTTTAATAGATGTATTCATACAGATATAAATGTGTGCATCTGCCTGAAATCCATACTCCTTCTCTAACATTTTAGCGAAGTCATTTATGTTCTTAGTAGATCTCGACATGTCTGAAATAAAGACAATATAGTTATCTAACACCTCCCTAAGTAATGAAGGTGGTAAACAACTATAGTCTTTAGTCCATTCAGTATTTTGCCATTTAAGACCAGGTTCGTCACCCAATATATTAACTCTACTGGCAGACATTAATGGTCTTATGTTAATTAAATACTCTAATTCTTTCCAACTAAAAAGACTATCCCAATACGATTGTTCATAATACGGTTTCATCTTTCTTCTTATCTTTTGAAGGATAAACTGATTTAACTATACCATAACTAACACCACCACCAAGAGTAAGTATTAATAATGGTATCCAATATTCAGCAATTAATATTACTCCTATGCCAATAGGTAGTAATGCTAATACACCTAATCCACTACCTCCATTACCATTAAATGCCCACTCAAATGCAGTTGGTCCAGTGTATCTGGTTCTTTCTGCATGACGTTCAAATTGATTGTAATCTCTTGGTTGTGAATTATTCATTGGACCTTTATATAATACTCGGAGTACCTCTTGACCGTACATATTCTCAGCAACAGATTGTGCTTCTGATTCATACATACAATCTTCAATAATAACGGTACGATTGTGACCGTTATCCCTTGCTAATAATACTTCCCATTTGTTAGTCATAGGTTTGATAATACATCATAAACAGCATCTGATTCGGTTCCTATTACTGAAGAAACCCAATCATCTTCTTGCTCTTGACAGTTGTCATAATTCTCATCATATTCAACTGTTGGAACAAATAGTCTCTTAGTCATAACCAAAACCTCGGTTGATAATTTGTCTTGTTTTTTCCTTCTCATCATATAATTTTTGAAGAGAAGTTTTTAGTTTGATAAGTTCCTCATCATTATATAAATGGGGATTCTTAAGTGCCTTTCGGATGTACTTAATTTGTAACTTATCGGAGAAGAATTTCCTCATGCTTGTAGTATAAGAGATTGAATAGGACTTGTGGTGAGATCTTGTGACACTTTATCGAATGGCACATATAATGTACCATACTTACCAAATACTTCATTGAAGTGAGTAAGATTGTCACCAAGATATATTATAGCAGATTGAAATGGTGATGCACTCTTAGCATCACCAAATCTCATGCGTTTGTTAATAGCAATCCAAGGATAATTGCAACATGATTTCCACCATTTAGTAGATACATCTAGTTTAATTAATAACACTAACTCTTTAGCATTTCCTTGTTCATATTGTGATACAGCGTATGGAATCCATTCCTTACTATTACTATAAGGATGATTCATAAACACTTTACCATGCCATTTATGTGATAAACCATCATCACTTTCATCATAATAGTTATTAGCAGGTACATTAGGATTGTCCTTACTATTACAACATGGGTCGAGGTCAATCGTACCAAAGAACTTAACAACATCTCCTACAAAATCAGTAGGAGTGTTCCATTTATCAGTACGATTACCAGTCGTTTGTGTTAATGCTTGAAGAGCAGTTGTCATTTGTTAGAAGGTTTATCAGCATCAATAACTAAATTGTATCTTTTAAGTAAATCATCACCTATAGATGTAGAATTAGGGTCATCATTGTGTTCTTTAATGATACGCAATGCACCAACAATTCCTGTTGTAGAACCAGAGATACCTTCATACCATGTTACTCTCTTTTTCTCAACTAACTTGTTATCAATGAAATCATTAATGGATACTAACTTCTCTTTAGCACCACCACCTATCTTAGCATCTTTAATGAATTTGTAAAGTGTTGATAGAATAATAACCATATCACTACGAATAGAAGTTATTATTTTCTTTTGATTCTTTGGTTGTCTCCAATTCTTATTTTGTTGTAGTTCAATCAACTTGGAACATGCCTTAGATACAATGGGTACACCAAATTTGTTAATTGCTTGCCTCCATTGATACTCTCCAGTCATGGGGCATCCTTCTTCATCACCAAGATAATCATATCCATCAATGTAAACACCACATTCAACTAGATTATCATTATATTTAACAGCATCAGGCAGTCCAAATGCCAAACCTGCTTTCATTTTATCTACATGAGTTGGGTCTTTACGATTGTTATTTAAAGCATAGAATACTGCTGCTTCTATTTCTAAACAATCTTGAAGAGATCTATCTTCAGGATGTTCAATATAAAGACATGGGAGAAGTTCAGGGTCACCTCCTTCTGTTGCTGCTAGGTCTAATATTGCTGTATGTTGTCCATCAACATCAACAAGTTTACCATTAGGTCTAATTGCAACAATTAGAGGTCTTGCAAAGTGTCTTTGAAACTTTCCATAAGTGTTGAGTTGTAGAGTTGAAATTAATCGTTGTACTCTACGAGATACATATAATCTTTGAGGGTCTACTTGACCTGGTTTTAACCAATGACCAAAAATTCCTTTTTCAATTTTTAGTTTTGATTTTATCTCATTAAAAATCGAGGTCAACGACACTAAGTCATCATCCTCGTCATCAAATTCTGGACCTTCTAGGTACGGTATAGTTGTCATATTCTTGACTATGTAAATGGTTAGGTCATTAGTTTAGAGACATGGAACAATTTCCTTTGCGGTCTGTGATAGTAATTATATAAGATAAATCAAAAAATGTCAATAATATTATGAATCTTAAACATTTCTTAATTAAATGTTAGGACTATAATCTTTTTCCCAAACCATATATTCAGGATTATTGACTTCATTATTCTTCCATATACCATAGAAGTGCATCTTAATTACATCAAATCCAAATTCTTCATTGATGTTTTTACCTGCTACTTTTGCAAGTTTACAAAAAGCAGGGGCATGTCCATAAGTTAGATATCTCCACTCTGGACACTCTCTAGCATATTTGTACCAACTACGAAGAATAGTGGTATCAGAACTTGGTTTTGCAATCTGATTGCGAATAAACTCTTCAAGGATTTCAACAGAATAATACATTAAATGTTAAAAAGTAGATTTTCAAATTTACGAGTAAGATAAAATGCCATATACTTATTCTTTAGTTGTTGACCATTATATACTAATGGAGTGTACTTACCTTCCTTATTCTTAGATGCTTTAGTTCTAATTTGTAGTAGTTTGTTAACTCCATTCTTATCTCTAGGTCCATTGAATGTTTTTAATTGTTCACCATTGTTATATGATGAACGAACACACTCACTAACATAATCCCAATCTTCAGATAGTTTATCAAATATCAAAGGAGATGTATATCTATTGAAAATAAGATCTGTATCAAACTTACCTTCTTTAGTGAATCTAATAAACCAGCAATTACTTAACTTTGCAAATACTTTACTCTGTTTAAATGATACTCCATTAATCAGTTCATCTAAAACATGTTTTAATTGAGTAACAGCAATAGTTTGTCCTGTTTTGAATGATTTACCTTCACCATCATCAAAATCAAGTAGACCAGAACACAACTCTTTACCTAATAGTTTCTCAATTATTTGTCCTCTCTTGCCTTTGTTTCTACCATAGTTAGGTATCAAACTTTTATCAAGAGAGTCAAACTTAGATTTTGCTTCTCGAAGTAACATGACAATAATAAAATAGCTAGCGGATGTTAGTTCTTTCTTCGGTAGCGAACCGAGAGGCACATCCATCTCCTCGTAAGTGATAGGGTGAGCGAAAACAAAACTGAGGGTCTATTGTGCATTACCCCAACGGTCATGTGACTGCTTCTATTAGACTTACAGGACGTAATTTCTCTGCTGAACAGAGACAACCATAGATCCTTGCATTTGTCAGTCTAGTCGGGAACTCGTTTGTTTTCGCTCCTCTATTATAATAGATCTCGTTGCCTTGTGTCAACTCAGTAGACAGTTATTCAACCGCCATAACCTAAGTGTAATTTCTGTATCATATTCTCAAGTTGATACCTCACCTCCTGATATGCTTCAGCAGTTAATAGTTTCTCTTTCTTTGCTTTAACTTCTAACTCTTTCATATATGATAAGAACGCATCCTTTAATAGTTGCTTTTCTCTATCATCTAATAAGATGCACTCAGGCAATTCAATGTCCATTGTTAATACTCCCTCTTCTCTGACATATAATAATCACCTAAAGTTCCACTCATTAGAGTTTCACTAATATCACCATTAGGTGTACTAATGGTTGGTTCAATATGATTATTCTTCTTACCAAATGGTAATGGTGGTGCGTGAGGATTAGGTATATTTTGAACCAAAGTTATAACCTCATCTCTTATTTTCATTAATTCATCATAACATTTCTGATTATGTGAACATGACCTAAGATGATTGTCTGGTTTATACAAGGACTCCAACATTAGAGTCCTTGCTCTGTCCCACTTTTCGTTGTCTTCCATTAACTTTGCGTTGTGTATTCTATTTCAACTCCATCAAATGAAGCATCATCATATTCGAGGTCATCATCAAATGATTCAGGTATTAAACCAGGAGATTGGTCTGAGACATCAACTCCTGGTATTTTATTCTTTTCTAAGTCCATCGTTCTTCCTCATAATGAGATTTGGTTTTAGTTTTTGATTTGGAGTTATCCTCCCCTCTATATTCAGATCTGTTTGTACCTCGTTGTCTCTTATCCCTTAGTGATTTACCTGGTGAAGAGTATCCTCTTTCAGAACCACCTCGTCTATAAGTTTTACCCATGTGTCTGAAAATTCACAGTTAATGAACTACATTTGTATATATGTTAATTTCGGTTCTCATTTGCCTTTGCTTCTAATTCAGCAAGTACCCTTGGATTATTAAAATCTAATGGGTCATCAAATGCTTTAACAAGTTTTAATTCATCAAAACAAAATCCCGAACCTCTAAGGAAATCGTCAACATAATCAACTACTTCATCAAGATAGTTTGAATCAAATGATTTAGTAGTCGTTCCTCCATTTTCATCAATGGATTGCAAATAAAATGAGGGCATCTTTCTGCTCAAATACTTCGCCAGTATAGCAGATTTTTGCCCTCTTTGTCTACCCCTATGCCAGTTTAAACTTTGGTTATCTTAATATATCCGTTACCTGTATATTGTCCACCATCTTGACCAGTGTTACCACCTTGAGTATCTTGCTTATTAGTTCCAGTATTGTAAGAACCTCCACCACCTCCACAGTGACCATAACTACTCCATGAACCACCAGTACATCCTCCAGTCCATCCACCAGCAGCACCTGGTGAAGTTAGGTTTCCACCTCCACCTCCACCAAATCCACCTCTATTACCTTGACCTGAACCTGTATAGCAATGGTCACCTCTTCCTCCTATCATTCCATTCTGCCAACTTCTACCTCCTTGAACACCACCACAATGCCCAGAACCATCTTGACCATTAGTATTATATCCACCACCAGCACCACCTACATGAGGACCACATCTACTACCACCGTTACCTGGTGATGGTTGACTTGGTTGGCAATAGCAACTCAAACGACCACCATATTCACCAGATCTACCATAAGAATGACCTGTTGGTCTTCCACAACCCCAACCATATGAACCACCCATTGAACCACCACCACCTCCAGCAGCAATGAGTAATTGGTTAGAGGTCTTATTCTTAACAAATGAACCACCTCCACCACCTGCTTCATTTCTATGAGGTGAATAGTATTGATTACCACCAACACCTACAACTAATTCTAATTCTGTTTCTTTTGTTAGTGCAAACGTTCCTTTAATCTTAGCACCCCAGAAGTCATACTGACCACCACCTAAATCTCTACCACCTCTTGCTCCACCCAATTCCATTTCATAATTACCATCTTCAGGAACAGTCCATTGTTGATACCCTCTTGCACTTCCTTGCCTCATGTAAGTACCATCATTCCAAGGTTCACCAGAATATGCGTTCTGTATTTGAGACTCCGTTGGTCCTTCATAATCACCTCTACTTACAATAGATTTGAATACATATGAACTGAAATCAAATAATTTACCACCTTCACCAGCACCAAATGGTGTTATCCAACCCGCCTCAGTTTCTTCTTCATTATCACCAGGTTCTCCAGGATCCCAATATATTTCTATTACATTTCCATCAGTATTAAATCCTATCCTACCATCAACTAAACCTGTAGTTGGTCTTGTGTTATCATCCCATGTCGGTAATACATCTAATGCCCTACCAACTGGTAACCAGGAAGAACCATTCCAAACTACCAGTTGTTCTAATGTTGAATCGTATATACAACAACCAGCATCACCTCCAGTCATTGTCGGTCTTGTAGCAGTAGTAAATACAGGGAATCCTATACCAGCATCACCTGTAACCAAATTAGATACAGTGATGTTAGTTGAACTTACTCTAGCAGCACTAAATTGAGACATGAGAAATTATTCCTTCTTATATGTATTTATTGATCTGAAGTGAGTGTATTTGGAAATGCTCTACCTGGACCCCATATAATACGAACACCACCTACACCACCATATGATCCATATGAGTCATTAGAACCAGCACCACCACCGTAGTCACCACCTGGAACATCTGGGTCATTACCTGTGTTTCCTCCACCATTACCACCACCTGATCCACCACGACCATATCCACCACCACTTGAACTATGTTGACCAGAAGAACCTTCACCGTTGAGACCTACGCCTCCACCTCCTCCTCCATAGGATTCGGAAGAACCTGCATAACCACCTGATCCACCACCACCTTGTCCAGAACTACCAGTACCCCAACCTGAAGTATAGTGACCACCTTGACCACCATTTCCTGAGTATCCAGCAGCACCACCTCCACCACAAGATGATCCAGTATCATTTAGACCGCTTCTATTACCATCTCCTCCATTACCACCAAATCCTCCACCTTGTTGAGTTCCTCCAGTTCCACCAAATCCTCCACCTTGACCACCGTAACCTGGTCTACTAGCAGAACCATTTCTATCTCTACCAGTTCCACCTCCTCCACCACCATACACAGTGGCAGTGTCTATAAAATATGAAGTACCACCATTACCAGCATAGTTTCCTGAAGATGCTGGAGTTCCTTTTGCTCCAACAATTACTTGATAACTCTGACCTGGTTCAACTGGGATACCATTTGCCCATCCAAGACCACCACCTCCACCTGCACCTTGTTCATCTCTAGTTGAACCACCGCCACCACCAACACATACTACTGAAACATCATAAACATTTGCAGGACATGTCCAAGTTGAATTACCAGCAGAAGTAAATGCCTGTTGACCTACATCAGTTGTTTCACCAGTACCAGCACCACCAGCACCTCCTACTGGGGGTTGAACTATCAACTTCCATTCACTACCATCATATACTTCTACACCTAACTTAGTCTCATTAATTCTTATCATCCCCTTTTGTGGAGATGAAGGTCTATCGTCAGTCGTGCCTGAAGGAATACATATTTGTCCTCCAAAATCCATCTCAATTTTACCTTGTATATTAAGATGCGAAGTAGAATCCATCTGGATCTTCATAAGACCCTGTTCTGGATATTCAGCACCTAATAGTTTTTCAGCACGAACTGTACTCATTATTCCACACCCTCTGGTTTACCAGTCTCTTCATTATTAAGTCCAACGGCATCATCAATATTAGGTACTTCTTCATCAGTATGGTCAGTAAGAGTCTTTGCTCTCGCCTCTGCCACTTTTTCTGCTTCTGCTGCTGCCACCGCCATAATCTTTTCATTATTTACCGCTTCAATGGTCGCCATATCTCTTTCTACGATTAGATTACCATCCTCATCTAACTCTGAACTACCTAAACTTTCTTCTTTAGTTGTTTTATGTACTAAACCATGCCCAGTATATCCAATTAATTGATGTGAATTAACATCAGCAGCAGTAGGTTCTATAATAACATCAGAATAAGGATCATCAGGTACTACTGTTGTCTCTCCAATAACTTCAGTAAATTGTTGAAGAAGATTTAACTTATATTCAACTGCTTTATCTCTTTGTGCATCAATTTCATTAATCTTCTTATTTGCATCAGCAATAAGAGTCTTCATTTGTTCTATTGATCTGCCCATTGTCTAATCCAATAAAGTTATCCTCAAGTTATTTATATCACCACTTCTTAATGGGACAAGTTGCATCAGGCATTTTACTTTTAGTTTTCATTATACAAAAACATTTCTCACACATATCATTAGCAATATCATAAGCATCACACTTATTACATATTGATAATCTTTCTGCTTGATGCTCAGGTCTCACAAACATGATGGGTTTACCAATTTCAGATAGAGTCCCATCTGCCCACTCTAATACTTTATCTGAGTACCATGTGGGCATAAAAATTGGTGGGTCTGGAGTGGGTGGTGGTAACTTAGAAAGATCTATACCATCAAAATTCATTATTTCTTAGTAATCTTAATGTATCCGTTACCTTGATATTGTCCACCAGTTGTTCCTGAATTACCGCCTTCTTGATTGTCTGCGTTCTGTCCTGAATTATAGGAACCTCCACCACCTCCACAGTGACCGTAACTACTCCATGAACCACCTGTACATCCACCAGTCCATCCTCCAGCAGCACCAGGACTTGTGAGGTTTCCACCTCCTCCTCCACCGAATCCACCAGAGTTACCTTGACCATTATTAGGAGAATAACAATGATCTCCTCTACCACCTATCATTCCATTATTCCAACTTCTACCTCCTTGAACACCTCCGCAATGTCCAGAACCATCTTGTCCGTTAGTGTTATAACCTCCTCCAGCACCACCAACGTGGGGACCACATCTACTACCACCATTTCCTGGTGATGGTTGTGATGGTTGACAATAACAACTTAAACGACCACCGTACTCTCCAGATCTACCATAAGAGTGTCCTGTTGGTCTTCCGCAACCCCAACCATACGAACCACCCATAGATCCACCAGCACCTCCAGCAATAATCAAATGTTGGTTTGTAGTAGCGTTCTTAACAAATGTACCTCCACCTCCACCACATGAATTTCTATGAGGTGAATAGTATTGGTTACCACCAACACCAACAACCATTTCTAATTCTGTTTCTTTGGTTAATGCGAAGGTTCCTTTAATAACAGCACCCCAGAAGTCATATGAACCTCCACCTAAATCTCTACCACCTCTAGCACCACCACACTCTATCTCATAATTACCATCTTCAGGAACAGTCCACTTTTGAAAACCTTGAGAAGCACCTTGCTTAAAATATGTACCATCATTCCAAGGTTCACTTCCATACTCACTTTGCATCTGTGAATATGATGGTCCTGAATATGACCCTCTACCTACAATAGACTTAAAGGTAAAACTATTGAAATCAAATAGAGCAGCAGAAGCACCTTCAGCAGATGAACCAAATAATAACCAATCTGAACCGTTGAATATTTCTGCCTGTGATGTAGTAGTATTAAAACCAAACTGTGCAACCGAAGGAGATGATGGACGTGTCTCTGTTGTCCACGTTCTCATATTACCAGCACCCAGACTTAACCAAGAACTTCCTTTCCAAACTTCAACATCAGTTCCAGTTGTGTTGTATATAACTGTTCCTGGGTCAGCACTAGAAGGTTTACCAGAATCGGCATAATTAGGTGCTTTTAATGCACTACCAGCAGAAACAATTCCTGTTGCGTGTAAATCCTGCCCATTAATAGTGTCTACGTTTAAGGTACTCATTCTTCAGTTTGCTCCTTTATATTGTTATTTATACTTTAGTACATCTTCTGTGTACCATTTTCTTCTACTGTATAATTGGAATCATATTCAGTAGAAAGGTCTACACCAGTTGAAGGAAATGTTCTTTCATTACCATCTATTTTACCATAGATAATCCTCACAACTCCATGTCCACCCATACCATAGGCATGACCAGAGTTTCCTCCTCCACCTCCTCCACCAGGAAATCCTCCATCGGGACAAGTGTAACTACTATATGAATTATATGATGGATGATATCTATTATATCCTGAACCTGTACCTGAGAAGGTACTGTTACTAGAGTTAACAGCATATCCTCTAAATCCAGTATTGTGTGCTGTAGAACCTCCCTTACCACAGAAATCAGTGGAGTTATTGGGATATGAGTTTCCTCCAGGTCCACCTCTTTGACCATTAGAACCTTGTCCATATATACCAGTTCCACCTCCACCATTGGAATAGTAATTAGATGAACCATTACAGGAAGCACCTCCTCCACCGCCACCTGCTTGACCATCTTGTGAAGTACAACCACTATATTGACGATTTCCTACTCTACCTGAATTATTTCCTCCTCCACCACTATATCCTCCACATCCTCCACCTGCTTGACGACATCCACCATAATGTGATGAGTTTCCTCCATTACCTCCACCAGTTGCACTTGAAAATGATCCACCAGGAATATTATGACATCCACTACTGTAATTACCTTTACCACCTGTTCCACCACCAGCATACGCATGGTTTGAACCAGAAACTTGAATATAACTATTACCACCATTAGGTCCATAAGAACCCCAACCTTGTGCCATTCCACCACCACCAACATAAACGCTGATACTATCACCAGCAGTTACATCAATATCATTTTTATATGCTAATGCACCACCTCCACCACCAGCACCATCATGGTTTGCTTCACCTCCTCCTCCACCTCCAACAGAGATTACAGAGATCTTACTAACACCCATAGGAACTTCCCATGAATAAGTTTTAGTTGAGTTTGGTCCATCAGCATGGAATATTGCTTCACCAACACCACCAGCACCTCCAGCAGCAAAAGGATTATCTTCTGAAGCAGCAGCATTACCATAAATGACAATTTGTCCAGGAGTTCTTACAGCAGTTGATGGTGTAACAGCATTAAGACTTAACATCAAAAGTTCAACAGTTGCAGTTGTAGCACCTTGACTGGTTGTTGTTAGTGCAGATATTGGTGTTGGTAATGGAGTAGGTTGTAGAGAAGCATTTGTTATACGAAGGTTGGAGATATAACCCTGAAATTCAGCACTACCATTTTTATTAGCACCAACTGTTAATCTATCCCCTTTAACCGCTTGATGAACACCATTAAAAGTATGTGTTGCTACTGTACTACCATTAAGGTGCATTTTCCAGTAAGTAGTGCCACCAGTAGTCCTAGAGTCAATTACAATATAATGCCAAGCACCATCATTAATAGCGTTCCAACCACCAGAGTGACTTAAATATGCTGTTGTACCCTCTTCAAAAATATAACTAGAACCATTTCTTCTAAGTTTATATTTACTAACAGATCCACTATTTTGATAGAATTCTAATAGAGTAGCATCATTTGGTGTACTACCAAGATCTTTCATCCATAATTCTATTGTCCAATCTTCGGATGATTGAAAGTTCCATCCATTACTAGGACTGGGAACCAATAAGTAATCACCACTACCATCAAAAGCACCACTATATGATACTGCTGCTGAACTTGTTGTACCTGCTCTCTCAGTAAATTGACCATACTGATACCATTGATAACCATCAAAATACTCCACACCTATCTCATTTCCTTCTGCATCATTATCAGTATTCCACCTCAAATAACCTGCTTTAGGATTATTAGGTCTTTGTCCAGTATTACCAACTGGCAACTGAAAAGCACCATGATTCTTACTTAAATCTACTACTCCACCAACTTCTAAAGTATGACCAGCACTAACACTAACTTGACCAAGTGTTGTGCCTATACCCGATAGACTTTGTACTGTCAATCTTGCTGCTTCAGTCATTTGATATTAAATGGTATCCTATGTATTTATGTCACCACTTATCAAGTGGACATTTCATTCCAGGTATTCTTGCCTTAACCTCCATCAAACATCCGCACTGTGTACATTGATGTGTATTTTTAAGGTATTTGTGAACAATCGGAAAATCTATTAAATGCTCACAATCATAACATGTCTCTAGACGATGTTTGATCTTATCTTGAAATTTTCCCATAATTTAAAATCATGAATATAAGTATCCTGAAGGTGAGTGTGTATAAAAACCTTGACCACCATTCACACTACCGTCAGTTGAATAGCGTAAGATTAAATTGGAACTAGCAGTCTGACTACTAGAAAAACTATTTAGTTGTATCTCATAAGGATTATGTGCTGAATTACTTTGAGCACTACCTCTAATGTCTGCCCAATTACTTGTGTATGTACTACCAAACATACTTTCATATCTATATGGGTCACAACATGACTCACTTTGACCTAAAACACCATCTATTGCTAATCGTTGACCTGAAAATAAATAACCAAATTTTTGAAAGTTCTCTACAAATGTTGTATTTAATGTTCTATTCCATGTTTGGTTACTATTATTACCAGGAAAATTAGTCCCACTAATACTTCCCATCTGTCCAAGAGGAAGAACAGTTTTACTACCTTGTTGAGTTTGCTGTGTTTGTGGAGTAACCATCTCTTGTCCTCCAAGTGCTGTTTGCACAAGATGGGGAACACCTGCTTGTGCCATACTATTCCACTCAGCAAGACTAGTAATAATTGGTTGTGGTGCTGCTTCTGCTCCAGATTCAGTATTAGCACCAGCAGAACCTGGATTTATATATTGCCACCCACCTTTTCCTGGTCCTTTCCAATATTCTAATTGTCCTGTCCATGTATTCATCCATAAAGATCCATAAAGAGGATTTGATGGTTTCTCATTATCAGGACCACCTGGAATAGGTGCATATGATTGATTATTTAATCTTAAGTCGCCATGTATCTCTAAAAGAGTATCACTCTCTAAATGAACTTTAAAGTTAGGGGATTTACCTTGTATGTCAGCAACATTAAGACGTCCTGGCATTTTATATCACACTCCATGCTGCATTACTTTCAATAGTTACTGTGTAACCACTTTGAATAGTTATTGGTCCAGCAGTAAATCCATTAGTGTACTTAGCATCATTATTTGCAACTGGTCCTACTGTTAAATTCTCTGCTATTGTTGATGGATTACATCTAATAACACTATCTTCACCTATAGAAGGACCACCACCTGCAACTGGAGCCCATCCAGCAGTACCATCACCAATGTCATTAACATATATTTCTGCGTTATCTATCTCACTATTATACCTTAAAGTACCAGCAGTAACACCAACAGGTCTCTGTGCTGTAGTACCAACAGGTAATTTGAATACACTATTAGTATTCATAAATGATAATGTTGTTAGAATTGCTTCTGTTGTAGTGGAGATCTGATTTCCACTAATTCTTGAAATTGCCATAAGTTCCCCCTTACCTTATTATTATTTAGATAGGTAATTCTAGAATATGTATAGTATCTGTTGATAATGGTGCATCACCAGCATTGAATACTATGTTAGCACCGTTAGCATCAACACTATAGTTAGTACCTGCTATTTGAGCAACACCATTTAAGGTTACTAATACAGAACTTGCCATGTGTTTAATACCACCAGCATATGTAGTAAGTGCAAACGTTAGAGTTGTACCATCACCAGTATAAGACCTAGTAATATACTTATCAGCAGCAACACCACCTCGACCAGTTACAACTAAGTCACCATCAATTCTTACAGAACCAGTACATCTAACTCTGTAATCTTGTTGAGGGGTTTCACCAATACCAATATGTTTAACACCACCAAAGTCTCGAAGTTCAATTTGACCTGTATCTGTTAAACCAAATTCCTTCCATGCTTGACTATAATATATCCATCCAAGTGATTTACCTGGAGTCCAGTTAATATTATAAACTAAGTCACCATCAGAAGGTGTGTCATAGTCAGTAATATTGGAGAAATCTGGTAATCCATTAGACCCTTCTGGTGCTAATAGAGTCTGTTTAATAACTGTACCATCTTGGTTGAAGTAAGATAACTTCTTAGATTGTAAGTTCTTAGTAGATGTAACTAGACCTTGGAATGTAACAGGACCAGCAAATATAGATTCTAACTGGTTAGATGCTCCACCAATAACAGTTATCTTATCAGTAAGAACCAACTCAGAGAATGTCTCAATAGTTGTGTTCTCTTCACCAATAACATTCAACTGTGCAATATCTTCATTTGTTATCTGACCTGTAACTGGGTTAATAACCTGGTTACCAATGAATAGGTCACCATTAGAGTTAAGACCAGAGTAGAAAGCAACTCCTGCTTCTTCTTTAATACTCTGTGAGAATCTAACTTGGTTTTGTGATAAAGTCTCGACTTGAGTTTGAGGGAACGCAGTTGAGTAGTTACCTGGACCAAAACCAAGGTATTCAAACGTATGGTTACCTGATCTTAGAATTGAGTGTCGTCTAAACTCTACGTTAATAGGTGCTACCGTACCATCATTATTCTGTCGAATCATAATTGATCTGGTTTCTTCATCACCAGCACGAGCAGTTAATTCAATATTAGATAGTCTCTTGTTAACTGAGTCATAGTTAGGTGTAGTACCTGGTTGTGTCCATCCAGTATCAGTTAGTAAGAATTCGATGCCTTCCTTAGTAATTGATAACTTAGGATCTAAATTAGGAGTTGGAGTTGCACCATCAGTTGCATTTACCAATCCAATAACTTGATTATCTGCAACCGATACAGAAGCATCAGGGTCAGCAAGAGGATTATCTCTGTCAAATGTAGGATATACCTCATTAACATTCTGAGAGAAGAATCTATCATTAAAGTTAGCAGTTGAAGGTGCAATAGAAGCACATAATAATGTTAAGTAATAGATACCATCATCAACACCTCGAACAAATGGTTGTACTACTTCAATGTCATACACATAGAAACACTTAGATAATGAATATGATGTAGTATCACTATTCAAAGGTTGCATTACATAACCAGATAGAGGATCTCTTGGTAATGGATTACTCTTATTCTTATCAATTACATAACGGACTCTCCAAGTTCTATCTTGTAAATCTCTTGGATCTGGGATTCTCTTGAGGAAAGTAGTAGGAGTGAAGTTAACAGTATTATAAACGTTATTAGTTGAAAGTGTTGTATATATTTCATTACTTGTTGAATCAACTGCTAAGTACCAACCACCAACTTGATCGGGAACACCATTAATAGTATATGTTCCTGGGTCATATTGTAATGGAGAACCATCAGTACCAGCAGATTTACCTGATACACTAGGACCATAAGGTGTAATACTTGCTGATTGAACAGTAGGTTCAGATGCACCATTAGCAATCAACAAACAATTTAATTTATCTGCTACCGCACTATTTCCAGTACCATCTTGTCTAGCACCAACTGTATAACCCTGTACTCTTGTTGTTGGTGGAGATGCTTCTACAGTATAACCATAGAGATATAATCTAGTTCCTGGAGTACCACCTTGCCCTGCTAATGCAGAGTTAATAGTTTTAGTTCTTCTAATATCAATGTTTGTCCAGTTAGCAGTAGTTTCTTCACCAAAGATAACATTACCAGTAACAGGAGCAGTATTAGCAGTACTTAGAGTAACTACTCTAGTATTAGTATTAAAACTTCCAACAGTTGCACCAGTAGCAATACCCTCACCATGAGCTAACATTCCTTGAACTAATCCATTAACAGAACCATCATTAGCGAGTGTTATTGTAGTTGCACCATTAGCACCATTAGCAGTAGTTGATATAACATTAAGTGCTTTAGGTGGTATAACATGAGTTAATGCACCTGCTTTATCTTTAGAGAATGCTTTTCGTTTAAATCCAGCAGATCTTAATGCAGTGTTACCGAAGTTACTGTTACTGTTGGTAATTGACATGTCAGCACCACCAATAGCAGAGAAGTGAGCATAGTATCCAACAGCGAACACCGAAACTGCCTGAATAAATGCATCATTAGATGCAACAATGTGTCTATGACCCCAATCTTTTCTATATTCTGCATAACCATCTAAGTGAGCACCATCTCCAGATGTTGCTACATCATAGTTACCAGTTGATTGATTATATCTTACAAATGCTCTATCATCTTTCTGTAGTGATAGTCCAGTGAACTGAGCAACAACCATTGATTTGAAACCAGTTGCTTTAAGTCCATCTGCATGCATACCATTCATACCCCACACACTTCTTAGTGATAGGTTAAATGCGTATGGTGATGCAGAGTCAACTGTATCAATCTCTGTCTTAACAGTTACGTTTGAACCAACAGCATTACCAGAAGGTTCTGCTGACATTTGGTAAGTAAATACGTTACCAGATGCAGACGTAACAGTGAATGAACCATTATATATTCCAGAGTCTAATTCTGATTGAGGTCCAGTTGAACCTGTAACTCCAGAGATGTTAATGTTAACACCAACAGAGAATCCATGATCTCTTGGGTTATCGAACTCATCAACAGTAACAGCAGTTGCAGTTTGACCGTTTCTTGTAATCTGTAGGACTCTATATTCATCAGAAATAGGACCAACAATTCTGTTTTCCTCAACCCTTGCCTGAATCTGGTCAGTTGCTGGATCTCCAGAAGTATCAGGAATTGTAGCAAACGCTTTAGATATCTTCTGATAATATATGTCTAAGTCTGTTCTTGAAAGTATATTAGGAACAGCAGAGTAATCTGCATTAGGAACAGTTCCTTGTGAAATAAGAGATGATAATGGATTTAAACCATCAGCAAACTCAAAACATGTAAGTCTATGATGTGAATACTTAGGTGGTAATGTCTCTACACTATCAGGTTTGAAATATACACCTTCTTCTGCACCATCAAAGAATGAGAATTGCCAGAAGTAAGTACCACCAGTTACTTTGAAGATTGCGGTTCTTGCAGGTACTTGCTCTTCTGTGTTTATACCTTTAGCAGCGTATGTTGTAGGATAAGGAACATACTTTGGAATTATTTTAGTTCTTCTAAGGTCAGTACCAACAACAGAACAACCTCTAGGTACAATGACACCACCTTCAACGGAGTTGTATTTGTATAGTACATTATTAGGGGATGTTAAGTCTAGGTTGGAATTAGCGTCAATAGGAGCAACGTTTGTATATAATACATCACCAGGTCTGTTATCAATCTCGTAAGTAGCAGGATATAAGTAAATTGAAAATGCATCGAATTCGTCATTACTTAAACCAACTCTATATGAGAACCTTGCCACCTCAAGAAATGCACGTTGCAATGACTTGAAAGGACGCAATGCAGAGTTACCCCTATTATCAATAGCGTCTGACGCATCGAAATCGTCAGGGTTGACGTAGATAATACGTCCCGTACGGGACGTAATAATATTCTTTAACCTAGTTAGTGACATTACTTATACGCTATTCCTATATGGTTATTTATTAGACAGTATTATGCACCGCCAAATACTCTAGTTGATAATGCTGTTGAAGCATCTTCAAATCCAATAAGATTAAATGAGTTATTAGCAGTAGTACTATTAACAATTAATCTCTCACCTGGTCCAACAACAATAGAAGTTATTCTATCAACTTCATTGTTACCATTGGTAGTGCCATTAACGAGATAACTCGCATCTTCAAGAGCAGTAGTTGCAACATCAACAGAACTTACAGTAACAGTAGATCTATCTGCACTTAACTGTCTGGGTGCATCTCTAAAGGTATCACTACCAGCAAAATCAGGAGAATTGATACCCTTAATTACTTTAAGATCAGTTCCACTATAACTACGAACATATCCGTATGGTTGGACATCTTGAGCAGTTACAGTAAATGTTGTACCTGCTGCGGTAAATGTTGAAGCACCATTAGTCCATGTTCCTTTTACATTATAAACAAACATATCAAGGTATGTAAAAGTAGTTGATATTGTCATATTACGTGTACTACCACCGTAAATATTATTACCAGCAGTACCAGTACCTCCATCATAGAAGTAAAGTAATCCAGTTAATGTTGTATTTTGACTAAAGTCATATTGAATATAACCATTAGCACCATCACCTTCAGCACCACTCGAAGTCTTACCAGTGGTATATTCTGTACCATCATCAGCGTTACCAGCAATACCATCTAATCCCCACTCACCATTAATATCAAGTGATATTTTAAAATCTCTACCACTCATAGAGGAATCACCAACATTAAATCTATAAATCCTATCCCCAAATACTTGTAAATTATCCGTTTCGTAAGAATTATAAGTACCGCCAGCAGTTGTAACAGAGAAAACCCAAGTTTGAACACCTGTTGCAATACCACCAGTAGATACAGTTGCTGTAGCACCACCAGAAGCAGTTATAGAATCACCATCAGCGAATTCTGCACCAGATCCATTAATAGTTGAAGGTCCAAGACTAAGTATAGTACCAGTTACATTGTAAATAACTGCTGTTGTTGTATCACCACCAGTACCTTTGGTTATTGTTTCACCAACAGTAAACGTACCAGTTACTGATTCAGTAGTAACGTTTCTAAGTAAAACATCTTTAACAAAATATTCTGTATAATCAGGTACTATAAAAGATTCAAAGAAAAAACTCTTTTCACTGTCATCACTTGTTATCTCATTTCCTGCCACTAAACCAGTAGCATCAGACATAGCGTTATTAACTGTTACTTTATATCCAGTAATTACATCACCTTCGTGAAGAAGAGCACCTGAACCAACAGTTAATTTTTGGTCATAATCCTTTATACCAACTTTATATGCTGAACCTGTTCCATCATTTGCGATAGTCAATACAGCACTTGCTGATTTATCAGTGTCAGCACCGTACAAAAGCACGTTGGTATTTGCTCCTGGTTTTGATTGTGCTAAGAGTCCTTGGTCTGCCATTGTTAATTAAAAACCTGCGTAAAAGAATTGTTGTAATCGTGTTCGTGAAGTTAAGTTTGCTGCACCAATACCAGCACCAAAGTTAACATCATCAACAGTAACGTTTTCCGTAGAAAGAAGAGTTGCGTCAGCATCAGGGAATCTAATTATCCTATTTGCCGTCAAGTTATCCACTTCAATAACAGCAGAACCGTTGTTATTATTTACACTCCTTATAGTAGGAGAGAAAATTGTCTTATTCTTTAGATCCTGAGCTGCTAACTCAACAACTAAAGTTGTAATGACGTTACCTGAATTATTTAGTAGAGATGTAGCTGGAAACTGATAATTTGTATTTGTTAATGCGTTCTGATTAGAAAGATTAAAATTAAGTTTCTTAGTTACATCAGTGCTGTCTTGAAGTATCAATCCACCAATACTCTTGTTAGTTAAAACCTGAGTAGCATCTGTTCCAACTAAAGTTAAACTTAAGTCAGGAATAGTTATTGTTCTATTACCTGATAAACCACCAGTAGAAAATTGAGCATAACTTGTACCAACATCTGCATTAGAAACAAATCTTGGATTAACAAGAGTCTTACTTAAGACTGTTTGCTCAGTTTTAGTATCAAGTAAAGTAGATGAAGTAGCAGTAGGTTCTGTTGCTGTTGTTACAGCACCAGCATCAGGTAAGAAATAAGATCTTCTAGTACCTGAAGTCGTTGGCCAATTAATTTGGAAGATTGCTTCCTCTGTGCCATCAACAATAACAAAGTTATCCTCATCAATAAGAACAGTTTTGTTTGTTAATGTTTGAGTAGTATCATCACCAACTATAGTAGTACCACTACCTTGAGTAATAGTTGGAAATGTAAATATCCTGATACTATTACCAGTTCCTACATTACCAACCTCAAATCTTGCTCTCGGACCTTGAGTATCTTCCAATACAAAAGAACCATCCTCAATTAAGAACTGACCTGTTACTTTAACAGCACCAGTACCCTTTGGAGCAAAAACTATATCAGTATTATTAGCAACATCATCAACAGCGTTTACATATAATGATGTACTACTGTTACCATTATCAAGTCGTGTACAATATAAACCACCATCTCCAAAAGCAACACCTATTTGGTCATAGGCATTCTGGTATAAACCAGTATCCCTATCAAGATCAAAGGTAAGACCAGGTTCCGCTTTGGTTCCCTGTGATACCCCTTTAAATAATTGATTTACTTTTGCTTTCCTGTTAGGAATCAATGGGTCAGATACAACAACAGGTAAAATTGCTTCACCCGATAGATTGGAGTCTGATATTGTTTCTAACTGTGATATCTTCTTAGTTGCCACGAATAATCATACCTTTGCTACATGTCTATTTAGCCATGTTAAGACTCATATGCTCATGGTCATTTGATTTAAAAGAATCATCAAACATAGGAACAATATCATCTAATTTGAATATACTTGTTAATCTTATCTTAGCATCTTTACATACTTTGTCTGCCTCACCTTCTTCTTGCCTATCTACGATACAAACTATATGGTCTACAAAATATCCAGCATCACGAATCTTTTCAGCAGCAAATATAGCAGACTTTGCAGTAGTGATAACATCTTCTAATATTGTTACTACAGTTCCTTGAGGTGGAAGTGGTCCTTCTAACCATGCTCCAGTTCCATGCCCTTTAGGTTTCTTACGAACTATTATACCACCAGGAACCCCAAACTTAAATGCACTCTCATCCCAAAATCTATGAGATGCCATAACAACACCACTAACTAATGGATCTGCACCTAAAGTAAGTCCAGCTACACAATTAGAACCAAGATGTATATGTTCTAATAATAAATTAGAAACTAAAGTTAATCCATCACCTCTTAAAATAACAGGTTTGCAATTAACATAGTGTTCACTTGTGCGACCTGAAGAAAGTTTAAACTCACCTTTACGATAAGCATAAGATTTTAACAGATCTTTCAATCTTCTTCTATTTTCTGTATAATTCTTCATAATAGAATAGCACCAATAATAAATCCTTTTGCAAAGCAAGCACAAAACATTTGATAGTTAGATAGTCCAAACTTACCTTGGAACTTAAATGCCCATCTTTTATCCCATTCCTTCAATGCATGAAATGTTCGTTTTAAACTAACCATTTTTATTTTCTTGTTTTATATCATACTCGATAGTAATCTTTTTAGATGTTCTACCAGTACTATCATATGTAGTAGATGTTGTTAGGGTTCCACCAAGTAATACAGTTAACCCTTCAATCTCAGACACTAAGTCAGTTGTTTTAGTCATGCTCTATCAAAATTAATGTTAAATGCTAAACTTACCCTATCTTCTTTTGTTTCATTAGTTGTTACACCATGATCTAAGTAAGCAGGGAATAATACCATTTTACCCACTTCTGCTAACATACTTTGCTTAAATGCATAATGAGCATAAACAAATGATGTTACTGAAGAAGGTGCAGGTGAACTAAAATATATATTTCCTTCTGGTTGAGTACCCCAAGGAGTGTCAAAAGATGCTATCTCTTCACTAGATGGTGCTTTGAAATAGTACACTCCAGATACATCACTATTACCATGATTATGTACATGAGCATAATCTCTATGTCCAAATTTAGACCACCAAGATTGTGAGATTGTATATTTTACATCCTCTATTTTAGTCTTACTACTCCTACCTCCATCCTGGGGAAATTTTATCCCTGTCATGTAATTACAAAGATGAAAATGGATTACTTGTTCAAATTCTTTTAATCCATGTTCAACTATAACATTACCAGAAAAAGTAGTATCTGACAACTGATGTGTCATCCCAAACTCTTCTTTATATGTAAAAGTAGTCTTTCTATAAGATCTACTGAGTTCTGTCTGAATTGCATCAAGATTATCTTTAATCCTAGTTGCGTATATCGGTGTCGAAAACGCATGGAACATTGTTCCACTAGGAAATTGTGCTACCGTTGAGGCTAGCATATTATCTTGATAATACTCAGGAACTTCACTCATCTTCAACTCTCAAATGATCTTTAATACTATCAACTAGTATAAGATTATCTATCTGCATCATCATATCAGCAATATGCTTACTAATATATGATTCTTCATTACGAGCAGAATACGCAAGTGCATTCTTCAGATTTAGTTGTGCTTCTCTAAGAGAATCTTCAACTTGTTGTGTCAGTGCCATAATCAGAGTTAGTTTTCTTTTTAAGTTTTTTGTGTTGTTTTTTTACTTGTTTTGCATAAAAAACATCCTTTTTGGAATACCAATCAGGATGTTCTTTTGCTAATTTTATTAATCTCTTTGCTGCTTTAAAGTCATTCATCTAACTGTATTGTGCCTTTCTTATCTCTTAGATAGGTATTTATTACTTCTATCTGGTCATGATAACGAGAGATCTTGTCTATTTCTACTTGAATTGCATCTGTTATATCTGAATGTTCACCTATACCAGCAGGATTACTAAGATATACTTCAACGTTTGCTCTGTGTCTTTCAATCTCACCTTTAGCATGGGCAGATATTGCTTTTAATAATTGATCTCTCATAGTAACATTTGATACGCTGGTTTATATAGGTAGAGGGCGTTCCTTCTAATCGGAAATCTTTTGTACTCCCTCTATTTGTTAATTGCTTTGCCTATTGTAGCAGAATTAAAATCTATGTCAAGTGTCATGTTAAAAGAAACTGATATTCTTTCTTCATCTGTTTGATTACTTTCCACATTATGATCCTGACATGATGGAAAAATAATGCATTGTCCTATTGTAGGTTCAAATGTAAATTGGTCCCATAGATTATTAGAAGTTTTAAAATTGTCACTATAACATACACTTTCTTGAAATCTTGAATAGTTGTTAGAATCATCAAATACTAAAGAACCTATATTTGGACCAGATCCCTTAACCCAAAATACTCCAGACAAATCAGAATTAGGATGATTATGTTTCATATTATAACAGTTAGTACCATTTATATTAATCCACATTGCACCAACTTCCATTTGAGTTCCTTTCTGAAGGATATCACCTTCAGACCATTTATTTAATCCCTTCATAAGAGTTCTACTTAAGATATTATCAAACCTAGAATAATGATCTTGAGATTGCCACCCTCCTCTATTAGATTTTTGTTTTCCTTCTGGGTCTATCCTTTGTTCACCATAACAATACTTCTCTATAGCATCTGCATCAAAATCAGGAATATCAAACTGATGAATCAGCATTGGGAAAAGTGTTATAAGATTACTCATTATAAAGTTTCTTCACGAATAATTTTGTACGTTTCTTTAATTGTCGTAAGCGAGCAGACGCTAGACGGGATTTGGTGTTGCGTCCTCGCTTTCTAGGAGTTTCATGGCTTTTAAGACGCATCGGTCTGCTCAGTTACTAGATGATTATAAGATATTTAGTTGGGATTGTCAACAAAATCCTGTTGGAATTCCTCAACTTGCTTCAGTACTTCCTCATCAACTGGAGGACCAGATTGAAGTACTGGTGACAACAAAGCAACCGCACCTTCTGGAGATTTAATTCTCCAAACAGTACGATTCCTTTCAGTCATAGTCAAAAGAAATTTGAGGTTTTTACATGCCTCTTCTTCTGTTACATCTTGAATGTCAGTCATTAGTAAATTCCACGTTTAATTTTGCATCAGATAAAGCACCTACCATGTTCCATGCGGTTTCCCCAGAGACCATGTTCTCATCACAAAAATATTGAATAGTATCCTCAAGTATTTCCTTGAGTTCTATTAGTTGTTGTTGTCGTAGTTCATCCATAACGATATTATACCACAGGTATTTTAATTTAGGAAAATAGAGGTGGCAGTTTGAGAAATGGCACCTGCAACTGAATTTATACCAATAGCACCCTTTGCCTTAATGGTTGCTGGTCCAGTCTTAGACTCCATACGAATAAGTCCATCATGTGCCATTACATTATAAGCACCTTCCATTACATTCAAATTAAATCCAGTTGAACCGCACTGCATAGAAACTGGTCCTGAAGGATTAGCAACTGTAAATCTAGGAACATTATCAGTTGTAGAACCACCAGGCATAAGAGCAAGATCTACAGAACCATGACATATTGTACTAATACCAGACTTAGTAGCAGCAGGATTCTTATTAATATTAATCTTCTGATACAAAGCAGTAGTAACCATTTCAATAGAATTATCAGCACTGATAATACACTCTACACCAGAATACTTCTGTAGTTTTGATGCATTTTCAAATTCTTTACCTGTAATAGATGTCTTAGTTGCTGCCATTCTTAAATTTGCTGCTTGCATTTCAAATGCAGCACCAGCAACATTCATATCAACGTCAGAACCAAAACTAATAACATGCTTTTGAATTTCTTTATTCTTAGGATGTCCATGTTTACTAACAGATTTTGGAGCACCTTGAGCACTAAAGAAGAATCCTCCTCCAACTTCAATATGACAGTCACCTGTTACCTTTAACCTATAGTCACCCTGAACTGTTCTACAATAATCATTATCAATAACCTTTGCATCATCTCCATGCACTTCTTCAGTTTTAGTTCCAGCCCAACTAATATGGTCAGCAAGTAAATTACCCTCATCTCCATTAGCAGCAGTACTAGGATGATATCTAACTGGGAATGAATCGAGAGATGTTTTTACAACTGTTCCTGTAGGATCTTTTAATGTCCATGCAATAGCAGCAGGATTTCTTTCCCATCCAGAACCAGCATTTTCAGTATATACATTGGTTATACTACCTTTAATAGTATGTGTACCTGCTTGTACATTCTCTATAGTAAATGTAGATGTTACATTATGAGATTGGAACATTGATGTCTGACCTAGAGTTACTCCATCCCATGAAATACTACCTTGATTATCCGCTTGAACATCAAAAGTATATGTTCCCTCAACAGTAACAACTACTTCCCATGTACCAGTATGTGTTCCTAGTAATGCTGAAGTATTAGATGGATAAACACCATAAGTTTTTAAGAAGTCACTCCATAAACCTTGTACACCATCTGGTAAATTGTCAGCAGATCTAACCCAAGCTGTCTGTGAAGACGTTGTTCTAGTTGATGCTGCAACTGCCTCTGCTGCTGCAATACTAACTTCATCCTCTGATAGATCTGGGAAGTCTTCTTTAATCTTTCTCTTAGCCATCCACTCTTGGTGCATAGCATTATTCAAACTTACTGAAGTATGTGTAGTACCATTCTCCCTCTTTATAATAGTTGCTTGACGACCAGGTGTACCAACATACAATTCAAATGAACCATTAACTTGTGTCTTAGCAGTAGTTAAATAAGGATCTGCTTCAGAGAATACAGAATCAAATAGTCCACCAGCAATAGTAGTAGACTCTCCACACTTACCTCTAGTCTCACCTCTAAGTACTGCTATGGAAGCAAATTCTTCAGGAGTACAATGAGTTACACCAAATAAAGGGAACCATCCAACATTATCTTCTCCACTTTTAGGTGGTCTAACACAACCAGATTCAGAAAACTCAACAAATAACTTTATTAGTCCAGTTAATGTATTAACGTCTTTAGTAAATAAATTAGTCTTCTCAGAGAATATCTTATTACCTGCTTTCCAGGTATCTAATACTTCTTTTGCATCTTGGTAATTAGCAACTACTTCTTCAGTTTGTGATACTACTGTAGTAAGATTATTCAATAACTTTTCAACATTACATATTACAATACTAATAACACCTTCAACACCCTGAGTAACAAACGTTGGTTTATCAATCAGACTACCTAAGTATGAATCTAAATTAGATGTTACAGTAGTTAATGGTGTATTAATAAAATCTGTTAGATTATTATCAATAGCACATAGACTAGATAATATTTTACTAACTTCTGCCTGTACTGTAGTTTGTATTACATAAGGTGCTCCAGTTGACTTATTCAATAAAACAGACAACTCCAAATCATCAATAAGAGTAGAGGTTGCTGTACGCATAGCACTAACAACTTGAGTGAATACAGTACCTAAGAAATTTTGTATCTTTGCAGTAAGTTCTGCATTTGTTACAAGAGTTCCAGTAATAACATTTAAATATTGACCATCACCCGATTTAACTAACAAACCTGCTTGGTCTGCAAGATCTTCTATAAGATATGATAATGTATAATCTAAACTCTTCCAAGGTCCACCAACACCATTAGCAGCAGGTATTGGTTTCTCAGGTTGTCTTGGTTTTTGAGGATTACCAGCACTACCATTAATACCTGGAGTCATACCAACATTAAGTGGTGACCCCTTACCTCCAATCTCTGTAGTTGTAGTTGCTGCAACTGTTGATACACTATTATTTTGCAATCCTGGTCTTCTAAAATTATCTGACCCAATACCATTAGGGTCTCCTGGTCTATTTGATGCAGGATTTATAGTTCCAGTACTACTTGCTTTCATACTTTCACCAGTGAAAGCAAATTCCTTTATCTGTCTTGATTCTGTAGCTTTATTAACACGCATAACACCAATTACTATTGGCATCTGTGCATCATCACCATCCATAAAGAATCCCATAACAACTGCACCAGGTTGCAACTGTCCTGAAGATTCTCCTTGCCCATCATTACCAGCTTGAGATGTATGTTGTAATACTGTTGCCCAAGGAAGATGGTCTGTCTTTAGATCTGCTGTAGTACCACCACGAACATTAGTATAGTATCCAAGCACACGAACTCTAACCCTACCCAATTCCATAGGGTCTTCATTATCTTCAACTTCACCAACCCACCAGAAAAATCCGTCTTTCCCTACAAAGTTAATATTATTCTCATTGATTATACCATCGATTGTCTGGTTCATTTTTATTAGGGTCTTATCATGTATATTTATTGAACTCTCAGGTACTTATAAATTTCATCTGCACCCCAGACAATCCTACCCTTAGAATCCAAAAATCTATCCCTCATAAAAAGTTTATGTCCATAGACACCAAGTTCAGCATGACCTGTTATAACTTCCCCAGTTTCATCCATGCTAGTATCAAACTTACCTAACCATGCTACACCATCAAATTTTAATACCATATCACAATCTTCATTGCGTTGCAACCCACTATAGGTTCCACCCCAATGTTCTAAAATAACTTCTTTATCCGATACCTCTACTAATTTCTTATAAGTTTTTAAATATGGATCATGAGGTGTTCTCCTACCCCAATGAATCGAATTTATAAACTCACCGTTTTGCTCCCATCTTACAGATACAGATTTGTATAAAGTAGGAGCTGACTGTGCTTGATGCTTATTAGACCAAGTTCCAAGTAACCATGATAAAAAATCTCTCATTAATCGTCATACACTAGGCACTCTGGCTCATCAGGATGCATTTCACAGAATAGTTCAATGGTATTAGGATCATGATGGTCACCAGCATTAATCTCTGCTATGTGATGCTCACGATAAGTTTCTAATTCATGTAACTCTTCTGCAACATGCCTACGAGCTGCAGGACTAATTGTTGGGTTATCAAGAATGTCTCTATCTGCCTTAATATGGTCTTCGATAGTTTTCATAATTTTAATCTCCGTTACTAGGTAACAATAACTATTTATTATCCTAGTATACTATCTCGACCTAGCAACAGTTCTGTCTTCATTTTAAGACCATCTCCAGTATGATGACGTACACCCATAATAATATATCTACCACTATACTTCCTATCATTCTGTACTGTCGTACCAGATCTGAAGGTTCCTGGTAACTTAACCTGTATACCATGTCCAGCATAGAGATCTAAATTACCTGGAATAGTAATAGATAATTTAATATTTTTTAGTGTCTCTCTCCGTAAGTATTCGTATGCTTGAAGTTCAACAACCTCTTCATAATTTTTTTGAGGATTCAATTTATATTTTGGATCAAATAACTGATTAGGTATCATAGTATATCTAACTCTCTTTGGTTGGTCAAGAACTTTTTGTATTTCTTTATCCATCAAAGTATTAGGATTGACATAATTTGTACCACCAACATGAGACATTTTTTTCCATACCTTTTTAAGAGCATAGTTATATTCTTTCTGTTTCATATCAGTACTAACACCAAGTCTTGATTGGTTTATAGAAACTGGATCGAACCCAATACTATATCCAGACCATGAACCATGTCTTAACCCCATAAGATAACTTCTCTCTTCAGGGAAAATTACACTATCAATCTTATATTGGTCTTCACCTGCATCAACCTTCATACCTTTAGGTGAATATGTGTAAGTATAAAGTGCTGGTTTACCTTTTACATGATCTGTGTATTCTTCCTTCTGTTCATTAACATCATCTATCATCTTATCAATTGATTTAAAATGAAATCCTAAAGCAGATTCCCAGAAATTAAATCCATTCTGTAATACTCCACCTTTCTTAGATTTACGAACAGATCTTTCAGCAACCCAATAAATCACATCAATTGGTCTCCAATTAGGAATAACCAACCTCTGTTTATTGATAGTCTGCTCTAAGAACATACGTTTCTTACTTCCTAAGTACTTCTTATCTCTTACCAACTTCCTAATAATCTGTGTTGCCTCTATAGAACCAGAAAATATCTTTTCAGTATGACCAAAAACATTTTTAATTTCATTCTTAATAAACTCATCAGAAACACAATTAACGATAAAAACATCTGCTGTTTGTGCTGTTCTAACTCTATCCTCAATATGAACACACCTCAACCAATAATCCCTATTACCTGTGAAATGAAATATAGTTAATTTAAATACTTCAGAACCAGTCAATGCTCCCATAAGTCCAGCAGCATCTTCAACAATAATACGTGCTTCAATAGTAGCAGATTCAACCGCTTCTACAATTTCAAAACCCTTGACAAATTCAGCAAGTTCATACTTACCAGAAGCATTCTCCATCCTCTTACCATTACGCCAGAGGCTAATTTTAAAATCGATTTCTGCTGTGTTAGCTCTCTTGCTACTCATAATTATTTTTTCTTAGATGAACTTAGTTGTGTTGCTATTGACTTGAATACACTCATAAAGGCATTTCCTTTTGATTGTTGTGCCTGTTGAGATAATCTAGCAACAGCTTCTGCACCCATTCTTGCCTGACTAGCAGCAGATTTATTGGATGAGTTAACTGCTGATGTAATCTCTCTAGCATTTTGACTAGCTTGGTCATGCAATCTAGACATGATATTACGTTTCTGCTGTGATGCTTCATACTTCATTATCTGTCTATGTCTTTCATTCTCTCTCTTCTTAAACTCCATCCTCTCTTCTTTCTTATCCTTTCCACCTTTACCACCAAATATACCTTGTAATACCTGTCCTAAACCACCAGACATAGAAGGTTTTTTATCCTTTTGTCCACCTCTCTGAGTAGGCATACCAAACATTCCAAATAAAGCATCCATCATTCCACCACCTTTACCTCCCTCTTTTCCAAACCCACCACCTAGAACTCCACTAGCAAGTGTCATAATAAGATCTCTACCAAATCCACCATCTTTCTTTCCTCCGACTAGATTAGTAATCATAGTCATCATACCTTTCATCATTAATGGATTCATTCCACCCATCAAAGCATTCATAGCATTAGATGGTTTATTCTGGAATGTATATTTACCAAATCTAACACCTCCACCACCAGTAAGTAATCCCATTAGTCCACCTTTATTTAAACCAGAACCAGGTTTGAATATGGTAGAAGTTAGTAATTGCTGCGTTTTAGCTGGATCTAATCCACTGTCACCTAAACGTTCTTTAAGTTTATGTGCTTCTTTTGCTAACTTCATAGCCTTACCAGCAGCATTCAACTCAGAATTAGAGAATGAACCCTTTATCTTACCACTTTCTACATTAGGATACTGACCTGGTGCATGTAATATATCATGGAAACTTCCACTCTTCGCTTTAAACATTTGGGGATTACCAGTCTTATCAATAGCAGCCTTTCTATTAAAGATTGTTCTTGCTAATAATGCTGAAGTTAGTTCATCTCCACGATGAGAAGCAATCAATCTTTGTACCAATCCTAATCCACCTGAACCAGGTTCTTGATACTGCTGACCAAAGTTTGCACCTAATCCCCAGTTACCACCACTTCCTTTATCACCACCCCAACCTTTAAACATATTGGTGAACCAATTACCTCCTCCACCAGATTTAATTTTAGATTTTTCAAACCATCCTTTATCCTGAGATATTCTATATGTCTTATTATTCTTAAGATTAGCTAATCCTAATCCACCACCCTCAAATCCTGGTGGTCCATTTTTAAATCCAAGTTTCTTAGCTTGTGCTAACCTCACCATAGTTAACAATGGATCTTTTCTAGTTGCAGCATTATCAAATGGTACTATAAATCCATCCTTACTACCAGGCTTAGTAAACAATCCTTCTAACCCGTGAGCAATTAATGGTTGCCCGTTATGAGCTGCAGGGTATCCACTATTAGGACCATTTAACCACTGTCCACCATTTTCAAAAGAACCAATTGGACCACCTTGTTCTCTAGATTGAACATCATGTCCTGCCCATTTTAAAAATTCACCAAGACTAGTCTTATCACCATTAGCAACACCTGAAGCACTCTCAACAAGATTCTGAGTCTGCAGTTGCAGTTTTTGGAACATTTGGTTTTTACTACCCAATGCTGATTCAAGTGTAGCAGCAAGGTTAAGCATTAGTTCTGCTTTACCAGCACCATCAGCATCATTCATCTTACCGCTAAATTCTGAACTCTCTTCCTTAAATGTTTTAATCAGATGTTCAAACTGTTTATTTGCCGTATACATTCCAGCAAGAATTCCTAATGCATTAGGATCCTTACCATCCTTCTTAGATTCTTTATCTTTTTTACCCCCGAACCAATTCTTCGGGTTCCACATATTCTTCTTCTCTTTCTTCTTCTCATTAGGATTTTCTAATCCTAATGCATCGTACATAGCAGTGGTAAGATCTTCACCATATTCCTGTATAGAGAATGCCCTATCTTTACCTCTATCAGCACCTCCACCAGAATTAGGAGTACTATCATCACCAGATTCTTCTTTCTCCTTCTTACCTAATGCCCACTGAGCAAACTGCCAAAGTACAGTTGCACCAACAGCACCACCAAGTAACCATTTACCTCTAGCCCATTTACCACCAGTTAAGAATTTTTTCCTCTTAACTAATTGTGCCTTCGCTAATTTTGTTTTGATGGCAAGCATCCTGCCAACATTTGCTACAGATCTTAAGAGTTTAACTGGATTTCTTAAGAACTTGATGGCCATGAAGCCAAGAGCAAATTTAATCCAAAGTTTAGTGAATGATGTTATCTTTTTCCAAACACTAGTTTCACCACTCAGAACATCATGGAGCTCATTTATAGCATGAACAAATTGACTACCAAGAAACTCAGTAATACCTTTTAATACCTTCCAAGTACCTTCTAATATCTTAACTAATTTTTGTTTATTCGCTGGATCTGATAACCAATTTAATATTGGTCTAATAATGAATATTTTAAGTAAACTTCCTAAGAATGAAAGCATACTCTCTAAGAATCCCTTAACTTTATATGCTTTCACACTAAGCATTAAAGATTTGAATGGATTTTGTCTTTGCTTAGTATATTTCGGTTTAAATTTTTCTCGTGCTGCTTTCTCTTCTTGCTTTAATCTATGAAGAGCAATATTTTTTAAAGTTACGACAGTTTGAGCAATACCATTAATGGTACGACCCATATTGTTTAATGCTTGAGTCTGTACGTTAATACTTTTGGCAACAGGATCCGCAGATGCACCTTGATCGTCAGTATTGACGAACTTGTACATATTAATTTTTGATGACTTTTGGATACTTGCCATTAGAGAATATACCTCGTCATTCTATTTATTTACCAAATCCCAATCGACTTAGAAGTCCACCAGATCCACTAGAGCCACCTCCACCTCCAGACTCAACTCCAACTGGTGTTGGAATTGATAAAAGTTTTTGAATAACAACAGGGAAACTAACAACAGATATACTTCCAATCTCCTGCATAATTTTTTGCTTCTCTGATTCACCACCTTCCCTTAACATTTGTAATGTATCAATAACACCAAACATTTCAGGACTTACACCCATTTCACTAGCAAGATCTATCATACCCTGTTCAAAATTACCTCCGACCATACCAAGAGCTGCCTTAACAAGTCCACCATAACCATGCTTTTCTGCCATACCAGTAATGAAACCAGCAGCAGAGAAATCACCTGTTAATAGACTTGAAATTCCAACAACATCACCAAGACCCATATTCTGTAGGGTTGGTCCTAAGCCTGGTATGGCTCCAAGGACACCTCCGAGTCCCATTTCATCAACTTTATTACCAAGGTTAGCCAAACTAGCACCTAAAGATGTACCATCAATAGCAGCATTAAATGCAGCACCATAGTTACCAGAGAGTATCCCTACACCAATCTTACCCATCTTAGTACTCAAGAATCCACCTGGTCCATTCAAGTTTGCCATAAAGTTACCAAACTTACTAAACCTCATAGATTGCATCCATTTAGGCATCGCTATAGCATTAACAGTATTAATACTACTAAATGCACCAGACAGAGACATTATAGCCCCTAATGGGTCACCACTTGCCAATGCCATAACAGCATTAATACCTTTCAATACTGGTCCCAACCAAGCAACAGCAGGGAACATTACTGGTAATGCCATCATCAAGATTTGTCCTAATGGACCACCTAAAACATCCTTTACTGTATTAATAATGCCACCAATAGCACCACCAATACCTTTAACTATACCACCAATCGCATTTCCAATACCTTTACCTATACCACCAATAAACTTACCAATACCTCCAAGAATAAATCCTCCACTACTACTCAAAGGTTTAGATGGTACTATATGTCTTCCACCTTTTTCCCATACTTTCCACCAAGGTTTCTTAGCCTTAAACTGAGGTTGATCAGCAGAAGAACCAGTACTATGTCTAGATGTGGTATCAGTATGTGAAGACCCTGAAGAAAATGAACCTGAAGGAACAGTATATCCATACTTTTTAACATCCTTCCTAACTTGCTTATCAGTTTGAGACTTATTTCTAAAGAGTTTTAAGAATCCCCAGCCTCTACCACCTGTTTTATCTTTTTCATAAGCAGCATCAGATTCTTCCTTGGTCATTCCTTCGCCATCACCCTGACCTTCAGTTATATGCTTTGTTTTTTGTGCTTCTTTATCAGCACCAATCCATTTATTAATACCATCAAATGCTTTACTTATCTGTGTTTTAGCACCTTGTACTAAATTTTTAGTACCTGAAAGAGCACTTTCAAACGTATTAGCCATTCCTGGGATAGCTTTAGTTCTCTCCCATTCCATTATAGATTCACCTACACCACCAGGAATAATTCTAGAAAGTAAATACAGATCTATTGCCATACCAGCTGGTATTGCCCATTGCATACCTGGTACTAAATAACCAGCTAACTCTGCTCCACCAGCAATAGACTCTAATACACCACCAACAGTATCACCATTCTTAAAAGAATCAACAGCAAAGTAAAAATTGACAAGTGCTCCCAAAAGAGGTACATCTTTTAACCTTGAAGCACCTACCTTCTTTGCTCCTGCACCTCTAACAAGTTTACCAATAGGAGAATTTTTAACCGCATTATTAAACGGTTTCGTCACATTGGAAACTTGTTTCTGAATCGGTTTTACTTTATTCCATACAGGTTCAAGGAACCTTTTAGAAACTTTATCAAATGCCTTTTTAGGAAGTTTACTTAGATAATCCCATCCATTACTACCCCACTTATTAATAGTACCAACACCAGCTTTAATCCCATCAACAGCCTTTTTCCACCTGTTACTCAATGCCTTACCAAAAAGGTTTGGCTTCATTGGTTTAGGAACTTGGAAATTTTTAAAAGGTAATTTGTTTAATAAATTACCAAACTTACTTCCAGGTCCAAAGAAATTTTTAAGAGTTTGTCTAACTTGTTTTCCAGCTTCAAATGCCTTCCCACCCTTATTAGCACCAGTTGCTATATGAGGAAATAACGTATTAGTCGTCTTAGCAATATCTGCTGTCTTTGTTACACCCTTAAATCCCTTCCTAAAATTCTGAAACTGCTTCCCAATGAACTTAATCGGCTTCATTATGGGTCTGCCGAATTTCTTGATGGTTTGAACCATCTTCTTCAGACGTTTACTCTCTCGAAGTGCATTAAACCCTTTCTTTATCCGTCTACCCCAAAGCCTCTTTAATCCTTTTATCCTCAACGGTGGCAATCGCCAATTCATTATAAAGTCAAGTAACCCTACAATATCAGTTACTGCTGCAAATGGATTGAGCAACCATCGCATCATGGTAAGCCCAAACATGAGCTTACCTAGTCCTCTTACTCTATCCCAGAATGAATCCTTACCGTCTTTACCTCCAGCTCCAAACAGATCTGCGAGACCATCAAGAATATTATCTTTTACAATCCAAGATGCAAATGAATATAACTTCTTTACAACAAAAGTAAACTTCTTTAAAAATGTTTTTAATTGTTTTTTATTTTTCGGATCTTGCAGCCAATTAAGAATATTCTTAATAAGGGTAACCTTAATTAACCACCCAAAAAATTCTACTATAGGTCTAAGGAACCCATTTAACCAACCAAAATGCTTTTCGGCAAGACTCTTTTGTTTAGCGTCTGGTTTCTGTGCCTTTTTCGATTGTAACGATTTATCCAGTTCTGCTGCTTCCTCTGCTTCAGCATCCCTTTCTCTTTGTTCTGCTCTTCTTCGTGCCTGTTCTGCTAGTACTTTATTTGCTGCCGATTTGACAGCAATTTGCCTCATATCCCATACAACATTACCAATACTAGCTACTGTACTGCCTATCCTATTAGTAGCAGTAATAGATTTCCTTGCAGCAAAAAGTGCTGGTGTAAGTTTACCCTTTACTCCAGCATTTACAAACTTATGTGTAAACTTATTTGCCACTATTGGTTAATGCTACGCTTTTTGTTGTTGCCTCTGGCTCTCCTCCATTCGCCTATTTTCTTCTTTAAGATAATTCATTAAGAGATTCATATAGATCTCTTTTTCAAAGGGAATCAAGTTATCAATATAATCACATGGCCACTTATGATGGTGCATAAGTGCAAAATTAACTTCATAGAAGGTCTGTAAATTTTGATGGAGTAGAGCTAACCGAAAAAAGATGCTAATCCATCTAGAACTATGTCACTTACGACTTTAGTTTTAGGATTAGTAACCTTAACAGTATGAGATAGTTTAGGCATAGTATCAAAGAAGGCTTGTACTTCTTGGAACTGCTTACTACTCAACTGGTCAAAAAATTCTATCAATTCTTCTTTAGGAGTATCTAAAGCATCATATACTTGTTCAGCATCAGCAATTTGCTTTACACAACCTGCTGCCATTTCAAAAACAGAATCTACAGTAGGTTCTTCATCTTGGAAATTCATTTGAACAAATGTATCTAAACTAGGATAAGCCATAGTTAAGATAATATCTTCACCCAATTTAATCTCCTTCTTATGCTTCTTGTCTTTTTTGACTTTGATTTCATTCAAAGGTATTTTAACAGGTACTTCCGTTACTCCATCATCAGGACATGTCACGTTAACTTCAACAGCCTCACCAACAGATTTGGTACGGATTTGAAGGAAGACATATTCAATATCAAAAGTTGGAAGGTCATCAATATCATGAATATCAGTACATTCAGCAATTATATTTTTAATTGCAGCAACAATATCTTCTTGACTACCTGTCTCAGTTGCTAGAAGTAGCAATTTCTCTTCTTTTACAAGAAAAGGTCTAAAATTGACAGTTCTGCCATCAGAAGGCAGTTTCAGTTTGTACTTAGGTACAGTTAATGTAGGTAATGGCATTGTAAATTCAATTCAGTAAAATTATTTATGAAAGTTCTCGGAACCTCCGCCAGGCCAAGGACTATGTTTTTCAACTGCTAAACGATAAGCAGTTTCGTGTGGTGTTTCTTCTTTCTCTTCATCTTGAGGTTCTACAGAACTTGGTGCAAGATCTAGAGGTTCATCAGTTGCAATAGGCATAGAGTCGTGGGGGTGAGGTTTATGAAACCAAGGGTCGTAATGTATTTCTGGTAGTGGCATATTATTTTACCATATTCCGAGGGATTTTTGTGTTGCGTCTACTTCACCAAATATCTGTTGAGCATCAACAAGAGGATCATAATAATCATTATCTCGTGTTCCCATTCCAGGAATAGAGATTTGTGTTCTTATACCAGGTTCATCGAAATCTGCTCCTGTATAGAATCTATAACGCTCAAAGAAGAATCCTACTGTAAACGTCATAGCACGTGCTGCTTGGTTATTTAACTGAGTAGATCCTAGATTATAAGGAAATGCTTGTTGCATCTCCCAACTAGCAGTTAACTTATAATTAAATGCTTTCTGTGGATGTCTATCATTAGGATTCCATCCTTCTATCTTTGCATTTTGATTTCTAGTTTCAAATGTATAAGGTTCTTCACGTTGTCCACCTTTCTCCCATTTAAAAATCATCATTCTAGGAGCATTATAATAATCATAATAATCACTATACTGATTGGCATCAGGAGCCATCAATTGTATCCATCTTTCAAAGAAATTTCTACTATGTTGAGATTTAGGTGCAATAAAGGTTGCAGAAATTTGACTGAAAGCAGATCCTGTAGCATACTTAGTTGCAGTACCTATATTAACAAGTGAACCAGTTGTAACCTGTTTACTTGGTATACTAATAGTTTGACAATAAAAATTTAAACATTTACCCAACATTCCTCCTTTACCACCTGCATCAGGCATAAATGTTGAATCTCTATATCCAATAGTATCTGATATTGTATGACTTCCATCATCTCTTGCCTGCCAGTTTTTTAATAACGCTGGTGTTGTAATGTGTATTGTGAATAAATTAGTCGAAGCTGGAGAATAATCCTTATCTTTTAAGGAAAATGCCATCATCTCTTGCAAACTTGGATACCCCGATCTAGCTTGCTGTTTATGTGGTATGTCTGAACGCCAAGGCATTATACTCTAAGCTCCTTTTCTGTAATGATCATAAACTCCATATTATAATCTTTGCAAAACTCGGTTGCTGCTTTCCACTTTGCATTGTTGACACTCCAAGTGACAACTTCATTAATATACTTTTTAGTAACCTTTTTCTGCGTTTTTGGTTCTTTAGTCTGTCTTAATGGTTTAACCTCTACTATATACTTTTTACCCTTAGATTTAACATAAAAATCTGGGTAGTATCTATGACGTTTACCATCAACAGGTGAAATATAAGGAATAATAATTTCTTCACTACCCCATTCGGTAATAGAAGAATTATAATCACAAAATTTCATGAACTTAAGTTCCCACCCTGACCTATAGACTATATTACGATAATCACCTTTATACTTATTAGGTTTTTTAGGAAAGTACTTTCCTCGCTTATAACGCATAAATAAATACAGGTCACGTTAATATTTAGGTAGTTAAATTGTCAATTTTTAGATACCCATACCGAGCTCCTGTATCTCATGGTGAACGTCATAGAGATGCTGATGGTGCTACCTATGCAATTGACTGGGTTAGATTTAAAAGCTTCCAAATGTCATTCAAAAACAGTAATGAAGCATTTTATGGTGGAAATATAGGTGCAGTTGAAGCAGATAAGGTATATGATAATGATACGGTATACATCAATATGCCACCAGCATTATCAACAACATATCAATCAAACTATAGAACAGTAGATCTCGGAGTTGGTGGTATTGCTCTTGCTAACGCAGCAGCAAATGTAGAAGGTGATATAAATTTTGATAAATTAGCAGAAACAATCCAAATGGCTGCAAAAGCAGCAAATCCTGAATTTGGTGCAAGTGCAATGGTACAGGCAGCAAACAGTATTAGTGGATTTTTAGGATTACAAGGTAGTGTTGATATTAACAGTTTAGAGCAAATGACAAAGGGGAGAATATTTAACCCCTATACGGAACAAGTCTTCAATAACATGAGTTTCCGTAATCATAATTTCAGTTTTAAGATGCTTGCTAGAAACCCTACAGAAGCAGAAAATATATGGTCAATTTGTCAATGGTTTAAAATGGGTTCTCACCCAACATTTGAATCTGGTAAATTAGCAAGAAAAGTACGAAAAAAGAAATCCCAAATTGGTAAAAAAGGAGCAAAATACGAACCATTTGATGAAACAATCAAAGCATTGAAAGATCTATTTGGATGGGATAACAGCGATGATGATCCTTGGACAGGAAAGAAACAATTGATGACAACTGCTGAAAGTCAGCGATATTTCCAAGTTCCAAGAAAATTTGATATACAATTCTGTCGTTTTGACTCTCAAGGAGCTCTAGTATCAAGTGGTGGTGATTTAGATAGTAATCTACATTTTAAAATTCATCCTTCAGTATGCACAAACGTTACAGTAAATTATACTCCAGATAACCAATACAATGCATTAAAAAGAGCAGGTGGTAATTCACTGCTCAATGTACCAGCATTAGTACTAAACGTACAATTTACAGAGACTAAACTACTCACAACAGAAGATATCGTAGACGGTTACTAAATATGGCATATTTTTCACAATTACCAAATACCTATATTGGAGAAGGTCTTACAGATGACGAATCCTTCAAATATCGCCTTGTCAAGAATATCTTCAGAAGATGTAAGATAAGAGATGATCTTGAAAAATACACAACTCTATTTGAAACCACATCTATCCCAGATGGGATTAAACCTTCAGATCTTGCATTAGCAGTACTTGGCAGTTCTGGACTTGATTGGGTAATACTTCTCGTAAACAACATTACAGACGTATACGAACAATGGCCAAAATCCGAATATGACCTTCAAAACTACTGTGAGGAGAAATACACAGATTCCGATCAAGTCCATCATTACGAAACTAAAGAAATACTGTACAATGATATAGTTTTCATTAAAAGGGGTATAGAGGTTAATTCCACATTTAGAGCAGTATTACCAGACGGAACAACTAAGACATCAGAAGAATCAATATATCCAGTAAGTAATTATGAGCACGAATCGTATGAAAACGATATGAAGAGACTTATAAGAATTCCTACAGGACAATTAACAAATATGATTACTGACGAATTTGCCAATTTGGTTGCATATGAACCACATGCAGAATTGGATGATCAAAACAATAAAAAAACTGTGCTAAATGTAGCACAGCGATTCATAGACACTAGAGGTTATATTAGTGCTAGTGTAAGTAATCAAGTAGAACTAGGAACTGTAACTTCTTATGATAATGGACCTGGTTCTTCAAGTATTGATGTTTAGGTAAAAAACCCTTTTTGCCAAAAAACATGCCGAGTTTTTTTTGCGGTTTCCTGGGAATCAAAGATCGAATAATATATGACCCCCTACTCTTGCATTGGACTACCAGTCCTGTATCGTTCGTTGACTAACATAGATTCTATTTCTAGAATATAATTTGTATTATACCACCGAGATTCTTTAATCTCATCCATAGCCAGCGATGCTCTGCATTTCTGTTGTAGGTCACGTGCCTGTTCTACAGGTATAGGTGGTTGTTGATCATTATGTGAGAAAAAATCTCCTGACATTTGTATTGTGTTGAATCTTACACACTATTTTATAATGAAACCCCCATAAAAAGGGGTTTTTTTATAATGATTTAAGTTTTCCTTGATAGATGGTAATAATTACAACCGTTACCATGAGCACCGTACATAGGAGCATGAGTCCTTCTTGACACACGAAAATGATCTTCAATAAGAGTTTCAAATTCCTCAACAGTGTATCCGTAGACTGGTAAACTATCTTTTGTTACATTAAAAATAGGTTCATATAATGAGTCATCTCCAGCAGAGAATACTCTAATGAATACTTTACCCGAAGACAAAAGAACTCTATGATACTCTTCTATAATAAAGAGAGCATCATCTGGATGATTAACATGAAGTGCTCCAGCATCAATAATATAATCAAAACTACCTTCAGCAAATGGTAATGATCTAGCATCACCATACACAAAAGTTGCTTCAGGGATAGACTTAGCAGCTCTATCTATTACAGTCTTTGAAAAATCTAATCCAATTACTGTACAATTTCTAGTTGCAAGATACTTAGTGTTTCTACCATCAGCACAACCACAATCTAATATTCTTGCTGTGCTTGGTACATTATATTCTCTAATAAAATTTACTACAGATAGATCTGGAACATAATTATTCTCCACATCCCAAGGTCCACCATTAGGACGTTGTTGGAAATAGAAATCCCAATCTTGTTCTAGAGTCATCGTATCCGTGGCATCTTCTTAACTGTATCCTGAACCATTGGCATAACATCAGTCTCTACTCTCTCTATTATATCATCTATTATATCAACGTCAATATCCATAAATGGTGGAATGATACCAAGGATTCTCAACAAACCATCTACAAACAATGCTAGAACTGTAAACCCAAGTATCATACTAATGATAGTTGCATCTCTATTATGCTTACGCATAGACTCTTCATCAATTGCTCTCGCTTCATCTACAGCAGCCTTAATTAAAGCATCTACTTCTTTCTTTGTATAGAATCCACCTACACCAGGTATGTCATGTATATCCATTAGCCTCCATCAATATCACATCCAATGTGACTGCCAACGACAGCACCCAAAGGAATTGCCCACCATCTTCCATCTCCTCTTGAGATAGCAGCAGCAAGTCCACCACCTAATATACCACCAGCAATCTTACCATCACCACATTCGTTTCCATCACGTGAAGGTCTGTAAGGTCTGTATGGTGGTCTTGAAGGTCTTACACCTATAGAATGAGGTTCTCTTCCTCCTCCTGTAATAACAGTATTGCAGGGAATCTCTACCCTGTCTTTAAATGTTTCAACGTAACCTGGATTGTTGTAAGTGCCTGGTACATACTCCTCTCTGTATACATTCTTGTAACAGATCTCAGACTCTGACCATCCTGGTTGAAAAAAATCTTTCCACCCAGCTTGTGCTGGTGTTGCAGACAAGAAGGGTATCAAAAGCAATGGTGTAAACTTCATAAATCTCCTTTAATATACTAATTATAACAGCAAAAGGAGGATATGTAGTCCTCCTTGTGCCAGTTTATAATCAGTCCTCCTCTGCTAGTGAAGCAAAGTATGACAATGTATCCTCTTCACCGCTTGCTGGAGCAGCAGCAACTGCTTTCGCTTTGAAATCAGTAACTTCTTTACCCCAATTAGCAGGTACTACTTCCTCTTCACTCTCATCAACAACAGGTGCTGGTGTACGTGAAGATTTACCTAATACTAGATTCAATCTTGCTTGTAGTTGCTCATAAGACTTAAAGTTCTTAGGTGCTTCAAACTCAGCAAGTGAGTAAGACTGTTTCCAAATCTCTTCTAGTTCTGTATCATCTAGTTTACCTAGAGTAGCAGGTGCAGCGAACTCTGACTTGTCATAGTTCCAGTACCCATCAACCTTTCTAATCTTTACCTTGAAGTCTGCACCTTTCCATAGATTAAATGGATCAAGTGGAGTCTCGTCAGCAAATGCAGGTTGCATTGCTTCTACTAGTTTGTCAAATATCTTCTTACCGTAGCGGTATAAGAAGACTCTTCCTTCGTTCTCTGGATGTGCAGGGTCACTCACAACATAGATGTTAGAATAGTAAGAGAGTTTTCTCTTCTGTGTTCTAGCAGTTGCCTTGTCAGACTCACGACCACTGTTCCATAGTTCCCTGTTCAATTCACCGACAGGATCATCCTTACCAATAGTAGTAAGAGAGTTCTCGATGTACCACTGACCACCAGGTCCTTTGAAGGAATGTGACCAGATTTTTGCCCAAGGCATGTCCTCTCCATCTGGAGCAGGAAGGAATCGGATAACGGCATAACCGTTTCCTGATTTATCCAACTCAGGTTTCCATAGACGCTCATCAGCACCTGTAGTCTGAGGTTGGTTTAGTTTTTCTATCTCTTGTGTCAGTTTACTAAGAGTACTACCTGCAGAGGCAGCTTTCTTTAGTGAAGCAAATGACATAATCGTATTCTCCGTATTGAGTGTGTATTTGATTGCTACTGTGTAATCGTAGCATACTATTTAGGTAAGGTCAAGCTGTGATTTTTCTGCTTTTCCTAACGTGTCTACCATAGCATCCATACAGTCCAAGAGACTCTTGTATCCGAATGCTTGAGACAAGGCATCAATCCTTGTTCTCATGTCTGCTGCCTCGGCATCTTCCTTAGCAGCAAGAGACAGTCTGAAATAGAATGTCTTCTGCTTATCAATGAGTACCTTACAACTTTCTATATGCTCTAACCTATCCTCCTTTGACATGGTAGGTACTTGGTTAGTCACAGATGCTATCTCTTGATACGTGTTGAATATATCCTGTAAATTTTCCTGAACTTGATCTGATTTAAAAAAAGTCATAAAGGTAATACTCCTTTCGATGATTGTTTCATATAATTTAATCGTTGAGCTTCATACTTCAGTCTTTCTTTGAGGGGTTTAGCTAACAGTTTAGGTACTGTTTCCAATTCAATCTCTTTCTCTTGACAGTATGTTACTACTGCTTCGATGTAAGTTATTAATCCATTACTGTCATGTACTAATCTCTCAATCTCTTGAGAGAATTTAGTAGGGGTTAGAAATTTATCTTCTAATACGTTTTCTTTAGGCATTTTTTCCCCTAACAAAGTCTTCAATGTAGGATTTGAGTAGTTGTAGATAGTCATCAAGATTGTACTTCTGAAATACTTGAACAGATCCATCTTCAACCGCAATGAGTGTGACAATTTTCTTTACCTCAATACCTGTGAGTTCGAGGAACATTGCTGCGTACGCAGTTTCTTGAACAAAATAATGTTCAACCCAATCTTCCTTCTTTTCTTTAGTGGAGGTTTTAAAATCAATTACTGCTAACTCACCATCAAACTCTGCGATACAGTCTACACGACCAGCAAGTCCAAGGTAATGTGAGTATAGGAAGGTCTCCAAACAGTGAATGTTATCAATGCGATCAAGAGTGGTCTTGGCCGACTGAAACATTCTAACAGATAATGGATTATTTTCCAAGTATATTTCAAGATTTAATTTATCTTTAATATAATCCTCAGTGATACTATGAAAGGCAGTACCCCTTTGTGTTGCTCTGGCAGTAATTTGATTAGCCTCTTGCTCACCTACTTTCTTTCTCCAACCTGCGAAGAATGCTGCGTTCTTAAACGATGTGATTGAGGTAACGCTCGGATAATATTTATCCGCACCAGGAATTGGGTAGAACCTTACCCCATCTTTATTAATTGGTTCAACATCTATCGGTTTGATAGGATCATTAACGAAGGTAAAACTCATTTAGATACCAAGATTGTATTTTGTAATTAAGTATTGCTTGACTAGACCAGACCTTACGATGTCATCTAAGCCAAACTCTATACAAGTAAAGTCCTTCATCTCCTGAAGGATACGAATGAAGTCTGAGATACCAGACTTATCTGATTCTCTTGTTAGATCTGTCTGAGTGATGTCACCACAGAACATAATCTTAGAGTCTTCACCTACTCTTGTTATTATACTATCTAATTCATGAAAATTCAAGTTACTAAACTCATCTACAATAACAATAGCATTGTCAAGAGTAGTACCCCTGATAAAAGATGTAGACCAGAAGTCAATTGTTTCTTGCGTTCGTAAGTTATCATAGAGCATATTAAATGAGTTGTCATCTGGCATACCAAACATATACCTCACCATATTCTTGTAAGGTATCTGATATAAGTATGACTTATCTTCATGGTCACCAGGAAGAAATCCAATCTCTCTTGTAGGTACAAGTGACCTTACCATGTATATCTTATCGTAAGGTGACACCTCATCCAATACTTCTTGGAGTGCTAGGTAAAGCATAATGAATGTCTTACCTGTACCAGCAGCACCATGCAGCAGAAGATTCTTCCCCTTCTTATACTCATCAAACGCAAGTGTTTGATTGTCTGTAAGAGGTTTGATATCAGTCATGTATGACTTATCAATTGGTTTTTTCCTCTTCATCATCTTCTTTGACATGGGTTGTAGTGGTGCAGTACCATTACCGTTACCGTTAGATTTCTTTCTAGCTCTTGGCATTATGTAAAGCGACTCAAATTTGCAAGTGGATGTGCCTCTTGTACTTTAGACATAACTTCCTTAAATCCATCAGAGGATTTAGGTTTGCCGTAAGTAGCAGAGGTTGCTTGGTTTCCAAAGTATCTTTCCAACTCTGGATGTTCCTCTTTATACTGGTCAAGCTTAGTCATTGACATAGCAATCTCAGTAATCTCACCTGTTTCCTTATTAATAAAATCGTACGTAGGCATTGTTGGTAAGTTCTATTGGGTGTGTACATAATCATGGGCCTCAGCAATGATTGGGAACTGCTCTATAAAGATCTCCCTACATGCTTCAGCAATATCCATATGTTCTTTCTGAGTTCCATGTGCAGAACGCAAATCAATATAGTGCATCCATGAACGGATACTACCTGACATATAGATTCTAGTGGGTGTTGCTAATGGAAGAACAAATCTTGCACATTCTTTTGCAACTCCTGCATCTAGTAATGAATTATATAGATTCATTGCATCATCAAAATGATTAGCAATGAGTGCTGAATACTCTTCCTTCTTCTCTTGAGGAATATCATCATTACTATTCTGTCTGTTCTTTAAGTCCTGACTTCTTAATTCAGGTACATCAATCTTACTATCAAGTAGATTAGTGTCAGCATATCTCTGACTAAACTCTTGGAATGTAAATGACCTGTGCCTCAGTATCTGTGCTGCAAGACCTCGTGTAGTCTCAATCTCTAAGGTCATAAATGCTTGTTCAAATATAGACCAGTGCTGATGCTTAATACAATACTTAAGTAGTCCAGCTACATTAGGATTCTCCTGGTTCTTAGGGTTAGATACCCTTGCAACATAACCAATAGTCTTCTCTGCGTCAGGAGTCACAGAGATCAAACGAACGTTAGTCATAATCTATTTTAATTGGTTCGTGATTGAAAAGGATACGAGAGATTAGATATAAACCAAATGCTTTAACATATCCAATCGTTGCTAGTCCAAAAAGACCTGGCACTAACCAATTCCATAACAACATTAAGAACAATGGTTTAGTAAAAAATGACACCACTTCTGCTCCACGCTGGATATCTTTCCTATCAGCAGGGGTGTTCTTTGTGTATACACTCATGATTTCTTTGGTTTCTTTGGGGGTTTCGCTTTCGGTTGATTCCATAACTTTGGATTAACTCTTCCAGAAGTTTGCTTAAGAAATTTAAAATCTTTTTTGTACTTATCATAGTACAAATCAAAAACTTCTACTGAACTAGATGACATAGCAATGTCATAAGCAATCCTATTCTCCTTAGTATACTCTACAACGTAAGTATTATAAGGTAGTTTAGTATCTTTTGCAAGCGTAGGGTCACAGTCTTCATGAAGAATGTTCATTATGAACGATTACCCCACTCGATTTGTGGAAATGCTTCTTGTACTACTGCCTTAGTAATACGCTTATACTTCTTATTCATTTGTCCATCTTTAACTAAACATAATAACTCTGCTTCTTCTGCTGATAAACCTTCCAACAGTTGAACAAACATAGCCTCACGTTTTAAAGACTTCAAACTATCCTGACCACCTTTAACAAAGCGATAGAACCCTTTGGATTCTTGCTCTAAGCGTGTGTGATCTGTACCTACAGGTGCATCATTAGGTGTGTATGGAACATCACCTTCAGGAACCATAGAGATGACACTCTCATCGAAGTTCCAAATCAATAGCATCCGAAGTGCAGAAGAATTGTTCTCTCGAAGAAGTATTACCTTCTCTGCTTTTGTTTTTGCATTGGAGACCTTTCGTAAGATCTCACTAAGAAGTAACCTAGAGTTACTATTTTCAAGTCCTTTAGCTACCATAATTAATCATCATCCTCATCGAATTCAGTGTAAAAATCTTTTTCTTTGCGAAGGTAAATTAATTCATCGTGAATTATATTACCGTTGCCGTCTAACATTTCGGGATGTATAACAGCCCTAGCATAAGCAGCGTTTTCAACATAGTCTTCAACGTATCCTTTTGCTAGCCATGATACCGTGACCCCTAAAAGGAATGCACCGATTACCATTAATACAGTTAATGCAATTTCCATAGGTCTCCTTACTACTGTTTTTATTTAGAGAGTTTCTTCCTCCCTGGTTTACGTGACAGTTCATACGTCCAAGCATCGCTCAGTATACGGTGAAGATAATTTTTTAACTTTCTTGCTCTAGGTTTACCTAGATGACCGTATGCTTCTCTAAGTTGGCAGTGTTCATTGTCTGAACCTCCTTTAATATATTGTTCTAGATCATACACTAAGAGAGCTAACTCTTTTGCTGTACTAGAATCAATAAATTCTTTAGCTTGTTTACGAGTTGCCTTCATGTGCTTTAGATAAGTAAGGCAATCAAACAAGTACATTTCTCGTTCAAAAGCAGCATCTATAGCATGTTCAACAAGGTCGTAAAGTTCTTCCATCAAATTAGATTTTTTTCTTGGAGGTATTTAACAGTGTCGGTGCATCCACCGAGTTTGTCTGAGTTTACCAGTACTTGCGGAAAAGTGCAACCCCTTCCAAATTCTCTTTGGAATGCTTCACGTGTATAATGCACTCCTAGCTTGTATTCTCGATAAGGAATTGATTTCCCATCTAATACCTGTTTAATCTTTGAGCAGTAAGGACAATCATCCTTTGTATACACTGCGAAGTTTCTCATAGTTTCCTCTACAATAAAAAAGGGGAGCTATGCTCCCCTAGTTGTTTAGTTATTTAGTTCGACTTAGAATGTGAACTTAACGCCTGCTTTAGCACCGTAGTTACGGATGGTATCGCCATCGCTGTCTTCGCCAGCAGTAGCACCAGATAGCTCAGCATAAACGCCTGTAGAATCAGACACGTTGAAAGAAGCACCGATCTTTGCAGAGATTTCTGTCTCTGTATCGTCAGCAGATTCTGTATGAACTAGTGAAGGACCACCTTGGACGTAGTAAGCGATTCCACCTTCAGCACCAGTTGTACCCTCGTATCCAAGATGTACATCTGTAGTAGCAGAAGAATAATCTCCATCAGGATAAGAAAGGTTAGATTCTACATTCACGTAAGGACCAGCAAAAGCTGCACCAGCGAGAAGGAATGGAGATGCTGCAACAGCAGCGATTGTTGATTTGATAGACATGATTGTTTATTTTTAAGTATCTCGCAAGGGAAAACCCTGCGGATGATAAGACCCCCGACATGGGATCTTGTATTACATCTACACAGGGTTACGATTCTTTCGAGTCCTTTGTATGATGGTATTTATAATAACATAACTTTACATACTTGTCAAGGTCTCCGAACCTTTTTTCTTAACTCCTCATGTCTCTTCCTAGATTCTACCAAGCGTTGTGCTGTTGTCAACTTATCTTGATAGAAATCTTTCATGTGTGATGGTATGCTGACAACATCAGAAGGTTCTACTATAGATTCAAACTCTAGGTCAGTATCACCAACAACTTCTCTTAGTTCTTGTGTTAAATTTTCTTTTTTAATTTTTGGTAGTTCCATTATAGTACCTGTACAACACCAACAACATCAGGAATTTCTTCCATCAGTTTACGTTCTATACCTTGCTTCAATGTCATAGTACTCATAGCACATGTCTCACATGCACCACCCAGCTTTACTTTGACATATCCATCTTCTATATCATAAAGTTGAAGGTATCCACCATCTGCTTCAATATAGGGAATAAGTTCTTCAAGAACCCTTAATACATTTTCTTCTGTTAGTTCCATGTGTGTTGCCAGATAGTATTGTCTCTTAAGATATTCATATTGATTGTCCATTACATTAAGTTGTTACCACATACATCAAGGTTGGCACTCAATCCACCACGAGCAGTGTGTAATAATAACTCACCGTGAGTAGGATGATTAGCAGCTACAGAGATTGCATTATTAAGACCAGCAAGATCCCAACTGTTAAACTTAAAGGAATTAATCCAATAGTCAAACCCACCTGCCTCTGGTCTCCTACTTATAATTGTACCATAAGACGTGACAAGTTGATCGTATACCTGTTGATATGTATACCCAGTTTTAACCGTCCTAGAAGCCCATCCAGGTACTAATCCTGTTACAAATCTATAAGGATCTCTTATAGTTGTACCATCATTAAATGCTAAGTACCCCTGAGTCCACTCTCCATATCCAGCATCAGTTATACCTGTACTTGTACAACAAGGTCCACTAAACTTCCAACCAGATGAATCTCTAGTAGTCCACTTCAATCCACTATCAGCAGGTTGTTCTATGTCTAAAGAACTAACTACAATGTTTTCCATCTGAGAACGTAAGGTAAATGCAATACCACCTGGATTCCCTGCCCATGTATTATCTGCCTGACTTGTATTAGTTAAAGTAACCCCAATACTATGTGGACCTGGTGATACATCAGTAATAGTAATCTCTGTACTAGTAGTATTAGAAGTAATAGTTCCTTTAGATACACCATCCCAAGTAATATCAGCAGTACTATCTGCCTGTACTTCTAGTACATAATATCCAGTATGTAATGGAGTTACATTCCAAGTAGCAGTATGAGCAGTACCTGTTAGAGAATTAATGTTAGATGGATACACTGCGTACTCATTCATAAAGTCTGACCAGTCGTGATGAGGTCCAGCTTTTACCCAACCAATACTATTACTACTACCACACACCCCACCAAAACACATCTTTATAAACCAACCACCTGGATTTGAATCCCAATTATCTCCTGTACCATTAGTGGTAGTAGCAGTAAGTTTTAAAGTACCAACAGGTAACGTTGTTGTACCTGTAACTGGTGTAGTAATACTAGATGCAGTAAGAAAAGCAGTCTCACTATCATTTAAAAATATAGATCCACCAGCATCAGAACCAAATGTAAATCCATATGTACCTGCTTCTAGTATCTCAATTTGATATGTAACTGTCTGCAATTCACCAGGAAGAGTACACTGTTCTGGATTAACCCACACACCATACTTCTGTGCATCACCTGACCATGCATCAACTGCATATGTTATTGGATTTGACTTTGCTTCTTTTGTTTTCTCAACTGTAGTACCATCCTCTTTATAACAAGTGATGGGTTTAATATTAACATCAGAATAATATGGTGTACAACTATCACTAGTTAAGGTTGGGACAACAAAGTTGTCACTCTCTCCTAGATCTTCGTTAGGTCCACCATCACCATCAGTAGTATTTCCTAGATATACATTCTCACAATCATAATATGTACCATCATCTCTAACCTTACACTTAGTTCCTATAAGAATAGCAGGTAAATCATCGTAAATATCTCCAGTAGGATCCCAAAACCCACCATCAGGTACAGGATGTATCCACCCATCTTCATCTGGCCATTTATCTACTTCTACTTCTTCTTTTTCAGGTAAGGCACGACGAGATCTCGATGCGATATCACTATCAGATACTAACGCATCACATACTGGACCAAAAATACTGCCTTCAGGATAATAGTAACTCATATATCCTTTTTAAATATTTAGTTCGTTCGTTGCATTGGCCAACGTGCTTGCACAGTATTATTAGACTTAATCAATGTACTAGCAGTTGATTTATCAGAAGGTAATATCTGTTTTATATTAGCATTATTAACAAATGTTCTTACAGAATACCTATCTTCAGTGCCATAGGTAGTCTGTGCATGCCAAATCTCAGCAGGAAATAGAACCATTCTATTAGCCTTCTGTTGTACCCTTATAGTCTCATTAAACTTAGAACGATGCTCTATAATAAGTTCTTCTAATCTTGGATTGGATACTCCTGTCCTATGATATTCTTTAGTTGCTTCAAGATACTCTGGAGGAACAGTAGAACCAGTCATGTATGTAGATTTAAAATCCTTTTTCTTTTCATAGAAAGATGTACCAACATTACCTTCAGGTGCATCATTCAAATATATTATAGCAGTAGCAAGTTGTCCTACATTATTATCTGCATGTATCAATCCATTATTTAATAGGTGTCCTCTATCTGAATGAGGAGTAATCTTTTGAAAATCTTGTACTACATGCCATTCTATCTCATGGTCTCTAGGATCCCAGAAAGGAGAAAAGACTTGTTGACAACAATACTTAGCAAGGTCTACATCTATCTCAGCAATTGTTTTCTTACTTGCCACACCAGGATAGTTTGTTCCAGAAGGTTCTTGATACTCTAGACTCTTTGCTAGTTTCAATACCTCTTCAGGATTACCAAAGATACCATCAATAATAGTAAGAGGAAAGTAAAGTGGTCTAGTCATCTCTGTTGTCTCTCCCAAATACCTCTGGCATGTGCGTTGTGTTCAATCAATTTCTGAGCCCAAATTCTATCTTCAAGAGTAACCTCCCTATCAAGGCGTGTCTTGCATGCAATAATATGAAGTCTTAGTCTGTAGTCTCTACTCAATGGCATAATTCATTAATCACTAGAGGTAATAATCTATACTCTGCTCTTTGAATACGATGAGTCAAAGTTTCAATAGTATCATCTTTACATATAGGAACTCTTGATTGATCTATTATATCACCACCGTCAAGCTCCTCATTAACATAGTGAACAGTACATCCTGTTTCTGTATCACCTGATTCCAATGCTTGTTCTACTGCATGGAGTCCTTTATACTTAGGTAACAAAGAAGGATGTACATTTATAATCTTATTAGGGAATGCTTCAATAAATTCTGGTGGTAACACTCTCATGTATCCTGCCAATACAATTAAGTCTACTTCCCATGCTTTAAACATGGAAATCATTTTATCATAATCTTTATGTGGAATTCTTACGTGAGGTATACCAAACTTACCTGCTTTCTCTGCAGCACCACACTTCTTAGTGTTGTGTATCATCACAACAACTTCATGTTTCTGTTGAGGGTATCGGATTATGTTCTCGAAGTTGGTTCCGTTGCCAGAACACATAACACCTAATCTCATAAGTCTATATTAATTCTAGATGGTTCTACAATCTCTATCTGAAAAGGTTTTTCAAGAAGAGATTTGATATTCATATATGCAACTGCAGTGATTACTTGTGGAACTATAAAAGCAATCATTGCTATAGCCCAAAAGACATAGTAATAGTTTTCTTTATTCTGTGTTCTCATAATGGTGGATACTCCTCGCTTGTAACTTTTTCAGTTTTCTTAGTCTTAAAATCTTCCATCAATCTTTGAACTTGTTTCTTATCAAGTCCAGCAAGTTGTTCACAGTTTTCTAAACAACGATAGATACATTCCCTATCAGAAATGGGTGGGGAAATCTCCCACCCTTGCTCGTCATAATACTTCTTACCCTCAGTGACTTGTGCCTCAACGTAAGCAGCATCAAACTTATCTTCTGGATTAGTATAACTATGAGTCATTCTTGTAATTCATCCAATCTATAGGGTGAACTAGGATTATGATATTCTTTCAATGCTTCTAACATAATCTCTTTCAACTCTTGCCTTTCTTTCTCTTCAAAGATAGGCCACACTTTAAAATTTGCTGGTGGGTAGATGGGATTGCCATCAGCATCACGAGGATATATGTTGTCCTTACATCCTTCAGTTGCTTCACCACTCATTCCTTGAGTGTCAATCTTGCTCATCTTCTCTCCTCCTTATCCAATCTCTATACATTCTACCATAAAGCATACCTTCATCAGATCTTATATCAGCACCATCTAATAATTCTTCTTCTCTTTTAGTCAATCCTTTAACCATCTTCTTGTACTCTTGTTCCCACTTAGGGACATCTTCTAACCATTGTGTAGGCATTTTAAAAAACTATAGAGGTCAAAAATTTTGCCGAGATTTTTTTACGGATATCTGGAAACCGAAAGTGGATTTTGGTTTTACCCTTGCCATACCATGTCAGGCATTGCTTGTTGTCCTGGTCTTGTTACAAATAATAATATACCATAGCATACAAACCATATGATATTAAACAACCAAGACTGTCTCCAAAAATATTTTCTCACTGCCATTGACCTGAGTATCTCAGGTGCTTTGCCCTGTGCTCTAAAGATTTGTTCAATAACAAATGCAATGATTGTTGATATCACTAGAGGATAGAATACAAAATTTGCAAAGGACATTATCGAAATTAGAAAAGCCATTTTATTCGGAACGAGTATTGAATAACCATAGCCATACGATTCCTAATACTATTATAAAGAAGACTCGTATGGAACTGGGTGAGGTATCTATCATAAAAAAAGAGACCCCCGAAGGAGTCTCCATTATACGGTTGATATATTTATCTGTCAACCTTAACCAACAGTAGGTGCTGTTAGGGCAACCTCACTTGTCTCAGCAGATGCTAAGTCTAGTGGGAAGTTGTGAGCATTACGCTCATGCATTACTTCCATACCAAGGTTTGCTCTGTTAAGAACGTCACCCCAAGTAGGAACAACCTTACCTGATGCATCAACAACCGACTGGTTGAAGTTGAATCCGTTTAGGTTGAATGCCATTGTGCAGATACCCATAGAGGTTAACCATACACAGATAACAGGCCATGATGCTAGGAAGAAGTGTAAACTTCTTGAGTTGTTGAATGATGCATACTGGAAGATAAGTCTACCAAAGTATCCATGAGCAGCAACGATGTTATAAGTCTCTTCCTCTTGTCCAAACTTGTATCCATAGTTCTGTGAATCTAGTCCAGTTGTTTCACGGATGAGTGAACTGGTGACCAAGGAACCATGCATAGCAGAGAACAAAGCACCACCAAACATACCTGCCACACCTGCCATGTGGAATGGATGCATGAGGATATTATGTTCCGCTTGGAAGACAAACATAAAGTTGAATGTCCCTGAGATTCCCAACGGCATACCGTCAGAGAATGATCCTTGTCCGAAAGGATAGACCAAGAAGACTGCAAAGGCAGCTGAGACTGGTGCAGAATAAGCAACACAAATCCAGGGTCTCATACCCAGACGATAGGACAATTCCCACTGTCTTCCCATGTATGCTGAGATACCTATGAGGAAGTGGAAGATAACCAACTGATAAGGACCACCATTATACAACCACTCATCTAGTGTGGCAGCTTCCCATATAGGGTAGAAGTGTAATCCAATTGCGTTGGAAGATGGAACTACAGCACCAGAGATGATGTTGTTTCCATATAAGAAAGAACCAGCTACAGGTTCTCTGATTCCATCGATGTCCACAGGAGGAGCAGCGATGAATGCTATGATAAAGCAAGTTGTTGCAGCAAGCAAACAAGGAATCATTAAGACTCCGAACCAACCAACATAGATGCGGTTGTTCGTACTTGTTACCCACTCACAAAACTCACTCCATCCAGAAAGGAGACCTTGGTCTCTCTTTTGTAAGGTTGTCATTGAATTAATAGAACGTTATGTGAACGGTAAAATAAAGACGGATTGATCTGCCTAGTCTTGGTAACGGCAGTAAGATGAATGTCCGAAGACACTAACATTATATATGCAAGTATGAAGTTTTGTCAAGAGAGTTCTTTTATATTCCAAGTGACTGTCATCCCATCACGCTTGTGCTGCATTAAAGATTCCCCATCGGTCATTTTTTCTAAAGAAATATTACCTGCGATAACTATTCTAGTTTCTTTACTGCTTGTTGCATCTACCGCATGCATTGACCAAGCAGGCCAAGCATTTATATCACCAGTCTTTTGTTCTGGATATAATTTCTCATACACAGACCCGAAGACAGTCCTATAACCTTCACCATCTATTGTTCCTTCAGGTGTGTTCCTAAAGAAATGAAAGCATGGTTCATCTGGTATTGGTGCTTTAATTATATGACACCAAGATATAATCTCATTACCAGAGAAATGAGTATGAGGTTTATGCCCTATAGTATCACAGTTACTACCTTGTATCCAATAGTTAAACTTCCATTCAGATCTCTCCAACAATCCTAATTGGAACATCATTTTAGATACAAAAAGTTGTTCATAGAATTCTGATATCTGTTCTATGACATCTTCTGGCCAGTCACTACCATCCTCACCATAAGTTGTGTAATATAATTTACCTGTATCATTATTACTAACGTGTACAGTTCTAGTACCTACCAGTTTATCCGAAACAATAGAACAAATTTTGTCATACAAATCCCTTGGCAGACTTACATTGTCATGCCACATAATAGGAGAGCACCAAGACATATCAATACTTTCTTATGGTTCCTTTCTCTCCACAACCTTTAACGTATTTCCTTGCTTCTGATTTGGTATCAAATATCTTTGCAAATCTTTTATCTGGTCCCCATGTTGGAGCATTAGAAATTAAATATTCAAGCTCGCCATCTACCTTGCGAGTTGCTACCCAGTTGATAGCGTGTTCTGTGTCTGCACTCATAATCTTAACTCAATCTTCAGTTATTTATTAAAATAAGTCTCGTAGTATTTTACCAGACCAAATGTTACATTGAATTTGCTTGACCACTCTTCAGCACATTCTTCTGCACTCTTACCAGAGTAACCAAACCTTTCTAAAATTGTTATACATTCTTGTTTCATATTAAACCTATTGAACCTGCTGTAATACCTACACAAACAAAAAAACCGAACTCATAGAGTTCTCTGTAGGGACTATGCAAAAAAGAATTGAGAGACATTAGTACTAAGGTAGACTGCTACTATTGAAACAAAAAGAATTACTTGGGTCATGACTGAGTAAAAATACTTACAGTATTATATAGGTATTTCTACTCTTAGTCAAGCACCTGATGGGACAGTTTGTAATTGGGTTACTCTAATACCCTTACCACCATCGTCATCATCATCGTCATCAACACCACGTAAAAACAACTCAACCATGACAAGAACAGCCATTGGATAGAAACACCAAAGGATTGCTTTCCAAGCTGGAAATGAATCTGTTACTAGATCTGTCATGGATTGTGTCGATTTACGAATAAGTATTTAGTTATGTAAAGTATTTGAAATGAGTATAGAGTGCTGCCAATGCCCAGAAACCGACCATTGCTGCTCTACCGTTAGCTCTTTGCCATATGTAATTGTTAGTCATTAGAAGATACCTGGGATAATTTGACCTGTGGTGACGTAAGCACCCATTGCTGCAACAAAACCAATCATTGCCATCCAACCATTAAACTTTTCTGCTTCTGGTGTCATTAGAATATACCTGGAATGAGTTGACCTGTTGTTAGGTAAGCACCTAGACCAGCTATGATGCCAATCATTGCCCAACGTCCGTTCTGTAGCTCTGCGTTTTCTTTCATGTTCTTAGATTTGTAATAGGGATAGAATTTAAAGAGACCTTGCTTCGACTATGCAATGCCTGGAATTACCCATCCGAAGATGGCATAGTTATGGATCGCTGCGAACAAACCAATCATCGCTAGGCGACCATTAGTTCTCTCAGCATTCTTCCAGTAACCATCATAGTTCTCAACGTACTCCATAGGAGGTTCCGATGCGAACATATTTTGCTTGCCGTACTCGGTAGTTGTATACCTTTTGGCAGTTGTTGAAGTCATTTCTGTATTGTTAAGAAACGTTACATAATTATATAGGAAACCTTAAGGTGTTGTCAAGGTATAATTACCTAGATATCCGCACAAAAAAAGAGTCACCATTTCTGATGACTCATATTAGAAAAACTTATTGTAGCTTTTGCACTTAAAGCCATCTAGTTTAAAACGTCTATTGGCAAAGACGTTTTATTTATACACCATCTCTATCGTTAAGTGCCTCTGCATTCTTTTCTTTTTCAGCATCACCGAAGGTAACTATTGGTGTACCTGGGTTTCCCTCTGCACTTAGAGTACCATCATTAACAAATGTTACTGAATCACCTGTGGTAAATGTTATTGGGTCAGTAACAACATCATTATTCCATGAGATAGCATCTGGAATATTAACATTACCTAAACTGATATTATAATCAGGGTCATAATCTAGATCTATAGAACCATCAGGTACAGTGAAGGTATCTTCATGTGTATATTCTCTAGCAATCTTCTTAAGTCCTTGGTAGTATACAAATACTAAGTTAAGATCACTATCAGATAATGATTCCTTTTCATGTGCTTCATCAAACACTGCTTTAGCAGCAGCGATAGCAGCATCTAATTTTCCATGTAGTGAGCAGGCCATCTTCTATTATAAAATTAGTTGTATTATATATGAGAGATTATAGTTTGTCAATAGTTAATAGAGTTGAATTATCATGAGATCCTACAGGTAACTTAGGAAAAGTATTAAATGAAATACTTACTCTATCTTCTTCACCATCATTCCGAGGAACATAATGATGTTGTGTACTAGGAAATAGAACCAGATGACCAGTCGATGCTGGAAAACTATAACTATCATTCATAAACTCATTAGTACCCAAAGAAGGATCAGACTCTGGACGTACTGGAAATGGGTCTTGTCTCTGCGTATCAAATACTATTGGTGGAGCATCATCAGCAGAACTAACATAATACACACCACTAACTACACTATTAAGATGATAATGTTTAGGATGACTATGATGTTTAGGTGTACAATTACCCCATGACTGTGTAATAATCATCTTATGATTAGTAACATGCATAACGTCATGCATATATTGTTCTACACAATACTCACAAAATCCTTTTAACTCTTCAAACTCTGGTTCATCTAAAACATACTGGTTAACAGTGGTGTCATTGTTCAACGACTTCCTAAAAGACATGGTTCCCATTGCCTTCTTAACCGCTTCAATATTACCAGGAAACTCTGCCACATACAAAGGTGGTGCAGAGAACATCATGAAATAATCTGACTTAACTTCTATTGGTTGATTCATATTCATTTAAATAATTTTCTGCTATGTCATGCAGTTGGTCAATCAATATATCCATGTATCTTTCCTCAACACTATCGGGGAAGTCACTCATGTCATATTCAAATGGTTCGTTCAGATTATAGCAGTGTTTAGACTCCATAGTCAACCCCCAAAATAATCCTTTCGCATATATCTGCCAAGGATATTTGAATTGTAGAATGCTGGTGTCCCATCATCAGTAGACTCAGTTAGTACATTATTTAGAAACAATTGCCGTGTCTCTTCGTAGTTTACTTTGCCAAGGGTGCTATGGAGGGAGATGATTTCTCTCTTGAATAAGTCGTTCCCAAGTAACTTTCTATCTGCTTTAAGTTCGTCAGAGCTTCCATAGTACTTCTTCCAGTCACTCTCAGACGTAACCCTTCTCTTACCACCTCTAGGTTTACGACGTTGTGTGAAGTACTTGCGTCCGATGTATTGTTTACCCGACTGGAGATTAGTAATCCTGTAGACAAAACCGAAGAACTCGCCAATATCATCAGAAGTGAAAGGTTTACCCTCATATAACCAGGGGTTTTCGTAAACTCCCTCTTCAACCATTTCATTATTTTCATATCAGTTCCTCCTATTTAGATCATTCCCAATACTCATCTAAATGTTCTAATACATTGAGCAGTATCCTCTGTGCTGCTCCTCTCTGGCGTTCATCCCATTCAGGATACCACCCATTGTCTAGCCCAGTTTTCATCTTCATGATCTGGGCTACCATCGTTACCTTATTCACTCTACCGTTCACTTCAGTTTACTCTGGAGTTCACTCCAGTCCGAATCGAACTTATCCATACCCTGATCAGTTAAGATGTGGTCATACATTTTATTAAATATATCCCAAGGAAGAGTACAGATATCAGCCCCCACTCGAAAACACTTTGCGACTTGAATTGGTTCTCTAATTGAAGCAGCGAGTACTTGAGTCTTAGAACCATGCGTTGTGAATACATCTGAGATTTCCTCCACTAATGATATACCATCCCAATATTGATCGTTCAAACGACCTATGAATGGTGAAACGTATGTTGCACCTGCTTTAGATGCGAGTATTGCTTGTGCAGCAGAGAAGATAAGTGTTACATTAACTGCTACATCATCTTCCGATAGATCTTTACATGCTCTAAGACCTGTACGTGTACAAGGTACTTTAATAGTAATGTTAGGTGCTATCTCCAAGTAAGTATCAGCCATGGCTAGCATGTCTTCTACTGTTTCTCCAACAACCTCTGCTGATATTGAAGCATCCCAAGGAAAGATAGAAGTTATCTCCTTAAGAACATCCAAAGGGTTGTGACCATTCTTCAACATCAAACTGGGGTTAGTGGTAACTCCATCAATTAACCCAGTAGAATAAGACTGTTTTATTAGGTCAACATCAGAGCAGTCTAGAAAAATTTTCATGACTCTCAATACAATTTCCAGTATTTATTATCACATAAAAAAAGACACCTGTCAATAAGGTGTCTTTATATAAGAATCGTGACTTACTTAAGCAATTGCTTTAGTAAACTTGTGTCCTCTATATGAGAGTTCAACTTCCTTCTTGTTAGAAGGACGATCTTTGTTGGTGTCGTACTTGACACCACGGTATGTGACTTGTGCCATTTGGTTTCTCCTGTAGGATTAGGTGTTTTTAATACCGTTCCTTCAGTCGGCTTTTGCGTCCCATGTACACTCTAGTCCTACTGCTTCCGTCAGATGTACTTGGTACATCTCCACTATCTCTTGTCTGGTTTCAACACTAAGATTTCTCTCAGTCTGAGCACGATCTACCAATCTTGATACATCGGCACAAGTTAATGCAGCAGCTAATAAAAATTCCATAGGATGAACGTGTCCGTTCCGAGTCGGCTTACTTGCGTCCCTTTTGGGATGAACGAAAAGGTATCGGGTGATACCTACTGACTATTTATGTCAGAGAACCATTACAAAGTGGTCCATATTGATACAATAGCATTAAAAGCTTGGTTCGTCAAGGTCTTTACCCTCTTTTTGTTGCCAAAGTTTACGTTCCATTTCCCACATTGCTTCTGCTGTCTGTGGTGGTAACTCATGCTGACCTGCTTTGTCTAGCAGTTCATCATACAATTCAGCACTATCAACGATTGCTTTCTTCAAGTCTTCCAAGTCCCACTCTATATCACAATTGGAATCCACTGAACGTATCTTCTGTGACATCTTGTTTGATTCCTCCGACGACATAACTTTCAATCTCCGTTTCTTGTGGTGCATTTTGCTGACCCTTAGAGTTAAGCCAGTGCTCAGTCCAAGGTAATGGATTATTTCTAAGGGGTTGATCGTATATAGGTTTCAAACCTATTGCCTTCATTCTCCTGTTAGCAATCCACTCAACATAATTGTGTAGTAATCTTTCATTCAATCCTATCATACTACCTTCCTTGAACAAATAGTTTGCCCAAGACTTCTCTTCATCTACACATGTCCTAAACATATTTGTTACTGTTTCTTTCTCTTCCTCTGCTATCTCTTGCATCTCTGGATCATCCTTACCTTCAGACCAATTCTTTAATATCTGTTGAGTAATTACAAGATGTTGTGACTCATCTCTAGCAATAAGAGATAGTATCTTTGCTGACCCTTCCATGAGTTTACTTTCACCGAAGGCAAACGAGCAAGCAAAACTTACATAGAATCTGATACCCTCTAGTATATTAACATTGGCAACTGCTTTATACAAATATCTTTTAAGGTCTCGTCTTGTCCATTCTGAATTAGGATGTTCTTTCCAATCAGGTTTCCAACTATTACTCTGGTCATACTCATGTGCATAATTTATAAACTCATCATAAGATTTAGTAACAGACTCTGCTCTTGAAAGTATATTATCATCCTCAAGTATAGTATCAAATACATCTGAAGGATTAGAGTATACATTCTTAATAATATATGTGTAAGATCTGGAGTGTATCATCTCCATGAACTGCCACGCAGTCATACAAGCTTCAAGTTCAGGTAGTGAACAGTATGGAATAAAAGCCATACCAGGAGCACGACCTTGTACGGAGTCCAGCATGATCTGATACTTAAGATTGCTGGTAAAGATGTGTCTCTGTTGGTCTGTAAGTTGTGCATAATCTGCTCTATCTTTTTGAAGTGATACCTCTTCAGGTCTCCAGAAGTATCCTAATTGTTGTTGTGTCAGTCGGTCAAATGTAGGAAACCTATATGAATCATAACGTTGAACACTCAAAGGTGCTCCAAAGAACATGAATTGTTTTGTAGTGTCAACAGCCTTCTTATTGAAGACTGTCATACCAGAAATTTCTTTAGACTGCACAACTGTCACAGGTTTCCTCCTCGGTAGAATTTAATATATCACTAATAAGATTATCTACATCTGTCTTCTCTACATCATCACCATCTTTCTTAGCATCATATGTATTCTGATAGTAAGAAGTCTTCCAACCATACTTATAGGTTGTCAATAAATCCTTTGCCATTGCAGACACAGGTACTTCATTGTCAGGATAGTTCTCTGGATTGTATGCCCAGTTACCACTGATTGCTTGGTCAAAGAACTTCTGCATCACTGCAACAACTTTAATATAACCATCGTTGTTATGCATATCCCACAACAAAGTATAGTTATTCTTTAGCGTAGTATATGATGGTACAACCTGCTTAAGAGGCCCCTTCTTTGATTTCTTAATGGACAAGTAGTCTCTAGGTGGCTCGATTCCATTGGTTGCATTTGACACAACGGAACTGCTCTCCGAAGGCATTTGTGCGGACAATGTTGAGTGCCGTAACCCATACTTGGATATACGTTCCCTAAGAAACTCCCAATCACATGATAGGTCATTTGGTACTATCTCATCTACGTCCTTCTTATATGTATCGATAGGTAGGATTCCGTCAGCATACTTTGTCTTACCAAAGTAACCGCATGGTCCTTTCTCCATTGAAAGACGATTTGATGCTGTCAATAAAGCATACTGGAACCTTTCAGTTAGTTCATGAACTAAAGTAAATGCTTTATCACTATCATACTTAGCATTGTTCTTAGCTAAGTAATGTGCTAGACCTATGTAACCTATACCAAGTGACCTACGATTAACTGTAGACTGTTTCGCTGCCTTTACAGGATACTCTTGGTAATCAATCAATGCATCCAATCCTCTTACTGCTAACTCACACAACTCATCCAACTCTTCAATCTTATTAATCTTACCTATGTTAATAGCAGATAATATACACAGTGCTATCTCTCCATCCTTATCATCGATATGCTGAACAGGTGTAGTAGGTAGAGTAATCTCTTGACAGAGGTTACTCATACTAACCTTATCCTTAAAGGATGAATGTGTATTACAGTGGTCGATATTCATTAAGTAAATACGACCAGTCTCTGCTCTTTCTTTTAAGAGGTCGAGTATAAGTTCTTGTGCTCCAACTGTTGTTCTGGGGATGGATTCATCGGACTCGTATTGAGTATAGAGTTCGTCAAAGGTATCGCTACCAAAAGCGTCATAGAGCCCAGGAACATCATGAGGACTGAATAAAGTAATAGTACTGTTCTGGATAAATCGCTCATAAAAAATCTTACTTAATTGGATGGAGTAGTCGAGCTTTCTGACTCTGTTGTCTTCTGTTCCTTTGTTGTTTTTGAGGACCAAGATGTCTGCAATTTCTTGATGCCAGATAGGAAAGTGGACAGTGGCTGACCCTCCTCTAATCCCGTTTTGAGTACAGCATCTAACGGTGCTTTCAAATTTTTTAAGGAAGGGTACAACACCTGTGTGTTGAACTTCTCCACCCCTGATTTTGCTGTTGAGGCCCCTGATTCTGCCTGCGTTAATGCCAATACCAGCCCTTTGTGCGACATAATTGCCAATAGCCATATCACTGCTAAAGATACTATCGAGGGTGTCATCAGCATCAACCAGAACACAAGATGCAAATTGACGAATGGGTGATCTGACCCCCGCCATGATTGGTGTTGGGATGTTGATTCGGTGCTTGGAGATTGCGTCATAATACTTTTTAATATACTCTAGTCTATAGAATTTGTCGTCATTTTGGAACAATGTTACAGCAATTAACATGTACATAAACTGAGGAGTCTCATAGATCTCTCCAGTACTCCTGTCCTGTACCAAATACTTATCAGTAACTTGTCTTATGCCAGCATAGGTAAACAGGTAGTCACGATCATGGTCGATGTAACTGTTTAATATTTCCCACTCTTGTTCACTATACTTATCTAGGATAGTATCATCATATACACCCTTACTTACACATGATTCTACATGATTTTTAAGAATAGGATGATTGTCAGGATGTCCTTTGTATACTGACTTCCTTAATCCAAATAGAAGAAGTCTAGCAGCAACGAATTGATAGTTAGGATTCTCCAACGTAATCAAATCATTAGCAGAACGAATAAGAATCTCTTGGATATCTTTAGTCTCGATTCCATCAAAGAATTGAAGACCAGAATTCATTTCAACTGCTGACTCAGACACACCTGCAAGACCCTTACATGCATGTTCAACAATGTGATGAACCCTTTCTAAATCAAGGGTAGCACTTGTACCATCCCTCTTAACAACTTTAATTGGTGTTTCCGTTGGTGTCATACCTTTTTCCATTCGGTTAATTTAACTTGTGCCTCTATTCCTTGGTACGTATTTAATTCTACCAAAGACTGCACATTATGTCCAGCTATTACCATGTCATTTATGTCTTTTTCCTGTATATCATTTGGCCATATCACTACCTTCTCACCTCTGTCGATTGACTTGGTGATTCTGTTGACGATTTCTCTGTTACGAGGTTCGTTATCATAAACCCAAATATAATTGCCCCAACCAAACGTCCTACTATCAACATCGGAGCCAGCCATAGCAACCGAGTTTTCCAAGAGGGTTGAGTCGAACGGTCCTTCGACAACGTAGATTGGTTTGTTGATTTTAATCCTGTCGAGTCCATAGATTTTGGGTTTGTTTTCATCCAACATGACAGTTATATAACGTAACTTGTCCTTTGGATTTAATGCACGACCTTGGAATCCAAACCACTCACCGTCCTTATCAATGAAGGGGATAATGATTCTTGGATGATCCTTAGTTATGTGTGTGAAGGTAGGCTTCTGAGTGTTTACCCAAGTACAAAACTGGTCAGCATAATAAAATAACGAGGGGTCTAACCCTCGCTTTGTGATGTACTTGTATGCAACGTGTTCAATATTTAGACTAGTAATCTTTTCTAGATTTCCATGCTTCTTGAACACTGGTTTCTCAAATTTTGGTTTCGGAACATAAGATCCTTTACCAGTTGTACCCTTCTTATATCTCTCCATGATGTACTCATCATGAAGGTCTGGTGCCTGGTCTTTCAAGAAGTTTGGTAGGGTTCTCCCTACTCCACAGTTATGGCATTTGAATACCAAATCTGTTTTGACACGAAAAAAATACCCCCTTGCCTTATTCTTATGCTTCTGTGAATCTCCACAGTAAGGGCATCGGAAGTTATATAGATCTGCTTTCTTCTTAACAAACTTATCCAGTCTGCCAGATAAAAGACTTACATAATGATTGTCTACAAACTCAGACAACTTCAGAGACTATAGGAATCTCTATCATACTAGCATTATTGTTTGGTGTCAAGTTTCTTAGTGTCGCTTGTCCGATTGGACTAACCAAGAAAGATACAATAGTAAGACCACCAAAAATAGTCCACATCTTCTTCTCCATGATACGGAGTCTATCGTCAACTTTACGTATATCTCTTTCACAACCTTTCTTTATCTCCAATGCTTGTCTGTTGACTTCACGGTGAACACTATCAACCTTCTCAAACAGTACACCATCAACCTTCTCACTACTATCTAACTTTTCATTATGGACAGCAAGAAGTTGACCCATCTTAACTGAGTTCTCTTGAAGGCTAGTCACTACTTTCTCTAGCCTTTCCAACAGAGCAGTGTTAATAGTTTCGGACATGACTAGCTATCTGCTTCTCCCTTAGCACCACCAACTCTTGCTTTCTTCTTAAGATCTTGAACCTTAGATTGAAGTTGCTTCTGTAATGCTTGTTTCTTCATTAAGACTTTCTTCTTTTCGAGAGCAGTCTTCTGTTGAACAATTGCTTGTTGTGCTGACTTATCATCAGACTCTTGTACGTTACGCATGTGACTATTCCTTTTGTTCATGAAAAATTTACCTGCCTCTGCTGGCATTATTCTTTCTATCTTTATGTCACCCCTGTAACGAGGATTAATAAGGAGTCTAAGTTTCTGACTTAGTTCTGCTGGTGAATTGGCATAGACAACGGTCTCTCCTACACCAGGAATATTACATTTATATTGTAGCAACCTAGATTTAGGTGCTGGATTAACACGGTTCACGGTAATAGGTCTATCAATTTCATTGTCCTCTTTAATCTTCTTCTTCTTTCTTCTCTGTAATTTCTTACGAAATTTCATGATGGGATCTATTCCTGCATTAGGACCAGTCGCAGCTGCATTGCCACTAAACCCTGCCCCTCCAGCAGTACCAGTTGTCATCATTTCTTCGTTCATACAGAGTCAAGAGAATCTTGGACATCAGGGTCAACTTCTAATTCAGGAAGCATCCCTACAGGATATTTATTAAGATAAAGAAGTACAGTTTTTAAAATACCCCAATACTCTCTCTCCAATTTAAAGAAAAGTAAAGGGGTAGCTGCTTCACCAAAAACATTATATAAGATGATTAGATGATTAATGATCAAATGAGTTCTTAATGCTCCACCCCTAACGTAACGTTTAAGTAAACGTTTAAGGTATTTAAATCGCTTAAGATCTTCATCAAAATCCTCTTTGGTTACGGCCTGAGGATTTTCATAATGCTTGATGGCGAACAGAATAAATGTAGAATCATTCAGTTCGTCAAATTTCATTTATTATGTTGTAGTAATTGTCTTGGTAGAACCAGAACCACCTGCACCAATTGTATCACCTAGAACGAACACTTTGTCAGATGCTGTGTTTGTACCAGCGTCCTTGATTGTTCCAGAGATTGTTTGAGCACCGATTGTATGTACCTTACTTGCTGCAGCACATGTAAAGTCAAATTCAACACGGTTTGTTCCTGTTCCTCTAGCATATGTAGCAGTAATAGAAGCACTATCTGTTGTATTAGTAACAACTAGTGTTGCTCCAGCAGTAACATCTACCTTCTCGTTGTAGATAACAACAACAGTTCCAGTTGCTGCAGCTTCATATGTTGTACCCTCAAAGAATACTGCAGAGATATCTGCATTACCGAGAGTGTCAGTTCCACGACCACCAGCTCCGACTAGACCATCGACTGCAACTAGAACTTCATCCCAGTACTTAGTCTGATCTCCTTTCTTATAGTGTCTAAGAACCCAACCTTCTGCTGTAGCAAAAATGTTTGAGGGGTCTACAGCACCACCCTGTACAGCCCACTTAGGCTTAGCTTCATTAGCATCTGTGACTCCCCAAAGTGCCATGTTTATACTCCTACAATTGTTCGATTACCTGTCATTATTTATAAGAATAATGGGTTCAGCAATCACATAAATTTGGATGTTCACCTGTTGCACACCATGATGCAGGGTCTGCTACCTCATTACATTCATATTCATCTGGGACACCTGGCCAAGACCAATCTATTGCTCCCATACCACCTGAAGGATCGCATCCCACTAATAATGGTGTGAGTAATAGTAAAGATAATTTTCTCATAGAGTTACTTTCTTTTCTGCGTAGTATTTCTCGGCTGCTGTAACATAATCACCTATCATATGATCTGCTACACCATCGAATCTAGTATCCTTAGCATCTTTCAGTTTAATAACTGGATGAGTATGTACATATCCAGCAAGCCAAGGTGGTGTGCCAGGTACTATATCATCACCATGTACGAAACGTAAATGCTCCATGTCTTTGATTCTTCTTCTCAACTTACGTCCACCTGGTCTAGGTGAACCAGCAGTAACCAATGCAACATTCTTGTTGCCAGATTCCCATAGCAAATCTGCAATCAATGTAGCAGTAGCACCACCAAGGGAGTGTCCAGCTATCACTAATTTTCTTTTTGGATCTAAACCTTCGTATGCTACCACTAGTTCTGCTAGTGTTCTATTAGCATTGTTTTTAAATCCTCTGTGGCAATCATCTCTCTTGATTAAAAATTTAAGATTAGTTACCCAGTCTGTAGTCTCATTGGTTCCTTCAACAGCAAGTATGGTATGACCTTCTATCTTCCTACTAACAAGATAATCTTGCTTGTGTGGATAGACATCACGACAACATCTTAATGCTTCAAGTACCACCTCTTTTGAAAGTGTCATTGAATTGTATACAACTGTATTATATATCCCTAGTCGTATACTTTTCTACCGCCTTGTATTCTTCCTGACCCTTTCTTATCATAAAATTTAATACCCTTCTTCTTTATATCAACAAATAACTTATCTTTTTGTTTTCTATCAGAGATCTTTTTGTCAAGCCTTGCCTTAGCTTGCTCTTTATCTTTCATGAACTCTTTATAACTAGCAACTTCATTTAAAGAAGTACCCTCTGGTGTATGTTCTGCTGCTAATGCTGCATAGGGAACTGCTTTTCTATTCTTAATTTTCTTTTTCTCTACTGCATCTTTATGGCGTTTAAAACCTTTCTTAATTTCTTTACCAACACCTTCTGATACACCAGCACCTTTGGACATGGATGCTCTTAATGCTATGTCAGTGTACCCACTCTTCTTAGCATCTTTCTTCAACCATTTCCTAGCCTTTTCGTTTTCTTTCGCACGTTTCTCTAGAGCATTCTCCTCATTGGTATGAGCAAATGCTTTCTTCATAGCAGACAATCGAAGGTGAGGGGGAAGTCCCTCTACCTTCTTCTTCTTTTTCTTTAGTAAGTCGGAACCCTTGATATGTTCTATCTCAGGTTTCCAGTCCTCGTTAAGTGCCACTTGTATCCCTCATAAGTTTTTCAGCATCTTTCTTTGACTGACGACGTTTTGCAATCGTATCTGCTGGTGAAAATTTCCTATCACCAATCTGTCTCTTACCTTTCTCACCCTTAACCTTCTTACGTTGACCTTCAGGTTTACCTGTCTCTCTACGAATCATATTACGAACCGCAAGGAGTGCGAGATCCTTACGGTTACCACCCTTTTTTACAGGGGAACCCTCTCTCTTATTAATTGAACCAGTTGCTTTACCAGTCTCTTTACCATACCTATTCAGTTCATCAATAGTCTCTTCACTGACAGCCTTCTTAACCTTACCAGCAAATTTAAGAGTGCCACTAACACCTTTCTTAAATCCTTTTGCGAATTCCTTTACACGCTTCTCTGGTACTTTACCTGCTGCTCTTGCTTTGTTGTGTCTCTCAACACCCTTCTTAACAGCATCACCTACCTTACCTAACAATCCTTTCTTGGAAGTTGGTTTCTGAGGTTGAGTTTTCTTAGCAGTCTTAACTGCCTTCTCTACCTTCTTAACTGTCGCTGCTTTCTTCTCAGGTTTTGCTGCTGGTTTCCTTACGGTAGCCTTAGCAACTGGTTTTGCTTTCTTCTTAGCAGGTGCTTTCTCTTTATAGTTGGTACTATCTTCAGTCTCACCAGATCTTTTAGCATAAGACTTAGCATACTCACCCTTACCTGCTTTCTTCTTAGCAGCATCAGCAGCATCTACCTTTGCTTTTACCTTCTCATATGAAGGTGCTTTAACAGATGCTTTTCTTGCTGACCTCTCTTCATTCAATTCTTCAATAGGATCAATAACAAACTCGACAAAATCTTCTAGACCGACTTCATTAATTATATTGTCTAGACCATCTTCATTAATACCTTCTGCATAGAAGTACTCAGCAGCAACTTCTACACTAGCATTAACCCACTCTTCAGTTAAATCGACAGACTCACATACTTCAGGTTCATCCTTGTCAATAGGTCTACTCTTACGCTTTTTCTCAGTAAGTTCTTTCTGGGAAGGATTGATTTTGACTTTCGTCTTCTTCCTCTCGCTTAATTCTTTAAAGGTTAACATTACTCCTCCTCTAAATCTAGGATAGCTTTAATTTCTTCATCACTGAATAGACCAGACTCCACCAAGTCATCAATGATTTCTGTCTCTTCTCTATTAAGTCTCTTGTTAGCTTGTGCTTTGTATAGTCTTGATGCTTGTGCAGATTTCTTAGCAGCACCTTCCTTGTCTCCAGCAGCAGCGAGTTTACCACGCTTCTTATCTGCTTCCTTAGAAGCTTTAAGTGCTAGGTCAGGAGAGATTTCGTTAACAATCTCTACTTCTTCCTTTTGATTTTTCTTCTTCTCTTTCTTTTCTCTATCACTAATCTTACCATCAACATCACTTTTCTCATACCACTTACCGTCACCATCATCGTCTTGCCAACGCTTTGGTTTCTCGTCATCTTCTTTTTTCTTCTTCTCTACGATTGCCTGATATGCATCAGTCATATCTGGAAGAGGTGATCTGTTGGTGTCTAACATGTTATTGTGAAGTCTTGTCCTTTTTATTTATCTTCTTTATAAACTCTCCTGGAGTTAATCTCTTCATATAATTAGTAAGTTTATCAGTACCCATTTCACCTGCTGGTGTGAAATCGAATCCCTTAAGATCGTTTTGCTCTACCAAATCCTTTAACCATGAACGAAATATGTTTTCATTCTCATCAACACTGATAACATAATTGCTACCACGACTGACAATTTTAGATACAATTCCTGTGTTAACATTCTCAACAATAGTTCCTACCTTAAAGATAGTACCTTCAAAATATGCTTCTCTTAAAGACTTCTCATCTAACTTAGGTGCTATCTCATACAAAATATAAGAAGCTTCATTGAAATCTTCCTGTACTTCTACAGACATCTTTGATTGTAAAGCAGAGAACAATGCTTCACAATCTTTTGGCTTCATTGCTTTAGGACAACCCTTTTTAAATCCATCATAGTCATCATCAACTGCTGCCTTACGCTGTTTAGATGCAGACATACCTGAAACATCATCGGAATCAGGGTCTCTCTCACCAGCAGAAACAACATTAATTGTTTCAAAATTATATGCCTTACCGTTATACTTGTTGGCTAACGAATTGAACTCAGATACCCTATCACCACCCACGACGATGTTAATAGAGCTAAACCCTTCAGAATCAAGGGTACTGAGGACATCGAAAATAGTACGCATGTCAGGAGAATTGATAATCCTGGCACTATGTTCTGGATAAGCCTTCCGCATAAAATTAATCTTCTCCTCTGGGCTGAGGGGGTTCTTCTTAGGATCCTCCGTCCTTGAGGGGTATATTCTATACTCTCCATTTTTACTTGCTGCTTTTACTCTGCGTATCAGAGCCTCGTGTCCAGTAGTAGGTGGATTAAATCTTCCAAATGTAATAGATACCTCGCCTTGATCGACCTTATCCTCGCTACCTCCTTCTTCTTGTCCACTTGACCCCTTCGCAGATGGGACTTGGGATGGGTCTAACTTAACTAACTTCCCACCCTGACTCATGTGAGTTACGTTGCCTCTTACATCGGCATACTTTCCGTAACCTACGTGAGTTAGTTGTAATTTTTCTGCTTGACTCGCAGCTTGAGACCTCGCTGCCTCAGCTAGGAATGAGCTAAACTTCTTCATATGACCAATTTTTATCTAAATTAAAGTTTGCTTTACTAAATTCCCAACGATCTACAATCTTGTATGGATTGTCTGAACATATCACGAACCCTTCATGCTTTGAGGGGTCTCCATTAATAAAGCATTCAACATCTCCATCCACCTTGATGGCATCGAGTAGCCGTCGTTTCAAATCGAGAATCATAAACCATACCTTAAAGGTATATTCATTAACCTCGCTCTTATATTTATCATCTAACTCACTGTACATTTGTTCAGCAGACATATCTTCCCACCAACCTACGGAAACATAACTGTTTATGTGCTTAGAAATCTCCATCAAATAATAATTATATCCCCTCTTCTGAACAGGTGCTTTCATCTTCCAGACAGGAATAATGAATGGTATCAAGTGTCTCCATCCTAGTGGTGGCTTGATGTGTGCATTGTTAGTATCAACAAAGAAACAATCATCCGTTGATTCTAAGGTTAAACCAATCTTCCCCTCCGCTTCAGGACTGACCTCAGTATACTCTGTGTGAGGTGCAACAACTATCTTCTGCGGAATCTCCTCTGGAAAGAGATACTCAACAGTATTAGGTTGGTACAATCTACCTGACATACCAACACCTATCCAGTCTCCCTGATAAATCTTATCAGTTCTAGGAAGATACTCCAAGCATAACTTAAGAATATCTGCCACTGGTCCTTTATGATTAGTTGTTATATCATCAACAGTATAGTTTATTAATACTCTTCTCTTATTAAAGACCGACTTAGTGCCAACAAAAAAATGCCCATTAGCAGGGTTAGTACCCCACACTATAGCAGGTGCTCCATCCCATTTAACAGACAACCTCGTTGCCTTAACCAATTCTCTAAGTGTCTCCCAAACTACCTTCCTTCCGTGCAAAACTGAATCTTCTGGATGACGAAGGTGCTTGTTTGGCATGTGTGTGTCTCGAATACCTCTGTATTATAATCCATTTCAGAGGGTTGTGTGCCAGTAGTGTGCCAGTTTGTTAACCGCCCACCTTCACGTAACTACTTGCTGACATATAGTCAGTAACTTTCTTATCACCAAATATTCTAAACCCTTTAGATGCTGCCTGTGAATAGATGCTCTTCATAATATTTGTTTTTATAAGTTCTTTAATCTGAGGTTGTGCTAGATCTAGAACTTGACCAACTTCATATGCTTGCACTTTATTCTTTAACCACTTCGCAAACTTTGCCTTATCCTTAGTCTTTTCAAACTCATCTATTACTTCACCTGCCTTATGCTTTCTCCCAGATAAGAATTCAATATACTTACCCCATAATGGTACATCATCTTCAAAGGTTGCCTTTGAAAAATTACCCTTTGCTTTTTCTGTATAATCTTTAAAGACTTGATAACTTGTAAAAGCATGTTTCTCTTTAGCACTACCAAATGGTACTGGTTTCTTAGGAAATAATTTTCTTAACTGTGTTCTCTGTCTACTGAATGCCATTCTACCTTTAGATAATTTTGTAATCAATGTAAAGATACCAAGAGTGGCTTTACCATGATTAGCAGCACTACCTTTCTGTAACTGCATCTGTACATCATTACCAATAGCAGATTGGAAACCCCTTATGTCCATCTTATGTCCCTTCTCACCTGCTAATGTAAAGTTAACAATACACTTAGCATTAGATGCTTCAAACTGAGTATTAAGTATCTCTATTTTTAACTCTAAAGCATCTTGCAATCCTTTGAATTCCTTATGGTCAAATGATGTTACCTTAACTGATGGTGTTGTTAAAGATTTTAATTCTTTCTTTGTAGCTATTACTTTCTTAAGTGATATGGGTACACAATCTCTAGACTTATAATGCTCATCAACAAATTGATTATAGTAATATAGAGTCTGCATATCTTCCACTACTTTCAAACCCTTACCACCCATAGCCTTATTCTTATCCTTTAACTTCTTCAACTCTTTCATCTTTGTTAGATCTGGTTTACCATTCTTAAAACCTTCCATCTGTTTAACCAGACTAGACCACTTAGATTTTTTAACTGCTATAACGTCAGCAGGATTCCACTTATCACCTGTACCACCTGCTAATGTTTTATAAACTCTTTTAACAACACTATCCTTAGCATTCTGTGCTATATCTTTAGCAATTTCTCTATACGCACCTCTAAAAATTGGGTCTCCTATATTATTAGAAAAAACATATCCACCACCTGTCAGATACTGACTCTTAACTACAGCATTAGCAGTCCATACAGAAGAGTTAACCCACTCTTCTAACTCTTCTGGTTTTCCTATATTTTTCCAGTTCTCGAAACGAGAAGTTAATTTAGTATAATCTATATCACAATAATTTTTAACATTATAATCCAGAACTGATAAATCCATTGCTGCAAGCACATCTTCTGGAGTTATATTATCACCTTTATTCTGTCTCACTGCAAATGCTAAAGCCTGTAATGATTCTTTATCTTCAGTTAAAGGTTTAAATGCCATTAGTCATACGCAGGTCTCCAATAATATTTATTCTTCAAACGTTGTAAGTTTGGTATACTTCTCATACAACTCACCCATTTTCTTTTCAGTACCACGAGACTTCCACATCTGTTGTAGTATAAGTTTCATATCATCTATAGGAACTACAACGGATAAACTACCGTGTGTATGTGCTTCAGTCATCTTGGTAACCAATCGGTATCAAATGCAGAATCAGCATCACCATAGAATCCTGCAGGAACTATATTAAATGCTAAAGATCTCCTATCCTTATCAGAATTATTCATCGCTACCTTATGTTTAAGATAACTTGGAAAGAATAATAATATATTTTCTTGTACTGGTAATGACCAAGTTATAGCATTTGTCATATGAATCTGTTTAGGAGGAAGGTGATAAGCTTTTAAATTTTCAATAGGACTATCAAAATCTATACCACCCATATCATCAGTATACGTATCATAATAATAGACACCACTATAGTAACTATTCTTATGGTTATGGAACTGTGAATCTGTACCAGGTTCTGTCTTTGTTAACCAAGATGTAGATATAATATACTCCCCTTCACCCACACCCAAAAATTCGTCAGCAGCAATCTTAAACTTATTTAAAATAATATCCCTTATCCTTGGATATTTTTCTAAGACCCTATAATTATTAGGTGTTTGATCTTTAGATACATCAGACTTTTCTGAAATTACATATGAAGTATCATCACGTAATTCCGTAGTATCTTCTTCAATATAATTCAAGAGGATATTGGATGCAAATAGAGGTAAATACCCCTTCATATTCTGTACCATTTTAATGTGGATTATACTTTTGAATAAGAGAATACACGATGACTAATAAAATAAGTCCGATGGAAATAAGAGTTAAAGCTACTGGCATTAGCGGTCTCCTACAGCACGATTCTCTGACTTATCTATACTAAAACTACCACCAGGATATCTCTTCTCTAATTTTTTAACATTACCTTTGACAACATCATCAAAGTCAATCTCTAATGCCATACATGCTTGTGCAACGTACCACATAACATCACCAAGTTCAATGATAAGATGTTCTCGGTTATCTTCATTCCATGGCTTGCCTTGGAATACCATCTTCTTTACTATCTCTGTGAACTCTCCACCTTCTGCACTGATACCAACAGCAGCAGTTAGAAGACGTTCAATGTTAGCACCTTGTCTATCAAGCTCACCCATACGATCAGCAAGTGCAACAAAGTCTTTGGAACTGTCAGACGTGACAGCATCTACAAAGTGTTCGTACTTTTTGAAATCAATCATACTTTAGTTCTGCAAAGGATTTTTTACCCTGTACTTTTTTAATGACTTGCTCTTCAGCACCAGAATCAAGTAGGTCTTTCTGAGCGTCTTCGACATCATACAGCCTCATCTTAGATCTGTCAATACCTATGACGAATCTCTTGTTCAAAGTAGGGTCATAGTATCTATTCTTTAACTGCTTAACCATTATTTGATTTTGTTCTTCGAGCTCTTCGGTAGAAATAAGAGCAAACATAAGGTCAGCAGTGGCAGGGAGACCAAAAGATTCACTGGTGTCGGTAAGGTCCACATCGCTAGACCCGTACCCAGAACGGGTAGTTTGCGTAGCAGAAACGATTGGAACTCCTGCTTCGACTGCGAGACCTCTAAGTTCTTCTGCGATTGCTTTGACATAAGTATAGGAATTTACTATAGAACCTTTGTACCTTTGTGAGGCACATATATTGAGATAGTCTATGAATATAATATCTGGTTTGATATTTCTTTTTAGTTCTAACTCATTTAATAATGATTTAAAATGTCCTACGTGAGCAGATGCAGTAGGATATTCTTTAATTATAAGTTTACCTTGTGTCTTCTTAGATAGTTTACTAATCTTATTCTCAAACATAATTCGAGGAAGTTCTGCTAGTTTCTGAATAGGAACATTCAAAAGATTAGCATCAATTCTCTCTGCAATTTTTTCTTCAGCCATCTCAAGCGTGATGTATAATACGTTCTTCCCTTGGAGTAACACACTGCTTGCGACATGGCACATAAAGAGAGACTTACCAACACCAGTACCAGCGAGAGCAATATTGAGTGTTTTATTCGGAAGGCCACCTTTTGTAATGCGATTAAAAAATTCCAAATCAAAGGGAATCTTTTCCTCTTTCTTATGGTAAAAGTCAAATCGTTCTTCGTAGTTTTGTAAGTAATCATGTCCTACATTCTGGTCAAATGATACACCTAATGCATCGCTTAATATTTGTGGAATTGCTCCCTTATCTCTCTTCTCATCTTGTCCGTCTGCAATCTTAACTGATTCCATAAGCGATAGATAAATCGCTCTCTCCTGACACCACTTTTCCGTCGTGTCAACAATCCAATCCAAGTCATGCTCTTCTTGAGATAACCCATTCAACACCTCAATGATTTCTTTAAACTGTTCTTCAGTAAGATCTGTACGTTCCTGACATTCTATACCCAATGCATTTAAAGAAGGTAAAGAATTGTAATTAGTTACATACTCATGTATCTCTAGGAATACTATCTTATAAGATTTGACAGTAAAATAATCCGACTTAAGAAATGGTAATACCTTACGAGTATACTCATCATTATAGATCAGACTACCGAGTATAGTAAGTTCTAGATTCATAGGTAGTGAAGGTAAGTACCAATAATGTATTTTTTATCAGACACAGGTGGAAGTCCAGCATGTCTGTATTGCCACGTTGGTGGGAATATTAATATTCTACCACACTCAGGCTTAATTGCATAGTCTAATCTAGGGAAATTTGTTTCTCCACCTTCAGCGACTGTATTAAGATAGAGGAAACAGACCAAAAATCTACGAGCAGAAGAATAATCCTGAACATCAACATGATCTTTAAACTGGTCGTAGGCATTGTTATCATATAATTTTAAACGATTTTCCTCAAAGGCATACTTCAAAGGAAAGTCATTAAGACAATCCAAATCTTCAATATAAAGATTGACAGCATCAGTAAAGATAGATGTTAATTGCATTTGTATACCCATCCACTGAGGGTCTTTAGCAATATACCTCTGTGATATATTTAACTCATGGAATGATGGTCTTTGTTCTCTATCAAGGTACTGTCCTTTAGTAATACCATATGATTCAATGATGGCATCACAAAAAGTCTTGGTTGCTAAACCATCATAACACTTAATAAAATCAGTAAGATTAGTTGCCATACTTAAATTCCTTAGAGGCACACTCATCAAGAGCTTGCATTATCTCTGGTGTAAAATAGGTTTCTGGATCTGATAGAATTTGTTTGGCATATATTTTCTTTCCATTAAACTCATACCTTCCAGCAACATTCTTCCATAGTCCATACTTTTCACCTAATTCTAATAGACCATAGTGTTTATCAAGACCTTTATCATAGTACAATCTCACCTCCACTTGATTATTCTCTTTAGTTAATCTAGCTTTAGCTGTTTTGCATTTAATAATATTTCCCACAACCTCCTTACCATCCTTTTCTTTCTTTTTAGATAGATATATGATTGTGCTTGCTGCGTATTTAAGTCCACTTCCACCTCCCATCTCTTTAGTAGGAATATACGCACCTACTACATCATATGTATGATTGGTAACCAACATTGGGACGTTTGCTTTACCTAATTTAAGAGTTAGAACTCTAAAGATAGACTTGACAACTTGTGCTCTAGTCATGTCACGTGTATCTTTACCTGCTTCACTGTCCTCAACCTCTTTACTGGTTGATAACATACCAAGACTATCAAGAACAAACATTAAAGGTTGTCTTGTGTCTGCTGGTTGTTCCAAATACTTATCTAGTATTCTAATAGACTGTGTTCTAAATTCTTGTACTGTAGTAACAGGAACAATCATCATACGAGATGAATCAATACCCCTCTCCTCGATCTGTTCCTTACTTAAAGCACTTTCAGACTCAAAATAAATAACGCCAGCATCAGGATTAGATTCGAGGAAATGCTGTACAACGCCAAGACAGAAAAATGTTTTGCCAGTACTTGACTCACCTGCAATAGCTGTGATCTTGTTCCCTGGAATACCTCCGTAGATACTTCCTGAGACAAGTCCGTTAAAGATGTACGAACCTGTGTCGATAAACGAACTAGTATCACCAGCAGCAACACCATCACTAACGAGAGAAGCGTATTCATTTCCGATCTCCTTTACTACATCTTGTAAAAAACTCATTAACTTTTCTTAAATAATTTTGTAATGTAATTGGAACGTTTCATAGCACGTTCAAACCATTGGGCTTCGTCTTTATCAAAGAACTCCTTCTCACTAGGATTTTCTCCAGCACTAAAGGCTTTCTGATATTCAACAATGTATGTGGTCATCCGAATAGAAATTCAAGGTTAGCAACTTTTTCTGGCTTCCATCCTATCTTATCCATAATGACTTTAATTGGTTCAAGAAAACTCTTGCTGAATTGTAAGTCATAGTCCACTTGTTTGTCAAGTCCAAACTCCTTCGGTAGAGTCTGTAGATATGATATCACATTCTCTCCGAATTTATTAGGTGTCTTAAGATAAACAAATTTTATCTTTTCACCATCCTGTATTAAAGGATACTTATGTTGTAACTTGTTTTTCTTGTTGTAATGATTAAACAACAAAGCACCCCTAACATGTATGGGAGTGCCTTTGCTGTATATACTAGATGGATTCGCCCACTTATTTATCCCATTGCATCCTCTAGGAAATGATATGTCCTCAACAGGTAATGTATCAAACTCATCTCTAAAATTCTTAATGAAATCTTGTGCTGCTTCTTCACCCTCATTCATAATAACCTTCAAACACTCCTTAATCTTATCCCTACAAGCACCTGGTGTAGATGACTTAACACACTCTATACCCATAACCTTTAACTTAGGTTCAGCGTACTGAACACCTTCACTATTGAATACGTTGAGAATATATCTCTTCTTGGCAGTCCATATACCTTTGTTGGCAATGTTCTCCCTCTTCATAATCATTTTCTGTTCGTACGCTCCAACGTACTCGGCCAATTCTTGGTAAGAACTCTCAATAAAAGGCTCAAATTTAGTTTGACACACCTTGTCAAGGAACCGAACAACGCTCTCATCAGTTTTCTCTCTCCCCTTGTATACACCGTCAACCAAATCACCAAGATTGAGGTAGATACTATCGGTATCACTAGCAATAACATAATCTTCTCCTTCAGTTTTAAGTATCGTGTTAAGATACTGATTCATTTTGTTTTCAATCCATCTAATACTAACCTGTCCTGACAGAGTAATTGCCTCTGCGTTAGCAAGGTTATAGTATCTGAAGTATTGATTACCAATAGCACCATAGGCAGAGTTCAATTGAATCTTACGTGCCATCTGAATGTTATTGTACTTACTAATATCCTTCTTTAATTTTTCACTTGGTTTCTTTTCATACTCACTCTTAGCCGTAAGCATCAACTTCTTATAAATCGTACGCTCATCATAGATCTTCTGCATAATCTTTGGTAAGAATCCATGTATGTCCTTACGATACTGAGCACCATTAGCACACACAGCAAACTTACCATCAAAATCAATCTCTTGATTTAGAATCCGTTCAACGCTCGAGCTGGAATGTCGAGTCTCCCAGAGGGTTTCTGGTGAGATGTTGTATTGCATAATAAGATGAGGATACAGGCTATTAAGGTCAAAACTGACCACCCAATCATACTTTCCTGGAATCGGTTCCTTGACATAAGCACCTGCGTATTTTTCGTCTTTTTTAGATCCCTTTCGGGGTGGGACAACGATGTTCTTATCACTCAAGTAATTGTAGATAATAGTATCCCACATGCGTACCTGAGAATATACATCCTCGAAGTTTGCCTTAGCATCATAACTCATAGTTATAGCAAGTTCAAGCAACTTCATCTTATCTTCCAATCTGTCAATCAACTCAACGTCTTGGATGTTGTATTCAATAAACTTCTGCCAATCAGATGTATAGAAGTCTTTAAAGTTATCATACTCACTATGGTCTACCTTACGCTGACCTAGTTCCACAAAAGCGATGTGATCGAGTCTGTATGATTCCTGGTTAGTATAAGTAAACTTACGGTAAAGGTCAAGATAGTCAAGAATGTTGATACCAGACACATCGTAAGCATAATTTTTACGTCCTTGTACATAAACTTCTCTTTCGTTTGCTCTGTTCCAAGGTGATAATGACTTCATCCACTTCTCACCCAATATCCTATTCACCCTACGTGCAATATAAGGTACGTCATATAGGTTAACGTTCCATCCTGTAAGTATGTCTGGTGTATTCTCTACCCACCACCTAATAAAGTGAGTGAGCATTTCCCTTTCAGTGTCATAGATAAATGCTTTGACACCATCAGGTACTTCAAACTCTCTAACTGCCCATACAAAAAATTCTTTCGATACCATATCTTTAATGGTAATCGAAAGCATCTCTTCTGCTGCAGCTTCTACATCAGGGAATCCATTCTCACATTGAACCTCAATGTCCAATGCAAAGATTTTCATCTGATTGATATTATAATCAATATCATCAGGAAACTCACGTCTTATATACTGATATACAAAACGTTCATAACCATGCACTTCAAAATTCTCTACACCATCATACTTTTTAATAAACTCTCGTGCATCTCTAGCAGTTAGAAACTCCATAGGAGCAACTGATCTACCATCAAGTGTCTTATACTTCTCCTTCTTTTTAGAAGGAACATATAAAGTAGGAGAAAACTTAGTACGAAATTGTACTGGGTCTCCATCTTGATATCCTCTATAGAGGATAGTGTCGCCAGCTAGTTGAATGTTGGTGTAGAACTGACTCATTTACTGTTGTATAATTCAACCAAGTTTGGACTTGGGTCTAGTATACTCATAATCGTATCAGATGTCAAGAAGACATCTCGTTGTGCTGTAAATGATGGGAAAGGTACAATCTCTTCCTCAGAGATAACCTCATAACATCTTTCTATAAGGATAGTAGGTTCCTCATCCAGCTCCGTCACCTTCCCCAACAGGTACTCCTGTCTCTGTTTTAGCAGTATCACTTTCAACTGCTGCTGCATCATCTCCTCCTCCATGTGTAACTGCCTCCACTAGTTCGTTGTATTTGTCAATAACCTCGTCAAAGGTTTCATAAGCACTCACCACTTCATCAAGTTTAAGCATGATGGTATGGTCTTTTGAAAATGGTGCCCAGGGTTGAAAACTAATCTCTGGTGAAGATAGTTTTCTTATTTCTCCATCACCTACAGGTGCTGGATCTGTTAGATACAGATTGTAAGGATGACGTAACTGAAATGCTATTGGCTTCTCAGTGTCTTCCTTAGATGTCACTTCATACAAATCGGCTACTACGTCTTCACCGTTTCGCATTCTTACGACTCTTACGCTCATAGTTTCTCCTCTGGATTTCGTTAATTGATTCTTTTATAATGTCCTTAAGTATACGAGACTCAGGTACATTTTTTTCTTCAGCAATAGGTCTAACATATCGTAATAGTTCCTCAGTATAACTCGAAGGCACATCAAGTGTCAAGAGATCTGATTCACCACCATAATTAGTTTGCTTCAAATTTAAATAAACATTCATTTAAATCTCCATATAAAAAGAGACCCTTCAGGTCTCTTTTGTTGTACACTATATATCAAAGCTCAAAGTTATTCTTGGTTCTATAACATAAGGACAATGATATGTTTCTTTTGGAATGTATATACCATCACCAGGTTTAACATCTATCATACCTATTCCTTCAACATCATACCTCATAATACCAACAGACTGAACAAGTAATACATTCATAGGATCTTTATGCTTACCATAAGTTGCTCCTCCACCACCTAGAGAAGCAAACACTTGCATCTCTTTAGCAGGCCATCGTTGTCTAACCATCTCTGCAACATCACCTATTCTATTTGGATGATACTCATTATGTAATCCGAATGTTGGTGGACTCACCTTCTCATTATTTGGTAAATATCCATCCATAAATCCGTAGATGTCATCACCTTCTTGAGTCGGACCTTTATGTAACTGATGAAAAGAAAAGAAGGATAATGTTCCTTCTTTGTATTCATTATTAATTTTATCTACAACATCATCCCAAGGTATACCTTCACAGTATTTAAACTCTTGCTTTAAATGAATTGCACTCATGTAAAAGCAGGCTCACATCCCCTGATATTATATTTGCATTCTTCTGGTAAATGCATTGGTTCTCTACATAAAAAACAATTTGCAGAATACCTAGTACCTGCTGTAATTTCCTCTACTTCATGTACCCAGAAATAATCTGCTGGCCAAATCATCACATCACCCAATCCCAACTTAACTTTATGAAGTCCTCCCCAAAAAGCAAATGTACCACCCTCATAGTCAGTATTTAAATTTATAGTACAACTACCATAGATACCAGTATCATGATCTACATGAGGATGTATCCAAGATCCCTTTTCATATTTCATAAGACGATACCTATGAGGGAATAACATACTGCCCCTTCTAGCAACATGAAAAGCACCAAAAGTATCAGTGTAATCCCAATACTCATTAATAGTCTGTTCAATAGTTTCATGTATCATATAGAAGCTAGCACTTCTATATTGAGAATCCTTAACTGAAAATGTAGAGTATGTATCTACACCACTAAAGGCTTGAGGACAATGTTCTTGTTGAGGTGGGTTTGGACTTGTCTCAAACTCATTAATGATATATTTACAGTGCTCTGGACTTAAGAAATTTCTCTTAATATAAATTAAGTCTGTTAAAGTTGGAGCAGTCATTATAAAATTGTTAGTATACTATTTAGATATCCTTTCGACAGCAGCACGAGACTTCTCAAGGATGTCACCTCTGAGTGGTACATAACCTAGCACAGATGCCTTCTCTTGATACTCTGTAGAGAGTAACGTTTTAAAGGTATCCTTCACTGCTTCAGTCTTGTTACCATTACCAGTTTCATAAGCAAGTACCCATGTAAGCGTAGCAATGGGGTAAGCACCTTTTGCTGAAGGGTTAGGGTTTGTCCCTGCGAGGTTCTC